>Ga0247772_1000053_pt1 | contig 63801 bp, 54 predicted proteins | sample UWRJL151409C6_FD_179945 | JGI IMG/M metagenome (GOLD analysis project Ga0247772, IMG submission 179945) | Plant litter microbial communities from Arlington Agricultural Research Station in Wisconsin, United States - UWRJ-L151-409C-6 | ecosystem: Environmental > Terrestrial > Plant litter >...
CGTTTCGTTGTGGGGGCGGCACGCGCCGCCCCCCTCGTCCGAAGTGAATTCGGACGAGCCTCCCCCCACGCGATGTGGCGGGCGAGTGACGCCCGCCTCAAGACTGAGAAGATTTCGGGGAGAACCCCCGCCATGGAGTCACGATGAGCAGCTATCTCTTCACGTCCGAATCCGTCACCGAAGGTCATCCGGACAAAGTTTGCGACGCCATTTCGGACGCCGTGCTCGACGCCGCGCTGGCTGGCGACAAGTACAGCCGCGTTGCCTGCGAGACGCTCGTCAAGACGGGTTTCGTCGTCATCGCCGGTGAGATCACCACCAAGTCGAGCATCGACTTCGGCAAGATCGCGCGCAAAGCAATCAAGGACATCGGCTATACGAGCTCGGACATCGGTTTCGACGCCGACACCTGCGGCATCTTGATCGCGGTCGAGCCGCAGTCGCCCGATATTTCGCAGGGCGTGACCGAAGGTCAGGGCCTGCACAAGGACCAGGGCGCTGGCGACCAAGGTCTGATGTTCGGCTACGCCTGCGACGAGACGCCGGAGCTGATGCCCGCGCCGATCATGTACGCGCACCAGCTTTCGAAGCAGCTCGCCGCCGTGCGCAAGAAGGGTGCGGTGGATTTCCTTCGCCCCGACGGTAAGAGCCAAGTCACCGTCGAGTACGAGAACGACGCGCCGAAGCGCATCGAGACGGTCGTCGTCTCCACCCAGCACGGGCCGGAAGTGAAGCACAAAGCCTTGAAAGAGGCGGTCATGGAGCTCGTGATCAAGAAGGCGCTGCCCAAGCACCTGCTCGATTCCAAGACCAAGTACTTCGTGAACCCGACCGGTCGCTTCGTGGTCGGTGGTCCCTGCGGCGACGCGGGCCTCACTGGTCGCAAGATCATCGTCGACACCTACGGCGGCATGGGCCGTCACGGTGGCGGCGCTTTCAGCGGCAAGGATCCGTCGAAGGTCGATCGCTCGGCTTGCTACTACGCACGCTTCGTGGCGAAGAACATCGTCGCGGCGGGCCTGGCCAAGAAGTGCGAAGTGCAGGTCGCCTACGCGATCGGCGTCGCGCAACCGATGGGCGTGTACGTGCAAACCTTCGGTACGGGCAAGCTGCCGGACGACACGCTCGCCGCTTACGTGATGAAGAACTTCGACATGCGCCCACGCGCACTGATCGAGGAGCTCGATCTGCTCCGCCCGGTGTATCAGCCCACCTCCAGCTACGGTCACTTCGGCCGCAGCGAATTCACCTGGGAGAACACCAGCCGCTCGAAGAAGCTCGCCGCCGACTTGCTCGGTGCCAGCCCCAAGTCGAACGGTGCCAAGGCCAACGGCGTCGAGGCTCCCGCCCCGACCGCCAAGAAGGCCAAAGCCAAGGGCAAAGCCCAAGCGCGCGCCTGATCGCGCCCGAGTGACGCGAAAGCGTCGCCCGGACCAAAAAAACCCGCTGGATCTCGCGATTCAGCGGGTTTCCTTTTTTTGTTTGGGGGTGCTCCTGTGCCGCGCGGCACGCGCGGTATCAGCCGTGCCCCGACACACTCGCAACACCACGATCACCCTCATGGGTGAAAATTTTGACTACAGAGAAAGCCAGCTCGGCCAAGGCATAGTCGCACTCGGATCGGTCACGCGCGTCGTGACGGAAAGGATGTGCCTGAGGCATGGACCAGCTCGTACTCATCGTACCAATTGCGTCGGCGGTCGCGATTTACTGGGCGCGAATCAGAGAACTCAAGACGATTCGGAACACGGTGAAAGGTGAAGTCCGCGAGAATCTGACGCTGCGCTTGTTCATCGCGGTCGGTAGCTTGATGCTGGTGGGTTCGATCGCCGAGCAAGTCTGGTTTCGACGTCCACTCTCGATGCCGCTGCTGGTCGGCGGCTGGCTCGTCGCGCTGAGCTCGTTTTGGCTCCGCCGACGCGCGATTCGTGAGCTGGGCAAGATGTGGAGCTTGCACGTCGAAATCCGCGAGCAGCATCAACTGGTGGTGTCCGGGCCGTACCGCTGGGTGCGCCACCCCGCGTACACCTCGATGGTGCTCGAATTGGCCTCATTTGGGCTGCTTTTGCAGAGTTTCTACACTTCGGTGCTGGTCCTTTTGTTGTTCGTCCCCACCCTCGTGCTGCGCATCAAGATCGAGGAAGCGGCGCTGCGCGAGCAGGTGGCCGGCTATTCGGAGTATCAACGCTCTACGCCCGCGCTCTTGCCGTACAAGTTGCCGGGCGCGGTTCAGTCGTGAGCACCTCGGGGCGTCGTACCGTGATCACCGGCATGGGGGTGATCGCGGGCAGTGGACAGGATCTGACCACTCTCTGGCACTCGGTGGTCGAAGGGCGCAGCGCATCACGTCGCCTCACGCGCTTCGATGCCGAAACGATGCCCACGCAAATCGGCACCGAAATCGAGGCGTTCGATGGCGAGCGCTTCTTCGAGGCAAAGGCCGCGCGCCGCATGGACCTCTGTTACCAATACGGTATCGGAGCCGCGAGCAGCGCCGTGCAAGACTCGGGTTTGGTGATCGCTGACTCGAACCCCGACCGCGTCGGGATCGCGCTCGGCACGTCGCTCGGAGCGCTGGGCTCGACGATGGTCACCGCGGACGGACTGCGCAGCCGCGGCTACCGTGGCGCGGGCTTGGGCGCCCTGGTGAACTCGCACAATGGCGCAGGATCGGCCGAAATTGCCTGCCATCTCGGGATCCACGGGCACGCCATCACGATCGGCACGGGCAGCGCCTCTTCCAACGACGCGATCGGTTACGCGATGGACATGATCGAGTTGGATCGCGCCGACGTGATGATCGCGGGCGGCGCCGAAGCACCACTTTTGCCGATCGTTTGGGCATCCATGTGTTTGGGACGGATCATGACTCGCCGCAACGACAGTCCGGAGCGAGCCATGCGACCATTCGACCGCGAGCACGACGGACCGATCGTCGGCGAGGGTGGCGCGTTCCTGGTGCTCGAAGAACTCGAGCACGCGCGGGCGCGCGGAGCGCGCATCTATTGCGAAGCCTTGGCGCATGGCCGAAGCAGCGAGGCGCATCATCCGCTCGCGCCGCATCCCGACGGCACCGGACCACAAGCCGCGATGACCAAAGCGCTGCAGCGTGCGCGCGTGAACCGCGAGCAGGTTGGCTATGTGAACGCGCACGGCACCGCCACCGTCGCCAACGACATGGTCGAGTCGCTCGCCATCCAACGAGTCTTCGAAGGTCACTCGCCGCTGGTCAGCTCGACCAAGCCCGTCACCGGGCATCTTCTCGGCGCCGCCGGCGCGCTCGAAACCATCATTGCCGCGCTCGCCCTGTGCAGCCAAACGCTGCCACTGACGCTGAACTTCGAGTCTCCCGCCCAGGGCTGCGAGCTCGACTACATTCGCGGAGCGTCCCGCTCGGCTCCCGTAAAGGTGGCGATGAACCTCAACTGCGGGTTCGGCGGGGCCAACTCATGCCTGATGCTCGGCAGCTTTTGAGCTAGATCGCACGCCCGCGTGCGCATCTCGGCCGGTCCCGGTACGCTACTCGGATGACGGAAGACACGCGCGGTTACGCCTTCGAGACCCTCGCCGTTCACGCGGGCTACGAGCCCGATCCGATACACGGCGCCGTGATGCCGCCCGTCGTAATGTCGAGCACCTTTGCTCAGCCGGAGCCCGGCAGGCCGCTCCGCTACGACTACTCGCGCAGCGGCAACCCGACGCGCAGCGCGCTCGAGTCAGCGCTGGCCGCGCTCGAAGGCGGAACGCGCGGCTTCGCATTTTCGAGCGGCTGCGCCGCGGCAACCACGCTACTTCACTCCCTGAAGCCAGGCGACCACGTGATCTCGGGCGACGACGTGTACGGCGGCACGTTTCGCTTGTTCGACAAAGTGATGAAGCCGTTCGGCCTCGAGTCGAGCTTCGTCGATCTCACCCAGATGTCGAAATTCGAAGCGGCAATCACCGCTAAAACCCGCTTCGTGTGGTTCGAAACGCCCACCAATCCGACCCTCAAGCTGGCCGATATTGCCGCCATTTCCGAGATCGCCAAAGCGCGCGGGCTGCGCGTCGTGGTCGACAACACCTTCGCTTCGCCAGTTCTGCAACGTCCCCTTTCGCTCGGCGCAGACGTGGTGCTGCATTCGACTACCAAGTACATCAACGGTCACTCGGACGTAGTCGGCGGCGCCTTGATCACGAGCGATCCGGAACTGTGTGAACGCATCCCATTTTTGCAAAACGCGATCGGCGCCGTACCGAGCCCGATGGATTGCTACTTGGTCATGCGCGGTATCAAGACCTTGCCGGTACGCATGCGCGCGCATGTCGCTGGCGCAACCGAGCTCGCCTCGCGCCTCGCCGCTCACCGCGGCGTGAGCCGAGTGCACTACCCCGGCCTCACCTCGCACCCCCAGCACGAGCTGGCCAAGCGCCAGATGTCCGGCCCGGGCGGCATGATCTCGGTCGAACTCGCCAGCGATCTGAATGGCTCGCGCCGCTTCCTCCAAGCGTTGCGCATCTTCGCCCTGGCGGAGAGCTTGGGCGGCGTCGAATCCCTCGCCGAACACCCGGCATTGATGACACACGCATCCATCCCCGCCGAAAGCCGTAAGGCCCTCGGCATCAGTGATTCCCTGGTGCGCCTGTCCGTCGGCATCGAACACGTCGACGACCTGTGGCGCGACCTCGAAACCGCGCTCCGCGCTGCCGGCTGAGACCCGGTAAGCTCGCACAAGCTCCGGTGTGGGCATTGCGGATCTGCCCGCAAAGGGTCACGCTGAACGCATGCCCGAGCTCGAGCCACCGTGTAACGATGTCCTCTCGCTGATCGGCAACACCCCACTGGTGCGCGTCAGTCGCATCGACACCGGCCCGTGCGAGCTGTACCTGAAGCTCGAGAACCAGAACCCCGGCGGTTCGATCAAAGATCGCATCGGGCTATCGATGATCGAGGCTGCCGAAAAGAGCGGCGCGATCCGCCCTGGCGCGACGTTGGTCGAAGCCACGGCGGGCAATACCGGCCTCGGCTTGGCGCTGGTAGCCGCGCGCAAGGGATACAAGTTGGTGTTGGTCATCCCCGACAAGATGAGCCAAGAGAAAGTGCACCACTTGCGCGCGCTCGGCGCAGAAGTGCGCATGACTCGCAGTGACGTCGGCAAGGGGCACCCCGAGTACTATCAAGACTACGCCGAGCGTATCGCTCACGAGCTGGGCGCGTATTACGTCAATCAATTCGCCAATCCGGCCAATCCCCTCGCTCACGAAACGAGCACCGCGCCCGAGATTTGGCAGCAAATGGACGGGCGCCTCGATGCCGTCGTGTGTGGCGTGGGCTCGGGCGGCACGCTGACCGGCTTCAGCCGTTACTTCGAGCGCGTCGCCCCCAACGTGGAGCTCGTGCTAGCCGACCCCAAAGGCTCGATTTTGGCCGAATACGTGGCAACCGGCAAGCTCGGGCAGGCAGGCTCCTGGCTCGTCGAAGGGGTTGGTGAAGACTTCGTACCCTCGATTTGCGATTTGTCACGCGTCCGCAAAGCCTACACCGTCAGCGACGACGAGAGCTTCCTGGCGGCCCGCACCCTACTCAAACAAGAAGGGATTTTTGCGGGCTCTTCCAGCGGCACTCTGCTCGCAGCGGCGCTTCGCTATTGCCACGAGCAGACCAGCCCGAAGCGCGTGGTCAGTCTGATCTGCGACAGCGGCGGCAAATACCTGTCGAAGATGTTCAATGACTATTGGATGCGCGACCAGGGCTTCTTGCCTGGCACGAGCTACGGTGATCTGCGTGATTTGATCTCGCGCCGTCCCGAAGCCGGTGCGGTGATCTCGGTCGCACCGAGCGATAGCCTGCTATCGCTTATTCTCGCATGCGCTTGTACGACGTCTCACAGTTGCCCGTGCTCGAGCAGGGCGAAATCGTCGGGATAGTGGATGAATCGGACCTACTGCTCGCCGCTCAACGCGACACGAGCCTGTTCCGAAACCCCGTGCGCGAATTCATGAGCACCAAGCTCGTGACCGTGGATGCCCACGCGCCACTCGAGTCACTGATGCCGCTATTCGACCAAGGGCTAGTGGTCATCGTCCGTGAATCCGAGCACTTTTCCGGCCTGATCACCCGCATCGATGTCCTGAACCATCTGCGCCGTAAGCTGTCCTGAGCCGCCCATCGCTGCGCTGAGTGCGGTTGTGCCAGCTGGCACAGCGTCGCGTTCGAGCAAGGACAGGCCTGTCGCTGCCCGTGGACAATTCACCTTCAAAAAGCCTCGTTTTGGCGAGAAATTGCCGATGCATACGCTGGCACGGCTCTTGTAGTCTGCAACGCATGAACGGGAAGATGAAGGGTGTACGGGGGTTGTTGTGCGCAGTTGGCCTGTTCGCGGCATCGGCGGCGCGGGCGGATATCCCGCCGCCAGACGTATGCCAAACGGAGAACGCGGTCTGTCACAACGCTGGCGAGAGCTACGACAAAGACGGGGTATGCACCGCGACCACGTGCTCCAGAGGCAGCGCGAACGGTCAAGTGACGACGTACGCTTGTTTCAAGTGTGAGGCTGCCTCGGCCCCGGGAGCCGCCGGCGCTGCACCCGTGACCGAAACCGAAACCGATGGCCACAAAGACGAAGGCGGCTGCAGCTTCCACGCCCTCGGCACAGAAAAAGGCATCGCGGGCTTGATGCTCGGGCTGGGTGTGGTCGCGCTCGGCGTTTCGCGTCGCCGCCGCTGAAACATGTCGCTCTCGAGTAGCGCAGAACGACTGAGCGAGCCCCTCGACTGGTTTCGTCGCGGTTGGTTCAGCTGGATCGTACGAAGCGACTTCGTGCGCGCTACGCTCGCACACCGCGATCGCCGAATAGCGACGGTCGCCTGCGTGAGCGTGATCTCTGCGGCGCTGGGCGCGGTCTATTTTCCGGTGCTGCTCTTCAGCCTCGGGCCGGTCGTGCTCGGCGTTGCCCACGTCGCGGCGGATGTGCGCTACCTCGTGCTGCGCCGGAATCTCGCGCGCTGGTGGCAAAACAGCGTCTGGCTTGGCTGCGCCGCGCTAATCGGCCTGCGGCTCCTCGAAGAACTCGGACTATTACGACACGCGGAGAGCATCGAGTTCGCGACGGCCGCCGCCCTCATCGGCGTGGCCTTGTTGGCCGGGCTACGGGAACGCGGCTCGCTCGCCCGCGCGTTGCTGGCCGGGGCGTTGCTCGCCACGGCCGCGACCTACGCCATGAGCCAACCGAAGCTCGCGCGCTACGTCTTCTTGCACGCGCACAACGTGATCGCACTCTTGGCTTGGGCCACGCTCTTTCGAGCCGACAAGCGCTGGCTGCTCGCGCCCGCTGCACTGATCGTCGGCGGCACGGTTGCGCTCGCCTCCGGCTCGCTCTTCAACCAAACCTTGGCTTCGCCATTTGCGACTTCGTTCCACTTGCACGTGTTCACGGTCTCGGATTGGCTGGCGCCTTTTGCCGATGCGCGCTTGGCCATCGGTGTCACCACGGCGTATCTGTTCCTGCAGAGCGTGCACTACTCGGCGTGGCTCAGCTGGATCCCGCAAGAAGAGCAACCGAGCCGCGGTACGCCGACATTTCGGATGAGTGTCCGGTCGCTGTTTTCAGACCTGGGGACGCCGGGAGTGGTTGCGGTCGCCATTGCCGCGGGAGCCGTACTGGTCGGAGCGTGTTTCGATCTGCATCGCGCGCGGGGCCTGTATTTGTCCCTGGCCACCTTCCACGGATACCTGGAACTGGCACTGCTGGCGTTCTTTTGGATACGCGGCGGCAAAGTCGCCAACCCCGAGAACGTACCGAGCCACGACCGAACAGCAAGGTAGTCTGGTCGCATGCCGCTGCTCCGTGCATGGCTGATTGCCTTTGCTGCCACCCTGCTGAGTGAACTCCTAGTCGCGGTGCCACTCCTATCGCCGGGTGATTCGCGCGCCTTCGGGCGTCACGCAGCGAGCCGAGGGCGTCGCGTGGCCGCGGTTTGCCTGGCGCAGCTAGCTACTCACCCGTCGGTTTGGTTCATCTGGCCGTTGCTCGGCTTGCCCCGCCCGCTCTTCTTGTTGGTCGCGGAGAGCTTCGCAGTCTTGGCCGAAGCGCTGATCTATCGCTTCAGCTTCGAGCGCCTCAATTGGTCACGCTGCTTCGCCGCCTCCGCGCTAGCCAACGGCGCCTCGGTGGCCGTCGGTATTTGGCTTGGCTGACCAACGGCTAGCGCGTCGATCGAGAGCGAAATGCTCCGAGGAGTGACTCTCAGTCGCCCGCCGGCTCGAGCAAGCGTTCGAGAGCAAGCAGCGCATCGTGAAGCGCGTCGAACTTGGCTTTTCCCATCGAACGCTCCATCTCTGCTTCGATGCCGCGTAAGACACCGAGGCCTTGTAGGATCGCGACTTTGCCTTTTTCGGTAAAGCGAGCCAGGCGCGCGCGTCCGTCGCTCGGATCGGGGATCGTTTCGACTACGTCCATCAGTTCTAGTTCGGCGATGGTTTGACTGACGGCCTGCTTACTGATGTCTAGGCGACGCGCGAGCTCCGTGATGCGCACGCCCTCGAAGTCGAGGTGCGGAAAGAGGTTGGTGTGCGCGGTGCGCAGCCGAATAGCGTGCGGTAACTCGTTCACCTTTGCGATCGCACGCTCGTTGACCAGCCGCGCGCATTTGAACAAGAGCTGAGCCACGCTCTCGCGTTTGCGGGCTTCGAGCGCGGGGTCGGAGGGGGGCTTGGCCATGGCTTGCTACGGACCATGGCAAATCGGTCTAGGAATCGTCAATCACACTTGACGACTAGTCAACCACCGTTTACTAACTAGTCAACCTCCATTTACCAACCATACGAAATCAGCTCAAAAGAAGGGGTAACAGCTATGCCAACCGCGCTTCAGCTCTCTCAGTCCGAATCCATGGTCGAGACCCCGGCGCCCTGGCTGGATCGCGTCGCCTACCCCTTCTCCTCGCGTTGGCTGCGGCTTTCCCAAGGCCGCGTGCACTACGTCGATGAGGGGCCGGATGCGACCGCTACGCAGAGCGAGCCGATCGTGTTCGTGCATGGCACGCCCAGCTGGTCGTTCGAGTACCGCCAGTTGATCCGCGAGCTTTCGGTTGCACACCGCTGCGTCGCTTTCGATCATTTGGGCTTTGGACTGTCCGAGCGACCAGCGGCTTTCGGTTACCGCCCCGAAGATCATGCCCGCGTCTTCGCCGAGTTCGTCGCCGCGCTCGGACTCGAGCGCTTCACGCTCGTCGTTCACGATTTCGGCGGCCCGATCGCTTTGCCCTTCGCCCAGGCGCACCCCGAGCGCATCGCGCGCTTGGTGGTGATGAACAGCTTCATCTGGCCGTTCCAGGATCCGATGCTCGTGCGCCAAGCACGCTTGGCCGGAAGCTGGCTCGGACGCCTCCTCTATCGCTATCTGAATTTCTCGCTGCGCGTGTTGATGCCGTTCGCGTACGGCGACAAGCGTCGACTCACGCCGCTCGTGCACGCGCAATACCTCGCGCCATTCGCCACCGGGGCCGCGCGCGAAACGGTGCTCTGGGCGTTCGCGCGTTCGCTGCTCGACTCGCACGCGCACTACGAATCGCTGTGGGCAAACCGCGAGCGCTTGGCCGCGATCCGCGCGCTCGTGCTGTGGGGCACGCGAGATCGCCTATTCCCGGGCGAATATCTCGAGCGCTGGCGCCAAGCGTTGCCGCAAGCGCAGGTCGAGCCGATCAGCGACGCCGGGCATTGGCCGCATGAGGAACGTCCAGAAATCGTGCTCCAAGCCGTGCAGCGCTTCTTGTCGCAGCGCGACGCCGAAGGCTGAGACGGGCTGTCACGCGCGCGTGACCATCAACAAACTACGCGCAGACGCGGTTACGACCCGAGTCCTTGGCTTGGTACAGTTTTTCGTCGGCGCGACCGTAGAGGGCTTCCGGCTCTTCTTCCGAACCAGCCTTGAACTCGGCAACGCCGAGGCTGGCCGTGACGGGCAGGCTCTTTTCCTCGAACGTGGGCATGTTCTCGGCGACCGCGACGCGGATCCGCTCGGCGCACTGCTTGGCTTGCGCGAGCGACGTATTCGGGCACAGCACGGCGAACTCCTCCCCGCCGACGCGCGCGAACAAGTACTCGGGCGGCACCGAAGTTTTGACCACGTTCGCGGTTGCGCAAAGCACCGCGTCACCCGCCATGTGGCCGTAGGTGTCGTTCACCTTCTTGAAGTGGTCGATGTCGAGCACCAAGAGGCTGACCGGGCCGGTCTGCGCGGCAGACAGCGCCACGCGCAGGTTTTCGTCGAAGTGGCGTTTGTTGTGCACACCGGTCAGCGCGTCGAAGCTCATCAGCCGCTGCACCTCTTCGTGGTACGCGCCTTCGATGTTACCGCCGGCTAGGTACTTGAGCAGGGCCTTGCCGATTTGTACGCGGTCACCATCCTTCAGTGTGTGCTCTTTCACACGCAGGCCGTTGACGTAGGTACCGTTGGTGGAGCCCAGATCGGTGAGGCGATGGCCGGCGTCGAGCGGCTCGATCCTGGCGTGGCGCCGGCTCACGGAGTCGGCATCGAGCACCAAGCCCGCGTTCGAACCGCGGCCAATCTCCATCGGTGAGTCAGCCAATACCGTGCGATTGCCCAAGCGCGGCCCCGAAAGCACGAGCAAAAGCGCCTGCTGCTGACCCGCGACTCGGATCAGACTGCGCATGTCACGCGAGATCGTGACCTCGAGAGTCGACTCGTAAAGCTCGTCGTCCGCCAAAGTAACCGTTGGGCCTCGCGCTGTGGGACTGCGCTGACCGCATTCAAGCATAGCAGATGCCTGGACGACGCTCGTGATTCACAGACTGCAATTGATACTAGAAATGTGGGGCCAGCGCCTACATTGTGAGCCCGGCCGCTCGCTCGATTGCCAATCTTGTTGCGCGCGTTCGGCGCTCTGCGGGCGATAGCGCCGCGCGCTGCGATTGAGCGGTCGGCCAGCGCACCGCAGCGACGGTCAAACGTCGTAGTACAAAAAATACTCGAAGGGCGTCGGACGTAGCCGCGAAGCCTGCACGTCGTGCTCGCGCTTGTGATCGAGCCACATGTCGATCAAGTCCTGCGTGAAGACGTCACCTTTGAGCAAAAATTCGTGGTCGTTTTCCAACGCATCGAGCGATTCCTCGAGTGAGGCGGGCATGCGTTCGAAGTCCCTCAGCTCTTCGGCCGACAGAGAGTAAATGTCCCTGTCGAGCGGAGCGCCCGGGTCGATCTTGTTCTGGATGCCATCGAGCCCGGCCATCAGCATGGCGGAGAACGCGAGGTACGGGTTGCACGTCGGATCCGGGAAGCGCGCCTCGAGCCGACGTGATTTGGGCGAAGGCGAGTAAGTCGAAATGCGAATCGCAGCCGAGCGATTGCGGCTCGAATACGTGAGGTTCACCGGAGCTTCGTAACCAGGGACGAGGCGCTTGTAGCTGTTGGTGGTCGGGTTGGTCAGCGCGGCCAAAGCCCGCGCGTGCTTCAGAATCCCGCCCATGTAGTAGAGCGCCATTTCGCTCAAGCCGCCGTAGCCATCCCCCGCGAATAGGGGCTTGCCGTCTTTCCACAGCGATTGATGGCAGTGCATGCCGTTGCCGTTGTCCCCGTACAGAGGCTTGGGCATGAACGTGGCCGTGCGACCATTGCGGTGAGCCACATTCTTCACGATGTGCTTGAACCACATCAGCTTGTCGGCGCACTTGAGCAAGCTGTCGAAGCGCATGTCGATCTCGCCTTGGCCAGCGCTCGCTTGCTCGTGGTGGCTGACCTCGACCTCGATGCCGATGCGTTCCAATTCCAAGCAGATCTCGGTTCGCAGATCATTGTGCGTGTCTTGCGGCTGGACCGGGAAGTAGCCTTCCTGACTGCGGATCTTGTGACCGAGATTCGGGCCTTCGTCGCGCCCGCTGTTCCACATGGCCTCGCCCGAATCCACCGAGTAGAAGGCCTCGTGGCCCTTCACATCGAAGCGCACGCCATCGAAGATGAAGAACTCCGCCTCGGGACCGAAGAAGCACGTGTCGGCTAGACCGGTGCTGTGCAGATACGCTTCCGCCTTCTTGGCGATGTAGCGCGGGTCACGCGAGTAACTCTGGCGAGTCAGCGTGTCCTGGATCGTGCACAGCAAAGAGAGCGTGGGGAAACGCGTGAAGGGATCGAGCACCGCGCTGCTGGGATCCGGAATCAGCAGCATATCGCTCTGATTGATAGGCTGAAACCCGCGAATCGACGAGCCATCGAAGCCGAAGCCTTCTTCGAAGGCATCGCTCGTCAGACGATGGAACGGAACGGAGGTGTGCTGCCATTTGCCGATCAGGTCGATGAACTTCAAGTCCACCATGACCGCCTCGTGCTTCTTGCCGAGTTCGATGGCTTCTTTCGCATCCATGGCGCTAGCTCTATCCTCATCGGGCGCCCGGGGCTACTGCCGGGTTCTGTCTCCGGCAGTAGGCATCCCGTTCGCACGCGGCTGGTCGTAAGCCGCTGGGCCTAATCAGACCCCGTTACAAGTAAGGGCGAGGCTTAGATCGCTTCTTCGGCGCGCTCGCCGGTGCGGATACGAACCGCCTCGTCGACAGGACTGACGAAGATCTTGCCGTCACCGATGCGGCCGGTCTTGGCGCTCTTCTCGATCGCGTCGATCACTTGATGAACCATCTGATCGGGGACGACGATCTCGAGCTTTACCTTCGGCACGAAGTCCACGACGTAAGCAGAGCCGCGGTAAACTTCCTTCTTGCCGCCGGTGCGGCCGAAGCCTTTGACCTCGGTTACCGTCATGCCTTGGATACCGACTTCGGACAAGGCATCCTTGACCTCGTCCAGCTTGAACGGCTTGATAATCGCCTCGACCTTCTTCATCTGGCTCTCCACTTTATTTTGGGGGGGTATCGCCCGTCGCGAGGCCTCCCCTCCTGAACTGCGGGGGCACCGCTACGATCGCTTTGCCTGTCGCCTAGTATTGCTCGACAGGCGCAATCGGACGTAACGGGGTCCGTGTTTCCGAATTGTTTCCGAATCGAGTCAGTGTGCCACTCAGGGAAAATCGCTCAGATTATCGGCAATCGGAAACACCCGTCACCCAAAAACGCCTGCTTCGGCAAGCCTCGGCCCGGACAACGCAGCGCGTCAGACAGGCTCGGCAACGTGTGGGACATGCACTAGCGGCCCAGCGGCCGAAGCCGTACGGATCTCGGGACGGGCGCACAATTCGGGTACTGTACTGCCGTTCCCGTCCGTGTCGATCGCCGCCCCTGCCCCTCCGTCAATGCCGTCTCAGAATCAGTCGCAAGTTCCGGTCGGGACAGTCCTCGAGGGCAAGTTTCGAATTACGAAGGAGATCGGCCGCGGCGGGATGGCGGCCGTGTACGAGGCCGAGAACGTCGATATCGGTAAGCGCGTCGCGGTCAAGATCCTCGCCGCCGAACTGATCACGTCACGCGTCGTGCGCGAGCGTTTCATCCGCGAGGCGCGCGCCGCGGCCGCCATTCGCAGCCCATACATCTGTGACGTGTACGACTCGGGCATGTTCGAGGAGCGCCCGTTTCTGGTGATGGAGCTGCTCGAAGGCGAGAGCTTGTACGATCTGATGACTCGCGTGCGACAGATCGACGTCGACACGACCGTGCGCATCGCCACCCACACTGCGCGCGGTCTGGCCAAAGCCCACGAGTCGAACGTGGTGCATCGCGATCTGAAGCCGGAAAATATTTTCCTAACCAAGGACGAGGAGGGCAAGCTCGTCGTAAAGATCGTGGATTTCGGCTTGGCGAAGTTCTACGAGCCGACCACGCCCGACGCACAAACCGTGCGCCTCACCCGTGAGGGAGCGCTCTTCGGCACGCCGGCGTACATGAGCCCCGAGCAGGCCAAGGGCAAAGGCGAGGTCGATCATCGCGCGGATTTGTGGGCGCTCGGTTGCATCGTATACGAGTGCTTGACCGCACAAACCGTGTGGAACGTCGAGCAAGGCGTGGCCATGATTTTGGCGCAGATCGCCAGCGCGCCGCTGCCGAAACCGAGCAAGCTGCGGCCCGATCTGCCCGCCACCTTCGATGCCTGGTTCACTCGCGCTCTCGATCGCGATCCAGACAAGCGTTACCAAACGGCGCGCGAGCTCTCGGATGCGCTCACCAAAGCTTTGCTCGGAAGCCGCGGCCAGGCGCGAGCCATGTCGCTGTCGAGCGATGACGAAGGCATGGTGGTCGATGAGTTGATGGCCAGCGAGACCGCGCCGCCCAGCGGACCGATGACCGAGCGCGCGCCGCCCAGTCCGCCGAGGCCAGCACCGCCCCCAGAAGCCCCACCTTTGCTTGCGTCGAGCGCGGCCCCCGTGGCCTCGCTGCGCCCCGAGTCACGCACTGGTCGCGCGATTTCGGTGTTGCTCTTGCTGTCCGCGCTGAGCTTGGGCGCGTACGCGGTGTGGCTGTACGTGCTCCATCCGCCGGGGCAGCCGACCGTCGTGCGCTCGACGCTCCCCAAGCCGCGCCCGACGAGCTCCACGCCCCCGCTGAGCCCCGCGGCGGCCAGCGCGGCGCGCGCCGCGGAGGCCGAGGCGTACGCGATGAAGATCTCGCACGCCCAAGAGCTGCTCGCGAGCGGGGACGGCAAAGGCGCGCTCGACGCGTTCAAGGACGCGAACAAGGGCGGAGCCGCGGTCGCACGCTCGGTGCTCTCGCACATGTCGATCGCCATCGAGGAGCCCAGCGGGCCCTGCAAGCTCACCGGCATCAGCCGCCCGCGACCGTATTCGATCGAAGTCCCTCCGATGTCGCGGCCGACGCTCTTGCACAGCAGTGCCGGCACGGTCTTCGTTTGGATCGACAACCATCAAGACCCGAAGAAGAAGCAGGCCTACGCCGTCTTGCTCGACGATGCGCTGCGCCGAACGTCGAGCGAGGTACCGCTGACGCCGGAGGTCTCGTCCGCGCGCCAAGTGCAGCTCTTGCCCGCGGGTGAAAGGTTCGTCCTTTTGTACTGGGACGACGGCGGGAGCGAGCCGGGAGTGTATGCGCGCTTGGTGTCTCACGACGGCCACATCGCCGGACCGCCGCGCCGGATTTCTGGAGTCAAGAAGGGCGAGCTGTTTGCGGCGCTCGCGCCGAACGGCAATAAGTTTTGGGCGGTCTGGCAAGAGGAAGTCGACAAAGGTTCGACCGACATCATGGCTCGCGAGCTCGATGCCGATCTGACGCCACTGGCGGAACCGATTCGTTTGACGGCAATCCCGCCAGCGAAGGGCGCAAACAGCGCGGCCGCAACGCCCACCGTCGCGGTCCAGAACGGCCACTTGTACGTGGCGTTCTCGGTCAACCGCGGCTTCGAGCGAATTCAAATGTACGTGACGCGCATCGCGCTCACCGATGCGGCTTTGAAGACCGGGCTCGTGCCGTCCAAGAAAACTAACGGCAAGGAGCGCTTCCTCGGCCAAGCTCAGATGCTGAGCTCCAAAGACGGCAAGAACACCACGCCGGTCCTGGCCTGTTCCTCCGAAGGCTGCTTCGTGGCCTGGGACGACGAAAAGGCTGGAGCCTCCGTCGCGTTCGTCGAGAAGGACAAAGGGCAGATGCTGTGGCGTCGGGACTTGCCCGCCAAGGTCGTGCGACCGGCGGTGGCCGCCGCAGGCAACACGGCGGTCATCTCCTGGTTCGATGAATCGAGGCTGCGCCTGGCCCAACTCACCCGGGACGGCCTGGGCGCCGTGACTTCACTGAGCCGGGTCAGCGGTTTTCAGCCGCAACCCGACCTCGCGGCGGGCGAGAAGCCCGGGCAGTGGTACATTTCCTGGCGCGACTACGAGTCAGCGCACTTCGAGGTGTTCGCTCTGCGCACGGATTGCCCTTGAAAAACCGGGACGCGAAAGACACGGTTCAATATCCGGGCTCGCAGCCCATTGCTCACCTTTTGTCGATCCCATCGCGCACGGCGATGCGCCGCTCGCCCATCGAGACGAGCCGCGTGTTGCTCGTGCCCCTCGAACTCGGCGACGGTAACGAGCTGTGGGACGCGGTCGACGGTTCGCGCTGGCATCTCGAACGCTGGCTGCCCTGGGTTCCGTTCAACAATGCGCCCGAGGCGAGCGTCCGTTACGCGGAAGCTTGCGTGTCGGACTGGGACGCGGGCCGCGCGGTGCGCTTCGCGATTCGCGATCGGCAATCGCGCGAGTTGCTCGGCGTCGTCGGGCTGGACTCGTGCGTGCACTTACATCGCTCGTGTGAGCTCGGCTATTGGCTGCGAAGAGACGCCACCGGCCGCGGCATCATGACGGAGGCCGCCCGCGCCTGCGTGGATTTCGCGTTCGCGCGCATGGCGGTGCATCGCATTCGCTGCGCGGCGGCCACGGACAACAGCGCGAGCCTGCGCGTGATCGCCAGGCTGGGCTTTCGCTTCGAAGGCATCGCGCGACAGGCGGAGCTGGTTGGGGCGCGCTGGCTCGATCACGCCATTTTCGCGCGCCTATCCGGCGACGAGTGAAAACCGTCAATTCGCGTGCTCCGGGCGAGGCCCGCCCTGCGCGAACGCTGAACAAGCGTCTGCGACAGATCCCGTTCTTGGTAATCGCGCCCGTGGTCGTGCTGATCGTCGGTTTGGCCGCGGGCTGCGCGTTGGCAGTGTCTGGCACGAGTCGCCTGCGCGCGCAGAGTGACGACTCGGCCGAGCTGCGCTGCCGCCTGCTCGCGCTCACGCTCGCGGAACGCCTACGCCGCACCTCCGAAGAAGATCGCACGATCGTGCTCGAGCGAGCCGCGCGCCGCTCCGGGGCCGAGCTACTCTTGGTCAGCGCGGCGGGTCACGTGGTCGTGGATGCCACGCAAGGCGCGCCGCCCAAACCTCGTCTCCTAGAGCTGATGGTCGCCGGCGAAGGTGAGACCACGACCGAGCTCGGACGTTCACGCTTTTTCTCGGCCGCGTTCCCGGGCCCGAACGAATACATGAACGTGCTGGCGTTCGTGGCCGCGCCGGCTACCCCGTTCGCCACCGGCTCGCTCTTGGTTTGGGTCGCGACGCTGACTGCGCTCTTGGTCGGCGTGGCCGCGTTGGTCGCGCTGGCCCTCGCTCGTGACGTGCATGCGGACGTGACTTTCGTGCGTGATCGGATCGTGGCGATGGCGCGCGAAGGCGCCGATCCCGCAGGTATTCCCATCCCCGTGCGCTCGGTGGATTTGATTGGGTTACTCACCAGCGCCTTCAACGTCTTGGTAGACAGGTTCACCGCCGCCGAGCACGCCTACCGACAGGATTTGTCCGGCGCATTGGCCTACGACCGCGATCGCAGCGATTTCTTGGCGGCCTTGAGCCACGAGCTGCGCACACCCCTGAACGCGATCTTGGGCTTCACGGACGTGCTGCTGAGCGAGGTCGACGGCCCGCTCAGCGCCGACGCCCAGGAAAATCTCTCCGTCGTGCGCAACAGCGGCCAACACCTCCGCGCGCTGATCGACGACATCTTGGATCTGTCGGCACTCGAATCGGGCGAGCTTCGGCTCACCTGCAAGATGATCGACGTGCTCTCGATCGGCCAAGAAGTGGTGCGCGAGGCGCGCATCGCCGCCGAAGCCAAGCAGCTCGAGATCAGCATGCAGGGCAACCGGGCCATGGCTTACGCGGACGGCCGGCGTGTCCGCCAAATCATCAGCAACGTGGTCGGCAACGCGATCAAGTTCACCTCTCGTGGTGGTGTGATGCTGCGTATCGATCCACGCGACGGCGGCGTGACCATCTCCATCACGGACACGGGCCCCGGCATTGCGCGCGAGAACCACGAGGCGATCTTTCAAGAGTACTGGCAAGCAGGCGACGTCAAACGACAGCGCGTGGGTACTGGTTTGGGGTTGGCGATCACGCGCCGCTTGGTGCAAATGCATCGCGGGTTCATCGATCTTCGCAGTCAGCTCGGCAAAGGCTCGACCTTCACGATCGTCTTGCCCTCGCAGCCACCGGTCGTGGTCAGCCAAAGGCCGCTCGATCCGGTACCCGACGAAACCACGGACGCCGGCAAGAGCGTGGGGCGCGCATGAACGCGGCGGCCGCCCATTTGATGCGCCGTGTACTGGGCATCGAAGCCCTGTTCACCCTGGCATCGAGCGCGCTCCTGGCGCTCTTGACCTCCCATTTCTTGGTCTTGAGTGGGCAAGTCGCGCTCGAGGGTGCAGAGACGCTCGGCGCGTCGTTGCTCGCGGGCGGCGTGCTCGAGCTCGCGCGTTGCTTCTGGCGCTTGCGCCGCTATCGCTTCGTGCTGCGCACGTTGGCCTTGGGCGGCAAAGCCGTGGAAGTCCGCGAGTTGTTCGCGTTGAGCAACGAACCCGCCTACATCGTCTTCGGCTGGCTCGCCTCGAGCACGCTGAGCATCGGCGTATTTCACACCTTGCTCCGGCCGAAGCTGGTGGATTTCGCGACCGGCATGAATTTGGCGTTGTTCGGCGTGGTGATCGTCTCGGCGGCGTCATTGCCGCTGTTCGTGGTGGTGCGCTCCGCGTTCTTGCGCGCGCTCGAACTCGCTCCGCCGCAGCTGATGCGTGAGGTGGTCGAAGACGCTGACAAGCGAGGCGTCATCGAGCGGCGCGTGCCCCGGCGTTTGGTCGCCGCCGTGACTACGCCGGTGGTGTTCCTGGTCTTCGGCTGCGCGCTGATCGTCGGTTCTCATTTGCGCCGCGCGGACGAGCGCAGCCGCGAAGAAACGGCCCGTGTTTTGGCCCGCGCTGCGCTCGAGCCGCGGCCCGGCGTGGCGGCGGGCGCGGGGGTCGAGGACGCCATCCTGCAAGGTGAAATGCTCGGCTTCAAGGCGACCGTACACCCCTGGTCCGACGAGTACCGGGTCGAGCGCGGGATCGACGGCGTAGTGAAGGTGGTCACGCCGCTCGACGAGGGCAGCGCAGAGGTGCGCTTCGTGGGCTCGGTGGTGGGCGTGCTCAGCGCTTCGTTCGTGCTCGTGGCGTTGCTGGGCACGGCCATCGCGGGAGGCCTAGGCATCGCGCTCGGTCAAGCGCTAGCCGAAGATCTGCGAGCCGCGACCCGTGACGTGCGCCTGCTGGGCACGGACGCCGTGCTCAGCGGTGGTACGCGCGTGGTGCGCGCCGCACGCTTCCGCGTGGTCGCGCGCTTGGGACGAGCCATCGAGCGCTTGGCGGCGCGCTTCGGCGTGTTCGCCAAAGCGCAAGAGCGCGCGATCTCGGCGCGCAAGGCGGCCGCGCGCATGCGCGGCTTGTTTTTCGCGAGCGTCAGCCACGATTTGAAGAGCCCCCTGAACGCGATTTTGGGCTTCACCGAGCTGGTGCGAAACAGTGAGAGCTTGAGCCCGGGGCAGAGCGAGAGTCTGAGCTTGATCGATCGCCGCGGGCGCGAGCTCTTGGCATTGATTGAGACCATCCTCGATGCAGCGCGCGTCGACGCCGGGCAATTGAGCTTGGTTTTGGACTACTGCGATGTCCGCCAGTTGCTCGCCGAAGCGGTGGCCAAGGGCAAAGATTTGGGCGGCGATCGCGGAATCGAAATTTGGGCGGACGTCGCCGAGGACGTGTCCTCGCTGCGCGTGGACCGGGTGCGCATGCCGCGCGCGTTGGCTACGTTCATCGGTCACGCCGTGCGCGTCTCGGAGTCGGCGGCGGTGCACGTCCAAGTCGTGTCCGAGCCGGACGCGGTCCGCTTCGACGTCGAGGTCCCGGGGTCGCGTGTCGACGCGCAAAAGCTGGAAGCGTTGCTCGACCCGAGCCCTGCGCTCGGCCCGAGCGAGCACCGTGGCTTGGCGCTCGGCCTGCGGCTCGCACGCTCCGTGGTCGAACTGCACGGCGGCTCGGTCGTGGTCAGCCCGCTCAGTGGTCGGGGCGCGATTTTCTCGCTGCTGATGCCGACTGGGGACGCCGAGTCGCGCCTGCCGCCGCCCATTTCCGCGGCGCGGTGGTAGGCTCCGCGACGATGGCAGCCAAGAAACCGCGCCCCGCCACTGAGCCCGAGTTCGAGCCCGCGGCCGCACCCGGCGAGCGCGTCTTGGGCACGCAATTGCGCCCCGAGGATGACCGCTTCGACCGGCTGTTTCGGCCCGAATCGCTGGAGGAGTTCGTGGGGCAGCAAAAGCACCGCGAAAACCTGAAGGTCTACGTGGAAGCGGCGCGGCGTCGCAGCGAACCACTCGATCACATCCTGCTGTGCGGCCCGCCCGGTCTGGGCAAGACCACGCTCGCGCACATCTTGGCCAAAGAAATGGGCGTCACGCTGCACCAAACCAGCGGCCCCGCGGTGGAGCACAAGGGGCTCCTGACCGGGCAGCTCACCAAGCTCGGGCGCGGTGACATCCTATTCATCGACGAGATCCACCGCTTGAGCGCCACCGTCGAAGAGGCGCTCTATCCCGCGATCGAGGATTTTCGGATCGACGTGATGATGGGCGATGGCGCCTACGCAGAGAGCATCACTCTCGATATCAAGCCATTTACACTGATCGGTGCCACGACGCGGACAGGCCTTCTGACCAAGCCGCTGCAGGAGCGCTTCGGCGTGACCTTGCGCTTGGACTTTTACCCGCCGGAGGACTTGGAGAAGATCATCCTGCGCAGCGCACGCTTGCTTGGTGTGCCTTGTGACAAGGAGGGCGCGCGTGAACTCTCCACACGCTCACGTGGGACGCCGCGCGTCGCCAACCGCTTGGTGCGCCGCGTGCGTGACTTCGCCGAGGTCCAGGGCTCGGGCAAAATCGACCGCGAGATCGTCAGGCACACCTGTGATCGCCTGGGCGTCGACAACGCCGGCTTGGATGAGATGGACCGACGTTTGCTGGGGATTTTGATCGAGCACTACGAGGGCGGCCCCGTCGGAGTCGAAACCTTGGCTGCGGCGCTAGCCGAACCCCGCGACACGATCGAAGACGTCTACGAGCCGTATCTCCTGCAACAGGGCTACCTAGGCCGCACCCCCCGCGGCCGCATCGCCACCAAGAAAGCCTACGAGCACCTCGGTGAAAAACAGCCACAGAAGTCGCAGGGCAGCCTATTTTAGGTCTCTCTCATCCTAGCCCGCGCCCGTGCCCGTGCCCGTGCCCGCTCTCTTCATCCTTCTAGATTGATGGTCACGATCGTCCCCGCGTCGCACTCAACCTTCGGCGTCTGAGTCAGGAACCCAGCATCAAACGCGGGGTGCGCGGCGGGATCGCGATCGCCCCCTTTCCAGCCGCGTAGTCCGGCGCTTGGGTCGCGCCACGGGCACACTTCGCGAACGCAGAATCGAGTTCGAATTCGAACCTTTTCTTCTCGTGCGCAAAGGCACGCTTCGCGGCGGCAGAATCGAGTTCGAATTCGAACCCTTTCGCGGCGGCAGAATCGAGTTCGAATTCGAACCTTTTCTTCTCGTGCGCAAAGGCACGCTTCGCGGCGGCAGAATCGAGTTCGAATTCGAACTCTTTCGCGGCGGCAGAGTCGAGTTCGAATTCGAACCTTTTCTTCTCGTGCGCAAAGGCACGCTTCGCGGCGGCAGAATCGAGTTCGAATTCGAACTCTTTCGCGGCGGCAGAATCGAGTTCGAATTCGAACCTTTTTTCTCGTGCGCAAAGGCACGCTTCGCGGCGGCAGAATCGAGTTCGAATTCGAACCGTTGCTCCGGGTCAGGGGAGGCGTTCGAGCGTCTACCAGCGGCCCTGCACGTTCTTCATGAAGCCGTACGGATAGCCCAGCTCGAACGCTGACGCTTCGTCCAGGCGCTTCAGCTGTTCGTCACTCAGATTGATGTCACAGGCTTTCACGTTGTCTTCCAACTGCTCGATGTTGCGAGCCCCGAAGATGGTGGACGACACTTGGGGCTGTTTCATCACCCAAGCCAACGAAACGGAGGCCGCGCTGGCGCCGATGTCCGCGGCGACGGCGTGCACGGCATCCAGCGTGCGCCAGTTGCGCTCGCTATCCATACCGGCCAAGCGCTCTTTCCACTTCTCGAGCCGCGCCCCCGCCGGTGGCGGCTGGTTTTTGGCGTATTTTCCGCTCAAAAAGCCGCCTGCCAAGGGCGACCAAGGCAAGATTCCGAGGCCCTTCTCGCGGCACAAGGGGACGTGCTCGCGCTCGAGCTCACGCGTCACCAAGCTGTATTGAGCTTGCAGCGTGACGAAGCTGGAAAGATTTTGGGTCTTGCTGAGCCAAAGCGAATCCGTCAACCGGTAGGCGGTATAATTGGAGCAACCCGTGTACAGCACTTTGCCCTGCGTCACGAGGTCGTCGAGCGCGCGGAGCAGCTCGTCTTCTGGCGTGTCCAGATCCTGCATGTGGACCTGATACAGATCGATACGATCCGTGCGCAGGCGCTTCAAGCTGTGCTCCACGCAGCGCATGACACGGTAACGGGACGCGCCGCTCTTGTTCGGCCCATCACCCATGGCAAAGCGAAACTTGGTCGCGAGTACGATCTCGTTTCGGCGCTGATCACGCTCGAGCCAAGCGCCGATGATGCGCTCGCTCAGGCCGTCTTGGCCGTACACGTCTGCCGTGTCCACGAAGTTGATGCCCAGCTCGAGCGCGCGGTTCAAGACGTTGAACGACGTTTTCTCGTCCATACCGACCTTGTGCATGAACGACTTGTCGTCGGCTTCACCGAAGGTCATCGCGCCCAAGCAAAGCTCCGAGACCTTGACGCCGGCCGCGCCCAGTTTCTTGTATTTCATGGATTCGAGTCCCTATTTCGCGTGCGGACGGGTAAAGTAGGGATCGCACATGCGAAAGACAATGCTGAAATGACGACCTTGGCGGGCCCGGCAACAACCAGCAAGACACTGAACCGCTATCGAACATTGGTGGCGGGGCTGTTGCTCGGCGCCCTGAGCGCGCTGTGCGCTTGCGCAGTTGGCCCGAGCGAGCAGCGGCTCGGCTGCCTCAACGGCTGCGCGCACGAGAAAGACTCCTGCGTGTTGAACGCGATGACGCCCGACGGCATTCAAGCTTGTGATGCACGTGCTCGCGCCTGCATCGTGCCTTGCCCGCAATGAGCGCGCGGAACATCGCCCGCACGGCGGTTCCCCTCGCACTCGCTTGGCTACTCGGCGCGTGTATCCCCCAATACCATCCACCAACTTTGTCCGAGCCACACGCGGTAATCAAAGTCCGACGTACCTACGACACGATCGCCGGAACCCGGCTGCGAGAGTCGCTCCTGGTCGATGACCACCGAGCATTTGCCGCCGAGGTGCCTTCAGGGCTGGCGAGCGCGCCGCGCATCGACTCGAGTTTGGTCCACCCCGTGCCGGCGACCTTTGGCATGGCGAGCAGCTTTTTCCACCAGGAGATGCGAACGGTTCAAGAGTCGTACTTCGTGCAGGAGCCGTATTCTTCTTACGAAAGCTACAACTGTGGCACCGGCACCAGTTACCGCTCGTGCTCTCGCTCGGTCACCCACTACCGCTCGGTCACCCGTCATCGCTGGGTCACCAAGATGGTGGATGTGGTGGACGCTGAATGCCAGGCCGGGCAGCGCTTCGCGCCCGCGGCCGATCGCGTGTACTTGCTGCAATACAGCTTTCAAGAGCATCGGGCCTGCTCCTTGTCGTGCTTCGAGCAGGTTCCGAACAGCGATGGCACGTTTCGAAACCTGGCCTGTCCCGTCGCTCCCGCGCCGAAGTGAGGCTGGCTTGGTCTGCCGCCGAGGCTAAAATAACCCCGGTATCCTAGACCAAACCACTACCCGCGCGCTTTCGCGGGTTAGACTCGTCGTGTGGTCATCGAGGATCGGAATTCCAATGGAGAACCGCCGGGCCAAGTCGAACCGCCGCTCACGTCGAATCGCACGGCGCTGGCCGTGCCCGGCGCAGAGCCGCCGTTGGAAAAACGCGCGGCCGAGCAGGTGCACCGCCACGAAAGCGCGGCTGGGCTGTACTCGATCTACGAGACGGTCAAGCGCGGCGTGCGCGAAATGGGCGTCGGCAACAGCTTTCGAACCCTGCTCAAAGTCAACCAAACCAACGGCTTCGATTGCCCGAGCTGCGCTTGGCCCGACCCCGATAGCGATCGGAAGACCGCCGAGTTCTGTGAAAACGGCGCCAAGGCGGTCGCCAGTGAGGCAACCAAAGAACGCATCACGCCCGAGTTCTTCGCGACACATTCCGTGAGCGCGCTGCTCGAACAGAGCGATCGTTGGTACGAGCAACAAGGCAGGCTGACCCACCCCATGTGGCGTCCAGCGGGTTCGGATCATTACCAGCCCATCGAGTGGGACGCCGCATTCGACCTGATCGCACGCGAGCTCGCCGCGCTCGAGTCGCCGAACGAAGCGGCGTTTTACACTTCCGGTCGCGCCAGCAACGAGGCCGCGTTCTTGTACGGCCTGTTTGCGCGCCAATTCGGCACGAACAATCTGCCGGATTGCTCGAACCTGTGCCACGAATCGAGCGGCACGGGGCTGAGCGAAAGCATCGGCATCGGCAAGGCCACCGTCAAAATCGAAGATTTTTCACACGCTGACGCGATCTTCGTGATCGGGCAAAACCCCGGAACGTGTCACCCGCGCATGCTCAGTGAGCTGCAGAAGGCCGCGCGCAACGGCTGTCAGATCGTCAGCGTCAACCCGCTCGCAGAGACGGGCATGCTCCGCTTCAAGAACCCGCAGGAGCCACTCTCGCTGCTCGGCGCCGGGACGGCCATCGCCAGCCTGTTCTTACCAGTCAGAATCAACGGCGACGTCGCGCTCCTCAAGGGCATCATGAAAGAGATGCTCGCCGAAGACCGCCGAAGTGGCGGCAAGGTCCTCGCGCATGATTTCATCCGGCAGCAAACCGATGGCTTCGCCGAGCTGGCTGCCGATCTGGACGCCGAGAGCTGGACCGAAATCGTCGCGAGTAGCGGTTGCTCCCGCGAGCTGATCCGCAAAGCGGCCGAGATCGCGATCCGCTCCGAACGCATGATCTGCTGCTGGGCGATGGGCGTCACCCAGCACAAGAATGGTGTGGCCAACGTGCAAACGATCGCGAACTTCGCGCTGCTCAGGGCGCAGATCGGCCGCCGCGGCGCCGGGTTGTGCCCAGTGCGCGGACACAGCAACGTGCAGGGCGACCGCACCGTCGGCATCTGGGAAAAGATGAGTGACGAATTCATGCAGGCCCTGGGCGAGGAGTTCGACTTTTCCCCGCCAAGAGAGCACGGCCTGGACGCCGTCGGCACGATTGGAGCGATGGCCGCAGGGCAGGTCAAAGTGTTCGTCGGTTTGGGTGGCAATTTCCTAGCTGCGACCCCCGACACGCAATTTACGGCACGCGCCATCCAGCGCTGTCGACTCACGGTTCAGATTTCGACCAAGCTCAATCGCGGGCACCTGATTACTGGTCGACAGGCGCTGATCCTGCCGTGTTTGGGGCGCACGGAACACGACATCCAGAGCTCGGGCGAGCAGTTCGTGAGCGTCGAGAATACTTCTGGCGTGGTGTCTCAATCGCGCGGGGTTTTGCCGCCTGCATCGAATCAGCTACGCAGTGAGCCAGCGATCGTGGCCGGGATGGCCGAGCGCACGCTCGCGGGACGTACGACTACGAATTGGGCGGGCATGGTCGCTGACTACGATCGAATCCGCGAACACATCGAGCACGTCGTTCCCGGCTTCGCACAGTACAACCGGCGCGTTCGCGAGCCGGGTGGCTTCTATTTGCCGAATGGGCCGCGCGAAGGAAACTTCACCACGCCCTCGGGGAAGGCACATTTCACCGTTCATGCCATTCCGCGGCATGATTTGCTGCCTGGAGAGTTGCTGCTCATGACCATTCGCAGCCACGATCAGTTCAACACCACTATTTACGGGGAAAACGATCGATATCGCGGCATTTCGAACGGTCGCCGGGTGCTCTTCATCAACGCGGAAGACATCCTAGAGCGCGGCCTGCACGATGGGGATGCGGTCGATTTGATCAGCCGTTTCGGTAGCGAATCGCGCAAAGCCGAGCGCTTCAAGCTGGTCCCCTACGATATTCCGCGCGGTTGCGTGGCGGCGTATTACCCCGAGACCAATGTGCTGATTCCGTTGCTCAGCGTCGCGGATCGCAGCAACCAGCCCGCGTTCAAATCAATTCCGATCCGTCTCGAACCCTCGCCTACAACGCTCGCAACCTGGCAGCCAGCGTGACCATGAACGCTCGCCGCGTGCCCGGTGTGCAAGTAGCGAGTATCGACGCCTGGCGCTCGGCAGCGCCCGGCAGTGCACTTCTGCGTCACCCGGACGAGCTGGCCGTCGAAGAGCCGCTGGAGATCCAGATCGCGGGCGAGCCGCTCGCGGTCACGATGCGCACGCCCGGCCACGATCACGAACTCGTCGCGGGCTTTTTGCTGGCCGAAGGATTGATCCGTTCGCGCGCTGATCTGGGCGGCATTCACCATTGCGCGCGGCCTGGCAGCGAGGGCGCGCACAACACCATCGACGTCTTGCCTGCGCCGGGCGCAGTCTTGGAGATCGACGCCACCCGCCGCGGCACACTCACGACCTCCGCCTGCGGCATGTGCGGACGAAAGCTAATCGATGACTTGCTGCAACGTCTGCGCCCAGCGCCCCCCTCGACGCCCTTCAGCCAGCTGTTCATCGCCGGGCTCGCTGGCGAGCTGGAAAAGCAGCAACCCAGCTTCCAACGCACGGGCGGCTTGCATGCCGCAGGTGTCGCGTTGGCCCACGGTACACTGAGCGTGGTGCGCGAAGACGTCGGCCGTCACAACGCGGTAGACAAGGTGATCGGTCGACTACTCCTCGACGGTCAGCTGCCAGTCCTTGGAGCCATCCTCGTGGTCAGCGGGCGGGTCAGCTTCGAGATTGTTCAGAAGGCACTGGCTGCGGGCCTGTCCGGCGTGGTCGGCGTATCCGCGCCAAGCTCACTCGCCGTTTCAACCGCCGCGCGTTTCGGCCTGCTGTTGTGCGGTTTCGCACGCGGTAGTGCTTTCAACGTCTATGCCGGTGCAGAGCGCCTAGCCGGTTAAGATTGCACGAATTGCACGAGCAGTTGGCTCGTGTGCTCGACTGCCGGCTGCGCGGCGGTCGCAGTCAGGTCGAGCGCAAAAGTTCCGGCTGCCTTTCGATCGCGCAGCGTCAGGAACAACGGCGGCAAACCGACGCTCGAAGTCACACGCCCAACTCGACAGTGCGCGCGGGTCGGCGAATCCAACTGCCACGCTCGCGGCGACGGTTCGAGCGGCACGACCGGGGATTTGCGCACCGTCTTGGGCGGCGGTTCTTGCTCGACGAACATCATCTCCAGACCTTCCGGGACGCTGATCGAGATCAACACGTCTTCCGCGGTAACCGCGCCCGCGTTTTGCAGCAAAAGGCCCACGCGCGCGGTGACGCTGTTGTGCATTTGATGTTCGTGTACGGCCGCGCGATAGGCGTTGGCAGCTTCGGCTTCGGCGCTGCCCCCGGCACGCGGCGCGTAGCTCGAACCGAGCGGCGCAGTCACGACCAGCATCTGTTCGACCTTGCCGTTGGCGAATGTAACGTGCAATTTGGCACCTGCCAGGTCCGAGCGGCGGCTCACGGATTCCGCCCTTCGGTCACACTGTGCCGCAACACTTTGGCAATCATGCGCCAACGTAGCCCGTTCTCGCGCCGATGGATAGCGCTTGGGCTTCTTGGCCATGATCTCGGCGCGTCTGGCCGCCGCGCGACGTACCGCTGCCTTCACGCCCCAGCGCGACGCCGCGGAGACAAGGAGGGACGCGGCGCCGGATTCTGGCGCCGAGCGCGTGTCACTCGTGATTTGGCAGGGGGCTGTGCGCTGCCGAACCTGAGCGGCGCTCCGGCGCGCGCTGACGCGAGAACGAAAGCCGCCCTTCAAAAAGCGTACTTAGGTTATCGGCACTGCCCTCGCCAAAGGCCTACCAGGCACGAGCATCGAGGAACGCCAAGCGCGCGCTCGCTCATGATCACTGCGCTGTCGTCGGGATGCAGCCGAAGCCGGAGCAAGGTAGAAATGGCCCGACTCACTGTCGCCAGGGGATGCATCACGGCTGGAATGATCGACTGTCATCAGATCCCTACCCTGCCAATGACCGGCACCATTGCGCGGGCGAGTTTCGCCAGAGCGCTGGCGGCGAGATTTGGCGAGCGCATACTTTGGAAGTGTTCAATTGACCAAGGGCTCGAAGGCATCGGCACGGAGGCCATCGGCACGGAGGATCCAGGGCTTCGGATCCGGAGCCTTTTAGAGCGCGCGACGCGGCTCAGCCGACCGAGGAAAACTGGAAGCGGTTCCAGGTTTGCGATTGCTTTACTCTGCACATGGAAAAGCGCGCTTTTCGTTGACTAGCGCCGATCTCCGTGGCTCATTGCGTGATTCGGCGGCGGCAAGTTCGAGATCCATTCGGCTTTGTGGTCTTTGTTGGTTCGGAGTATTTACGATGCGAAAGTATCTAGGCCTTGCGGTATTGGCGGGTGCCCTCGGGGCCGGCGCGTTTGGATGCAGCACCGCCAGTAAGGGCGGCGCAACCGTTCGCCCTCCGGGTTCGAACGGCGGCGGTTCGAATTCATCGGGCGGCGCGGGTTCGGGGTTCAATCCCTTGGGCGGCAACGGCCCCGGCATCACCCCCGTTGGTCCCGGTAACGGCGGTGCACCTGCCGATGCTGAGCCGGGCAATCCGAACGTCACCCACCCGGACTGCATGGCTGGCACGTGCACGGATTTTCCGGCGGCGCCCATCATGGGTGAAGGCGTCCCCGCGAATGTTGCAACTCTGTTCGGGGACCCGACCAACTTCACGCCAGGCGGCTTGTGCGTGCTCGAGCCACAGCTATCTGCGAACGGCAAGCCTGGCGCCATGCTGCCCGCCAACTGGGTGCGCCCTCGCTTCCGGGTAGGCGGAGTTCCCGCCGGCATCGATGTTCTGGAAATCCGCCTTCACTCCCCGGCCGAAGCGAATGATTTGGTGGCCTACACCAAGTACTCCGCCACCGGCGGCGTCGCGCCCTCCTGGTACCTTCCGAAAGAGATCTGGACGGGCGTCACCCCAACCGATCCTACGAAGGTTCGACCCTCCGGTAACGGCCTCGCCAACAATGCGGCGGGGCAGCCAGTGACCGTCACCATCCGCGGCATCAACTCGACCGCGCCCGCCAAGCCGATCGGCATTCAGGGTGACTTCGAGATTGCGCCGGTAGTCTCCACCGGCAGCATGGTGTTTTGGACCGTGAACTCCGGCAACGTGACGCCGGACTCCAGCAAGTTGCTGGGCTTTGCGGTCGGTGACGAAGGCGTCGCGAACGCCCTCACCTTGACGCAGGTCAAATGGGCCGGCGAAATCGGCGAAGATGGCGCCGTGCTGCGCGGCTACTACGACAAGCCCAAGCTGACGGGCTTCGTAGATGGTCAAGTGCGTTGCATCGGCTGCCACACCACGATCCCGGACGCTACCGGCGGCGGCAGCGTGCTCTTCGGCGACGATTGGCCTTGGTCGGTCGCTGGCGCGACGCTCAACACCGGCGCAGTACCCACCGCCATCGCCGCCGGCGCACAGGCGATCATGAAGACGCCCTGGTGGGGTCAGCAACACATGTCCAAGGGCCATTGGACGGACGGCGATCACATCATCGTCACGAGCTACGGCACCACCTTCATCTCGGGCAAAACGCGAGACATCGCCTGGGCCAAGCTGCCGTCGTACAACGGCACGGACGGCGCAACCGTCGACGACAAGATCAAGTGGCACGCGCTGTCTTGGATCAACGCGGACTACAACGCGGCCATCCCAGTGACTATTTCCGCCGACAACGACTACGGCAAGCCGGAGTTGGACATGCGCAACACCATGGTCAAAGCCGCGCAGGGCACGGGATGGGGCTTGATCGCGACGGGCGACAAGAACATCAGCGATGTTTCGCCGAACTTGAGCCACGACGGCAACACCATCGTGTACGTCACCACCGACTATTCCCCCGATGGTCACCCGGACGCGACCGCCACGGTGGCCGACATCCGCACGGTGCCGTACAACAATCGCGCTGGCGGAACTTCTGTGGCACTGCCAGGCGCCTCGGATGCCAACCTGCTCGAGTACTACCCGTCGTTCTCGCAGGACGACAAGCTGATCGCCTTTACTCAAGCACCGAAGAAGACGAGCGCGACCTCTGCTGAAGACGGCCCTTACTACAACCGCTTCGGCAAGATCATGGTGCTCCCCGCCGCTGGCGGCACCCCGACCGAGCTCGCTGCGAACGACCCGGGCACTTGCGGCGGCGACAGCCTGACGACCGGTATCATCAATAGCTGGCCAAAGTGGTCGCCAGATGCGGTTCCGGTCAAGGCCAACGGCAAGACGTACTACTTCTTGGTCTTCTCCTCCGCGCGTAAGTACGGGGACGAGTTCTCGAAGCAATTCGCGTTGCCCGTGAATCCGCTCTCCTCGTTCAAGGGTCTGCCGCAGTCCTCGCAGCTGTACCTGGCAGCCGTGGTGGTCGATGGCTCGGGCACAATCACCACCTACCCCGCCGTGTACATCTGGAATCAGAACCGCACCCCCGGCGCCAATGGGACGACGGCCGCGGGCCTGCAATACAGTAACCTGACGCCCGCGTGGGACCCGATCAAGTTGCCGGATCTGGAGATCCCGCCCGTGCCGAGCGACGTCGTGCCGAAGTAAGTACTTTCTGCTCATCACGCTCGCAGCGGAGGGTTGCTCGTCGGCCCCCCGCTGCGCTGCGTTTGTCTCGAAAGAGCCGACAGACTACGGTGAGTGCTCGCGGAGCCACGCGATCACGTCGCTGGCAAACGCGCGCGGCTCAGTCATCGTGACCATGTGCCCGGAGCCTGCATAGTGTCGAATCGCAAGCGCCCGGGTACCACTGGCGTAGCCCAGCTGCAGCTCGGCCGGCGATTCGTCGACCGTCACCCCGCCTGAGATTGCGCGCAGCGCCGGCGCCAAGGCGACCTCCGGCACGACCAGATCGTGTTGGCCGTCGGTGATGAATGTGGGCACGTGCTCGGCGTTGGCCAAGAACGCCGTGCCGACCAGGCTTTGCGTGCGCCAGTCGGGGTTGGTGGAGCCCTTGCCGGTCGTGAGGGGCGAGTAGGCCAGATTGTAGCTCTGTCCCTCCGGGAGCGGTCCCAGCAGCGACCGCAATGCCGACTGTTCGGGGGTTTGGTCGTCCGCGATGCTGCACTTGAAACCACGTGATCGCTCGCTGCCGCGCAGGCCGACGATGCTTTCGAACCGGACCCCGTACAGAGCTTCGGCGTATTCGGGCGAGACTTGCGCCGCGTCCGCCGCGAATAGGCGGGCGTCCAGCTCTTGGGCGGTCACCGTGTAGTCGTACGGGCTGCGCGCATTCGCCCGGGCGCACGCGCAAGCATCACTGACCGTGCACGGCGAGGACAAGGTCGCCTGCACGGCACTGAGCAGCGCCGGACTCTGACATGCAGCTTGAATCGCGCTGGCATGCGCTGAGCCGACCAGCCACGGCTGGAGCAAGATCTGGCCGCTCGCGTAACGGTCGGGGTCGACACCCGCGAGCACGCCTTGCAGCGTCTCGTCTTGGTACGGCGCGAGTGCCCAAGCTTGCCTCAAGTACGCGACGATCCAGCTGATGCGTACTCCTGCGTAGCTCTCGCCCAGCCAATACACTGGCCCTTTCAAGGCAGAGTTCTGTTTCGTGAATTGCAAGGATGCGAGCAGCACGTCCGCCGCATCCACGTACTCACTGAATACGTCCTGCGAACAGTCCTCGGCATTGGGCGCGCGGTCCGGCAAAAGATCGTACGAAAACCCGGCTTGTCTCGGCTCGAGATAGAGCAAGTTGGCTTCGCGGGTCAGTGAGTCCGGGTTGGGGACGACGCGCCCGTCTGGCTCGACGCTATTCGGACCAGTGCCAAAGGCGCGCACGACGTCCGACGCAAAGCCGTTGAAGAGCACGATCAACGGTCGAGTAGCGGCGTCCGTATCCGCAGGTCGAAAATTGTAGAAAATCCTGCTGGTCGCCGCGAGCGACACCGCGCGCCCGTGCACCAAGACGTTGCGCGGCGAAAGTTCGACGAAACCAGCCTGCGCGGTGATTGGCGCCGCACCACCTCCACTGCCCGCGTCATTGCCGACCGAGGGCGCTGTCTCCCCGCAACCGACGATCAGCGTGAGCCCAACGCTCCACGCCAAACCGCAGTTATTCAGAGCTCCCACGAGTCGTATCAACGCACACACGGGCGCCGAAGCAAACGCCCAACTGCGGTGCACACGTACGCCAGCGATTCTTTCGCGTGGCACGAAGCAACGCGTCGCGAGTTGCCCCAACGACTAGACAGCAGTGCGCGCGAGTCATCATGAGAAAGGTCTCTAACTGGAACCGGTTCCCTATCGACTCTGAAAAGTGGCAATGAACATCAAAGATGCCTTGCCGACAGCAGCTCGCCGAGTCACGACAACGATGATGCTGCGAAGCGCTTTGGTCTCGATCTCGATCTTCGTCATTTCTGGTTGTGACGCCGGCTCTAGCTCCAGCTCCGGAACCCCTGGTGATGCGACTCCTCACGCGCTCAAAGGCTGCGCCGTCGACGCGAGCGTCAGCTCCAAGATCGCCCCCGGCGGCTACTACACGAACGGCGCCACGGTATGCACTGCAGGCGGCAGCCCATACCTCTTCCACGGTGTGGCTCGTCCGTCCCTCGAGTGGGATCCGAATGGCCAATGGTTCGGCGCTGGTCCACGCTCAGACTTCGACGAGATGGCCGCCTGGCACGCCAACGTCGTGCGCATTGCGCTCAACCAAGACTTCTGGCTCTCGGGCGCCGCGCTGTACGTTCCGGCATACCAAGCCACGGTCGATCGCATAGTAAAGGCCGCCGAAGCCGCGGGGCTAGACGTGATCCTCGATCTGCATTGGTCGGACCGCGGCGATCTCACGGCCTCGGTCGCCGGTCAGGGCCAGGGGCAGCTGGGGCACTCCGATCAACAACCGATGGCAGATCTGAATTCGCTGAGGTTTTGGCAGGAAGTAGCCGGCAAATACAAGGACGATGGGCACGTCTTGTTCGAGCTGTACAACGAGCCGCACGACGTCGTTTGGTCCACCTGGCTGCATGGCGGGGACGTGAAAGAGTACCACGCCGTCGGCATGCAGGATCTGTACGACGCTGTGCGCGGCGCGGGTGCCGACAATCTGGTGATCGCCGGCGGCGTTGGCTGGGCGTTCGATCTGTCACGTGCCGGTGACGAGCGCATTCAAGGCTACAACATCATCTACGCAACTCACCCTTACGCGCCTCAAGATCCAGAAGCGCAATGGGATCAGAAGTTCGGCTACCTGGCGGCGCAAGATATTGCTCCGGTCATTGCCACTGAGTTCGGCGACGGTAGCAAGAATTGCACGGGCGCCTGGGATACCCAGCTCACTCAATACGCAGACGCGCGCCAGATCTCCTGGACCGCGTGGGCGTGGTGGGCCGGAGACTGCTCTTTCCCTTCGCTCATTTCAGATTGGGACTTCACCCCGACCGAGCAAGGGGCCGCCATCAAAGCAGCGCTGCTGAGCTATCCCTACCAGCCCGCCGGCATCCCTAGCGCAGCGAATGGCAGCGGCGGCTCGGCTGGCAGCGCGGGCGCGGCTGGTGGCGCGGGCGCGGCTGGTGGCGCGGGCGCGGCTGGTGGCGCGGGCGCGGCTGGTGGCGCGGGCGCGGCTGGTGGCGCGGGCGCGGCTGGCAGCGCAGGCTCGAGCGGAACGGCCGGCACCAGCGGCGGTGCCGGTGGCGCAGCAGCTGGCGGGTTGAACTGAGCGGGACGAAGCACCGCTCAACGCTGACTGCTTGAGCTCGGAAGCGCGCGCAGCTACGAAGCGTTGGTGAGCAATCGGGGTCGTTGGAGCTTGGCCGGGTGAGTGCATCAAGCTCGGGGTTGCAGGGCGGAGTCGCCTTCGCGTTTGCGCTCTCTTACATTTCGGTGATCTCGGCTGCGATGCGCCTGGTGCCAAAGCACTGGGTCGGCAAGCGCCGACGCGCGGGCAGAGTAGTCGTTGCGAGCTCGCGCCGAGCGGCAAGGCCACGCCGCAGAACGGTTCGCGGCACGCTGGTTTGGTATGCGATCCTGAGCCTGCTGCTGTGGATCTTCTACGGGGCCCACGCCTGGACGCTCGCTTCGGTCGGAGTCACTCGTCCTGATTCGCCCGTCGTGGACGCCATTGCAGGCGTCATGATCTATTACGCGCTGCTCACTCTGTACGGCGTCTTTTTGCAATTGTTGAAGCGTCGTGAAATTGAAGAACTCGCGCACCTTCGGCTGAGCTTTGCCTATTTGCCCAACGAAGCCCGCGCGCGTTGCATCGTGATCGCCGCGACCTGTTTGGCCAACCCGGTTGTCGAAGAGCTGATCTTCCGCGGGCTACTGGTCCACCAGCATGCCGAACTCAACGGCAATCTAGCGCGCGCCTTGCTGATTGGGGCGGTGGTAAACGCCACGAATCATGCCTACCAGGGCTGGCGCGCCGCCCCCTTTCATTTGATGTTCTACGCGGCGGCGGTTGGCTTGATGTACTCACCCTATGGGCTCGCAGCGTCGATCGGGCTTCACTACGTCGCAGACGCCGTGCCCTTACTGGCGCTGCAAGAACGATTGAGGAAGTATAGGCAAGCGCGGAAAACTGCCAGGCGGGCGCTCCTCTCCTGCACGTGAATCAGCGTGTAGGAGGCTGCGTCCCAAGCGACACAATTCGACAAGTATTGCTCCTGGCATGGTGCATGCACTCTGTTCGATGGGAACGCACGACTGAAAACGAGCCCGGACCACGAATGCGGAATCATTCGCCGTCATGAACCGTTCACTCAGCAGGCCCCCCCGCAAACCGGAGAATCGCACATGCAAATTCAGGTCAATACCGATCACAATATCGACGGCCGGCAGCGCGTCACCGAATACGTGCGCGGCGTCGTGAAGCACGCGGTGAGCCACTTCGAACGGCAAGTGACCCGCGTGGAAGTGCATTTGAGCGACGATAACGGCGCCAAATCGGGTCCGGATGACAAACGCTGCGTGATGGAGGCGCGCGTTGGCTCAATCGAGCCCGTGATCGTCACTCACCGCGGCCCCAACGTCGATGAAGCGCTGCACGGGGCGGCCAGTAAGCTCAAGCGCGCCCTGGCGAGCGATCTGGCCCGGGCCCACGCGCACCGCTAGCGCAGGGTTTTCCCTCTGCCTTTGCCAGGGCCAGCGGCATACCCTTGATTTTGTTGACATATTCAACGTAGGCGCGAGGTGCAAAAAAAACTGCCGGCGATGTCGATCGCGCCTCGCATCGTTCGTCGCTTGAATAGGGAGAGCGGTTCTCTCGCTGAAAAGGATGTCGACGATGAAGGTGATTGTTTTGGTCAAGGCGACCCAGGATTCCGAGGCGGGCAAGATGCCCAGCGAGCAGCTCCTGCGCGAGATGATGAACTTCAACGAGGAATTAGTGAAGGCTGGCGTCATGCTCGCGGGAGAGGGACTGCACCCGAGCTCCAAGGGCAAGCGGATGATTTTCAAAGGAGCCGGCCGCTCGTTCGTCGATGGCCCATTCTCGGAGACCAAAGAGCTCGTGGCCGGCTTCTGGATCTGGCAAGTGAAGTCGATGGATGAGGCGGTGGAATGGGCCCGCCGTGTACCGAACCCGGACCATACCGACGGCGAGCTCGAGCTCCGTCCAGTGTTCAGCGACGAAGACTTCGGTGCCGCGCTGACCCCGGAAATCAAGGAACAGGCTGATCGCTTACGCGCGACGACCGAGGGTGGCAACGCCCGCTCGTAGGCCGGATGCGGCAAAAAGCCTCGTCTAAAAAATGCTCCTCCAAGTGCACTCAGACCGGTCCGCGGCGTAACCGTTTCGCGCGGGCCCGGTACTGGGTGTGAGTTCGCCAGTCACGGCGCGCGAGCGAATTGCTTTCGTGCGCCAGGCAACTCGACAACATCACTTTGGGTGAGGAGCTGTGCAATGAGACTAAGGAATTGGGCCGTACTCGTGTGCGCGACGTCCGCGCTGATGGCAGCGTGTGGCAGCGATGACGATTCAACCCCTGGCGCTGGGGGCACGGGCGGAAGCTCTGCCGGTGCGGCCGGCAAAGGCAACGCCGGCGCAGGAAATAGCGCGGGTAAGGGCGAAGGCGGCGCCAATGACTCGGCAGGCAGCGGCAACGCAGGTGCCAATGACAACGGCGGCAGCGCCGGTGAACCCGAAGGCGAGGGCGGTGCTGGCGGCGCAGTGAGCAAGAAGTTCACGGTCACGCTCGAGAACGTGGCCAGCAGCAAGCTCTTCACGAGTTCCGGTGTGTTCAACACTCCGCTGGGCGACACCGCCCCCGGCGCCGCTACGCCCGGCAAGAAATACGAGTTCACGGTCGACGCAGGGCGCAAGCAGAAGCTCTCCTTCGCCACCATGCTTGCCGCCACGAATGACCTATTTTTCGGCCCGAACGGCGATGGCATCGCGCTGTACGACGCGAACGGTGACCCGATTACGGCAGACGTCACGAGCCAAGTGCATCTCTGGGACGCTGGCACCGAAATCAACGAGGAGCCGCACGTCGGCCCGAACACCGTCACCAAGCAGGGCGCGCCGAACACTGGCCCTGCCGAACACGGCAACGTGGTCGACATCGCGAACGCGACCGACGGCGTCGCATTCAACTATCCGAGCGTGGCCAGCGTGATGAAGGTATCGGTCGCGCACACGACGGGCACGCTGTTCAAGATCACGATCGAGAACGTTTCCTCGGCCACGGCTTTGATGACGAGCGAAGGCAACTTCCCCGCCCCACTATCTCCCGGCGTGTGGGTCGTGCACAGCAGCAAAGACCCGCTATTCACGGTTGGCATGCCTGACCGCGGAAAAGGCCTCGAGAACATCGCCGAGGACGGCGCTCCCACCAACTTGGGCGCTTTCGCCGCAGCAAACTCTGGCATTACATACCCAGCTTCGCCGGGTGTGTGGGTGCTCCACAGCGCCGGCAGCAAGCCGTTATTCACGACGGGCGTAGCGGACTACGCCAAGGGCATCGAAGCCATCGCCGAAGACGGCAACGCCACGCCGCTCAGCTCGAACTTGGACACTCTCGCCGGCAAGCTCGACGGCGCTGTGTTCAACACGCCGCTCGGTAGTGCCTCGCCAGGTCCGATCCTACCCGGAATGAAATACCAGTTCAGCTTCACGGCCAGCCCCGGCGATGCGCTCTCGTTTGCGAGCATGCTCGCTGCCACCAATGATGTGTTCTTCGCTCCCGGCGCTACCGGCATTCCGCTATTCGACGCCAATGGCGCTGCCGTCACCGGCGACGTGAGCGCCCAGGTGTCCTTGTGGGATGCCGGAACCGAAGGCAACGAAGAGCCGGGCATCGGTCCCAATACCGTCACCAATCAGCTCGCGCCAAACACTGGTACGGTTGGCGAGGGCAAAGTGCAGCTGCTGAGCGCATCCGCCGATACCTACCCCTACCCGACCGCTCAATCAGTGCTCAAAGTGACGTTCAGCGCGGAGTAGCCACGCTGAGCAGGGCGCGGCCGCTGTTCACGCTCAGCGAGCCGCGCTACCGTCTTTCGAGTGTCACCGTGGACTGCACAGCGCCTGGGAGCCATCGTCGGTGCGGGCCTGGCCATCACCGGCGTGATCTGGATGCGCACGCGAGCCACGCCCTGTCCGGGCGCGGTGACGCTCGAATTTCATCCGCCCCTGGCTGATCGCGGCAGCTACCAGATACAGCTGAGCTGGGAGGGCCTGGGGCCGTGTCAGCTCACCGTCGTGCTACCGCTCGACCCCAAGCCGCAGAAAACCCGAGAGAAGACGGGCTGTGGCATGGCCGTGCAGCTACGTACGCAAGTGCAGGACGAACGAGCGAGCATTGCAGGCCTGACCTTCGCGGCCGCGCCCGAGCGCTTCAGACTGCAGGTGAAGCGCGACCTCGAGCCAATCTATGACACGACAATCGAACCGAAGTTCGCGCCCTACCCAACGCTGCGCGCGGAAGACAAACACTTCTGCGGTGAGCGCGCGTTGGTTCTGCCGCCCTGCCTGCGCGGCAGCTCGGAATGCGCGCCCTTTCCCGCCCGATGCACCGGCCCCGAGGGTTGCCAGCCAAAACAAGCCTGCTGCCTGACCCCCGAATGGGGACGTGATTTCGGTCCTCACGCGGCAAGCGAATGCAGCTCGACGAATCGCTGCCTTGCGCATCTCGGACGTCTCGCTTGCCACGACGATGGCGATTGTCCTGCCGGCATGCGCTGCGGCGACAATTCATTGGCGAGTGATTTTTCACAGCCGGTGTCGGTCTGTCGAAACCCATAGCCGCGAGGGCACGCTGGAGATAGACATTCGCAAATGACGATGGGCACTCGCGTCGCGGAAATCGAGGACCACGCACTCGATGCGTGGCCAGCCGCGGAAACCGAAGCGTTCGCCGGTTGGCAACTCCGAGCGATGAGCGGCGTGTCGCGCCGGGCCAATTCGGCATGGACGGCGCGCGCCACCGGCTCGACTACGCTGGAGCAGCGCATCGCCCACGTGGAATCTTTTTACCGGACCCGCGGGCTCGTGCCGAGCTTCCAAATCAGCACCCAGTGTGAGCCGCCGGGGCTCGACGCTGCGTTGGCCGAGCGAGGCTACCGAGTCGTGGCCCCCGTTTCGGTTCGCGTCGCACAGGCGGCCGCGGTGGCGAGCGTGGCGACATCAGCGCCGGTTCGCGCTGAAGTAGAGCAAACCATGAGCGATACCTGGTTCGATATTTCTGCGCGCCGAGGGCGCTTCGCCGATGTCGAGGATGTTTATCGTGGACTGCTCGCTCGGCTTGGTTCGCGCGCATCGTTTGCGATCGCCTTCGTGGACGATTGCCCGGCAGCGGTTGGCCTAGGCGTGCGCGGCCCGCGCTGGTTCGGCATTTGCTCGATGTTCACCTTGCCTGCCTACCGCGGCCGGGGTGCCGCAGGGTCCGTCTTGCGCGCACTCGCGGCGCACGCTCTAGACCGCGGCGACACTATGCTTTACCTGCAGGTCGAGGAAGATAATCAGGCTGCACTCGATCTGTATTCCAGAGTCGGTTTCGCTCATCACCATGAGTATCACTATCGGTTGGCAGAGCCCGAGCCATCCGCCAGCTGATCCATCGGCTGCGGAAATGACTATCCGCGGTCCGAGATGAATCCTGCTCTCGATTGCCGACTCGGTGACCCGTCCGAGCAAACTGCTCATTGATCGACCCAGCGCCGACTGTTAGCCAATCCAGCGCGTCGACGATCTCGCGAAGCACTCGTGAGCTGCGTCCGGCGTTTGTTCGCATATTCGCGATCGCGCAAGGGGCATTAGCCATGACCAAGTCGATATTCATCCACGGAATGATTCTGAGCGTTGCCTTCACGGGCCTGGGATGCGGCGGCGCCGGAACGGAGAGTGCGAGCGGCGAACAGACCGCCAACACCGAGAGCGCACTCAGCTCGGGCTGCAAATTGGACAAAGAAACGCGCTTCTTCATTCCCCCGCCAGATCCGGGAGCGGTCAAGCAAATCGCAGCGCTGATCAAGGCGCGCGATCTGAAGAATGCCGCGCGTATTACGGCCATGGTCACGACCCCGCAAGCGGTCTGGTTCACGGACGGAACACCGAAAGAAGTCGAAAAGTCCGTGAAGAAAACCATGGCCGCCGCCGCACTCGAGAAGCGCGTGCCGGTGCTCGTGGCGTACAACGTGCCCTTCCGTGATTGCGCGCAGTACTCCGGCGGTGGCGCAGTAGACACCGCCGCCTACAAGGCGTGGATCGCCGCCTTTGCCAAAGGCATAGGCCAGGGCAAGGCGGTCGTCATCTTGGAGCCAGATTCGTTGGGCATCATTCCGTACAACACCACAATCTACGGCGCGACCGAATGGTGTCAGCCGACGGTCACGGCGACGGACGGCACGGTCACGCCTGCGCCCGGTGCTACCCCTGACGAACGGTACGCCCAGCTCCAATACGCTGCGCAAAGCCTCGGTGCTCGAGCACCGAACGCGAGTGTCTACCTCGACGGAACGCACAGTGCGTGGCTCGGCGTTGGCGAGGCGGCGTTCCGCATCCACAAAGCGGGCACGGACCCAGTCAGCGGCGCTTCGCTCGCGAAGGGCTTCTACGTCAACGCCTCCAACTTCCAGTCAACCGAACAGTCGATTCAGTTCAGTACCTGGGTATCGATGTGCACCGCATTCGCAACCAACGCCGACGAAGGCGGCTGGCGACTCGGCAACTTTGGCTGGTGCGCGAGTCAGTACAACCCGGATACTGGCTACAGTGTGGACTACACACCGGAGTACGTGGCTACCGTGACCGCACAAATCCAAGGCTTGATGGGCAACGCGGTCGCCACTTTGCCGTTCGTGGTCGATACCAGCCGCAATGGTAAGGGCCCTCTCGACGTGAGCCCGTATGCTGCCACGCCGTACAACCAACCGGCTAGCGTCATCAGCTCACTGAGCGCGGGAAATTGGTGCAATCCGCCTGGCGCGGGCCTTGGTCTGCGCCCCACGGCCACTACCGGCGTGCCACTGGTCGACGCCTACCTTTGGGTCAAGACCCCGGGGCAATCGGACGGCACCTGCGACATCGCGGGCGGCGCACGCGGCTGGGACTACACCCAGTACAATCCCTGGTCGATCAGCGGGGACGAGGCGCAGAAGCACTTCGATCCACTGTGGGGCCGAGTCGATCCTGCGGCGGGTTCCTGGTTTGCAGCGCAGGCCCTGGATCTGGCCAAAAACGCTAGCCCACCACTTTTCTGAGGGCCCCGCGGTGCAGCGCGCGGCACCCAGCCGCGCGCTCCCGCTCGCGCACCGTCACAACAAGAACGAGAAGCCCGCTGTGAACGCGGGATATCCGACACGCATGGTCAGGGTCACGCGATCGCTTAGCCGCAACCGACCACCACCGTAGATGGTGAAGTCAGCTCGGTTCGCATTGCCGTGATCCGCGAGCTTGAACGCCACGCCGGGTTCACCAAATACCGACCAATGCTCGCTGAGCCAGAAGTTCCATTGCATCACGACCGGGATCCAAGTGGTGTCGCGCGTGTAGTCCACCCCGAATCCGAGGCCGACGCTGTCATTGATGCGATCGATGAAGCCGTCTTGCGCGAGCACCACCGTGCCACGAAAGCCCACGCCAGGGAGTAGCGGTTGCGATCCGAGTGGCGCGAGTAGGAAATGGGGTTCCGCCTCGAACACGTAGTGTGGATGGCGATCTGGATCCTTGATGATGTTCGTCTCCGCGTGTGCGGCTTGATTCATGAGAGCGACGCACGAGGCCAAACCAATACCGAGCGACAAGCACTTGAGTTGCATGAGTCTCCTTGAACTCACCCCTCAGCAAAGCCTGTGCCTCGCCAGAAACCAGCTATTTCCGGCCATTTCTGAGGCATCAGCGAGTCGCACCGCCTCGACGCGACAAAACGCCTCGCGCGCAGCGCTGGTTCGGATCCTTTCCGTTCAGCTCATAGGCAGCAGCCGACGTACGTCTTGTCGGTGGGATCGGTCGAGGTCGGCGAACCGGTAGTAACGATTACTTTTTCGCCGATGCGCACGGCAACAACCCCTTTGAGTGGTATGGGCAGAGACGGTAGCGTCGTCCACTCATCCTTCGGCGGATCGTAGACGAGCACGTCACCACTGGGGAGCTTGCCGGTGACCGATCCGCCGACGATCAGCAAGCGACCGTCGGACATGGAGATCGTCGCCGCCCCGATTTCGGAGCGCGACACGGGCATGGGCGCCCGTGGGCTCCAGCCGTTCGAGACCGGATCGAATGCGTCCAGCGCTGGGTCATCGCCAGCAACCTCATCCCAACCGTGGCGCCCGGAGACAGCGAAGAATTTGCCGCCTGACGCAGCGCCGCCGCCGTGATTGCGCGGGTTCGGGAGCGGGGGCGCGGCGGTCCAAACTGGCGAACCCGAGAGATCCCATACCAGGTGCTCCCCGGCATCGGTATTCCCATCCGGAGCGAGCCCGCCCGCCGCGTGCAGCTTCGTGCCAATCAGAGCCGCGAAGACCGCTGCCCGGGGCGTCGGCAGATCGGGACCAGGCTTCCACGCCGCCCCTTCGGCCATCCAGCGCCATACGCCGGCGGTCGTCGTGCGATTGAGCACGTTGCCCTCGAAGCCGCCAACCAGCAGGAAATCACGGCCGACGCTGGCGAGACCGCCGTGGGTTTCCGCGCCCGGGAGTTCCGGACCGAGACGCCATTGGTTACTGCTCGGATCGTAGATGTCGATGCGCTTGGTGACATCGAGCATGGACGAGAGGAAGCCGCCCATCACCCACAGCTCACCATCGACAACCACGCCGCTTGCCTCGAAGCGCGGAACCGGGCAAGGCGCCACCTCGCTCCACATGAAGCCCCCTGCATCTTGCGGAGCGCCGCTATCAACTTCGTCAGGGTGCTCGCCGGGCGGCTCTGATCCCGAACAACCAATCGCAAACGCAAGTACGAATAGGCCCGCCTTCTGCATGCGCCGAGCATAACTCAACACACGGAGCTTCGTTCAACGCAAGCGAGGCAGCACTTCGGAACCGAGTAGATCCATCACTTCGCGCAGTATCGGAGCTGGCAAGCCGCCGAGGTCCGGCATCAAGTAGTGGCCTTGCAGGCCCAGGGTTGCATTGATGGTTCCAATACGATCCACGACCTCGGCCGGACTACCGCAGAGCGCCGGACCTCGAAGCAGAGTCTCGTAGTCTGTAGGACGCCCTTGGCTGCCTCGACAACCGGACGCTGCACGCACGTAACTCTCGAGGTAAGGGCGAAAGCGCTGGCGAGCCTCCTGGCTGGTACGAGCAACGTGCACGTGACTCGGGTAAGCGACGGAAATATCGTGTGCCTTGCCGGCCGCGCTCATCTTGGCTCGATAGCGATCGAGGATGGGTAGGTAATCCTCCGGGAAGCAGAACAGACTCGGCAAGCTGAGGGGGAGCCCGAGATCTGCAGCCAAATCGCAGGAGACAGTGGAGATGCCGCCGCCCACCCAGAGCGGAGGATGCGGCTTCTGCACGGGACGCGGTTCGAGCCGTACTTCGCTCAGCGGCGATCTGAAGCGACCCGACCAAGTCACTTTCTCTTCGGTGAGTAGGCGCAGCAGCAAGCGCAGGTTTTCGTCGAAACGCGGACGGAGCTCACCTTCGTCCGTGATGCCGAATGCCACCTGCGTCGAGACTTCGACGCCCCGCGCAACCGTGAGCTCTGCGCGACCATTGGAGACGACATCGAGCGTGGCAAGATCTTCTGCCACACGCACCGGATCCAAGCCGGCAAGCAACGTGACGCTGGTTCCGAGGCGAATGGTCTGGGTTTTGGCGGCGATGGCGCCCAGCAATACGAAAGGCGAAGGCAGGATGTAGTGCCCGAAGTGGTGTTCGCCGATGCCGACACGCTCGAAGCCAGCTCGCTCTGCGCGCACGGCCGACTCGACGATCAATTGGAAACGCGCGGCCTGAGTGATGTACTGCCCGGTCGCCGGATCCGGCAAATGATCGGCAAGGCTCAGTAGACCATATGAAGTCATGACTGCCCCAGACCTTTCGCTACCGAGAGTTCACCGGCCCGATCTATCACGCCCGTCGACGCACCGCGGAAATTTCCGCGCAGCGGAGAGATCCAGAACAGATCCCTTGAACTGGCTTGCTGGGTCGTGCGCCGGCCGAACCCGCTGCCCTGCGCAATCGAGCTACCTTGCATTCGCTCGGCGAAAGGATGTGAATGCAGATGAATCGCGTGTTGGTGGGCCTAGGATGGCTGGGTGCGCTCACGCTGGGGACGGGAGCGGCACGAGCGCAGACTCCGGGCATCGAGCTCGGCCTCCGGCTCGGCTATGGCGTTGCCCTGGGCAGCGCGGTGCCCGGCTCGGACCTGGCCAAGAACATCGCTGGAGAGGTGCCGCTCTGGGCCGATCTCGGCTACCGACTCAATTCCAAGTGGATGATTGGCGCGTACGGTCTTTACGGGTTTGGCTTCTCGACCGGGGATGAAGAGCGCCTTTGCGAGACCTATCACGTCGACTGTTCGCTCCATGACCTTCGCCTGGGCGCGCAAGTCCAATATCACCTCATGCCGCTTGCGAAGCTCGACCCGTGGCTGGGTCTGGGGCTTGGATACGAGTGGCTGATCGCGAATGGCGCGAGTGGGGGGCGCTCCGCGTCGGCAACCCTGAGAGGTTGGGAGTTCGTCAATCTTCAAGGCGGGTTGGATTGGGTGGTCGGCGCTGGCTTCGCGCTCGGTCCTTTCGTGAGCCTATCGTTCGCGCAGTATCAGAAAATCTCGAGTGACTGCTCAGGAGCATCGTGCGGTCTCGAAGTGAACGAATCGCTCGACGATCGCTCGCTCCACAACTGGGTCGTCGTCGGCTTGCGCGGCACGTTCTTGTGCGGGACCCGAGGACACGGCGCGCCCTGCCCATTGCGATGATTTCCGCCACCGGTTCGGAGTCGCACGATTTCATGAGAAAGTCCTCAGAAACTGGCCCGGCCAGGCGTATCGACATCGGGTCACGGAGCTGGCTCCGAAGCGTCGCTGAAAGCGTTTCCCCAGCGCCCGAGAAGCCGCTAGATCAGCCACCATGCAGAACGGGGACGAACCAGGTATCGACCGTCGCGACCTATTGCGCCTCCTAGCAGGGGTCGCGGCCGCCAACGCGCTCGGAGTCGCGACGTGGGCAGCGCTCGAAGCGCTCTTGCCGAAGGGCAACGCAGATACTTGGACGAAGGCCGTTTGTCGGTTCTGCGGCACTGGGTGCGGTGTTCAGATCGGAATGCGTGCCGGTCGAGTCACCGACGTGCGCGGCGACGAGCTCGCGCACAACGCCGGGGTCATCTGCGTCAAGGGCTCGATGCTCCGCGCCCTCCCGTATGTTCAGGGTCGCCTCACGACGCCCATGATTCGCCGGGGCGGAAAGAGCTCTCCGCTCACGCCTGCAACTTGGGAAGAGGCGATGGCGCTCGTCGCTTCCAAGTTTCAAGAAGCGATCGCCGCGGCCGGGCCCGACAGCGTCGCGTTCTACGGCTCGGGGCAGCTCTTCACCGAAGAGAGCTACACGGCAAACAAGTTGTTCAAAGCCGGGATTCGCACCAACAACGTCGATGGAAACCCGCGGCTTTGCATGGCTTCGGCGGCTACGGGCTACACCCAAACATTCGGCAAAGACGAGCCCCCCGGCAGCTACGAAGACATCGACCACGCAGAGTGCCTGTTCGTGATCGGCGCCAACCCATTTCACTGCCATCCACCGCTGCATGAGCGGATGATGCGCCGCAAGCGCTTGCATCCCGAGACCACGATTATCTGTGTGGATCCTCGACGCACGGATACGGCCGATCACGCCGATATTCACCTGGCGCCCGTGCCCGGCACGGACTTGCTGTTGCTGAACAGCATGGCGCAAGTGATCTGCGCAGACGGCTTGGCCGATCTCGAGTTCGTGAAACGTCACGTGCGCTTCACGGACGGCTCCGCGACGATCGAGTTCGACGCCTTCAAGGCCTTTCTCGATGCAAGCTATGCGCCCGAGCAAGTCAGCCAGGAGCTCGGCATCACCGCAATCGACATTCGGCGCGTCGCGCATCGCTTCGCCAAGGCCAAGGCCACCATGTCGCTGTGGACGATGGGGCTGAATCAACGCACTCAGGGCACGGCTTTGAATGCCATGGTGAGCTCGTTACATCTGCTCACCGGACAATTCGGCCGTCCTGGCGCGACACCGTTTTCGGTCACGGGTCAACCCAATGCATGTGGCGGCGTGCGGGACACGGGCGCGCTCTCACACGCGTTACCCAACGGGCGAGTCGTGGCCAATCCCAAACATCGCGAAGAGATGGAACAAATTTGGGCGGTGCCCGCCGGCACGATCAGCCCGAAACCAGGGCTCCCTGCCGTCGATCTGTTTCAGGCCATGGGCGACGGCAAAGTGCACGCCGCGCTCATCATGTGCACGAATCCGGCGCAGAGCTTGCCCAACTCTGCAGTTCAGACCGCAAACATGAGTAAGGCGTTTCTGGTCGTAGCCGAGATCTTCGCTGATTCGGAAACCGCGCAAGTGGCGGACGTGCTGCTGCCCGCTGCGTTGTGGATCGAGAAAGAGGGCGTCACCGGCCAAGGTGAGCGGCGCTACCAATACACCCCGCGTCTGCTCGAGCCGCCAGGCCACTGCCGGAGTGACCTCGCTATCCTGGTCGATCTCGCCGACCGCTTGGGCCACGGCAAACTCATCTCGGCACGCACGCCGGAGGCGGTGTGGGACGAATGGCGTCAGGTTTCAGCGCACTCGAAATACAACTTCGCGGGCATCACCTACCCGCGCCTGAAAGCTTTGCACGGGCTGCAGTGGCCGTGCCCGACCCCCGACCACCCGGGCACCGTTCGACGTTTCGTCGAGGGCTCGGATCCCTTGGTCGCACCCGGGACTGGTCTGGAATTCTATGGCTTTCCCGATGGCAAGGCGGTCATTGCCACTCGTCCGTACGTGCGCTCGCCGGAGATGCCGAGCGCTGAGTTCCCGCTACAGCTCACCACCGGTCGTGTGGTGGAGCAATGGCACACCGGCACCATGACCATGCGCATTCCAGAGCTCCGTGACGGCGCCGGCCCCGCACACATCGAAATCTCGCCGAGCGATGCGGACCGCGCGCATGTCGCACCGGGAGCACGGCTACGCATCACCAGCCGCTTTGGTAGCATCGAAGGGCTGGCGCGAATCAGCGACCGCTGCCGCCCGGGCACGTTGTTCGCGGCCTTTTACGACGTGAAGCTTTTGATCAACCGCGTCGTCGCCGACCACGTCGACCCAGTATCGAAAGAGCCAGAATACAAACTGACCGCGGTGCGGTTGGAGCTCGCGCAAGCATGAATTGGCTCACTTTGGTTCGCGTCCTCGGCTCGCTCACGTGCCTACTCACGATCGTAGGCGCCTGGTTCATCGCGCGCCGCAACTTCGCGCGGCTGCACCAACGACCGGAGGTCTCCCTCGGGCTCACTACCCTGCCGGCTAACGCGTTCTGGAAGCTGAGCGCGCTCGCCATCATCGCGATCTTGCCCCTAGCCACGATCGCCGTCGCGAATTACCACACATTCGTGGGTATCCACGAGGTGCAGGCATGCAGCCAATGCCATGTGATGCGCCCAATGGCCAACGACCTGCACGACCCGGGCTCGGACACGCTAGCCGCGCGACATTTCAAGAACGGCTACATCCCGACCGGACAATGCTACGCCTGCCACAGCGACTACGGCTTCAACGGCGACTTGGCAGCCAAGCTGGAGGGCTACCGGCATCTGGCGCGCTACACCTCGCGCACGTACACCGAGCCCCTCCAGGCGCGAACGCGCTTCGACAATCATCAATGCCTGAAATGTCATCGAGGCAAGACCGCCTTCGAGCGCGTGCATATGCACAAAGACGTGCTGGCGCGGCTCGAATCCTCGAACATGAGCTGCCTCAATTGCCACGGCCGCGCGCATCCCACGCGCGCCGATCGCACGCCTGGCTCAGCGCGGTACAGCGCGCTCACGAAACCTCCCGTATTCAGCGAGGCCGATCATGAATGAGCTCAGATGGGAGGCCATGGCAGTGAGCCTGGCTTCTTTGATTAGCCTCGTTTACGTGTGGCAACCCGGCCCCTATCCGATGGGCGCGTTCACCTTCATTGCACAGCCTCTATTCCTGGTGGCAATCGTGAGCTACGGCTGGAAAGCAGTGAAAGAGCTGCGCCAGCGGCGCGTGCTATAGCGCGGAGAGTGCACCCTAGAGCCCGGAGCTGACCAGGCGACACAGGCGTCGTTTCCTAGTGTTCGTGTTGGCGTCTCCACCCGCAGCGCGCAGAACCGCCCCATGCGACGCACTGCTGCCACACATTCGTCGCCGACCGCAGGCATTTGCCGGCTATTTGCTCGGGTCAGGGAATTGCACTCTGTAACATGTCTGCGCCTTGGTGCAGATCAGCATTGGAGATACGTGACTGGAATTCTCGACGAACACGATTCCGAAGGCATCGATGACCAGCCCTCCGAGGCCTTGCTCCAAGCCCGAGCCGGCGCGCTGCAGCGCGCGATTTTCAACAGCGCAAACTTCTCCAGCATTGCTACGGATGCCAGAGGCGTCATCCAGATCTTCAATGTCGGCTCTGAGCGCATGCTGGGCTATGCCGCTGCCGACGTTCTGAACCAAATCACGCCGGCGCACATCTCGGACCCAGCAGAGGTGGTGTCGCGGGCGAGCGCTTTGAGTCTGGAATTTTCGACACCGATTGCGCCCGGCTTCGAGGCCCTCGTGTTCAAGGCATCGCGCGGGGTCGAGGACATTTACGAGCTGACGTACATTCGCAAGAACGGCTCGCGGTTCCCGGCTGTGGTCTCGGTGACCGCGCTGCGGGATGTCCAAGATCGCATCATCGGCTACCTGCTGATTGGCACCGACAACACCGCGCGCAAACAGGTTGAAGAGGAACTCGCCAAGCTCGACCAGCGGCTTCGCGATCAGCACCTTTACACACGCTCGTTGGTCGAATCCAACATCGACGCTTTGATGACCACCGATCCACGCGGCATCATCACCGACGTCAACAAGCAGACCGAAGCGCTGACCGGCTGCACCCGTGACGAGCTGATCGGCACACCGTTCAAGAACTATTTCACCGAGCCGCTTCGCGCAGAAGCAGGCATTCACCGCGTACTGAACGAGGGCAAAGTCACCAACTACGAGCTGTCCGCCCGCGCCCGGAACGGCACGGTGACCGTTGTTTCGTACAATGCTACCACCTTTCACGACATGGATCGCGGGCTACAGGGCGTGTTCGTCACAGCCCGGGACATGACGGAGTTGAAGCGCTTCGAGCACACGTTGCAACAGAAGAACGTCGAGCTCGAAGAAGCGAATCGAATGAAATCCGAGTTCCTGTCGAACATGTCTCACGAACTGCGGACGCCGCTGAACGCCATCATCGGCTTCTCGGAGGTGCTGAAGGACGGCCTCTTGGGCGATATGACCGATCAGCAACGCGGCTTCATCGGCGACATCTTCAACAGCGGCAAACACCTGCTGCTGCTGATCAACGATATCCTCGACTTGTCCGAAGTCGAAGCCGGCAAGATGCTGCTCGACCTCGAGATCTTGCCCGTCGCGTCCTTGCTCAAAAGTAGCTTGTCGATCGTGCGAGAGAAAGCTACTGCGCGCCGGGTGCAGGTGTCACTGGATGCAGGCGAGCTCGGCAGCATGAATTCGGACGGTCGCAAGCTGAAGCAAATCGTATACAACTTGTTGTCCAATGCCGTGAAGTTCAGCGGCGAAGGTGGCGAGGTGACTTTGCGTGCGCGCATCGTGCCGTCAGCGAGCGTCGGCAAGCTCGTTGGCGGCTGGGCGGGGCGAGCCTGTCCGCGTGCCGAAAGCGACGCGCTCGAGTTCCTCGAGCTCAGCGTGAGTGACACTGGGATCGGTATTTCCGCGGAAGGCCTGGAAAAGCTGTTTCAGCCATTCAGTCAAATCGACAGCGGCTTGGCGCGCAAATTCGAGGGCACGGGCCTAGGCTTGGCGATGGTGAAGTTGCTTGCCGAGCTGCACGGCGGCGCGGTGGCGGCGGAGAGCGCCGTGGGAGAGGGCTCCCGGTTCACGGTCTGGCTACCCTTTCGCGGGTTCGAAGACACAACCGCCGAGGCCACTCTCACGCGGCGCAGCAATCTGCCCGCGGGCACCCCGATCGCCCTGATCGTCGAACACGACATGAAGGCCGCAGAGTTGATCCAGCTGCAACTGGAAGCCGACGGCTTCGGCGTCCTGCACGCGAACTCTGCCGAAGCCGCGCTCGCGATTGCGATGGAGCGACCACTCGCCTTGATCACGCTAGAGGTCATGCTGCCCGACATGGATGGTTGGGAGCTATTGACCCGGTTCAAGAATATCCCCGCTTTGGCCTGTGTACCGGTAGTGATCATTTCAATCGTCGCGGACCGCAACAAGGGCTTCGCGCTCGGCGCAGCTGCGGTGCTCGAAAAGCCCATTTCGCGCCAGGAGTTGATTGAGGCGCTGACTCGGCTTGGATTATTTCCGGTTTCGCTCGGGAAAACCCTGAGTGTGCTGGTCGTGGATGATGATCCAGCCGCCGTGGAGTTGATTGCCGTGCGCTTGGCGGACTTCGAGGTCAGGGTCGAGCGCGCCTACGGCGGTCGGGACGGGATCGCGGCAGCGCGGAGCAAGCCGCCCGATCTGATTGTGCTCGATTTGACGATGCCGGACGTCAACGGCTTCGACGTGGTCGAGGAGCTGCGTCGGCACGAGGAGACCGCGCTTACGCCAATCATGATCCTCACTGCGATGCAGCTCACTGCCGCGGAACGCCAGAAGCTCAACGGTCAAGTGACCGCGGTCTTGGCCAAAACCGAGCTCGAGCTCGAACACTTCCGCGCCGAGGTTTGGCGGGCGATGTCGGGTGGAAAGCAGGCCGCCTGAGATGGCTAGGATTTTGAGCGAAGAAGACAACCCAGCCAACATGAAATTGGCTGTTTTATTGCTGGAGCAAGCTGGCTACAGGGTGATCAGCGCGGACGATGCCGAGCGCGGACTCACGCTCGCCCGCGAGCAGCGCCCCGACTCGATCATGATGGACGTTCGACTGCCCGGGATGGACGGCCTAGCGGCGACCGCGCTCTTGAAACGAGACGAAGCCACGCGCGATATCCCGGAGATCGCCCTGACGGCACTAGCCATGAAGGGAGACGGAGCGCGCATTCGGGACGCGGGCTGCGATTCTTACATCGCCAAGCCAATTCGCTACCAAGAAGTTCTGACTATCGTCGCCGAGCAATTGGGGCGCACATGAGCACGGTCGTCGAGCCCATGCCACCCGCCCGCATCCTGATCGTGGACGACGAAGTCGACAATCGCGAACTGTTGCAAATCATCCTCAATTGGTCGGGCTTCGTGACGCAGACCGCGGCCAGCGGCGAAGAAGCGTTGATCCGCGGGGCGGCCGAGCCGCCTGACCTGATCCTCGTCGATCTAATGATGCCGAACATGGATGGCTGTCAACTCATCGCGAGCTTCAGGCAAAAGCCCGAGACGCAGCACATTCCCGTGATCATGCTCAGCGCGATGAACGACAGCGCTATCCGAAAACGCGCGCTCGCGGCTGGTGCTGATGCCTACATCACCAAGCCGATCGACCGCTCAGAGCTGTGCGAACAGGTGCGCGGCATGCTCAGCTCGAAGCGAAACGCGAACCAGCCGGAGGGCGCGTCGGCCAGCCCGTTGGTTGATCCGCTGACGCGGCAAGCCTCACCGAGCGCGTCAGGCGCGTCCGACACCTGATTCGGGTCGGGGAGCCGTGCGGCGCGTGGCGCTGCTTTTGGGCCGCAAGCTCCGCTTCACAGACATTCGACCATTTTCGAAATAGCACTCGCGCACTTGATTCGAAAAAATCAGAAATGCGGTCGTGGGTTCGAAGCTCGAGTGATGCGCGACCTTTTTGTCCGCAGTCGTCGAACAGATCGCTTCCGGAGCCTTGAGCACCAAACTGGAATTGGTTGGCATTTGGAGCTCCGGCGGCGTCTCGAGAAGCGAGCCACGGCGGGCGTGTCGGTTTCCGTCGGAGCGGGCGCGTTCGCCGATGCCGTCATCGTGCAGAACTCGCAGTCAGAGCGGGGCTCGCACTCACCGCGGGCACGCTATCGCGGGCACGCGATCGGGAATGCGGACGTCGCCTTCGAGATCCTTTGAGGCTTCGCAGATCGAACGGCTATTGCTCGAAAAAACCGGGCATCTGCTGCGCCCGAACTTGCTGCACCCAACCGCGCAACGGCTCCGGATTCCAGAAGGCCGCGCACGCGTCGAGATAGTCGGCCACAGCGCTCCACTCGCCCAGCGTGCACAGCTCACGCGCTAGTAGGAACGAGGGGCCGTAAGAGGACAGACGATGGTCGCGGCCGACTGCGGCCGACTCGCGCAAGTGCTCGCGCGCCTCGGCTACGTTGCCTCGACGCGCGGCCATGACCCCGAGCGTCGTATGGGCCCAGTGCTTGCGGTGCGCATGGTCAGCGATCGCGCTGACCACTGTCCTCGCCCTAGCAGTGCTGTCAGCTCCTGATCGCACTCGAGTCCAGAGGTCGCGGCCGCGTTCCGACCAATCGAGCTTCTTTCCGTGGACTGCACGAGCTTCCTCGACCAGAGAGAGAAGCTCGGCCGCCACTTGCTCACCCGCCACTGCGTCACCAGCCTCGATTGCCGCCCGCGCCAGCCAGGTGAGCAGATTCGGTTGCGTGGCCCCAGGGGCACGCGCTCGCTGAAGCGCGGCCAGGCGACGTTTCGCCTCTAGGCAGATTCGGCCGAGTTCGAGCCACAGTCCTGGGTGTTCGGGACTCTCCTCGAGTGCCTCGTCCAACACGTTCACGGCGCGGTCGCGGTCGCACGTAGCAACCAACGCTGCGAGGCCCTGGGCCAGCTCTGGATCGCCTGGATGCTCGTCTCGGAGGCGTAGCCACTCCTGTTCGATTTGCGCGAACGCGGCAGGAAAGGTCGACTGAATGACGTGGACGTAGGGAGAGCGTGCGATTGGCGTCCGAGGAAAACGGCGAACGTATTCAATTGCGTGGTGGACCCGGCGCGGCGCTCCGGCGAACCCGGGGCCCAGGTACTCGTAGAGAATCTCTTCGCGCAGTGACTCGGACCCTGGGTCAGCAGCCGGCTTGACTTCGAGGGCCTTTAGCTTCGCTTCGAGTTCCGGTGTCATGTTGGCCGCCCCACGACTGTATTCCGTCCGTTGCCTGTTGCCCACCTACTGCCCAGCCCGCATCCTCGATGCGCCTGGCACGTCGCGTTCCGTCCTGATCGCGATCGCCCCCTTCGTGCCGCAACTGCCACGGCCGCAGCCGTTTTCGAGTTCTTTCTCCCAGTTCGAAGGTAGCGCCCCAATGACCGCCCGTTTTCCGAAATTGCGGGCGATTCGGGCCTGCGCGCAGTCGTCGTGCTGCTCGCTGCTGAAGCGTTGGGCAGTCGCCCACAACGTGCCCGTGATGTGCAACGAATTCGGCGCTTCCGATGCCCAATCCCAGCTCTCCGACCGCGTGCGCTGCTACAGGCGACCTGATCGGCATCTTCGACGAACTGCAGATCCCTTGGCAACCCTGGTTCGTGGTCATGTCCGCCGACGGCAGCGTGATTCCGGAGTATCGCGAAGCGCTGCGGCTCGACGAGTGAAGCTAGAGCTCGAAATGAAGTCGGACAACGCGGTCAGGTCGAGGAAGCCGGCCAAGACCTTCAAGCCGCCGTTCCGCATGCTTCCGGTCGGGCGTGCCTATGTAGAAAAGGCATGGTCAACCATGAGATCTCTCGATTGGACCAGAGCCGCGGATACCGCCAAGGTTCTGCCCATGGGCTTTTCAATACCCCGTGCATGTCTGTCCGCTTCGACTGTTGTGCTGTTGATGGCTTGTGGGGGGCCGCAGTCGGAGGAGCGTCACGACATCTCAGCCGACGTCCCGGTCGCACAGGGTGGCGAGCGCTTGGAAGCCTGGGGCTATCTGTTGGGGGAAGCGTCAGTGTTTCGGGCATTTCGTGACACGAAGCTCGGGGTCGAATGTCGCTTTGCTCCGACTGAGAGCGCACCTGGCCCAGAGCGACTCTATCGTTGTGCTCCAGAGACGGGCGTTGACGTTATTTATCTCGACGCCAAGTGCAGCCAGCCGATGTTTTGGAGGGGCTACGGGACAACGCCCCCGGGTGGGCTGGTCAGCGCCCAGCTCACGAGCGGCAAAGCAATCTGGTCTGCCGTTCCCGGCACTCCCCCAGCACCCAGGCAAGCATTCCGTTTGGGCGAGCGCACTGTCGAGTCCGGAGCCTACGACGAGGTCTTTGCGCGCGACGAAGATGGCTCGTGCCGACCAGGTGCGTTTGAGCCCGGGCACTTGAATGCGGGAATCGGCGATCTCATCCCTGTGGACACCTCGCAATTCGTTTCAGCAAAGGGGCGGCGGCTTGCGCTCGCTGACGGAGGCGAGGTCGAGAGACTGCTTGCCGAGGATGGCGCCCAAATGAACCTGGGGGTGATTAACGACGATGGCGCGTTCTGAAGTACAAACTTTCGGTCGATGTGTCACGCCCCCGGTGTTGGCCCCGGTGCACTCGTCCGCCGATCCCGACGCAAATTTAGACTGCAGCAACCCCGCCGCCATACGAGTGTATTTCGAGGGCCCTCCTCCTACCGGCACCCTATATGGAGTCGCGCCCGACTCGCAAAAGGTCTACGCCCTCGGCCCAACGGATCGGGTTTGGGCCGGTTGCGCCGAAAGCGATCGGTCCGAGAGCGGGGCCGGCTACTACTACTATCGTCTTGAGGAAGACGTAACAGCGGGTCTGCCGCAGCTCCAGCGAAGTGTCTCCGTTGCCGGTGCGATTCGCATCGTGGGCCGCGAAGCGGGCACAGGACGCACGATTCACGTTGCCGAGATGGCCTCGAATTGTCCCACCGCGCGCGATCGCGAGGGACGCCTCGTGTGTTTCGCCGGGCAGACGGAGTATCTCACTGAGACCAGATATTGATGCGCCGTGTTCTTGATTGACGGTCACAAGTTCTCCCGCGCCCGTCGCGACCTTCGACGACCCGCAGCCATCGGTCAAGACTCGATGCTACGGCGCGACCATGCCGGTCGCCAGGCATGGCATGCGACAGACCGAACTAGGGATAGCCCTGCAGGGTCGAGTTCGTCACCGTGATGGGGTCTAAGTCATCCAAAAGCCACCTCAGTCAGCGACCGGCAGCCGCCCCACTTGAACGCGCCGACTTAAGGTTTTTTACGCGCAGTCGTCTGTCCGCGGCGGTTCGGGCCTGTTTCGGACGGGCCGTGCTGAGTAATCCAAACGGGGCCACTCCGGGACCGCGCGCAGGGCTCCGCCTAGAGGCGGAGAGCTCGCTCTCGGCGGCCCCGAACCGGGGCGCTCGCTCGCTTGGCCGCCGCTATGTGTCGAGTGGGATCGGCTTGAGCCAGTCGGGTGATTTTGCGCGGGCGATGGGAGGGGGGCTCGGATGGAAGGTGCAGGCTTTCGAGGATCGCGCGAGCCGGATCCTCCTCGAGGATCAGTGCGATGAATTTCAGGCGGCCGACGCACGGGCAGGCCAAAGCATCGACGTAGTGGACGCGCTTCAGGAGCTCGGCCCAGTCGATACGGGTCGTTGGTTCACGAACGGCGGCTACGGCAACGTACTTGGGGGCGATGGTGGCCGTGCAATACGGAGCTGGCTCACTGCACCGGCGCGCGAGCGTTGGCAAAGTGGATGATTTCACGATTCGTGCGGCCGCTGAAGCGACTGTGAGTGTCGGAAATCCCGAGCTTCGCCACCGTGAGCCGGCGTCGGTTGAACGGGCTCGCCCCCTCCGTGCCGCAACTGCAACGGCCGCAGCCGTCATCTAGTTTCTTCGAAGGTGGAGGAAGCGCCCCAATGGCGACGGAAGCAAGAACCTAAGGCTCGTGGTTTCGAACCCCGCGAAGAAACCGGAACGCCCTCCGCCGAAACCGCCAAAACCGCCTGAAGTCTTGCTAATTGTTCGGCTTCTCGCGCTTGCACGCGAGTGGGAAGGGCTGATCGACCGGGGCGACGTACGGACGCGCGCTGAGCTCGCTGTGCGTTCCGGACTCCATCCATACCGGGTTTCAAACATCCTCTGTTTGCTCCGGCTTCACCCAGCCATCCTGGCGCACATTGCGGGACTGGTAGCCGGTACCCCGAACGACCTGAACGAACGCTGGCTTCGACCGATCGCGCGCCTTCCGCACTCTGAGCAGCTTGCGGCTGTTGCCCGGCGGCTGGGCGTGGGGACGGCCTCCCTGCTGTCTCAGGCTGCGGGTGATGAGACCGGTTGTCCCCCGACGTGCCGCCACTCAGGCCGAGCAGCCTGCGCGCGACGAGGTCCTGGCGCCATGATCGATCTTCTTGGCATGCAACGGGCCGTATGGCGTTCCGCGCGTACCACGACGGAGAAGATCGTCCTTTTGGCGATCGCTGACTTCTACAGTGACCCCGACGCTCGCCGAACGTTGCAGCCTCGGGCGCACGGCGGTGCTTGAGGCCATCGCGGCGCTCAGCATGCCGAATCTCAAGCACCTCGCGGACGAGCTCGAACAGCGCGAAGCGGATAGTGATTTGCTCGCCAACACCGAAAGGCGAGGGACGCTGCGAAATACCCCTATGCCTGCTTGTGAAGGAGTACGTATCGGGTCAACGATCAGCGCGAGCGCAGCGTCGAATCGTCCGGAGGCGCCTCACGATCGTTTGAACTTGAGCACGAGCGGTCCGAGGTGCCGCGCCGCTCGTCGGCGTCGATTTCGCTGAAGCGCCTTTGAGATGACTGCCTCCGAACAGACACGAACCAGTCCGACCACCCGCGCCGCTCCCGGGGCGGCGGCAGCCAATCTCTCCACTCAAGCGTGTCGTTCGACTTGCTCAGGAATGAAGCCTCTTCCGCGAGCTGAAATCCGCGGTCTACGGCGTCGCAGAGTCCCGATGCGCGTCGCGCCCAAGCTGCGGCGGGTGCCCCAAGCCGTCGACCTCGAGCTGCGAAGATTGATTAATCCCGGGCGGGGAAATCGACGCGCGCGATTGAGTAGCCTTTCCCCAGGGGGCGTTGCACGACGACCACCGCGGAGAGCGGGCCGACTGCCACGGTATCAACGAACGTGCTGAGCGACTCGTAATTGTCGAACAAGAACTGAGTACGGATGGATGTGCCATTCGGCACGCGCCCCAGACCGATCAACGTCGAATCGCGGAGTGCTGCTAGTCCCGCGTGGTCGCCAACGCTGACAATCGGGCTCGATGCGGAGGAGCCTTTGCCGGCAGAATCCACTCTCTGGAGGTGCACGGAGAACCCATTCACACCTTCTTCGGCGGCGCCGTAGTACCAACCGCCTTCGCCGTCGGGAGCGGCACCCGCGAAATAGTTCGTGGGGATGCGTGATCCCGCGTCTCGGAGGAACAGGCGGATTGCCGCTTGGTCGGGCTGCAGCAAGGCCGCCTGCGAAATGAAGAAATCGCTCGGCGCGGCCACGCTGCCTGCGATGGCGTGACCGTTCACGTCGACGGCCAAGACTTCGGGTTCGACTGGCGAGTCCATGCTAGCGCCCGGGGAGCCATCCTCGTTCACAGCAACCACTCGGTATAGAGGGAGACCGTCCGCGCCCGTGCCACCGCCCCCTAGGTAGACGTGACCGTCCGGGCTCGCGGCCATTGAGCGGACGAAGGTGGTGGGTTCCGGCCAGTTCATCGCCTCGATGAGCGCGCCGGAGGACTCGAAATGAGCCATCTTGACGGTAGAAGCAGCTCCCGCAGTGCCCGGCAAGTTGCCCGCCACGAAGAGGGTGCCGTCGGCTCCAATTGCGAACCCCTGCATCCAATCGAGGGCTTCAGCGACTTGCAGCGGCGAGGATTGGCCGTCCGATGCGTAGCGCACCAACCAGGGAGCGCTGTCGAGCCGCAAAACGACGCTGCCGTCCGTGCCGGCCTGGAGCTCGAGTGCCGTGCCGGCGGCATCGAACGCCCACGCCGTCGTCTCTTTGGGACAAACGCAATTGCTGCAGCCGTTCGCGCCGCACTGCTGCGTCCCTTTGCATAGATCTGTGCCGACGCACGCCTTTTCAACGGGCTGCGTGGGCTCGCTATCGCAGACACAGGAGCAATCAGTGCCGCTGCAAGAGAGGCTGCCGTTGCACGCGGCTGCGCCGACGCAGCTGTCTCCGTCCATCGGTGGAACGACGCTCGAAGGCGCCTGCCCTCCTCCCGAACACCCAACCACGAAGCCCGCCGCCAACGCCAACCAAGTTCTCATTGTTCGCAACTATCGATTCCCGACAGAGCAAGATCAAGGAATGAGTCCCGTGGCTCGGTCTAAGTCATCCAAAGCCACCCAGTCAGCGACCGGCAGAGGCCCCACTTGAACACGACGCTCGGCCGTGCGACTCTCCCTCGGGCGCGCAACACGAGCTAAGTGTTGGTTTACCTAACGATTTTTTACGCGCAGTCGTCTATCCGCGGCGGTTAGGGCCTGTTTCGGACGGGCCGTGCTGGCCGCGCGGCGCGTTGCGGCGGACCGTCTGCGCCAAGAAATTCAAGCGCAACCCGAGTTGGCGCGCGCCAAGCAAGCGGGGTTGCCAACGGTGCTCCAAGCGCAGCAGTTGTTCGATTCGCTCTCGGCCGCTTGGCTCGAATCCTAAGCGGACTCTGACCTCACCCGAGTGCAACCGGATCACTTTTCATGGTTGTTGAATGAATTGGGCAATCGTGTCGACCGCTTCTGACGCGAAGTGCCTCTGCCCGGCTACTTCAGTTGCCGGCAAGAACAGATGATTCAAACCAGGGAGAGTGATGTTCTTTACCGAAACGCGACCGGATAGCGAGGCCGACCACCGCTCCTGATCGATCGCGGCGATATTTCGATCCATCGATCCGCGCAGCAATAAGACCGGTCGACCCAGCGCTGCAGCTGTCGCCATTTCGTCCCGCCGATCGAGATCGCGCCAATAGCCGGCGGGCATTCCCAGCAGCGGTGCGGCCGCTGGCAGCTCGGGCAGCGATTGCACTTGTCGCTCGAGGGGGCGAAAGTCGGCCTTCGGCTGTGCCGTTTCGAGCTGCTCGAGCACGATTTGCTCGAGGGGCCGCCCTGGTGGGGCGAGTAAGACCAATCCTGCGACGCCGCCGCCGCGTTGCGCGATCTCCGGAGTGAGCAGTGCGCCCAAGCTATGCCCAACGACGAAGACGCGCCCTGGAGCGACCTCAGGGCGCTTGCGCAGCAGCTGCAGCGCGGCGACTGCGTCGATCAGCACTTCGTCCTCGACGGTTGAATGTCCCGGATCCGGCGACGCTTCAGGGTGCGCGAACGAACGATTGTCGTAGCGAAGCGTTGCGATGCCGCGTTTCGCAAGCCCGTATGCCAGGTCCCGAAAGGGCTTAGCATCAGCGACCGACTCGTCGTGATCGTTTGCTCCCGAGCCGCTGACCAAGAGCGCAGCCGGCAGTGGCCGGCTGCCTGCTGCAGGCACTGCCCACCTTGCCGGAAGAGCGAGCGGTCCGACGCTCAAGGTGTCTTCGTGTACGGTCGGGTCGGAATGGTCGCCGGACTGTGGTCCTTGCTGGGTCTTCAAAAAGAATAGTCCGACGACCTCATGACTCGATGGCTCGAGAACGACCACGCAGTAGATGACCCGTTGCGAAAAGACCAATTCAATCGTGAAGCGGTCCTTTTCTGATGGGTGATCGCGATTGACGACGCGCCAAGAACTCAAGGTGCCATGCCGCGCTTGTAGCCCTTGCCATTGCGAAAGCAAGAGCTGAGGCGGCAATGCAAGGCGCATCCTTTGACTGAAGTTCGCCGCTGCCGCGTCGGCAGACCCCGCCGCCAGCGCACCGACTAGGGCGCGCGCTTCGGCCTCATCAGTGTCGACGGTGGTTGGCGTTTGCGCGGGGACCGGCGGTAGTTGCGAGGGACTGCACGCGACCAAAATGAGACCTATCCCCACAAGCCAGCGGCGGAAAGCAACACGCACGTTTCGGGTTCGATAGAAGCTCAATGCACTACTCAGCAGCGGCTTGAGCCTCGACGCTTGGGCCCCTCGAACTTCGGTTTCGCCGGCGCGCCCAGATCTGGTGCTGAACGAACCGCCACAACGCGGAAAAATCGAAGGGTTCACGGGACGGCCGTAAGTACAGCACCAGAGCACCAAACATGGTTACTGAAAAGCTGAACAGACCCATGAACACTAAGATTCCGAGATGAAGAGTTACTCCAAGCCACAGAAGGAATCGCCTGGCTCGGTGTGTTGCGAGCAGCCCCATGAACAAAAATAGCTCCGCGACTATCGTGCCCCACGTCAGCCCAGCGAGCAGCACGGAGCTGCCAAGAACAGGTCGCAGCAAACGGCCAATGAAAGGCGTTGCTCCAAACGTGGGGTTGGAAAGCCAATAATACATAGCCGTGCCATCGGCCCATTCGGTGCCCTGCAGCTTCCCGAAAGCAGCATGGTAGTAAATGCCGCACACCTGCAAACGCACCGCGAGCAGTCCGCTGAGCGCTACGAGCGCGCCGAGCATTGGTAGCACGCCGCCTCTATCTAGGGGCGGTAACTCGGGCGGTGGGTCCCAGTGCCACCGCCGCTCCAGCGGTTCCAGGCTCGACTACGCGAGGCGTTCCTTTGGGGTGACCGGACAACTGCCCGCCTCTACCTGCAAAATCTCGTCGACCAGATCGTTGTCGGTGAAGACGAAATCATCATCGAAGCACGCGCGGGCGCGGCCCTTGCCATGATGTCCGCGCCGGGCACGAGTTCCCCCGAAACCACCAAGGGAGAAGTTCTCGCAGACGTAGTAGATTGGCGCCCCCAGCAAGGATCGAACTTGCGACCTTGGCTTTAGGAAAGCCCTGCTCTATCCAACTGAGCTACGGGGGCGGGCGGCGGAGGCTGTCACGTCCAGGGGCGACGCTCAAGCATTGTCCGGGTTTAAGCGGCATTTTTAGCCCTCTCCGGGCCCACGAGAGCTGGAACGTTCGCGCGGGCGTGGAGCTCGGGTGGCCGGCGACCGGAGCTCGGGACACGGGAGCAGAGGGCCCGGTGGAGCGTGACCGTCGCCATTAGTTCCGGGAGCCGCAGCTGGACTCGCGTGGGGGGCTTGCCTCTGTTTTCGGCGCGTAAAAAATCACTTAGTGAAGTGGGGTTGCAGCGCATAAAAAACGGCGCTGCTCGACGCGCGTTTCTGCAAAAATTTCGCAGGCCAAGCCGTGCGGATGGAGCTCCTCACCGATGTAGGCGAAATGAGCGGAAACCAATTGCATCGCAACGGGGCGACGTGGATGGTGATAGCATCGCGTGGTGGTCACTCGCGGGCGCAGGAAACCAGTGTCTCCCTGCTTTGTAGTTGGGTTTCACGATGCTTGTCGCGTCGCGCACTGCGCGGTCGGTTGCGGTCGGCCCGCGTGAGTCTGGCTTGGGGTATTGGAATTGAATACGAAAATGACGACTCGCTTTATGGATCCGGTTCCAGGGCCGCGGCGCTTGCTGTCCGCGCTGACCATCTTGGCCGCATTCGGGCTCGTTTCGTGGCTCGCTGGCTGCAGCGTGCTGGTCGATGCCAACCGCGCGCAATGTTCGACAGACGCTGATTGCAAGAGTCGCGGCGCGGAGTTCGCGGGTGCCGTGTGTAAGAGCGGATTGTGTGAAGGCGGAAGCGATGCGCAATGGAGCTGCAGTTCGGCGGCGCCGGCTGATGTGCTTGGCTACAAGCTGACTATGCATCTCACGGACGCGCAGAGTACGAAGCCGCTGCAGGGCGTGGTGGCGCAGCTCTGCCGGAACCTCGATGACAAGTGCGCCGAGCCGGTCGGCCCAGTGGTGACCTCTGACGATGCGGGGGTGGTCACGATGCAGGTCGAGCCAGGCTTCAACGGCTACGTGCAGTTGACCAGCTCCAGGATCGCTCCTTCGCTCTACTTTCTAACTCCACCGGCGTCGGGTGATTTGGATCTGCCGATGGTTCCGTTGGCGAGTCCGCTGGCTGCCGCGGCCATCGTCAGCGCAGCGAGCGGCGGGATGACCTGGGCGAAGGAGACTAGCGGTATCGTGCTTTTGACCGCGGTCGATTGCCAGGGCAAGCCGGCGGCCAACATCAACTTCTCCGTCGCGGGCATGCCTGACCCCAATACGTTCATTTTCTACGTAGTTGGGGACTTTCCCACGACCGATGTTTCGGTCACCGATACGACCGGCTACGGCGGGCTGGTCAATGTGCCGGCGAAGAATACGACCATCTACGCTTCGCTCGAACCGGACGGGCGCAAGGTGAGCCAGATCAGTATTTTGGTTCGGGCCGGATACGTCAGCTACAGCAGCGTCACGCCTAATTCCCTGTAACCGGTCGGCCAGGCGCGGCGCGTCCGCGACCAACGCCGACCTTAGGCAGAAAAAAATGCTCCCAAACAGCCTCGAAACATATGCTCCCCCCCGGCAACTGGGTCGCTATGAATTGATAGCGCCGCTCGGTGAGGGCGGGATGGCGCGCGTGTTCGTGGCCGTTCAGCGGGGGCCGATCGCCAACAAACTGGTCGTGATCAAGCTGCTTCGCGAACAGTTCACGGGTGACGAGCATTTCGTGGCCATGTTTGCCGATGAGTCCAGGGTCTCCGTGCTGTTGAACCACCCGAACGTGATTCACACGTACGAGTCGTCTTCGACCGAGTCTGCGTACTACATCGTGATGGAATTCCTGGAGGGGAAGACGCTGGCGCAGCTGATTCGCCGCATGGGCCGGGAGAATTTCCCGCTCGAGACGCATCTCTGGATCTTGTGCGAGATTTTGGCGGGCCTCCAATATGCTCATGACCTCGCGGATTTCGGCGGCGCTCCGCTGAATATCGTCCATCGTGACGTGAGCCCCTCGAACATCCTGCTCACGGTGCGCGGGGAGGTGAAGCTCCTCGATTTCGGGATTGCGAAGATTCAAGGTTCGACGGCCGAAACTCAGCACGGCATCATCAAGGGCAAGCTCGGCTACGCATCCCCGGAGCAGTGCACGGGGATCAAGGCCGACGGGCGCGCCGATGTCTACTCCGTCGGGGTAATGCTGTGGGAGGCCCTGGCCGGCAAGCGCCGCCCGCTGCACGAGACAGCGCTCGCCAGCACGCGCCCCGGAGCCCAAGTCGAGACTGATATCGCCGAGACTTTGCCGGGCGTACCGCTGGTGCTCGCGCGAATCGTGCGCCGCGCGCTCGCGCGCGATCCTGCCGAGCGCTTTCAGACCGCGCGTGAGTTCGAGTTCGAGCTGCGCCAATTCTTGGTCGACCAGGCCGCCTCGAACGGCGCGCCCGCCTTGCAGGCGCTCGTTACTGCTCATTTCGGCGGCGAGCTCGCGGGGGTTCGTCGCGCGATCGATGAGCAGGTTGGTTCCGTGCGGAACACCCTGGTGCCCGAGCCGCGCTCGGTGCGCACGAGCTTCGGCCCGCCGCCGGCCAGCAGCGAAGCGCCGCACAACATTGGGCTCACGACCCCGCCGCGCCAAGCGTCGAGTCAGCTGCGTCAGTTGTCGGTTGCGGTTCTGTTCGGCGTGGTTGGGGTGGTGGGGGCGCTCTGGTTTTCGCGCAGCTCAGCGCCAGCGGCCAATTCGGGTGTGGCGATGAGCGCTGCGTTGGGCGCTGCCCGCCCCGCGGAGTCCGTTGCCTCGTCCCAGCCCGTGCCGCCCCTTGCCGCCACGTCGAATCAGGGTGCGGTCCAGCTGGGAGCGCGCGATCAGCCGTCTGCCACCGGCCCTGCCTCCAAGCGTCGTCCCGCTCAGTTCGATCAAGGCGAGGCGGTGTCTGCGGCGCTCAGGTCTCGAAGTGCTGCTTCTTTGCCGGTCAAAGCGGCCGCGGCGGTGCCCGTCAAAGCGGCCGCAGCTGCGCCCGTCAAAGCCACCGTGGCTGCGCCTTTAGTTGGCGCTCCGACTTCCAGCAAGGGTTCCGCGCTCACGGAGCCAGGCATCGACCTTCGACAAAGCCCGTCCACTTCCACCGCTCGCTCGCTCGACGAAAGAGATCCGTACGCACCATGAGCCTCCGATTCCGTTTGCTCGTCTTGCTCGCCATCACCAGCAGTAGCGCGCTCGCCGCGGCCGAACCTGCGGCACCAGCGGTCAGCGCCAGCGCGACCTCGGAAGCTCGTGAGCGCTTTCAGCGAGGCGTCGCCCTCTACCGAGAGGGCAGCTTCGATGCGGCGTTGGCCGAGTTTCGGCGCGCCTACGAGATCGCACCCAATTATCGGATCTTGTACAATTTGGCGCAAGTTCAGGTCGAACGGCACGACTCGGTCGCGGCGCTCAATTTGTTCGGGCAATACCTGCAACAGGGTGGCACCGAGATCGATGCCGAGCGGCGCGCTCAGGTGGAACGCGATATGCAGTCTCTACGTGGCCGGGTG
>Ga0247772_1000054_pt1 | contig 63506 bp, 48 predicted proteins | sample UWRJL151409C6_FD_179945 | JGI IMG/M metagenome (GOLD analysis project Ga0247772, IMG submission 179945) | Plant litter microbial communities from Arlington Agricultural Research Station in Wisconsin, United States - UWRJ-L151-409C-6 | ecosystem: Environmental > Terrestrial > Plant litter >...
GAGCGATGGCGAGCCCTTGACCCGTCCCTTTTCCCACTGGCTTGGTCGTGAAGAACGGATCGTAGATGCGGGCGGCGACGGCGGGCGGGATCCCGGAGCCGTCGTCCTGGATGCGGATTTCGACTTCATCGGCCAGGAGCTCGGTCGTCACGGAAATCGTGCCCTTGCCGTCGTTGCCGCCGTGGGTCCGCTCGGCGATCGCGTGGGCCGCATTGACGATCAAATTCAGAATGACCTGGTTGAACTCGTTACGTAGACAAGGAATGTGTGGGATATCAGTGGCGAATCGAGTCTGGATCTCGGCGACGTATTTCCACTCGTGGCGCGCGACCGTGATGGTCGTATTGATGGCGTCGTGTAGATCGGTCAGTTGTTTTTCGGCCACGCTGGGATGGGAAAATTCCTTCATTGCGCTGACGATGGTCGTGACGCGCTCCAGGCCCTCGATCGACTGGTCGATTGCGCGCGGCACTTGCTCGCAGATCCACGCCAGGCCTTCGGCGGCCAGGCGTTCGTCGAGCGCTCGCAGGGGAGCTGCATCGGGGCTGCCGACTGCGACTTGCCTGGCGACGCTCAAGGTCTCGTTGAGGGCTGCTATCAACTTTTCGAACGCTTCTTTCAGAAACCCGGCGTTGTCGGCGACGTATTGCACGGGAGTATTGATTTCGTGAGCGACCCCGGCCGCTAGCTGACCGATCGACTCCAGCTTGTTGGCCTCCAGCAGCTGCGCCTGGGCGAGCTTGAGCTCACTCAGGGTATTGCTGAGGCTTTCATGGCTTTGCTCCAACTCTCGAGTGCGGCGTTGCACCTTTTGCTCGAGCGAGATGTTCTGCTCGAGCACGGCGATCGCCGAATGTGGGCGCGCAAATTGGCCCTCGACCCTCGCAATCAATACGCGGATCGTCTTGTCTCGCGCCGCGAGCTCCGCCTCGAGGTCGAGCCTACGGTCGGGCGGGGGCCCTAGACTCAAGGTGTTCGCCTGTTCCAATCGGTGCTCGGGTGGGAGAACGGCTGCCTGAGCTCGTTTCTTAAGCAGCGCACTCCGGAGGAGGCGATTAAGCTGCGCACCTTCTTCGCCGTAGCTCCAGGGAATGAAGGTGCTGTTCGTGGACGATGAGCCGCGCGTCCTCGAGGCACTCGAACGCTCGCTGCGCATCGGCGGCGTGAGCTGGGAGACGCGCTTCGTGACCAGCGGTGTGGCAGCGCTCGCCGCGCTGGATCAAGGCCAATTCGACGTCATCGTTTCGGACATGCGCATGCCCGGAATGGACGGCGCCGCGTTGCTCGCAGCCGTTGCGGCGCGCGATCCGGCGATGGTACGCATCGTGCTCTCCGGCCAAGCAGAGGAGGCATCCGCGCTGCGCGTGGTGCGGGTTGCCCACCAGTTTCTCTCCAAGCCGTGCGATGCGAAGACTCTGCGTCAGGTCGTGGAACGGACCGGCACCTTGCACCGCACGATGACCGACCCCAACTTGCGCGCGATGCTGGGCGGTTTGGACCGTTTGCCCTCGGCAATGCACGTGTATCAGGAGTTGTCGGAACTGCTGACGCGCGATGAAGTGTCGACAGATGCGGTCACCGAGGTGGTGCGGCAGGATCCGGCGATGGCGAGCAAACTTCTTCAATTCGCCAACTCGGCATTTTTTGCGCTTTCGCGCGACGTTCCCGATATTCGAACCGCCGTGATTCGGTTGGGCACGAAAACCATCAAGAACCTCGCCTTGGGCTTGGGTGTGTTCGATACGGCAGGCAGGAAGCCGCTTTCGCCGCTGCTTTCTGTCGATCAGATGCAGCGGCGCGCGTTCGCGACCGCCAAAATCGCGGGCGCCATCGCAGACGCGGAGCTCTCGGACTCGGCCTTCATGGCAGGACTGGTGTGCGATGTAGGTGAATTGGTGCTGGCCTCCAACGCCCCCGAGCGCCTGGCCAGCGCCTGGAACGACTCGAGCCAGCAAAACGTGACGCGCGTTGCTTGCGAGCGAGCGGCCTTCGGGGTGAGCCATGCCGAGGTGGGCGCCTATTTGCTCAGCCTGTGGGGCTTGCCGTTTCGCGTGATCGAGGCCGTAGCGCTGCATCACAATCCGCAAGAGGGCGCCCAGCCGGGGACGGGGCTTCCGGGCCTGGTCTGGATCGCGGCATGCGTCGCTGCGGGCGAAGAGCCGGACCCGCTTGCAATTCAGACTCTAGGCGCCCACGATCTCCTGAGCCGCGCGCGCCGAGTTTCTCTGCCGTGAGCGGCCAGAAGAAGGGTGCATCCTCGTTGGGTCGTGGTGAACAGAGATCACGCTACTGGGAACGCCCAGCTTCACGCCGGGCATTGACGAACCGCCCCTGCTTGCAGCCGCGTGGGCTCGGAGGCGCAGTTGTCAGCGGGTGATTGGGCAAGCCCCACGAGCACGACACCAGAGCGCCTCGCGTTGCACGGGCTCGAGGTAGCGCACGAGATCAACAACATCCTCACGATCATCAGGACCTACACGCACTTTTCGAGACAAGCCTCCAATCCAGAACAACGTACCCGGGACTTGCGCGTCGTGGCGGCGGCCGCCGAACGCGGCACGGTATTCACCGACTGGCTCGGGTCTATCGCAGAGCAGCGACCTCGAGCTGTGTCTACTACCTCTGGAAGGGCGCTGCTGTCGACGCTCGCGCTCCGTCTCCAACTCCTGACGACTCCGGGCACGATCATCGACCTCGTGCAGTCGGCAGAGGATCTCTACTTCCTCGCAGACCAGTGGCGGGTCGAGCATCTGCTTTCTTCCCTGATTCTGACCGCGAATCTGGCTACCACCGGTGAACATTTTAGCCTAGCGTTCGAGCGCGCACGCAATGCGCAGAACGAAGTCCCGCTCGGCACCATCGCCGTCACTTGCGCTACCTCGGTCTCTGGCACGAACGGCGCGTCCGTGAGCGAACGTTTGGCGGGGCTCATCCAGCTGTTGGGCCCGCTGCTTGCGACCATGAACGGCGCTCTCCGGCTCGCGGCCGCGGGTGCAGACGGAGTGGTACGTTTCGATTTGGAACTGCCGATAGCAGACAGCGCTCCTGCGCGGCAGGTCGTCCCCCTCTGCTCGCTGGCAAGGCAGCGCAAAACCGTGGTGGTCGTGGAGGACGACGGGGCGATTCGGTTGGCCATGCAGCGAACGCTGAGTGACGCGGGACATCAGGTGCTCGAAGTGAGCGACGGACCCGATGCGCAACGGCTCCTTTCCGAGATGGGCCTCGCGGTCGACTTAGTGGTTTCGGACCTCGTACTCCCACGAGGCAGTGGGCCGGACTTGTTTGCTTGGCTCAAAGCGACCTTCCCAAGGGTCGCCTTGCTGCTCGTTTCCGGACGAGAGCGAGAAGGAACGGAAAAATCGCGCGAATTGGGCGTGCAATTTTTGAGCAAGCCGTTCTACCCGGCGGAGTTTTTGAGCGCCGTGCGCGTTGCGATTGCCGCCGCCGAAGGCGGCTCATTGCGGGCGAGGAACGCCGGGTGGCGCCCGGTCGTGCTGATCGTGGACGATGACGCAGACATCCGTGAATCGCTCGACCGCCTGCTCCGAGAGTGCGATTTCGAAACTCACGTCGCCGTGAGTGCGCCACACGCGCTCACGGTCCTCGGCGAACGTCGAATTGATGCCGTCATCGCCGATCAATTCATGCCGGGGCTGGACGGAATCGGCTTGCTCGAGATCGTTCACGACCGTTACCCCCAGTGCACGCGAATCCTGTGCACGGGCCGCCAAGACTCGGACATCGTGATTGACGCGGTGAATCGCGGTCGCGTGCACCGTGTCCTGGCCAAGACCATGCACGCCGTTGCGCTTCGAGACGAGATCGAGCGCACCGTGCTCGAGTCCGCCGAATCCACGCTGGGGTCCAAGTGAAGGACTCGAGAGCCGTGGGGGATTCATCACTCGGTATTGAGCCGGCTACGGAGCTCGAGACTCTTCGCCGGAGACTTGCTGAGGCCGAGCAGACAATCCAGGCGTTGGCGGGTGCCGAGATCGATGCGATTACGGCGCCGCTTTTGACCACGCCGTTATTGCTGCATCGAGCTCAAGAGGAGCTGCGCCGGAGCGAGAAGAAATACCGCCAAATCGTCGACACGGCGCGCGAGGGGATCTGGGTCATCGACGACCAAGCACGGACCACGTTTTCCAACCCTGCGCTGGAAGAAATGCTCGGCTGCGAGCCGGGGGAAATGCTCGGCAGGAGCGTCTTCGACTTCGTCGATCCGGACGAGTGGGCGCGTACCGCGCAGGGGCTCGAGCGGCGCCGGCGCGGCGTGGCTGAGCGCCAAGATCAAAAGTACGTTCACAAAGACGGCTCGGCGGTTTGGGTATTGATGGAGGCCAGCCCACTGAGCGACGACGCTGGACACTACACAGGCGCGCTGGCCATGGTGACCGACGTCACGGAGCGCAGGCGCGCGGAGGACGCGCTGCGCGCCTCGGAGGAGCGCTACCGTCTACTGTTCGACAACAACCCCCTCGCTATTTGGCTCACGGATCTCGACCTTTCGCGGTTCCTGGCCGTCAATCAGGCCGCCTTGCAGCTCTTTGGCTATGAGCGGGCTGAGTTCTTGGCACTGAGTTTGAGCCAGCTGCTATCGAGCGCCGAGGTGAACGAAGTGCGCCAGAAAATCGCCGAAATGGCGGTGGAAGGGGTGCACCACGCGAACCGCCGGCCGATCAAGAAGAACGGAGAAGTGGTGGAAGTCGCGACCACCTCGCAGACGTTCGTGATCGATGCTCGTCGCGTTGCGCTCGTGATCGCGCGCGACATGACGGAGCGAAATCGACTCGAAGCGCAGCTCGCTCAATCGCGCAAGATGGAAGCGATCGGCATCCTGGCGGGCGGAGTCGCACATGATTTCAACAATCTGCTGTCGATCATGGTCACGTACACGACATTTGCGCTCGACGCCTTGAAGCAAGGCGACCCGCTGCGTGCGGACATCGAACAAGTCGCGAAGGCAGGGGACAGAGCGGTCTCCCTGACTCGTCAGCTGCTCGCGTTCAGCCGGCAGCAGATCCTCGAGCCCGTCGTCATCGATTTGAACGCGACGGTCGCGAGCATCGAGCCGATGCTGCGTCGCCTGCTCGGGGAAAATATCGATATTTCGCTGATCAGTGAGCCGTCACTCGGTCGGGTAAGTGCCGATCCGGGGCAAATCGAGCAGGTGATCATGAACTTGGTCGTCAATGCGCGTGACGCGATGCCGACTGGCGGTGAGCTGACTATCGAGACTGCCAACGTGTCCGTGACTTCGGCGACCAACCCGACTGGCACCGGCCTCAAGCAGGGGCAGCACGTCATGCTGGCGGTCGGCGACACGGGCTCGGGCATGGATGCCATCACCCGCGAGCGCATCTTCGAACCATTCTTCACGACGAAGGGGCTCGGCAAGGGGACCGGGCTCGGTCTTTCTACCGTGCTCGGCATCGTGCAACAGAGCGGCGGCCACTTGGAACTCCAGAGCGAGTTGGGCAAGGGAACGCGCTTCGAGGTTTACCTACCGCGAGTCGACCGCGCGGTTGCGCCGGTAGCGGCCTCGGCGAGCGGCACGGCGATTCTCGGCGGGCACGAGACGATATTGGTCGTCGAAGATGACGAGCAAGTGCGCAACCTCACGCGCTCGATCCTACGTCGCAATGGCTATGACGTTCTGGTCGCCTCGAACGGCGGCGAAGCATTCCTCATCTCCGAGCAACACGCGGACGCGATTCACCTGCTGCTGACGGACGTCGTGATGCCGCGCATGAACGGGCGACAAGTAGCTGAGCGGCTCGCGCTGACGCGCCCGGAAATGAAGGTCTTGTTCATGACCGGATACACGGACGATGCCGTGGTTCGCCAAGGGGTCTTCGATGCCGACTTGGCATTGCTGCAAAAGCCCATCACCCCCGAGGCGTTGGCTCGCCGGGTCCGTGCCGTGCTCGATGAGCCACGCGTTCGGCTTCGGCGCTGAGGACGGCGCCGGCATGAGCCTTCGCTCGACCTACGCCAAAGACACGCTCCGGCTTCGGCTGTTCGTCGCAGGCGAAGCTCCGAACTCGGCGGCTGCGCTGCGCAATTTGCGGAGTGTGCTCGCTGCCCATCCATCCGTCCCGACGGAGCTCGAGATCATCGACGTCCTGAAGCATCCGGCCCGGGCTCTCGATGCCGCCGTACTCGTCACACCGACCATGATTAAGCTCGGGCCGGTTTGCGAGCGTCGCATCATTGGCAAACTCAGCGACCCCGAGGCGCTTCGAGCGCTGTTGGGCCTCGAGCGCGAGTGAGCAAACTGGCTCGAAATCAGCCGGGATTCATCACTCCCACACGTCGCTCCAGGGAGGCCCACAACGCCGACGCGGTTTCCGGCAACTCGGTGGAGAACCCGAAGACGGCCGCGCCGGGCGCTTTGATCTTGGCGATGGCCGCGGCGCGTTCGCCAGCGCGCAACTTATCCAGCTTGGTGGCCACGATCAGCGTCTTGAAATTCGCGCGGCCGCCGCTAGTGCTGCCGGATTCGAGCATTTCGATCAGGCCGAGGTCGTCTGGTTCGAGACCGCGACGCACGTCGACGAGCACGGCCACCGCCCGCAGCGTCGGACGCTCGATCAAGTAGCCGTCGATCAATTCAGCCCACAGCTTGCGTTCGTCCTTCGAGCGCTTGGCGTAGCCGTAGCCGGGCAAATCCACCAAGCTCAAATGGATGCCCTGCGCGGTGCGCACGCTGAAAAAGTTGATTTGGCGAGTGCAGCCGGGCGTCGAGCTGGTGCGGGCCAGGTTCTTCCGGTTCATCAACTTGTTGAGCAAGCTGCTCTTACCCACGTTGGAGCGCCCGGCGAAGGCGATCTCGATTTGCAACGGCGGCGGCAATTCCGCCTGACCTTTGGCGGCGGCCGAAAATTCAGCGCTGACGATGCGCGGTGCATTCGGCGCCGGGGCGGGTAGCGGAGCCGGTTTTTTTGCGGAAGCCATGGAGATCGCGGCAAGCAGTAGCTGAAAATTCAGCGGCGCGCACGGCGACGCCGGATCGCAGCCAGCAGCGAGCGTAGCTCGGGGCTGCCGATCAGGTAGGCAACGATCGCAAATACCGCGCAGAATACCAGCGATCCGACCAGCCCTGGGGTCGCACGGCGGAGCGCGGAGACGCTTCCCGGAGGGCTCAAAAAGCCGGCCACGCTCGCCCCCGCCGCGACGCCCGAGAGCGCGGCGATGAGCGTCCGGGCCGCGGAGCCCAAGATCTCCCGCGTGTGAAGCGTCGGCAATTTCGTGCGGAGGCGCCACCACAAGAGCAACATTTGCACGGCGCTCGAGCCTGTGACCGCGAGGCCGACGCCGACGTGGCCGAAGGGGCCGCGCAAGAGCAACGCCAGGGCCACGAAAACGCACAGATCGGCGGCCGCGACCGCCACCGGCGTGCGCGTGTCGCCGAGTGCGTAGTACATGCTGACCAATTGTCTGACGCCGGCTACGAGCCAGATGCCCAAGCCTTGAGCAATCAGCGCACGCGCGGTGCCGCTGACCGATTCGGCATCGAACTCACCGCGTTGGAACAAGAGCACCACGATCGGCCGCGCCAAGCCGACGAGCAGCGCCGTGGCCGTGATGGCTACGAACAGCGTGAGGCGCATGCCGAAGGCGAACGTGCGGCCGAGCTCTTCTTGGTCGCCGCGCGCCGCGAGCCGCGAAAGGCTGGGCAGGGCCGCGGTCTGCAGCGCCATGATGAAGATCCCTTGCGGGAAATCGCACAGCCTGAGCGCCCAGGCGAAGTAGCTTTGTGAGCCCGGGCCGAGCTCGGACAGGAAGCGGCGAGCGAGCACCACGTCGACGTAGTACACGCCCATGCCGAGCAACGCGGGGCCCATCCGGCGCAGCGCCTCGCGCACGCCGGGATGCCCGAGCTCCAAGGTCGGAGTTTCGAAGAAACCGATCTTCTTCAAACTCGGCCATTGGGCGACCATTTGCATCAAGCCACCGCCCAGTACCGCCAGCGCCAGCGCCAGCGCCGGATCGTAGCCGTGGGCGCCGAGGAAGGCGGGCAGACCGAGGCCGAGCGCGATGAAGGAGACGTTCAGCAGGGCAGGGGCGAACGAAGTCGCCACGAAGCGCTGGTACGTATTGAGTGCCGCGACGCCCAGCGCGGCGGTGCCCATGAAGAAAATGTACGGAAAAACCCAGCGCGTGAGGGTGACCGTGCGCTCGAACTGTCCCGGGTAGTCTTTGTAGCCGTCGGCAAAGAGCGAGACGAGGCCGGGCGCGAACACCACCCCGAGCACGCTCACCAGCAGCAGCACCGACAGCGACAGACCGCGCGCAGCGCGGAAAAATCGGCGCGCGGCGGCGTCGCCCTCGGCCTCGCGGATTTTGGCCAACACGGGCAGGACCGCGTTCTGCACGGCGCCCTCGGCCAGCAGCTGTCGCAGCACGTTGGGGATCAGGAATGCGACGAAGAACGCATCGGTCACCGGTCGTGGGAACAAGGCTGCAATCGCTTGGTCGCGCCCGAGTCCGAGGATCCGACTGAGCAACGTGCCGAGCGCCACGATGCCGGCGCGCCCAGTGATCTTTCGTTGTTCGCTGACTCCGCTCACGGCCAGAGGCTCTACCCTGGTCGCGTCCGCTTGACGAGTTTCTCGTGGCACTCGCGTTCGGCTCACTCGATCCCGCCGTGCGTCTTCAATGCCTGTTCTACCAGCTCGAGCGCCAACGCCGCGCTGTCGTCGTTCAGCGTCCCGCCGGTGACCGCGCGCTGCAGAAGCAGGCGATCGCTGCCGGACAAGCGTCGACGTGCGCCGCCGCAGTCTCGGCAGATGAGCCCGCCCCGCGCCGCATCCACGGCTGCGGCTTGGCCTTCTGCGGGCGCTTTGCCGCAACTGACGCAGCGTTCGAAATCGATGCCCCAGCCGAACGCGGCCAAGAGCTGAAGCCCGGTCGATGCCAGCCGCGCGCGCGGGGAAACTACGTCTTCTGGGTCGCCCAGCTGATCGAGCAAGCGCTCCATGGCGGCCCAGACGCCGGGCTCTGGAGTGCGCGGCGGTGCGGCTTTTCGCACCCAATTCAGCGCTTGCCCCGCGGCCTGCATGCGCTCCAGGCTGGTCACCAAGAACGGCCGCGCGCGGGCAAGCTTTGCTTCGCGTAACACCACCAGCTCGGCACCCGAGCGATCGTCGTACGCGATGTGCAGCGTGTGCATCGGCTCGATCACGCCGCCGAAGCGCTTGACGCTCTTCCGCGCGCCACGCGCCAGCGCCGAGACGCGGCCGATCGTATCGGTGAGCAAGGTGACGACCAAGTCGCTCTCGCCGTACTCGACGCGCCGAAGCAGGAGCGCGTGCGCGACGCGAGCTGGACTCGACGTGCGGCGAGCGAACACGCGGCTCAGCTGAACCGGGCGTGAACGTGCGTGGGCCGCGTCGACAGCTCTTGTGGCATGTCGTCACCGCGCGGCTTGAGCACGATGCTGAGTGCGAGCGTAAACAAGATCAGGAGCAGCACGAACGCGATCGCGACGCCGAATCGACGCGTCCGCGCGGGCTTGGCGGTACTCGCCATCGGTAAGGGCGTGACCCAGGCCACGCGTCGACTTGCGGTGTAACGCGCGAGCACTTCTTCGGCGGGTACACCGAGTGCGCGTGCGTATGCTTTCAAGAAGCCGCGCACGAATACCTCGCCGGGCAACTCGTCGAAGCGATCCGCTTCAATCCGCTCCACACTCGACTGTGGCATCCGAGTCGCGCGCGAAATCTCCTCTACACTCAAGGACTTCGCTTCACGAAGCTGGCGCAGGAAGGTTCCGACCGTGGGCATTGGGGGCCCCCGAGATTACTTGAACTTTTGCAGCATGGAGCTGCATTCTTTTCCGAGCTTGGTCTTTCCGGAGAGCGCGACGCAACGATCGAGATCCGTCCTAGCTGCATCCGAATCGCCGAGCTTCATTCGCACTCGGCCGCGCGCCGCGAAGGCCTCTTGGAGTGAGTTACAACCTGGAGCATCTGTTTCCAGTGCGCGCGTAAAGGCATCCAACGCACTCGTCAGCTCTTGCTTCTGCTCCAACGCGAGTCCCAGTCGGTAGCTGCCGACACAGAACAACGGCTGCGCCGCGACACTGTGCTTGAGGGCGTCGATTGCCAAATCGAACGAGCCTTGCTCGAGATACGCCCAGCCTAGGTTTCCCCAGGCATTTTCCGGGGTCTGGTACAGGATATCTTCGGTCAGCGGCTTCAGCACGGCGATCGCGTCGGTGTATTTTTTCTCGTGGATCAGCACCACGGCCAAGGTGTTCTTGGCTTCACGAAAGTCTGGCTTGTTGCGGATCGCGAGTCGGGCTTGTTTCTCTGCATCACTCAGCCGGCATTCAGTTGGGCTGCGCGAACAAAAATCCAAATACAGAAGCGCAACCAGGTGCGCTGCCTCGGCATTGCCTTCGTCCAGATCGATGGCCTTGAGGGCGTGGGCGAGTGCCTCGCGCGGTTGGTTTCGACGCAGCCAGAGGTCGCGAGCGATATCGTACTCGCTCTCGCTCATACGTTCTGGGTCGCGGGCCGCTGGGCCGGAAGCGCTGCCCGACGAACATCCCACAAACACCGACAAAAGCGCGGAAATTAACAGGCGTCTCATCAACCTTGGCCTCGCTCACGGTTGGGACCGCGCAATTGATCCTTCACCCCGAGCAGGCTGTACAACTCACGCAGGTTGTCCAAATCCGGCAGCTCGACCCGTTCCTCTTGGATGCGCACGTAGCCTCGATCTCTCAGCTGCGAGACGATTCGTTTCACCGTGTCGACGTCCAAACCGGCATGCGCCGACAACTCCAGCGGTGAGAGCATCAATGCCACTTGGCCGCTTGGCCGCCCGTCCTGTGCGAGCTGCTGTTGTCCGAGTTTGATCAACGCGACTACGACCTTGGACTGTGCATCGCGCAGCATCAGGATCTCGATCTGATCTTCTGCCTCCCGCAGGCGACGAATCAGCTGCGATAGCACCCGGGCCGCGACTTCTGGGCTGGTCGCCAGCACTTGATCGAATGTGGCTTGGTCGAAGGCGAGCGCCACGGTGTCGTCGAGAGCCAGAGCGGTGGAGGTTCGGAGAGCACCCTTAACCAGTGCTCCCTCGCCAAAAAGGTCCCCAGGGCGCACCACCCGCAGACTGCGCTCCATGGCGCCGGCGTGTTTAATCAGGCGGACGCGCCCCTCTTGCAAAAGGAACGCTTCGGTGGCGGCGTCGCCGTCGCGAAACAGCACGCTCCCGGCCGCAAAACGTCGACCGTAGCGAGACAATAGACGCTGTTCTGCCTCGGGGCCGGCGTCGCTGGAAAGCGGCATCGAAACGACAATAGCCGAGCCGAGCGCGCAGCGTCACGCGCTATTGGGATTTCAGCGGCGAGAGCGGGAGCGTGGGCAAAGTGGCGCCAATCCCCCGTACATATTGGGGCTCGGGTGGACACGCTGCTTCGTCCAACTGCCCGGTGAGGGCGGCGACCCAGCGGGCGTGCGGTAGCTCCAACATGGGGCCGGTCGCCAGTGTTCGGCCGTGAGGGAGGGTTTGCGCCACCTCGCCGACTACCGTCACCACCCCAGAAGCCAGCAAGAACGCCGATAAATCTTCGATTGGCAGCGCGTGGGGTGCGCGCAGCTCGCGGAGCTCGGCGTCGTAAACGGCTGCAAATAGTTCGTTCCGCCGGGCATCCAGTAGCGCGCAGCACGGGCCTCCGTGTTCCGCTAGCGCTCCGCGGGCCATAGCTCGTAGCGAGCCGATGCCCCAAAGCGGTCGATCGAGTCCCACGCTCAGCCCTTCGGCCAAGGCGATCCCCGCGCGCAGCCCAGTGAACGAGCCAGGCCCCACCCCGACCCCCAGGCGATCCAGGCTCGATTTCGGCCAGCCGGCTTCCGCCAAGAGCTGCTCCAAAAGCGGCAATAAGCGTTCGGCGTGGGAGTTGGCCTGTTCATGTTCGATGCTAGCGACGAGTTGCTCGCCTTCGAGCAGCGCGACCGAACCGCGGCGACTCGAACTTTCGATCCCGAGAATGCGCACGGGCGGCGTCTAGCACGAAATGCCCGCCCGTACCCTCTGCTAGTCTAGTCGTGACATGCCCTCGATCCTGCCCCGGTTCGACTTTCGGGCCGAATACTCGTTGGCGAGCGATATCGGAGCAACGCGCGAACAGTACGAAGATGCGGCGCTGCTCGCGCCCGAACTCGGCCTGTTCGCGGTCGCCGATGGGATGGGCGGTCACTTGGCGGGCGAGGTGGCGGCCAAGCTGGCCATCGAGCAAGTCAAGCACGCGCTCTCCGGGCGAAACGCCCAGCGCGCGTTGGACGCCTATGTGGCGTGCGCCGACCTGAACGCCCGGCGTCGCGTGTTTGCCGAACTGAAGCGCGCCGTGGAGCGCACCAACGCGGCCATTCGCGCCGACTCGGAGCAAAACCCGGAGCACCGGGGCATGGGCACGACGCTCGACGTGGTTTGGTTCGCGCGCGATCACGCATTCATCGCCCACGTCGGTGACGGGCGGGTCTATCTGGCGCGGCAGCGGGCAGTGCTGCAATTGACGGCGGATCACACCGCGCTCAGCGTGACCAAGACCGACGGCTTTGGCCGCTTGATTTCGCCCTCACAAGGTTCGGGTATCACCAACGCGCTGGGCATCAACGAAGTGGTCACGGTCGACATGCTGTTCGTGGACGTGAGCCGCGGCGATCGCTTGCTGATCTGTAGCGACGGCGTGTACACGCAAGTCGAAGGCGAGAGTGAGCTGTCGGAGCTTCTGCGCAGCGGGTCCCCGCTGCACGCGGCCCAAGACTTGATCGCGCACGCCGCACGTCAAGGCCGCGACAATGCGACCGCGATCGTCGTCGAGATTGGCGATCGCTTCGTGAAGCGCAAGGACCACGATCGCGGTCTAAACGCAGCTGATCTCGAGCGGGCGCGGCAGAGCCCGCTGCTGGTGGATCTACCGCTTTCGTTCGCCTTGACCGCGCTCTCCGCGGCCGTCGAAATCGAAGTCGGTGAGGGCCAGGGGCTGCCGCGTGCAGTCGCCAATGACCTCGTCTCGTACATCGTGCTCGACGGCGTGGTCCGCTACGCGGACGAGCGGCGCGTGGGCGCCGGTGCGTTGCTCCATGCCGAGTCCTTGCTCGGCGTACTCGGCCAGGGCGAAGCGCCCGTGTGCGAGCAAACGACGCGCCTTCTACGCGTGCGCGCGGACGACTTTGCCGAGATCTGCACCGATCCCAAGCTTGGTACCGAGCTGTATCGGCGGCTGGCCATGCACCTTGCGCGGCTCGGCGCGCATGCGAGCCGCCGAGCCTAAACCGCGAGGCGGCCCTTCAGCGAAGCCCGTATTTCTTCAGGCGGTCGCGCAGCGTGGTGCGGGGCAAGCCGAGGCTGCGTGCGGCAGCGCTCAAGTTGCGACCCGAGGTGCGCCAAGCATCCGTGATCATGCGCCGCTCCAGGCTGCGCAGTGGTTCGGAGACGGGGCCCGACGTGGGGAAGGTGCCGCTGGCGCTCTCCGTCGAAACGTCGAACTCCGAGGGCATGCCGTGGTCACGGATTGCCGAGCGGATCTCCTCGGCGCTCAGCATCGGCCCCGATGCTTCAGTGGCGGCTTCACTCAGCACGATCTCTAGCTCGCGCACGTTGCCCGGCCAGTGGTGGCGGAGCAGCACCTCGAGCGCGGCCTCGGACAAACCAAGCGGGGCCTTACCGGTGCGCGAGGCCACGTCTGCCAGCACGTGGCCCGCAATCAGCTCGATGTCGGGCACGCGATCGCGCAGCGCGGGCAACAGGATCGTGAATGCACCGAGGCGTTCGTAGAGTTCGGCGTACTCCGGACTGGCCGTGCGCCTTCGCGTGGCAGCGATCACCCGCGCTTGCAGCGGGATGTCGACCTCGCCCCCCAAGCGGCGGAAGCTGCGCGTCTCGATCACCTGCACGAGCTTCGTGTGGAGATGCGGGGGGAATTCGGAGAGCTCGCTGAAAAACAGCGTGCCTGTGCCAGCCAGCTCGAAGAGACCCGCTCGACGCTCACGTCCGTCTTTGGCTTCGCTGCCGAACAGCTCGACCTCCATCATATGGTCAGGCAGCGCGGCCAGGCTCACCGGCAAGTAGCGGCCACGCGACGCGGCAAGCGAATGAATGGCTTCTGCCACCTGCTCCTTGCCGGTCCCGCTTTCGCCCACGATCGTCAAACACAACTCTGGGTAACGAGTCGCGGTTTGCATCTGTTCGCGCGCAGCGCGCATCCCCGCCGTCTCGCCCAAGACTTTGCGCAGCTCGCTGTTGGTTCCACCAGCGGCGACACCGCTCGGCGCAGCCTCCCGCGCTTCGAGCAAACGGCGCAAGCGGGCGTCCAGATCGGTCGCCGAGACCGGTTTCTCGAGTACATCGCTCGCGCCGGCTTGGATGGCGCGCACGGTCGTGGCCACGCTGAGCTGACCCGACAACAACACGGCGATGGGGCGGGCGAGCACGCGACCGAGCTCACTCAGCACTTCGACTCCGCTTTGGCCCCGTAGCTCCTGATCCAGCACCAAGGCATCGAACTCGTTCTGGCGCAGGGCACGCAGGGCGCTCTCCGCACTGTCCGCGGTTTGGACGTGCCAATCCAGCTTGGACAATTCGCGGCTCAGCCCGCGCACGAAAATCTCCTCATCGTCGACTAGTAGTAAGCGAGGTTGGGTCACTCTCGGGCTCCTGAAATGCTTCTGCTGGGGGACGTTGATGCGAATCGGAATCTGCTTGGCGCGCAAAGCCGCGCTCCCCGCTTTGGATGCCTCAGTGTACGGAAAATATAGGCGGGGGAAAACGGGTAAAAATGCTCGAGCGGGTTCCTGGCCGCGCGCCTGGGACGAACCAATGCCATCGTGTGGCCCGAGTCGTCGATGGCATTGCCGTGCCCCCTGCCGGTATCCCGAGATTCATCCGGGTTAGGCGATGTTCCGAGTCTGGTCCGAAGTAGGTGATTCGGGGGATCCAGGCGATTCCGGAGCGCCCGAGCATTTGGCGGGCGAGAGCGATGCGCGCGGCACCGAAATTCGGAACGTACTGCCGGCGCCCACGTCAGACGCGAGTTCGATGCTTCCGCCCAGAGCGTGTAACATCTCTCTGACCAACGAAAGACCAAGCCCCGCGCCTTGCGTGTATTGTCGATGGCCGGCGGACTCGCCTTGAAAGAAGGGCTCGAAGACCGAGGTGCGGAGCCGGGGCTCGATGCCAGGCCCGCTGTCTTGTACGCGCAGGAAGCACATCTCGTGGGTCAGCTCCATACCCACGCTGACGTGTCCCATCTCCGTGAACTTGAGCGCGTTGGCGACCAAGTTCACCAGCACTAGCCGTACCAGGCGCGCGTCGGACTGGAACTGTGCGCTGCCCTCGGGAGCCTGCAGGGACAGGGCCAGGCCTTTGCTTTCCGCTTGCGGCGCGAAGTCATCGACCACGCTTTGGGCGAGCTCGCGCAGGTCGAAGCTCTCCACGACCAGCTCCAGCCGCCCGCTCTCGATGCGCGCGTACTCGAGCAGGGATTGGATCATGTCCGTCAGGCGAGCGAGCGAGCGACGCATGCGCACGATCAGCTGCTGCTGCGCGTCGTTCAACGGCCCGCGGTGTTCGCCGGAGAGCCGCTCGAGTTGAAGCTGGAGCGCGCCCAATGGGGTTCTGAGCTCGTGCGATACCAAACGCAGTAAGCTGGTCTTGAAGCGACTGGCGACCTCCGCGTGTTCCAGGGCATCACTCAGCGATTCGAGCAACGATTCGAGTCGACGTTTGCGCTCGGCGAGCTGTTCGGCGAGTTCCCCGACGTCGAATTCGCGGGTCGCCAGTTCCGTGCGCAAAATGGCGCGTGCACGTCGCGCGCTGACCAAATTCCGCGCGCGGGCGACCAGCTCCCGCACCGTGAACGGTTTGGTCAGCCAATCCTGTACGCCTGCAGACAGCACGCGTACGCGCACTTCGATGTCGTCTCGAGCAGTCAGGACCAGCACCGGGATGTCGAACAGTTCCGGTTTCGCGCGCAGCGCTTGTACGAACTCGTCCCCGCTCATGTGGGGCATCATGAAATCCGTGACGATCAAGTCCGGCGTCAGGTGCTCCAGCCGGAGTAGGGCCTGTTTGCCATCGAACGCCGACGCCACGCGGAACTCGCTCGAAAGGCTGGAGCAGACGAAGCGATTCATGTCCGGGTTGTCTTCGACGACCAACACCAAAGGTAAGTCGAAGGGCTTTTCGGCTTCCGAGTCCGGAGTCGGGCGCGGGCGCAGCGCAAGCATCTCTGCGCTGCTGACCGACACCGGGAAGCTATCGCGCTCGCTATCGGCGGTGGGCTCGGCGAGCTCGGCGGGCAGGCGCACCACGAAACGTGCACCGCCGAGCTTGGAGTCCTCGACTTGAATCGCGCCGGCGGACGCGGTGACGAACTCACGAACGATCGAAAGCCCCAAGCCCGTGCCGCTGAAGGCCCGATTGGGCTTGCCGTCGAGCTGGCGAAAACGCTCGAATACATGTTCGCGATCTTCGACCCGAATGCCCGGCCCGCTGTCGTCGACACTGAGCACCAGCGTCGTGCTCGACTGGCTGGCTTCGGTCTCTTCGACAACTTCTGCGCGCAACGCGACGCGCCCGCCGCTGGGCGTGAATTTGAAGGCATTCGCCAATAAATTCATCGCGATGCGTTCGACCTTGGTGGGGTCCACCAGGTGTGATCGAGAGCTCAACGGCAGCTCGACCGAATATTCGATGCCGAGATTGCCGGCCAACGGACGAAAGCTAGCGGCGAGCGCGAGGAAGAGTGAGTGCAGGTCCGTGGGCTTGCGTTCCAATTCGACGCCGACCGCATCGGCGCGCGACAACTCGAGCAGATCGTTGACGTGCCCGAGCAACAAATGCGCGTTGCGCTCGACCACCGCGAGGGAAGCCTGTTGCTCGGGGGTAAGCCCGGTCGCTTCTTGCAGGTCTTGAATCGGACCAAAGATCAACGTCAGCGGTGTGCGGAGCTCGTGGCTCACGTTGGCGAATACCTGAGTCTTGAGTTCGTCTAGATTCTGCAACCGAGCGTAGGCAGTCGAGAGCTCTTTGAGCACAGCGGTCAGATCGCTCTCGCGCTGCAGCGCCCCGCGCTCGCGGGCGAGCAGTGAATCGATCTGGACGATAACGCTGCCCAGCAGCACGACCGTGCCGACGGCGCAGATCGCCTTCAATAGTCGAAGGCTGCTCGCCACCCAGACCAGGGAGGGGAGCAACTCGAGCGACTGCGCGAACTGAATCGCCGCCGTGACGCCGAGCAGACCGCCGAATGCCAGGTACGCGGCGCGCACCGGTAGATCTCGGAACTTTCGAGCCAAGTAAGCCAGGCTGACCAACCACGCCAGGCACGAGAGCCCGAATATCACGTTGGTGATCGCGGTGACTTGGACTTCCCAAATCGGCGCGGCACTCAAAATCAGCAATTCGCGCGACACCGGTTTTCCTTCTCCGAGAAACATTGCGTGCCTGCGCACGCGCGGCAGCACTCTAACCCGAGTGCGAGGTCTGACACGATAGCGATGCCGATTCGGTGCACGAGCGACCGGGCTTCATCGATTCCGCAGGCTTCGCGATGAGAGCGGCGCTGTTGCAGTTCGCCTCACCATCGAGTTTTCAGCTCGCGCCGGTCGCTCGCGTGGCGGTCCACGGCGGAAGCGGACGCAAAGAACGCGGCGAATACGGCAGGAACGATAGTGGCGGGAGCGAGACGTGTGTGCAAGTTGACACGCATTGCGAGACTGGAGTCGTGTGCGGAAGTGCTTGCGAGTTGGGTATCCATCCGCGTACGTTCTTGATTCGAAAACAGCACTCATTTCCTGGGGAAGAATCAGAGTGATCTTGAGACCGTCCATCCTGTTCTTGCCAGACGCCAGCGAGCGCATGCGCGCAGAGCTGGACAGCCTGGGCATTAGTACCGTCAGCACGTCGCAAGGCGAGCAAGCTCACGAAGTCGATCTCGTGCTCATGGAGCCCAAGCGGCTCGATCGAGACGTTGCCGTTTTGCGGCGCGCCTTCGAAGAGACGCACCCTGGGGTCCCTGTGGTGGTGATGGGCGACGCCGGGCTAGAATCGGCAATCTCGGCAATGCGCGCGGGCGCAGCGGATTACGTCGAGCCGTCGACCACCGCGCTCGAACTGGCGTCGATTACCAGACGCTTGATCTCCGAGCGAGCGATCGTCAGTAGCCTTTCCGGATCGACCCGCGGCTCCGGCCACGGCTTGGATCTGGTCGGCAACAGTCCGAAAGCACGTGAACTTCGCGAACGCGTGCTGCAGCTCCAGAGTTCGGACGTGACCGTGCTCATCTCGGGTGAGACGGGCTCGGGCAAGGAGCTGGTGGCCAATCTTCTCCACCGCAACGGCTCGGGGAAGCTCGGCCCGTTCGTGGTCGTGGGCTGCTCCACGATCCCTGCTTCATTGGCAGAAAGCGAGCTGTTCGGCCACGTCAAGGGTGCCTTCAGCGGCGCGCTGACCGCCCATCTGGGGTTGGTTCGGGCGGCGCACGAGGGCACCTTGTTTCTGGACGACGTGGGCTCGTTGTCTTTGGATTTGCAGGCCAAGCTGCTGCGTGTGCTGCAGCAGCGCAGCGTGCGGCCAATCGGTGCAACTCAAGAAATGCCGACGGATTTTCGGCTGCTCGCTTCGACCACCGTCCCGCTCTTGGACTTGGTCAAGCGAGGCACATTTCGCGAGGACTTGTACTACCGCCTGGCGGTCGTCGAGATCGCCGTGCCTAGCCTGCGAGACCGGGAGCACGATGCGCTTTTGCTGGCCGAGCTATTTTTGGAACAGGCCTCGGCTCACTTGGGCAAGACCGTTCGTTCGATTTCGACGGCGGCGGCTCGCGCGCTCTTGGCCTATCGTTGGCCAGGCAACGTGCGCGAATTGAAGAACGCAATCGAGTACGCCGTAACGGTGGCAGCGTTCGATCACCTGAGCGAAAGTGATCTACCCGAAGCAGTCCAGGCTCGGCGCAGCTCCTCCGGCGAAGTACGCGCCGACGATCCGCGGTGGTCGGCGGTGGAGCGGCAGCACATCGAGGCCGTGCTGCGCTCGGTCGATGGAAACCGTGCGCGCGCAGCGCGTCTCCTGGGCATCGACCGACGCACCTTGCATCGCAAGCTCGATCGGCTGTCGATTGACGTTCCGCCCCGCACTCGTCCGAGCGTGGCGCCTGGCGAGAGCCAAACGAAGTGAAGCCCGTAGCTGAAGAGAGTGGCTCACGCGTAGCGTGAGCCACTCTGCGGCTCTCCGAGCTCAGCCAGCTACTTCGTAGCGCTTCATTTTCCGATACAGCGTGACTCGGTCGATGCCGAGCTGGCGTGCGGCCTCCGAACGATTGCCGCCCGTCTCGCGCAACACTCGCTCGATGTGGGTTCGCTCCAAGGCATCGAGATCGACGCGCGCCGAGTCAGTGTTGCGGGCCTTGTGCGAATCCCGAACGCGCAGCGGAAGATCGCACGCTTCGAGCGTTTTGCTGGGAGACATTGCTACGGCAGCGCGCATACCGTTCTCGAGCTCGCGCACGTTGCCCGGCCATGAGTACGCCAAGAGCGCGAGCTTCGCACTCTCGCCGAGGACTCGAGGCGGGCCGGAGTTGGGAAGGTTGCGCAGGAAGTACTCGGCGAGCTCGATCACGTCATTGCCACGCTCGCGCAGCGACGGTAGATCGAGTTCGAACGTGCTCAGGCGAAACAACAAGTCGCTCCTGAACTGACCCGAGTCCGCCAGATCTCGCAAGCGCGCATTGCTGGCCGCGACGATGCGCACGTTCGTAGCGACCTCCCCCACGGTTCCGACGGGGCGAACGCTGCGTTGCTCGATCGCGCGCAGCAGGCGCGCCTGGAGGCCGAGCGGCATGGCGCCGATCTCATCCAGGAAAAGCGTGCCGCCTTCGGCATCCCGGAACACGCCCGGGTGGTTGCGCGCAGCCCCCGTGAACGCGCCCGAAGCGTGACCAAAGAGCTCGCTCTCGATGATCTCGGCCGGTAGCGCTGCGCAATTCAAGGCCACGAATGGCTGATTTCGCCGATCACTCAGGGCATGGATCGCACGCGCGAAAATCTCCTTGCCGGTTCCGGTCTCACCCGTGACGAGCACGGGCGCCTGGTGATTCGCGAGTTGTCGGACGCGATCGGCGATCGTGCGCATCACCGTGCTCGATCCGATCACGCCCGGCACGGGTCGTTCAGAACCTGGCGCGGCCTCCGCCAAACGATTCACGCGCGTGGCGCGCTGACGGCGCTCCAAGGCGCGCCCGACCGCGGCTCCCAAGTCCGAAAGTGAGAAGGGCTTGGCCAGAAAGTCCGAAGCGCCAGCGCGCAAACCCAATGACACCGCGCGCGTGTCACCGAACGCGGTCATCAAGATCACCGGTAAGTCAGGGCGATTGCCGGCGATGTCCGCGCATAACTCCAGACCGCTCTCGCCGGGCATGCGAATGTCCGTCACTACGATGTCTACATCGGAGTGCGAGCGCGCGCTGCGAGCGTCGTGACAGACCGTCGTGTCGTAGCCGAGGTCACGCAGTGCTCCTGCCACTGCTTCGCGTGTTTCGTCGTCGTCTTCAACAACCAGAATACGTGCCGTCATGTTGTTTGTCCCCATCACGCTTCATGCGCCGCACGAGCGTGTTCCCAAAGGATCCGCCTCAGTGTCCAGAATCTAAAAATCTATCACGGCGCGGTTCCGTGGAGATCGCCTTTTAGGAGCGGCATATGCGAATGGATCAGGCGCGTCAGCCCGAGTCGGCAAATCCGCGGGTGCCGGGGGGCCTCCCGAGGCCCTTGGGCTGTGCCCCGCGACCGCGTGCGCTGGATTTCCTAAAATGGGCCTATTTGGGCTCAAATAGAGACCAGCGGGGCGCTCCGCCCGGTTGGTGAGCGGCCGCTGGCTGCTGGCGGCGGAATCCGCCACCAGCAGTTGTGCGACAGAGTGGATATCGCGAATATCGAATCGTCGCGAAAGACTCGATAATTGGCCTTTGGCGCCCGCGCGTCTATTTCAGGTCATAAACTTCTACAGCGTTGTCTAAGAAGCGCGGCACCAAGATGCGGTGGCGCTTGCTGTCGATTCCGAAGTCCGCCGCGCCAGCCAAGCCAGCGAAGGCTACTTCGAACTTGCCGCTCAGGCTGCCGCGATAAATTGCCGAGCCTTTCCAGCTGGAAACGAACAAGACATCCGCGGAGAGAGCCATGCCGTCGAGTCCGCCCGCGGGGGTCTTGGTCAGAGCTAGTTTCACGCCTTTCTCGTCCAGGCGGTACACCTCGTCAGCACCAAAGGTGTTGACCAACAGCCCGTCTGGTAGAGCGACGAGGCCATTCGGCCCGGCCAGGTCCTTACTCTTCGCAACGGTCTTGAGCTTCCCTTTGTCGATGACGTAAACGGCGTCGGTGCCTGTCGGTTCGAAGCCGCTCGGGCCCGTTTTGATGCCGGAGTCGCTGACGAACACTCGTCCGTCTTTGGCCACTGCGATATCATTGAGGAACGTGGCACCGGGTACGGCAATCTCGCCCTTGGGTATTCCCGTTTTGAGATCGAATAGGCGGACGACGCTGATGTCGGCTACGTAAAGGACGTTGCCGCTGATTCCAGACCCCTTGGGCGCATCGAGTTTGACCTTGCCTACGCCACCAGCGATGAATTTCTCCTTCAGCACTTTGCCGTCCGGTGACAGCTCGCTGATGTAGCCGTTGTTGTCGACGCCGTCGGGCTTGCCGTTGATGTTGGACACCAAGTAGCGATCGTTGACCTCGTCGTAGAGCACGCTCTCCGGGGTTGCGATGCCTTCCGTGATCCTGAAGAGTGGGCTCGGCGGCGCGGGTTTGGCCACCTCGGCCGGGGCCGGCGCGGGCTTATCTGGTTCGGGTGACTTGCTGACCTCAATCGGGGCAGGCGGCAGGTCCGAGGCAGGCGGCAAGGGCGCTCCGCCCGGCGGCGGGGGGGCGCCAGCGCAGCCCAACGCGACCATCAGAAGTCCTAGACTCGGAATCGATCGGTGATGAAGCATGCTCAGCGCAATAGCATTGCTCGGAAGCTGTGCGGAAGACCCCTGTGACCAATTGCGGGGTGACGGATTGCACCCCGCGTCCTCGGCGGAATTCGCCGGTGCACACGCTGTAACCGCGCGCGCTAGTGGCGGCTCGAGATCGCGAGCGTGGTCGCTTCGCCCGAGCGGATCGCGGCGTCGATGCCAGAGCCGTGAAACGCAGCACCGGCGAGCCAAATCGGATGTCCGTGTTGGCGCAGTGCGGTCTCCAACGCTTCGACGCGAGCGCGCTGCGTGGCGTCGAAGACGGGCAGAGCGTTTGGCCAGCGCGAGACGAACGCGTGCTGAGCGGGCCCGCGTACGGGCAACGCGGAAGCCAAGCTCCGCTCGGCGCGCTCGCTCCAAGCGCCATCGGATAGCGTCGAGAGCTCGTGCTCGCTCGGTCGAAAGAACAGGCGTAAAAGCACGTGATCGGCCGGCGCGCGGTTGGGTAGCTTGCTCGAGCTGAAGGTCACTGCCCGCACGCCATTCAGTTGCTCGGGTTCCGGGACGATGAAGCCCGTTCCATCCAACGGGTGTGCAATGGCGTCACGCGGGTAGGCGAGAGTCACGGTCAGGCTCGAGAGCAACGGTGAGTCTTGCAACGCGAGGGCAGGGGCGCCCAGTGCATCGCCGAGCAGCGATGCCGCGCTGCGTGCAGTCGTCGCCACGACCGCCACGTCGAAATCCAACGATTCGCCGTGTGCGTCGAGCAGTGTGACGCCGCCGTGGCGTGGCGTGACGCGCGCGATCGGGCGCTGCAAATGCAGGTCGATTCGGGGGCCGAGAGTCAGTGCCAGCCGCGCAGGTAGCTCGGCCATGCCTTGCCAGAAAGAGCGGATGCCACGACCTAGGTCGTCGGGAGGAACTTGGAAGCCGAGCAATCGCCCCGCTTCGCCGGGTAAGAGCTCGACCAAGCTGCGGCCGTCGAAGCGAAACGAGCGTTGCTCGAGCTGCTCGACGATGCGCTCGGCAATCCCGGCCTCGAGCGCCAAGCGCGGCACGACCTCGCTGCGAGCGACGAAGCCCTCGGCTCCGTGCTCGATCACGAAGCCATCGTGGGTTTCACTGGAGAGCTGGCCGCCGACCCGTGTGCCTGCTTCGAATAGGCTGACGCGATCTCCGAGCTTGTCGCGGCGCAGGGCGACGGTCAGTCCGGCAATGCCTCCGCCGATGACGGCGATCCGTTGCATGCTCATGGCGTAGCACGCCCGGGTGGGCTCCCGCCAAGCACCGCTTTGGTGACCGTTTCGGTCATCAGGGTCACGCCGCTCGGACTGAGATGAATCAAGTCCTTCGTCAAATCCGGCTGGTTCGCGACTGCTTGCCAGTCGGCAAGCGCGAGCTCGGGGTGGCGTTCGGCGAGCGCGCGAATGCGTTCGTTCACGTACGGAAAGAACCAGGCGTAGCGCTCGTATTGGTCTCGCCCGGCGTCGGTCACGAGCTCGGCCGAGGGTTCACGCAGCGTGATCCAGACCAGCTTTTTTGCGCCGCAGGCCTTCAAGTCCGAAACCAGCCGTTCTGCGCCGCGATCCCAGATCCCGCTCCAGTGCGCGTAATTTTTGCGGTCTCGCTCGAAGAGCGAGTTGTAAGCCAGGGCGATCACCACCACCGAACCGACGGCGCGAGCGTTCAAGAACTCGGGCACGACCTGCTTTACCATCAGCGCTGGTCGGCCCAAGACTTCGACTTTCCAGCCGGGCAGCGCGGCCGGCAACGCGCGGCTCAAGCCGAGACCGACCGAATCACTCAGCAGGGTGAGCGTCTTGGGCCAGCCCGGGTCCAGGGCAAGGCCGGCTCGTGGCGGGCTGGGTTCCGGCGTCGTAGGGGATGCTCGGAGCTCGGGTGCGGTTGGGCTCGACGTGTCCGTCGAGGGAGTGACCAGTCGTGCACTCGGCATCGGCATGCGCGCGGCCGCTAGGCGTGAGCCCGACATGCCGACGAGCGCCAGCGCCAGCGCCGCGAGGGACGCCCCTGACGCGCCGAGCAGCCAAGGGCGTGTGCGTAGGCGCGTGAGCGCCCCGGCTCGGATCGGCTGCTCCACGAACCGGTAACAGAGTTCTGCCGCGACGAAGGTGAGCGCCAGGCGCATGCCGAGCAGCGGAGCGCCGCTAATGGCCAAGTCGAGCTCTGGTCGGGTCACGGCGAAGATCGGCCAATGCCACAGGTAGAGCCCGTATGAACGTCGTCCGAGCCATGCGCAAGGCTTCCGCCCGAGGAGCCGTGATACGGCGGTGGGGGCCACCAGGCCGGCGATCAACGCGGCGCTCGCCAAGTCCACCAAGACGAGCCCCCCGCGGTATAGGAACGGATCATGGCTGCTCGATCGGTACACCAAGTACCCGAGCGCTAGCAGGCCGGCGACGCCGAGCGCCTCATGGACGACTTGCGCTCGTCGGCCGAGCGCGGCTTTCGCGTCGAAAGCCGGCACGATCACGGCGAGCGCCGCACCGAGTAGCAAGCCAGACGAGCGCGTGTCGCTGCCGATGTAGACGCGCGTCGGGTCTGCCGCGGGGTCGTAGAGCCACGCCAGCCACAGCGCCGACGAAACGCCGCCCAACAGCGCAATGCGCAGCACCCAGCGCTGTGCATTGCGACCGATCAGAGCAACCGCGAGCGGCCAAACCAAATAGAATTGCTCTTCTACCGCCAGCGACCACAGATGTATTAGCAGCGGCGGGCGATCGACATCCATGAAGTAGGAGTGGTGGTGAACCACTTGCCACCAATTGCTGACGTAGAGCAGGGCCGCCACGCTATCGCTCCGCGTGCCCGCCAAGCTATCAGGGGCAACCGTGAGCGACAGCGCGAGCGCAGCGAGCAGCAGAACGAACAAGGCCGGCAGCAAGCGACGCGCTCGACGCAGCCAGAAGCGCGAAAGCGAGATGTGCGCTTCGGCCCTTTGTTCGTCGAGCAACAGCGAGGTGATCAAATAGCCGCTGACGACGAAGAACACTTCGACGCCGAGGAACCCGCCGCGGCACATCGGAAGCTCGGCGTGGAACGCGATGACGGCCAACACCGCGAGGGCACGTAGGCCGTCGAGCGCAGGCAGGTAGCGCGGTGCCCGAACACCCTCGCCGGGGCTGCGCTTCTCGAGGGCGTCCATCGGCATCCGAAAATATCACGGCGCGCGTAGCGCTGCGCTCAAGATTCGAAGCGGAACGCGCCTTGTACGGCTTCTGCGCCGGGGGGCGTGCGCTCCGAGTCCGTACTCGGGCCGCGCTCGGGCATGGCCGCGCGCCGCCCGCTGACGATCACCTCTTCCCGTCCATCCTCGCCGATCGTGCGGACCAGGCGATAAGTGGTGTTTCCGTCGGCCCGGGCCACCTCGGGGGCGGCGATCAAGAGCTGAAGCTCCAGCGTTTGGCAGAGATCGAAGAGCACGCCCAAGTTGTCGGGAGACAAGCGGTTGGCCTCGTCCAAGAACAAGAAGCGGAGCGAGCCGTGTTCGCGTTTGCCGCGCAGCAGATTGGCGTCGCGTTCCCATTCGCTCAGCACGACCATCATCAGAGCCGCACCCACGCCAATCGCTTCACCGGTAGACAGGCGCGTTGGGTTGGCGAGCTCCCAAGTGTCGCTGCTTTGGCGCAAAATCTCCACCTGAAGCTCGACATACTCGCGATAGTCGAGGATGCGGTGGCCGCCCGCACGCCCGCCGGCATAGCGGCGGAACACCTCGTTCAGCGCGTCTTCGATGGGCAGGGTGGGTTGGAACAAGAGCTCTTGCGCATCGCCTTCGCGCAGGGCACGCAGCACTTGTGCCATGCGTTCCACGCGCTCGGCGCGCACGCGAATGCCTTGAATGCTGCCGAAGCGGATGGGGCCGAGGCTTTGGTTCAGGCGTCGAACTTGGCTACCGGCGCGCCGCAGCTGCACTTCGATGCTGCGCGCAATGTCCTCGGAGGCGCCGCGCAGATCGCTCTCTTGGCGGGCCAGGCGACGCTCCAAGCCGAACAACTGATCACGCAAGCGCTCGAGCGCTTCGAGCGGATCCTGAACGTCCGCGACCTGTGTGGGCACGCGGTTACCCAGCCACTCACGGGTGAAGAGCCAAGCTTTCAGGTAGGCGTCGCCGCGCGCGTTGCGCGTGTCTTCGCCGAGCAGGGACTTGAGCGACGCGACTTGCTCGGCGCCGCCGTGGGCCGAGCCGAGCCGATCGAGCAAGAGTTCGCACTTGCTGCGCGCGTCGGCCCAGAGTTCGGCGCTCGGGCGCGGGGCGGGCGCCTCCAGCAGGGCCGCCGTGCTGAGTGACGGGAGCGCTCCTTGGGTCACCGTGCTGCGCAAGGCTTGCCAAACCTCGCGGCTCGGCTGAGCTTGCTGTTCGGCGGCTTTGATCGCGCGAAAGGCCGTATCGCATTCGCGCGCCAGTTCACGGCGCCGCTCTGCCATCAGCCCGAGGTTCATACTGATCTCGCGCTCTTCGCGGTCACAGGCGTCGGCCTCGGCGGTCAACTCGGCCAGCGCGTGATCGTGCGAGCGCAGATCGAACGCGGAAAAATCGCTGACGCCGACCCGTGCCAGCTCCGTATCCAGGCGCACGCATTGCGCGACCAGCGCGGCGCGCTCGGCTTCGACTTGTTGCCAGGCGAGCGTGGCTCGTTCGCGCGCTCCCTCCGCTTCTTCTAGGACTTGCTCGGTTTCGGCCAAGGCTCGACTCGCCGCAGCATGCTGCTCCTCGAGCGCGGGGACGAGCGCGACCGATTGCTGGGCGCGCTGCTCGGCGTTGGACTCGAAGTATCCGAACAATTCGCGAATTTCGGCCAGAGCTTCGCCGATCTTGAACCAGCGATCGCGTGCCAGATCGAGCGTCGCGCGTTGCTCGTCGAGCGCCTGGAGCGCCTCTGGCGCCCCCGGAGGAAAGCGCAAAGCCTGGAGTGTCGCTTCCAGTGTCGTGCGGGCCTCGCCCACGCGGTCGAGTTCACGGCGCGCGGCCTCGCCTTCGGCGATGCCAGCGGTCAGCGCGGCGTACGCCTCGGCGTGGTCACGGCCATCGAGCAGGAAAGCGTCTACGAGTAGCGCGCGCAGGCTCACGACGTTCGGTTCGAGCTCGGCAATCTTGCTCAGCGCCCGACCTTGCGTCAGTTCCAGTTCGCGGCGACGGTCACGCAGTTGCGTGAGACGGTCGTGACACGCTTCGCGTAGCGGGCCCAGACGCTCTCCCCCGATCACGGTAGGATCCGCGATGATCGGGCGTAGCTCGCGCAGCGTTGCCTCCAAGCGGCGACAGCGGCGCTCGGCGCTGTCCAAGCGGGTCGCGATGTTTTCCGCTTCCTGACGCAGGCTTTGCGCGCGAGCCAAGCGCGCTCGCCGTCCGAGCATGGGTTTGGCCGGCAAGCGCGTGATGCGCGAACCAAAGGCATGCACCACCACCACGTCGTGCGCGCCTGGGTCCGCCGCTTGCTCGAGAAATTGTGCGTCGGCGGCGACCAGCCAAACACTCTCGAGTTCACGCGGTCGGCCGGCGAGCTTGGCCGCGACGGCTTCGGGATCGGCTACGACCAAGGCGTTCAGCAGCGGCCCGAGCCGCGCTTCGAGCTCAGCCGCTCGCTCCGGTTCGATGTCGTCGAAGCGTTGCACCAAGAGCTCGGCATCGAACTCGTCGCGCAAGCGAAGCAACTCGGGATGAAAGGAGCCGCCCTGCGCCTCGAATTCCGCCGCCTCGCGCAAGGCGGCTTCGCGCTCCGCGGAAAGCTTGCGGTCCGCCGCGCGAAGTTCCTCGTATTCGGCTTCGAGGCGCAAGCACAGCTCCTGAGCTGCCTCCCAGGTCCAAGGCTCGCTGTTTGCTTCGATGTTGGACAGCACGGCGTAAGCCGCGCTGCGGCGCGCGGCGCGGCCTTCGAGCTCGCGCAGTTCGGCCTCCGCGGCGTCTTGCTCCAAACTCGCTCGTTCGATCGCAGAACGGCTGTCGCGTGTCGATTCCTGCGCGCTCGAAAGCTCGAGCTCCGCGGCCGAGAGTGCCTGGGCGACGACTTCACCGTTCGGGTTTTTGTCGGTGCCGAAGCCCAAGGCCAGTGCTCGGCGGCGCGCGCTGGCCTGGCGCGCTGCGAGTCCTTCGGTTTCGCGCAGCGCAGTGCTCAGCGCGGGCGCACGGGTGGCGAGTTCTTCGAGTCGGGCCAAGCGAGCGAGCTCACGTTGCGCGCGCTGGTAGCTCAGATCGCTGGTTGGTTGGGCGATGATCGACGAAAGCGCGCGTGTGGCCGCCGCGTGCTCGCTGTGGCGCAGTTCGATCAGCTCCGCGTCGCGTGCGAAACGCAGACGCTCGGCGTCGATGCGTTCGATCTCGCGCGCCGCGCGCTCGCTGCACGCCGTCAGTTCGGTGACTGGAAACTCGGGCTCGCCCAGGAGATCGCGCAGCTCCTGCAAGCGCGCTTTGGCGCGGCGCTCACGGTTTGCGTTGCGATGCAACTCATCCAGACCCTTTTGCACGTCGGCCAAGCCTTGAGCACTGCGCTCGTAGGCCTTTCGCGCCTGATCGCGAGTTGCGAGCCGCTCGGCCCGTTCGCTGGCGGCCCGTTCGCGTTCGGTGCGCGACAGAAGCTCGGCGCGGTCGCGCGTTTGGCGCTCGGCTTCCAGCGCGCGGCGTTCCACCACGAGCGCGCGCGCGTGCCCGAGCTGGGCCTGGCTTTCGAGGGATTTCTTGAGTTCCGCGCGTTTCTCGCTGAGCCGCTCGCTGAGCCGCGCGTGGCGCGCCGTTCGCTCTCGTGCGGTCACGTCCAGCGCTCGCAGCTCTTCTGCCAGGCGTGCCTCGGCGCTACGTGCCGCCTCGACCACGACTTCGAGTTCGCGGGCTTCCTCGCGTGTGGCGAGGAGCGCGGCGCTGAACATGCTCTGTCCGACGTCGTACACGCCGGCGATCTCGTGCTCCAGGCGTTGCGCTTCGCTGACTTCGACGCGCGTGCGTCGGCAAGCGTCCAGATTGCCACGCATGCGGGTGAGCGTATCGCCGAGGCCGCTTTCTTCACGTAGCAAGAACGAGCGCAGCTCCGAAGTCAAAGCGCGCGAGATGCCACCGGTCATGCTGGTGCGCAGCATCTCGTTGAACTTGTTGCGATCTTCGTCCGTGCTCAAGCGCAGCGGGCCCACGCCTTGTTCGAAGAGCGCAGTGAAGTATTCTTTGACCGTCCCGTAGGCGTGCAAGGTGCCGCCTAAAGCGCGCGCATTTTCGCTCAATTCAGCGCGCGTCGGCACTTCGTCGGCGCCGTCACGGCGCTGCAGCAAGAGGTCTTGCATGCGGTATTCAGGGTTGAGACCGCTGATTAGGAATGGCGCAAGTTCTACGCTCGGCTCGCTCTTGCGGGTGAGCTCGACGCCCGCGACCAGGCGCGCGCCACCGTGGACCTCGATTTCGAGAGCCGCATACGAAGCGCTGCCGGGCTCGCCGAGTCGCCCCCAGATGCCTTTGTCGCCGCCCGTGGCTCCGCTTTCGCCCAGGTTGCTGAAGCGCAGTCGCGACATGTCGGGCATGAGCACCACGTAGGCGGCGATCATCACCGTGGTCTTGCCCGCGCCATTGGCACCTTCGAGTGCCGTCACGTTCGGGTCGAGCAGATAGCGTTCGTAGAAGACGCCCTTCCAGTTGACCAGGGCGAGCGCAGTCGCCCGCGCGCGCGTCACGTTTCGTCCTCCGGCACCAGGTAGGGAACGGACGCCTCGGACTCCGACGGGGGTTCAGACTCCGGCTCGCTCGGCTGGTCTTCCAAATCGGGCGCCGTGAATGGTTCGGGTAGCGGCGCGTTCTCGCCGAAATCATCGAACTCGCTCAACACTTCGCTCGGTAGCTGAAACGGCTCGGCGGGCGGGGAGGCCGGCTCTTCCGCATCCGGCGCATCATCACCGGACTCCTCGCTGTCTTCGTCGAGCTCGAGCTCGCCATCGCCGAGCACGAGTTCACCCCGCGCGACCAGCCGCTCCAGGGCTTCCGCGGGCGAACCACGGCCGCGCACCGGTTCGGCGAACCGCAGCAGGCCAGGTCGCAACCTGAGCGCATCCGCGTCGAGCAAGTCGACGAAGCCGAGCGCGGCTAGCCGTCGCAGCGCCTCTGCGAATTTGCCGCGTACCGTTTCTTGGGCCACGCGCTCGTCGACGCGTTTGCGCTTGGGGTTGAAGGCGCGCGTCAGCGCGTCGCTGCCCATCACCGCCGCCAAGTGCGACAGCGCGTCCGCCCGCTTGATCACTCCGCCGGATTGCAAGGTAGCCGGATCGAGATAGAGCAAAGTCAGAGCTTGGCCGACCAACATCTCTGGCACGGAGAGGTGACGACGCCCAAGCTTGTCGCCCGTAGGCAGCAGGTAGAAATAGCCGTCTGCGGGATGCGTCAGCTCGCAGCCAAAACGTCGATAAAAGGCCTCCAGAAGTGGCTGCGCGTCGACCAGAAACGTGTACCAGAGGTTGTCGTCGCGATCGATGTGCCGCCCGCGACGCAGAGCCAAATCCACATCCGGAAAGAGTTCGTCGGCCACCACGTCGCCGAGCGCGAGGAAACGCGTGTCAGTCACGGGCCCCGCCTTTTGCAAGCTTCCATTCCTCGATCACCAAACCATCGTGCACGCGGACCCATGGCCGGTCGCGATCGATGGTCGTGCGCGCCAGGCGAGCCACGACCTGTGCGACGCGGCCTGCGGTGACGAACTGTAGCTCGTTGGGTGTTTCGGCGCTGACTTGCTGCGTGACGTCACACAAACCGTTCGAGCCGCGGGACAGCGCACCCTGCACCAGCTCCTCGACGATCGCATGTTGGTCGACCGCTTCGCTGTCGCTCGGCGGGCGTTCACGCTCGGCGCGGGGGCGGCTGACCTTGGGCTTGTCGTCCTTGAATGGCTCTATTTCACGCAGTAAACGCGGCGCCGCTGCCGCAGCGACCGACAGCGCGAAGGGCCGAGTCGTATGCTGCGACAGCTGCTCGCGCAGGCGCTGGATCAGCGCGCGTGACGGATCGAGTCGCACGACGTCGCACAGGTAGCGGTGCACGTATTGATAGTACTCGGACCACGCGCGCTGGCGTGCGGCGCCCCAGGAGCGAATCCGATCCACTTGTTCCATCACCCGCTCCACCGCGGCCTCGGCGCCTTCGGCCTGCGCGTTGACGGTGATCTCTTGAATGTCTTGCAACACGGAGGAAAGCTCGTGCGAATCGCGCAGCAAGATATCGTTCAGCTCGGTGAGGGTGCGGCTGGTGCTTTCCAAGAGCTCGAGGCACTGGTCCACCGCGCCGAACCAATCCGATTCCAAGAGCGTGGCGATTCGAGCTTGAAACGCTTGCTGCTCCAAATCGAGGCTGCGCTGACGGCGCTCGATCCCGCTCACCAAGTCACTGACGCTGACGCGTAGCGGCGCTTCGACCCCGTTTTTCCAGTCCCCGGGAGCCTGCGCCTCGCCCGCCCGAGTCAGGATTTCCGCCAGGCTGACGCGCAGGATGCGGGTCAGCTGGGTCAGGTTTTCGCGCGTGAGCGATTCGTCCTCCAGGAACGATTCGACAATGCCGGCGGCCAGGCGCGTCAGGGCGAATTCGCCTGCACGGAGCACCCCGGCACCGTCCACGCGGGCGAGCAGCTTTTGATCACGTAGACGCTGAATGGCGTGAGTCGCGCGCCGCCGCGGGTTGTCTGCGCGCGGCTCGATCAAGGCGCAGACCTGCTCGAAGACTTCGCTCAGTTTCTCTTCGTTGAACGCGGAGAGCGCCGCGCCCTCCGCTTGCAAATGCAGCGCCGCAAGAAAGCACAGGTCCAAGGTCCCCAGCTCGAGCACGGGATGGCTTCGCGCCAGCGCGGCAAGGATGATCCGGGGATCTTTGGCGGGGTCCGTCATCGGGAACGGGCCTTATAGTCTGGAACCGCGGCTCCGGGGGACCTGCGGGGCGCCGCACGCAGGTCGGGGCGACGATTTTGCGGCCAATCAGCCGAGTTTTGGGTCTTGTCGCGTCGTTCAATCGCCCGCGCAACCCCAAAAGGGGGACCGGGGGCGCCAATGCGACCGCTAGCGGCCCAACACGCCGAGCTGGAGCACGATCGTCTGAATGTCGTGGACGCTGCCGAGGAAGGACACCACTGGTTCTGCGGAGTAACGACCACCGAGCAGGAACTTCAGGGAGCGGGGGCTCGGATCGATGAGCACACCAGCTTCCAAACCAAGCACCACGGACGATTGATTGTCGTAGATCGCGATGTCCGCGGCGGCCGACTGTAGAGTCGACCAGCCGAAGCCGATGCTTCCGCCCGCGTAGGGAATGACCGGCCCTTCGTCGAGGAAGTAGAAATCTCCACCGGCGCGAAGCGTGCCCATCAGCACGCTGTTGTAGGCGGTGGCAGTGAGTGCGCCGTTTTTGAGCGGATAGGTCGTGCGCGGTCGCTGGTCGGCGTAGGTTTGCCATTCGACGCTCGCGCCAATCGTGATCCGAGGGTGGACCCAATACTTGAGTAGTAGCTCGAGCCCCGCAGCGCTCGCATTGTCGGTGAAATTCCGCACGCTGCCGACGGGGAACCCGACGTTCCACGCCATGCCGCCCAGCAGATTGCCGACCTTGTCGCTAAATCGATTGCGGGTCGCCGGGGGGGGAGCTTCCGCGGGCACGGTCTCGAAAGAGGCAGCCGAGGGTTGCGTCGGCTCTGCTGGCGGTTGCGGGGCAGGTGTTGCTGGCGTAGCGGATTGCTGAGCCGGCTGCGACGCGGGTTGGACCAGGGTGAGTTCGGTCGGCGCGGGTGGGGGGAGCGGTGCGCTTTGGGCGACCGCCGTGCCGGAAAGGCCGAACACGAAAACGACCCAAGCAAATTGCTGCCTCGACTTGATCATGTGCTTTCCCATGCGCGGCGCTATTTTGGCGATGCCGACAGCAAGTAAGGGGATTGCGCGAACGCTTGGTCGATGCCGTCGACCCCATCGCGCGAATTGAGGCCAACACCGTAAACACCCGAGAACCAGATGCCAGAAACATTCATCGGTCCGTTGCCGCCCTCGCCGCCTTCCCGGTTCGCGTGGGCTTGACTGAGATCGACGATGTGCGTCACGAGCAAGTCCGAACGCCACACGTCCGTGCCGCAGCCCCCGTAATAAGGATAGTAGGGATAGCTGGGATATCCCCAATAACCCGAATCCCACCACGTGTAACACCAGGTGGCAGTGGAGACGATCGCTAGGTAGTCGAGTTCGACTGCTAGTTCAGCGTCCTCTTTTGCGACGGCCTCGTAGCCACGCGCGACCAGGTTGCGCGCGGTGGCGTCGAGCAGCGGCTGAGCTGTGTCGGGATCGACCATACCGATGCTGCCGTCGTCGTTCAGGGTGCGGATTTCGGGCCTCAAGTAGAAGCCGCGATAGGCCGTGAAATCAGCGTTCGGCGCGAACTTGGTGAGCACCAGGGATTGGCTGAGTAGCTCGTCCGTGGGCGGTGGCGCCCCGCAGCTGGGAACCAACAGCAGAACCAGCGCGCTGAGTGTAAGCCATACCCGATGCATATCGTGTCCCTCGACTAGGGGCCGGCTATAACGTCCCGGTCGAGGCGTGTCAATGCTTCGGGGCCGCCGCTGCTCGACGCGATTGGCGCGTTGGCCTCCAAGCGCGAGCGTGGCATCGTGGGCAATATGAAATTGCGCGTGTCGCGTGCTCGGCTCGTTCTCGGTTGTTGTTCGTTGCTCGTGGCTTGTCACTCGCCGATGAAGAAGGTGAGTACCTCGGGCGAAAACGGCATGCGTCACGGATCTCCGCCGCTTTGCTTCGACTACCGAGGAGAAGCGGCGGCCACCGACAAAGCAGGCATCAGCAACATCTGGGCATACCTGAACAACACCTGTAGCTACCCGGTGGACTGCGTCATCCACAACGACGCGACTGACCAGGAGAGTCGCATCGCCGTCAATCCGTATCGGCAGATCCGCTACTTGCTGGCCGCGGATGCACCGGCAAAACGCGTCCGATTGCAGCTCGATTGCAGCTGGAACCCCTGAGCAGCGCAGCTTGTTTCAAAAGGCTTCGCCCAGTCCGAAATGAAAGGCGACGGGCAAGCCGAGGAAAGTGTTTGGCTCGCCTTCGCCGGCGGGCAAGGCACGCTCGCCCACGTGCTGCAGGTAGGGCACGCGCAGCCCGAGGTCGAGCCGCACGGCACCGAGCGGGGTGCGCACGCGGAAGCCGCTGCCTGCCGAGAGATGTGGGTAATTAGCGCGAAAGGAAGCGGTCTCGCGGGTGAGATCGCTCGAGTCGACGAAGAAAACCAGGCCCGTGAGCTTCGACAGCGACACACGCAGTTCGACCGACATTTCCCAGAGCGTGAGGCCGCCGAGCGGCTTCTCGCACTCGGGTGGGGGAGTGGCAACCGTGCAGTTTACGTTCGAGGGGGCGAGGAAGCCGAGCACTCCGTGTGGGCCGACTTCGTTCAGAGAGTAGCCGCGATTCGAATTGGGTCCGCCCGAATAGAAGCCGCGGAAAAGCAGGATTTGTTGATCGCGAGTCACCGCGCTCTGGTCTGTGCCCTGGTTGCTGCTGCTCAGCGAGTCCCCGTAGCAACCTCGGGACGATGAGTTGCCGCAGAAGTTCGGAAACAAGAAGCCGACGCCGGCACGAAAGCCGAGCGTCCAATCTGCGCCGAGCTTTCCGTAGAGTCTTGCCTCTGGTCGCAGCCGCACGTCTTTGGCATCGCCCAGCAAAATGCCGGCCGTTTGCGCGGCAACTTGGAAATAGGCGCCCGAGCGAGGTTCGATGGGGTCGTCCCGTAAATCCCAATCGACCACGATCTCCGGAAAGAGCACGGTCACGGTGTCGAGGCCTGCCGGCTTCTCGCCGAGGTACATGAACGGATAGCGCGCTTCCAGGTTGTAGCTCAGCCGCGCGCGCAGGCCGCTCTGGCCAAAGGGGCGCTCTGCCCCGAGCGCGTCTTTCAGCTCGTAGAAACCGATGATGTTGTCGCCCTTCGTGTAGTCGGCGTACAGCACCGGGTAGACGTTGAACTCGTTGCGTACGTAGCCGGTCGTACGCGGGTCGACGAACGCGGGTTGCTCGAATTCGATGGCACTTTCGAACTCAGGGAGGGCGCGCACGGGTTCGCCGTCGGTTCTCAACGGGTAGAAACTGATCCCGGGCGTTAGGTCGATGGAAAGCTTGCGTAGGCCGCCCAGGAAATTGCGACTCTCCCAGCCCCCTCGCACCGCCGCACGGCCGCGGATATTATCGAGTTCGAGCGCCGCACCGACGTGCACTGCGCGGGTTCCGCCCTCGCTCACCAGCACCTGGATGGGCACTCGCCGATCCTCGGGATGGTCGAGCACCGGCTTCACCTCGACGCTCGAAAATACGCCCAAGTCGAAGACGCGGCGACGTGCGCGCTCCAAGGCCCGACGCGAGAACGAAGTCCCTGGCTCGAGCCCGAGCTTACCGTATACCACGCGTCGATCGAACGAATGCAGACCTTCGATTTGCACTTCTCCGATCACGGCCTCTGGTCCCGGTGTTACGTGATACTCGAGAATCGCGGTCTTGCGAGAGGCCGATACGATCGCTTGCTCTTCGACGCGTGCGAATGCAAAACCGTCGTTCGCGAGCATGGTCTCGATGGCGCGCGCATCTTCGTGAAACCGAACTTCGTCGAGTGTCGCGCCGACTTGTAGCTTCAGCACACCTCTGGCTCTGGCCCCGAGCCTCTGCAGCTCTCCGTCGAGTCCGCGCAGATCGATCCGGGCGACGTGTACCGGCGCGCCTGGATCGACGACGATCTCCACGCGCACCTGGTCCGTGTCGTCGGTCAGCGCGCGCGCGGCGCGGGTCGTCGCGTCGTAGTAGCCGTGCGCCCGATAGAAGCGCTGAATGCGGGCCAAATCCTTGGCGAGCATGCTGGGGTCGTAGGGAGTGTCCTCGCGCGTCGCGATTCCGCGACGAAGCTCGGCTTGTGCACCGGTGGTGTCACCGCGAATATCGACGGCACTGACGAGTTGACTTCCGGGTGGCGGCGTATGCGCGCACGCGCTGGCGAAAAAGCAGGAGAGTGCGAGCACGGCACGAGCGATACGGCCTCCGAGCCGGGGGGAGATCAGCTGTGTCAATGCGCCCTTCAAGCAACGCGGGCGAGCTTGCGAGGGCAAGATGCACATGTCAAGCTCCGCAAATCTTGCGTTCGCCGGCGTGGGTGAAGACACTCTGGGTCACGCTTCGCCGCTTAGCTCGACGCACTATCGTTGTCTTTGGCATCGCCGCGGGCGGCGCGCTCTTGCTCATGCTCGGCTTGCTCGCCTACTTGCGCTCCGCGCCCGGACGCAGCTTTTTGGCTACAAAGCTGAGCGGGTGGGTGAGCCGAGAATTGACCTCCGAACTTCGAATCGAACGCATCGAAGTCCTGGCCAACGATCGCTTGGCGATCTCTGGCGCGACGCTGTTCGATGCCAAGGGTCGAGCGGTGTTGCGTTTGCATGGGCTGAGCGCGCGACTCGATGTCTTCACGCTGCTCAGAAACGCCGTGTTCGATTCCTCGCCTCGCCTCGAGTTTCCGGAGGTGCACGTCGAACGGCTGGAAATGGGCCTGTTTCGCGCCGATCCGGGCGGCGTCTCGCTGTCTCATGCATTCGACACCCGACCGCAGACCGCCGCCAGCAAGACTCCGAGTCCAACCCAGGCAGGGGTTGGGCTGCGCGTTCACCTGCCCAAGATCGCCATCGACTCGGTGTCAGCGCGCACCGATCTCGACGGCCTGAGTCGAGCGACCGCCGAACTCCGCGCCGTGAGCGCGAGCTTCGCTTGGTCCCCCGAGCTCCTTTCGATTGGCATCGGCAGCGATGACGCGCGCGTCTTGCGCGCCTTGCCGGTCGATATGCAGGCAAGCATGCAGGGTCGATTGCGGCTGCCCGGTGCGACCGACGTAACACTCGACGGCAGCGTCGGGGCTCTACCCGTGCGCGCGACCTTGCGCGTGACCGGGGAAGAACTCGCGCTGAACCTGAGCTCGGCGTCGCTCACGCCGGACGCCATGCGCGCGCTCGTCCCGGCCTGGCCACTCGCCGTGCCGCTGCGCGCCCAGGTCGAGCTCGCCGGTCCAGTGGACGCTCTGCGAGCGCGCTTCCAGGCGGAGGCAGGCGAAAGCCGGCTGGATGGCTCGGGTTTGCTCGCGCTCAGCCCGGGCATCAAAGGCGAGCTTTCTCTGGCGGGTCGGACCCTCGATGCGCGCGTGCTTGCGCCGGAGCTGGCACGGACCGCCCTGGCCCTCGACGGGAAGCTCGAGTTCGCATTCGCGCCCGAAAGCCACTTCGAGCTGAGCGCGCGTGTTGCCGAAGGCGAGCTATTTGGCGCTCAGCTACCGGAAACCAAGATTGTCGCGGTGTATGCGCGCGATCGGCTTACTGGCACTGTGGCGAGCGCAGATGTAAATTTGCCGGTCAACGTGGACTTCGACGTGTCTGCCCAGGGCGCGCTCGGCTTCCACGCGCGCGCGCAGAACCTCGACCTCGTAGCGCTCTCGCGGTACGGGCTCGGCGCTCGGGGTCGTGCGGATGTCGATGCAACCGGTGAGCTGACTCGGGGCCAGCTCACGCTCGGGTTCGAAGCAAGGATGCGCGCTCTGCAGCTCGCGCCCGCGAGCACCCAAACTGCCTCCGTGCGGGGTAAAGTCAACGGTTCCATCGATCGGCTCGCGCAGCTTGGTGTCGAGGTCCAGGTCCAGGGCACGGGGCTTTCATTGGGTGCCGTGGAGTTCCCTTCCTGGGCACTCGACTCGAAAGGCGTGCTCGGGCGACAGGTCGTCTCGATTCGAGCGGGCCCCGCGCTCGAACCCACTCTGCAAGGCACGACGACGCTGGCCTTCGAGCACGGCGTGAGCCTCGACCAGACTCAGCTCGATGGTGACTTCAACGGCGTGAAGCATCGCCTGGAGCTGAAGTCCGCGCGCATTGCCGGAACGGCCGTCGACCTGCACGAGCTGCATTGGCGAATCGGATCAGGCTTGGTGACGGGTTCGGCCTCGATCAGCCCCGCGCGAAAGCAGGCGGACCTCGAGCTGAGCGATCTCGAGGCCGAGGCCGTGTCGAAGACGCTCGGTTTGGACCCCAACGCGCTGCGCGGAAAACTCGCGGCGGTCCTGCATTTCGAGGAGAACGGGCGTACTCGTAGAGCACAGTTGCAGGGCAGCCTGGTCGATGGCTCCGCAGCCGCACTCGGAGCCGTTCAGGCGGAGTTCAGCGCGAGATTGCTAGACATCGAAGTCGAAGCGCAGGCGGCGGTTCATCTGCCTGGCCTAGGACGAGGCAAGTTGTGGGGGCACGGTGTGCTCGGAGCGGGGCCGATTACCGCGCAATCCTTGACCGAAACACAGGGCGAGGTGCGGCTCGACGCCGACGATGTCGAGCTGGCAGAGGTATGCCGGCGCTGGTTGCCGGGCGCCGCCGTGTCTCTCTCGGGCCGGACCGATGGCACCGTGCGTTTGAGCAAGTTGGACGCTCGCACCCCGGCGATCCTGAGCTACCAGCTGAAGACCCGCAATCTGGGCCTGCACAGCACGCTGTCCGGGAGCGACGGTTCGATCCGCCGTGCGGAGCTCGAGAGTCGTGGCGAGATCGGCATGGCTGACACAAACCTGCAGCTCGAGCTGAAGGACGCAGCCGGCACCTGGATCACCCTTCAAGCCAAGCAGCACTTGGGTTGGCCGGAGCTCGTGCGAAGCATTGGTTCGTCTTCGCCTGAGCTGCTGTGGGATGCGCCACTGAACGCCGTGATTAGTGCTCGTCCTCGTTCGCTAGAATTGCTCGGTGCGGCGACACCGGCCGCTTTGAACGGCGAATTTTCGGCGAACGTGAGCATCGAGGGTAGCGCCAGGCGTCCAGAGATCGAGGGCTCGCTGAACGCCACGGGGCTGGGCCCGGCCGGTCCGGAACCGAGCGGCAAGCTCGGCTTGAACTTCGACTATTCGGCGGCGCGAGAGGAATACTCGTTCGCGGCGCGCTACGCCGAACACCGACTCGCCAGAGTCCAGTTCAACGGGGGGGGACATTGGGGGTGGCTCGAGCACGGCTTCGGCAAAGATTGGTCGGTGCGAGCCGCGGCGGAGCTCGAGCAGCTCGAGCTCGGGCCAATTGCAGAGTTGTTGGGCGCTCCTGTATCCGGTCAGGCAGCGGGGCACGCAACCATCGCTGCCTCTGCGAAGGCGTTCGAAGCGACTGCCGATCTCGACCTGACGCGGCTTGCGCTCGACCGTCACTCGCTGGGCGAGGGAAGGGTGCAGCTCGGCGTACACGAGAGGTTGGCTGTGGCGCAGCTGAACCTTTCTGGAGCGAATGGAGCGCTGGAGCTATCGAGCGAAGTCGGTTTGTGTTGGTCGGGCAGTCCGTGCATCGATCCGAGTCGCAGCGGCCGCGTGCATGCAAAGATTCGCAACTACCAACTGACTGCAATTTCACCCCTGCTCCGTTCGGTAGCGAGCGACGTGCGCGGCCGCGTCAATGGTTTCGCTTCTCTCGACTGGGACGCGGCGGACTCGACGGGCAAGCGTAAAACGCGCCTGCGTGCCGACACCCGCATTGCGGGTGGCAGCGTGACTCTGGCGGAAGGCGCGGGCTCGGTTCAATGCGCCGAACTGCGCGCGCTCGGCGCGGGTGATGGCTTGCTGCACGTCACGGTCAGCGGCTGCGTGCGGGCGAACCGCCCCAACCTTTTGGCGAATGCCGAGGTGCGGTGGGACGGTCCTTTGCCGCAAAGCATGGACGCCGAAGTACGCATCACGGGTGTCCCCGTGGCGTACGAAGGAGTCGTGCTGGGCACCGCCACCGTCGACGACAAAGCGCCCCCCGTCCGAGTGAAATTGGACCTTACCGGGGCCCAGCACACCGTCGAGCTGAGCATTCCCACGCTCGTCTTCGATCTCCCGGTCAAGGACGACACACGTCTCGTTGCGCTAGAAGAGGATCCGTCGATCCGCGTCGTGGATATCAGAGCAGCGCCGACGTCGAGCGCCGACGCGGACGCGGCGAGTCCGTGGCTAGTGTCCGTGCGGCTGGGGCAAGCGGTCAGTGTGAGGCAACCTGGCATGCGAGTTCCAGTCACGGGTGCGCTGACTCGAATGCCCGATGGCCTGCTGGTCGGGAAAATCGTCCTCCCCGAAGGCGGAGTCGTTTCGCAGTTGGGGCAGGTGTTCCGACTGAAGCGAGGGAGCGTTCAGTTCGAGCGCCAAGCGGTGAAAGACGGCACATTGATGATCGAGGCGGCGGCGCGCACCGCCGACGGTGTCGTGATCGAGCTGTACGTGGGCGGAACGATCGACAAACCAGTGGTTCGCCTGCGCAGCGATCCGCCTCGAAGCGAAAGCGACATCGTGGCGTTGATGCTGGGCGTTCAAAGCAGCGACAGCGGGAGCAGCTCTGGGCGGCAGGGGCAAGACTTGCGCGGGAGCGCGACCGCGCTGGCGATGAACCAACTGCTTCGCGGCTCGCCGCTGGCAGGCCTGCAGTTCGGCGCGGGCCAAACACATTCCGGGGATGCGATCAGCACGGTATCGATGCGTGCGAGCAGTAGCGGCACCGTGTGGCTCGAGGCCCGAAGCGTTCGAAGTACTCAGCGGGTGGGTACTGCGGCGGTGCAGTCGAGTGGCGTTGTCGACTGGCGTTTCGCGGAGGGTTTCAGCTTGCGCACGCAGCTCGGCAACATCTCCGGTGTCGAAATGCGCTGGTCGCATCGCTACTGACGCCGGCTGCGATCTAGGTTAGAGCCTGCCGCGGGCTTTCAAATTGGCGTGGCGTTCTAGGATCACGGTACTGCTGGTGTCCTCCGGGCTCTGTGGTGCGGCGCGACACGCCGCAGCTGGCGGTGCGCTCGGCTCGAACGGGGCGCAGATCCAAACCAGCAACTATGCGCTCGACCTCTTCCACGGCCCCGTCTTCGCCGGCACGCGCGTCACCGGCCTCGCCGGCTCCTACGTCGCGATCGCGGAGGACGTAGACGGCGATCTACAAAACCCGGCCGCGCCCGCGGTGCGGCCGTTCTTTTCGTATTCGCAATTCGACTACTGGCTCGGCTTCGGGATCACCTTTCCGGCCACGTTGTCTGGCGTCGATTTTTTCAACAGTGGCAGCAAGACCAATCTCACCAACACGCCGGATGCGTTCGTGTTCTTCACTCCAGCGGTGAATCTGCAATGGGGAGAGTTCGGTCTTGGGCTGACCCTGGAGATGCAGCAGTACGAGCTGTCCGGTCCTCCGCCTGGCGGATCGATTCGCGTCACGATCCCGACCACGCATTTGCAGCTCGCGCGCGGCATCGACCACAACCAATTGGTTTTTGGCGCGGGCGCTCGGTTGGTTTCGATGTCCGTGTCGGGGCCGGACGCAGGGTCCTCGTTCAGCTCGGGTGGCATCGGTCTCGAGTTCGGCGCAGTCTACAAGCCCGAAAACCTGCCACTTCGTTTAGGCGTCGCGGTGCGCACGCCAGTCGAGACCCGAGCTAGTTATCGCGACGGGCTATTGCCGGACGAGAACGGAGATTTGGTCGTTCAGACCCAGACCGGGCCGGCGTACATGCCGAAGATCGTCGCCGTGCCTTGGGATTTCAATTTCGGCTTCGCGGTTCAGCTAGGCAAGCGACCACTGAATCCGCCCTGGCGGATCATGACCGAGTTGACGGAGCGACGAACGCTCGAGCATCGCCTGCGAGAGATCGATCGTGAAGAAGAACAGCAGCAAGCGTTGCTCCACGCCGGCACGCCGGCCGAGCGCGAACACATCATGCAGATCTTCGAGGCCGAACAAGCGGCGGATGATCGCCGATTCGAGGAGCAACAGCAGAGCGTTCGTCAGCGCATCGAGCACGATCACCTGGTGATGAACCGCTTTTACGTGCAATTCAGCGGATCCATGTTGGTCTCTGGTGCGGTCGACGCGGCGGTTGGTATCGAAAGTCTGCTCACACAAAAGGTGAATCGGTCAGGTCAGCGTGTGGTCTCGTCGCCACGTGTCGGTGTCGAGTGCGGCATCGTGCCCGAGCTGATCAAGCTCCGTGCAGGCAGCTACCTCGAGCCGACGCGCTTCGAGACCAGCGACATGCGCGTGCACGGCACCGCTGGCATCGACATCAAGCTGTTCCGTTGGAGCGTATTCGGCGCGTGGCCAGACGATTACCTGTGGCGCCTTGGCTTGGCCGGTGACGCCTCGACACGCTACTACACGTTTGGCCTCAGTCTCGGTGGCTGGTATCCGCGTCAAAGCGGGCAGCCGGAGGCGCTGCGCGTGGTGCCGCCCGAGTCGCCCTGAGTCGAAGGATTGCCGATGAAATTGCTGTACGTGGTCTTGCTCGTGGCGCTGGCTTTGACGCGGCCGTCGCCCGTGCATGCGGACCCCAATGCCGTAGCTGGCGCAGCGCCTCCGCCGCGCGAATGGCTCAAGGCCGTTTACGAGCAAGTCACCGACTCTGTCGTCCTCATCGAAACAGAGTTCGGCGCGGGCAGCGGATTCTTTTTCTACAGTCCGAAGCTGATTGCGACCGCGTTGCACGTGGTCGACGACGCCGACACGATCGTGATCCAAACGAGCGACGGTCGGCGCCAAGAAGGCCACGTGGTCGCCTACTCACGCAAACACGACTTGGCGTTGGTCGAGCTCGAGCACGCCGCGGTTGGTGCTCGCCCGCTCGAGCCAGCCGCGGACCTGGTCGAAATCGGCCAGCCCGTGGTCGTCATCGGTCATCCGTTTTCCGGCCTCGAAGAACAGGTGCACGAGCTCCGTGGCCTCTTGAATTGGAGCATGACTCAAGGGGTCGTCAGCGCCGTGGCGAGCTCTTGGCTGCAAACGGATGCCGCGATCAACCCCGGCAATTCCGGGGGCCCGATCGTCAACGAACGCGGCCAGGTCCTCGGTGTCGTCAGTGCCACGCTGAGCCACGCGCAGGGCATTAGTCTCGGGGCTCGGGTCAGCAAGCTAGCCGAACTCTTGCCGCGGCTCGGCACTCAGCCGCCGCCCCGTCACTTGTGGCGCTTCGAAGGCATGGAGCTCGGCTTCGTGGTGCACGGAGCAAATGACGTGATCGAAGGCATCTCGCTGGGCACTGGGACGCGCTTGGCGAAGCGCTTCCCGATCCGCCTACGCGTGGGCGTGCTCGCCGGAAGTGTCCAACCCGCCGCTGCCGACGTGGTTGCCACGCGTCTCGTACGCGGCCTGGCCGAGGCGAGCGGCGGATACGCGCTTTCGCTCGGCCCCGTCGAGCTTTCGCCCTACCTGGGGGGCGCCGTTTACTACGATCATCAGCATGATTCATCGCTCAGAATCGACAGTGACGGCCAGTGCACGACGCCCCCCTGCCTGGTAAACGGCAAGGTCGTCAGCTCCACCCACGCTCGCTTCCGCTTGCTACCCATGGCCGGTCTATCTTTGGATTTCGGAAGCCTGCGCCTCGACTATGCGTATCAAGTCGCGATCGAGCAATCGATCGACTCACAACATCGTGTGCTGGTGGCCTTCACGTTTTGAAACGAATTCAGGGCAGATCACGTCGGCACAGCCCGTGTACAAGCAAAGGTCGAGCTGATACGGTCTCGCGCGATGCATCACTCGGGTCTTTGCTCCGCGCTCGGTCTATCATTCTTCATCGCTCTTTCTGGCTGCGCCGGCGGGACGAATTCTGCAGGCGCAGCCTCGCCCTCGGCGATGAGCCCCAGTGACGCCCAAGCTTTCGTCACGGAGGTGCAACGGCAGCGTGGCCTGCCCGCGCCCCCACCAGTAAACAGCATGGATGAGTTGCTGGACGTGCTCGCGAGTGATCAGGTCGGGCGCTTCCGCGACGCCGAAAAATTGGTCGCTGGCAAACCGGGCGTCGATGCGACAACGCTGCATGCCTCACTCGAGCTCGCCTGGAGCGATAATGCTTCCACCCTCTCGCTGATCCTGGCTGAACTCGGCAAGCGCGCCGAAGTCGAGGTCAAGCGCCTGAATGCACAGCGTGACTCGGGTACGAAGCTGAGCGACGCGGAAGCCAAGGATCTCGAGCAGAACGAAAAGAACGCGGAATTCGACGCTAAAGGCAAACAAGCACTCGAGGTGCTGGCGCAAGACCATCTGCGGGCCGCGGGCGAAATCGTCGCCGAGGCGCGCCGCCAGTTTCCGAAAGACCCGTTGACCAACCGCGTGGTCGCGTACCATGCGTTACTCTCGGGCGACTGGCTGGCCTTCGACGCCGCGATTGGCTGGCTCAAGGACGCCGAAGCCAAGGATGCGGGGCTGATCTACCTCCGCGCGCTCGAGTCGCTGAATCGCTTCGCGGTGCGTAAAGACGCTGCCGTGCTGTTCAAAAATGCGCTTTCGATCAATCCCAAGATGGTGCGCGCGCAGGCCAAGCTGACGCTGGTCGAAGACGGGATCGACGCCAAGTACGCCGAGTTCGAGAAGCTCAAGGTGCTGGCTCCGCATCATCCGATCGTGTGGCTCGCGGGTCCGTCCATCACCAGTGACTACGAGCTTTCGGCCTCGTTCCGAAAAGCCCGCGAAGCGCGCCAAGCGGGCGCGCCGGACGCGAGCGCCGCTCCTCCGCCCGCCGCGCCGGCCGCACCCGCGCCAGTCGCTCCGCCCGCCGCGGCTCACTGAGCGGGGCTACGCAGCCCTACGCGGCGGCCGCAGCGCGCAACGTGCTCGCCAAATCGCGCATGGTTTGATAGCGAGCGCTGCGATCTTTGCACAGGCAACGGAGCAAGATCGGCTCGATGCCTTCGGGCAAAGCATCCTTGAAATGCGCCCGCAGTGGTAGCGGCGGGCGCGTCAGCGCGGCCGAGAAGAGCGCCAGATCGTTCGTTCCCGCGAACGGCAAGCGCCCTGCAATCAGCTGGTACAGCAACACGCCCATCGACCAGATGTCACTGCGTGCGTCGACCTCGCTCGATGCCAGCATCTGCTCGGGCGACATGTAGGCCGGTGTGCCGATTGGATATTGCACGTCGGTGAGCCCCGAGCTGCGTTTGTTCGTGGGGTCGCCCGCGGCGATGCCGAAATCCAGAACCTTGACGACCGGCGGCGGCAGCGAACCGCGCACGAGAAACACGTTCGACGGCTTCAGGTCCCGATGCACGATTCCGAGTTCGTGCGCTTCCGCCACGCCCTCACAAGCGTCCGCACCCCAGGTGAAGGCTTGGCGAAACGGCACGCGACCGTATTTCACCAGCACGCTGTCGAGGTCCATCCCTTCGAGGTATTCGAGCACCAGGTAGGGGAGGTCGCCGAGCGCGAGGTCGAGGTTACCCACGTCCAGCAGTTTTCCCACGTGCGGGGTGGTCAGAGACATGAGCACGCGCGCTTCACGCGCAAAGCGCTCCAGCACGGCCTCTTGCGTACGCCACTGCGGCAACAACACTTTGATCGCCACGCGCTGTCCCGCTCGGTCGTGCGCCTCGAACACCGCACCCACCGCACCGCGCCCGATCTCCCGTCCGAGCGTCCAGCGCTCGCCCAACACGGTACCCGTACTGGGCATCATGCTCGGTGGGCGATTCGAACCGGTGACGCGATCCAGATCGCGACGCAGGCGAAGTTCGCGCGCAACTTGAGCCGCCAGGCGCTGGAGCGATGCGATTTGGCGCGGCGTGATCGTGCGTGGTGAGCGATCGGCTACGGACAGCGCGCCTACCGAAGAGCCCTCGTCGACCAGCAGTGGAACGCCCGCGTAGAAACGAATGCCTGGCTCACCGGTGACCAGCGGATTGTCGACGAAGCGCGGATCGCTCAAAGTATCTTCGATCACCATCGGCTGGCGGTGGTTGATGCAATGACCGCAAAACGAAAGGTCGCGCGCCGTGCCCGTCTGTTCGACGCCCACTCGCGCCTTGAACCACTGACGATCCGCGTCCACCAACGTGATCAGCGCGATTTCGGTGCCACAGATCTCGGCCGCCAGACGCACCACGTCGTCGAACGCCTCCTCCGACGGCGTGTGCATGATTCGGCAGGCTTTCAACAGAGCGAGCCGGCTCTCCTCGTCCGCCGGAATCGGTGCTTCCAACATGACGCCCGCAGGCTAACACGCTTTCAATAGCGGTTTTGGAGAGCGAAACCGTTCCACGGGCGCTGAAACTGCTGCGCCACGATAGGCGCTCGATCACGAAGGAAACGCGCCTACGGTTGGGATTGGTTTGATGGTCACGCGCCACGTCAGGCCCGTCACAGCCTTCGGCGTCGTGTCGCGTCGCCCCCGCGCTCGGGGAGCTGAGGCTGTCCTCGATCCTCGAGCGCCGAGCCCGGCCTTTTGCCGGGCGACTCGTGGGCATCTTACCCCGCAGTAAGCATTCGAAAAAAGTGGTCGGGGCGGGCGGATTCGAACCGCCGACCCCTTGACCCCCAGTCAAGTGCGCTAACCAGGCTGCGCTACGCCCCGGACCGCCCTTCGCATCGGGGTTTCCCGACCGGAGGGCTCGCGGAACGTAATCGTTTCGGCGCTGATTGCAACGCAAATAGTCAGCCCGCGCGCGCTTAGTTCGCGACCGGGGGCCGCGGACAAACTGCGGCTGGTTTTCAACACTTGCACGCCGACGCGCGGGGTAGATTTTGAGAATGATATTGACATTCGTTTTCACGGAGGTCATGGAACCGAGCCTACTTAGAGGCCCGCGCGGCCCAGCTTTGCGAAGGATTCATTAAATGCGCGTTAATGCTCGTAAATTGCTGTCGTGTTTGGTCACGGCGGGCGCACTCCTGGGCTGCGGTTCGGACGACGCTAACGGAGGCGCGGGGGTTTCGCGCGCCGCAGTAGTCAAAAATTACGCTGCGAATCTGTACGCCGCGTACTCGGACTCGGTGGACGACGAAATCGCGTTCCAGAGCGATGTGAATGCGTTCCTCGCGGCTCCGACGGAAAAGACGCTGAAGACCGTACGGGATTCGTGGCTCGCGTCGCGCGAGCACTACATGCTGACCGAAGGCGCGCGCTTCTACGACGGCCCGATCGACGTCGACCCGCCAAACCACGAGGCCTTGATCAACTCATGGCCCCTGGATGAAGCGTTCATCGACTACGCGTCCAAAGACGGCGTCGTCAATGAGGACGTCGGCATCGTCAACATGCCTGAAGTTCTGCCCGAGATCACGACCGAGGGGTTGGCCCACCTGAACGGCTCGGATGACGAGCCCGAAAACGTTTCGGTCGGCTATCACGCGGTCGAGTTCTTGCTCTGGGGTCAAGCGCTCAACGACGTCGGCCCGGGTCAGCGCCCAGCTACTGACTACGTTATCGGTGGCCCGAGCAAGAACCCCGATCGCCGCGCTGATTACCTGAAAGTCGCGGTCGAAGGCATCATTTCCGACCTCAGCGAGGTGCGTGATGCCTGGAAGCCGACCGCCAGCTACCGCGTCGACTTCGAGAAGGACGCGAACTTGGCGGAGTCGCTGACCCACATCTTTACGGGCCTCGCCAAGTTCAGCAAGGGCGAGCTCGGGTCGCAGCGCATCGGCGCGGGCTACGAGTCGAAGCATCGTCACGACCAGCACGACTGCTTTAGCAGCGAAACGCTCGTCGACTACGAGCGGGACGCCCTCGGCGTGCAAGCCATGTACCTCGGCAAGTATGGTGACAACGATGGTCCCGGTCTCGATGATTTGGTGAAGGCCGCCGATCCGAAGCTCGACGCCGATCTGAAGAAGAAGTTGCAAGCCTCCATCGATGCGATCAAAGCGATCCCAGCACCGTTCGAGGACGCCATCGCGGGGGATGACGATTCCCCTGGGCGCAAGGCCATCCAGGCGGCGCTCACCGCGTTGAGCGCGCAGGGCGATGCCTTCGGCGCGGCGGCGGCGGCGATCGGTCTGAGCATCCAGGTCGACGACCCGGCAGAATGATGTCGCGGATTGGGCTGCTTTTTTGCTCGATCGCTGCGGTCGTGGGCTGCAGTGGCGAGGGCGCGTCCGATGGCGGCGCGCTCCCGCCTGCCGATCCGAAGTCTGGCGGTGCCGCGACCACGCTCGACGATACCTCGCAAGCCTACGGCAACAGCATTCGCAAACTAAACGACGAGCAAGCAGGGCAGTTCAGTCTCGGTCATTCGGTGTTCAGTCGCGCCTGGGTGACGGCACCCGCGACCACCGACAACCTCGATGGTCTCGGGCCGCTGTTCAACGCACGCGCTTGCGCGACCTGCCATTCGAAGGATGGCCGCAGCGCGCCCTTCAACACTTCGGGCGCGCTGCTCGGCATGCTTTTTCGGCTGAGCATTCCCGGCACCGCCGACAACGGCGGGCCCAATCCCGATCCCGTGTACGGCGACCAACTGCGTCCCTTTGGCATCTTGGGCGTGCCCGGTGACGGCACCCCGAGCGTGACGTACGAAGAGCAACCGGGCAGCTATGGCGACGGCAGCGCATTTTCTCTGCAAAAACCGAGCTATTCGATCGACGGCTGGAACTACGGCGAGCCCGGCGAGGGTCTGATGATCTCGCCGCGCACCGGTCCCAGCGTGATCGGCCTCGGCTTGTTGGAAGCCGTGCCCGAAGATGAAATATTGGCCTTCGTGCACGCGCCCGACGCTGACGGCGTGTCAGGCGTGCCAAATTACGTCTGGGACGCGGAGCAGCAGACCGCTGTGCTCGGTCGCTTTGGCTGGAAGGCGAACCAGCCGACCACGATGCAGCAAACGGCGGGCGCGTTCGTGGGCGATATCGGCATCACGTCGTCGTTGTTCCGAAACGGCACGTGCACGCCCACGATGACCGCCTGCAATGCGGCGATCTCTGGCGCCGATCCGGATTTCGAACTGAGCGACCAAGCTTGGCGTTCAGTCGGTTTTTACATGCGGTCGCTGGCCGTGCCCGCGCGTCGAGACGTCGACGATCAGGAGGCTCTGCGCGGCGAGCTGTTGTTTGCGAAGTTTGGCTGCGCCTCCTGTCACCGCGAGACGCTGCATACTGGCGCTGCGGACGTGGACAGCCTGGCCAATCAGACCATCCATCCGTACACCGACCTGCTGCTCCACGACATGGGCCCAGACTTGGCCGATGAGCGCCCGGATTTTCAGGCCAGCGGCAGCCAATGGCGCACGCCGCCTTTGTGGGGCCTCGGTCTGCTGCAGAAGGTCAATCAACACTCGTTCATGCTGCATGATGCTCGCGCCCGCGGCTTTGCGGAAGCCATCTTGTGGCATGGCGGGGAAGGCGCTAAAGCGCGCGAGAACTTTCGCTTGGCGCCTGCGAGCGAGCGCGATGCACTGCTGAAATTCCTCGAGTCCCTATGATCCGATCGTCTTTTTCGCGTCTGGGTGCAGTGTTGAGCGTGTGTGGCCTACTCGGCTGCGGCAATACGGACGCGCCCGCGCGCGACTACGGACCTCTGCTGGCAAAACTCAGCGAACAGGTCATCTTGCCCGAGCACCAAGCGTTTGCCGCCCAGGCCGATGCGCTAGTGAGCTCGGTCCAGGTCTTGGTCGATGCTCCGGACGCTGACGCACTGGCCAGCGCGCAGGAAGCGTGGCGCAGCACGCGCAAGGCCTACCGCACGCTCGATGCGCTGCATTTCGGCCCTGGCTACACGCTGCACATCAGCGAGCGCATCGATGTCGCGCCAGCCGAGCCGTCGGACATCGAGAAGTTGGCCAGCGGCAACGGCAGCATTTCGGATGCCACCGTCTCCAAGGCCGGCGGTCACGCGAAGGGCTTCCTCGGTCTCGAATACCTGCTTTTCCCCGACGCCATGGCGGATGCTCACGCTCCCGTCCTGACCGATGATGATCGGGCCGAGCGGCGCCGCGAACTCGCGCTCGCCATGGCCCACGAGATCGCCAAGTCGGCTCATCAGCTCGATGACGCCTGGGAGCCGAACGCGGGTGGCTACATCGAACAACTCAAGACGGCGGGGGCGGGGAGCACGCAATACGCCAATCAGCGAGCGGCCGTCGACGACATGGTGGGCGGTGTGGCCTACGCGCTCGAGGTGATCGTCGGTGTGCGCTTGGCCGTGCCGCTCGGGCGCAAATCCGACGGCATGCCGGACCCTTCGCTCGATCCGACGCTGCGCAGCGATAGCGCGGTGGCCGATATGCAAGCCTCGCTGGCCGGCATCCAAGCGATGTACGATGGTGACGGCTTTTCGGCCGTCATTCGCGGCAAAAGCACGAAGCTCGACGACACCGTGCTGAGCAAGCTGAGCGACGTCGAAGCCGCGCTCTCCGCCATTCCCACGCCGTTCAGCCGCGCCGTGGTCGACGATACGCCGCTCGTGAAGGCGGCGTTCGACGCCTCCTCCGATCTGAAGAAGACCTGGAATACCGATGTCTCGAGCGCTCTGGGCGCAACGCTGAAGCCTAGTGACAACGATGGCGACTGAGGCTCGCAAGCCTCGCTCTACTCGCCGTCTCTCGCGCCTCGTCACGAACTCGCTGCTGGGCTGCAGTGTGTGGCTCGCGGTCAGCGCCCTGACGTCGAAGCACGCCAGCGCGCAAGACAGCGTCGCGCCGGCCCCGCCCGCGGCAGACCCCGCGCGGCCGGAACCGCCCGCCCAAGAGGCGGTCGTGCACGAGGTCACGGTGCGAGGCAACAAGGCAGACGCGCTGAAGCGCGCCTCTGGCTCGGGCACCACCATCGGCGAGCGCGAAATCAAGAATGCCCAACCCGAAAGCACGGGCGAACTGTTGCGCCGGGTGCCTGGGTTACAATTGCGCACCGAAGATCCGATGGGTTTTCGGCTCAATCTCGGGGTGCGCGGCCTAAGCCCCACGCGCAGTCGGCTGATCCTGATGGAGGAAGACGGCGTCCCGGTCGTCGTTAGCCCGTACGGTGAGCCGGAGCTGTACTACACGCCCATGGTCGAGCGGATCCAACGCTTGGACGTGATCAAGGGCAGTGACGTGCTGCGCTACGGGCCACAGACGGTTGGCGCGGTGATCCAGCTGCACACCTTCGAACCGACCGTGAAGCCTGCCTGGTACATCGCGAGCCAAGTCGGTGAGCGCGCGTACGGCGCAGTCCAAGCGCGCTACTCGGGCACCAGCGGTGACATCGGCTACGTGGCGCAAGTCGTCCGCAAGAGCGGCGATGGCTACCGCAACATGGGCTTTTACGCGACGGATGCGTTCGGCAAAGCGGTGTTGACCAACGCCGCTGTCGGTCAGCTTTCGCTCAAGCTCGGTTTTCACGACGATCACGCGCGGACCACGTATCTCGGCCTTACGGACGCGATGTGGCGTGGAAATCCGCGGCAAGACACCGTGACGCCGAACGACTACTTCGACGTTCGGCGGTACGAGGCATCTCTCGTGCACGAAAAGCACCTCAGCGATCATAGCGCGCTGCGCAGCACACTGTTTGCTTACCAGATGCGGCTCGGTCAGCGGCTGCAGGACTTCATTCGCTTCGCCCCTACTGGTGACGTCTATTCGGTGCCAGACCCGACGGCCCCGCTCTATCTGTTGAACACGTCGACGCTGCGTGATCGCAGGTACTACGTGATGGGGCTCTCGAGCGAGCTCGAGCAGCGCTTTCAAACCGCGCAATTGGTTCATCGCCTGAAGATCGGAGCGCGTGCGGTGGTCGACGTCGCGCGCCGTCGGCTTTCGAGCGGAGACAGCCCGACCGCCGCGAGCGGCGAGCTACAAACCGACGATACGACGAGTATTCTCGGTCTATCCGGCTGGTTCGAAGACCAGATCTCCGTGACCAACAAGCTGCTGGTCACCCCGGCATTTCGCTTCGAGCACTCGAACTCAAAGAAGTACTTCCACACCGCCGTCGTCGACGACCCCAACCACGGCCCGCATCCAGCGCAGGTCGACACAACCGCGAGCAGTAGCGCCAGCGGTGCCATGCCCGGCCTCGGCGTGATCTACGGGACGCCCAAATTGAACGTGTTCGGCAGCGCGTATCTCGGCTATTCGGCGCCACGTGTCAGCCAGGCCATCACTCCCGGCGGCAAGGATGCCAATTTGAGCGCGGAACGCAGTCGAAACTACGAGATCGGTCTGCGCGGCCGCAGCGAATGGCTGCGCGCAGAAGCAAATACTTTCTTGATTCAGTTCGACAACCAATTGGTATCGAACAATCCGCTCAAAGGTGAATCGGAGTTCGTCGACGGCGGGCGGACGCGCCACCTCGGCGCGGAAGCGACGGCGAACGTGCGCTTCGGCAAGGGACTCGCTTTGCCGTTCGATCTGGATCTCGGCGCGCAGTACACGTTCGTGCAGGCGCGTTTCGTTGGCGGCGACTATCCCGGAAAAACCGTGCCCTATTCGCCGGTGAGCAGCGCGAATGCCACGCTCGACGTAGGATTCCCGTTTGGGCTCAGCAGCCAAGTTGCGTTGAGCTACATTGGCGCGCAATACACCGACGAAGACAACACCGTTCAATCGGGTCCAGCGGGCCTCGACGGCGTGATCGACGCGTACACCACGCTCGATCTGAACGCGCGTTACCGCTATGCGCCGAGCGGCGTCAGCTTCGGTGTCAGCGCGAAGAGCTTGCTGAACAAGGTGTACATCTCCGATCGCCTGCCGAACGGCATTTTTACTGCGGGTTTCCGCCAAGTCATCGCGACCTTCGCATGGTCGTCGGACGGCTGAACCAGGCACTGAACCGGCCAGTAGACGCCGCCTCGGTGGCGCTGTTTCGCATCGCGTTCGGCGCGCTGCTGTTGGTCTCGACGCTCCGCTTCTTTGCCCACGGCTGGGTGCGCGAGTTCTATGCGGTGCCGACGCATTTCTTCTCGTATTGGGGCTTCGCTTGGATTCGGCCATTGCCGATCGCTTGCATGTACGCGCTGTATGCTGCGATGGCCGGTGCGGCACTGTGCCTGATGCTCGGAGTGGCGTCGCGCGCGGCGGCCGCGACTGGAGCGGTCGCATTCGGCTACGCGCACCTGTGCGACAAAGCCAACTACCTCAACCACTACTACCTGATCACTCTGTTGCTCGCCTTGTTTGCGTTGCTGCCTGCGGACCGCGAGCTGTCGCTGCGCGTTTGGCTTCGTCCGAGTCAGCGTTGCGGGCAGGTGCGCGCCTGGGTGCTATACCTGCTCCGGTTTCAGATCGGCGTGGTGTACGTGTTCGGCGGCCTTGCGAAACTCAACCAAGACTGGCTGCTGCACGCGGAACCGCTGAGAATTTGGCTGTCAGCCAACTCAGAGCTGCCGCTGCTCGGGCGGATACTGAGCGAACCTTGGACGGCCTTCGCGTTCAGCTGGTGCGGCGCACTATTCGATCTATCGATCGTGTCGCTGTTGTCTGTTCGCGTCACTCGCGCGCCGGCCTATGCGGCGCTGCTGGTGTTCCACGTCCTCACGGCGCTCTTGTTTCGCATCGGCATGTTCCCGTGGCTGATGATCGTCAGCGCGCCCATCTTCTGGTCGCCGTCCTGGCCGCGCCGCCTCTTGGCGCGCTTGCCTGGCTGGGTGGCGCCCGTCCCGTCCGGAATTGCCGGCGCACCGCTCGAAGCGACGCGTGCAGGTTTCGTCTCGGTCTACGTCGCCGCTCAACTCTTGCTTCCGCTACGCAGCGCCTTCTACCCCGGCAACACCAACTGGAGCGAAGAGGGCTTTCGCTTCGCGTGGAAGGTGATGTTGATCGAGAAGGCCGGCAGTCTCGAGTTCGACGTAGTGGATCGCGTGGGTCGCCACTCCTTCGTCTCGCCACGGCAGTATCTGACGCCTTTTCAAGCGCGCATGGCAGCCACCCAGCCCGACATGATCCTCGAACTTTCGCACTGGATCGCCCGCGACTACGCAGCGCGCGGAGCCGGCCCCGTGCGCATCTACGCGGACAGCGAAGTCTCCTTCAACGGTCGGCTGCGCCGCCGCCTGATCGAACCGACCCAAGACCTTGCCAGCATCCACGACGGCCTCGCCCCAAAGCCCTGGATCCTACCCGCACCCACCGACGCGCCCGTTTTCTGAAAGGGGGCGCTCGCGCCCCAGCAACGCACCTCACAGCCCGCGCTGTTCCCGACGCTAGGCACCCAACGCGCTGTGCGCTGCGACTCTCTATCAGACCGCGAGGCAACCGAAAAAAACGGCGCCCGGAGGATTGAACCGCCAAAACGCCAAAACGCCAGAAGAGGAGAGAGAAGAAAATTAGGGTTCGCGTTCAGCGACGATCGCTCTCGATTGCACAGTCTGGGTTCGGCCGCCGCCCCTTTTGACTTTCGTTCGCGTAATCTAGGCTCCGCTGCCCAGCGGTCGTTCGGTCAGCGGCAACGGCGGTTCAAACACCAGCGACACTCACCGGGATTTGATGGGCACGCCGTTCGGCCCGAGCGAGCGGCGGCGAATGCTGCGCGATGAATGCTGCGCGACGAATGCCCGCTCCGCCCGAGGGAACGTCTATCGACTTTTCCACGAGATCCTCTGTCGCTCAGAGCAAACCCCATCTTTCTTCCCTCTTCTGGCGTTTTGGCGTTTTGGCGTTTTGGCGGTTAATCCCGCTCCCTACGTCCGCGCCGCCGAAGGCTGGGTACGCTGCGACGTGTTGATTGACCATCAACAAAACTTCTGGCGCCTGTCGCTCGTCCCGCCGTCGCGTTTTCGGAAAGTGCGAGTGAGCCAGCCGCGCTCAAGCCATTGGCGGGGGCAAGACCGAGGGGCGGGCGCGTGGTTCGCTGATGCCGGCCAAGGTCTCGAGCAGCTGTGCCACGCTGGCAGGTGCTTGCAACATGCGCGGCTGCAGGTAGCGCGCGATGTCACCGAGCGTGATCATGCCCACCAGCACGCCGTCTGCGTCGACCACGGGCACGCGACGGATCTGACCTTGGCGCATCAGGTCTTCCACCACGCCTAGTGGGTCGTCGGGGGAACAGACGGTGAGCGCGCGGGACATGGCGCTGGCCACGCTGGTTTCTGCCAGAGGAACGCCTTGGGTGAGGGCGGCCATGCAGATGTCTCGATCGGTGATGACGGCGCGCACGACGCGCACCGGATCCACCACCGGTAGGCAGCCGCAGTCCTTTTCCCACATGATTTGCGCCGCGCGGTGCAGCGTATCCGTAGCGGCGCAGGTGTAGACGCGCACGCGCATGATGTCGTGCACGGGCGCCTTGCTCGGTCCGCCCTCTTGGCTGCGCACCGAGAAATCTCGAAACGCTTTGACGACCTCGACCGCTAGCTCACCTGCGGCTTCGAAGGCGCCTTCGCCCTGTTGTTCGAGCGAGCGCTCGAGGCCCAAGAGCTTCGGCTCGACGCTCTCCCACTGGGCGCGAACCTCTAGACCTGCGAGGTGCAGGCGCACGCGAAGTTCGTCACGCAATTGCGAAAGTTCGGCGAGCACCGAGCCAGAGGAATTGCGTTTGGGAAATCTCGAGTTCATGGTCCGGTCCCTTTCGAACCCGATTACGCTAACCCTTCGCTCAGGTGTTCGGGGGAAAATTCTGCCGGCCCGATGAACGGTCCGAGTAACCACCGGCGAAGCGCGCGATGCGAGGCAGGCTCACCGCGGCGAGCGTGTGAGCGACCGCCGTCCAAGTCATGCCGTCTGCGCCATCGGGGTTGCGACTCACGAGGTACGCGAAGTCACCCAGCGTGACGATGCCGACCAAGCGCCCTTGGTCGTCGACCACCGGCACGCGTCGGATCTTGTTCTGCTGCATGATCGCTTGCACCGTGACCGGCGTGTCGCGAGGTGAACAGGTCTTGACGTCGCGGGCCATCGCGCTCGATACGCGCGAATCGTGCAGCGGCGCGCCTTGCAGCTGTGCAGCCATGCAGATGTCCCGGTCGGTAACGATCCCCACCAAGCGGCCATTGGCCTCGACCACAGGCACCGCGCCGCAGTCATTCTCCCACATGATTTGTGCGGCGGTGCCCAGAGTGTCGTCGGGCGCGATGCTGCGCACGTTTCGGGTCATGATTTCGTCGATTCTCATCGGGCGTCCTGCGGAGGGTATGACGGCGTGACGGCGTGACGGTTTCCGGGCCGACCCCCAATCGGGTCGGAAATCGGCGCGGAACGTACGGAGAGTGTAATGCCAGGCGCGCGCGCGGTATACTGGGACCGTGGACTTTCGGCAGTACGCTGCCCAATCGGACGATCGCCTGGAGCTACTCACCGGTGCTCTGCTCGTCGCTCGTGACGCCTACCCTGGGCTCGACTTCGACGCCCAAGAGGAGAAGCTCGACGAGCTGGCGGCGCCGCTTCGTCGTCGGCACATCGACGAGTTGCCAGCGGCGCTGCAAGCGCGGGCCCTCGGTGACCACCTTTTCATCCGAAACGGCTTCCGAGGTAATTCCGAGAACTACTACGACACGCGCAACTCCTTCTTGAACGACGTGCTGGAGCGCAAGACGGGGATCCCGATTTCGCTCACGGTGTTATTCGTAGAGGTTGCGCGGCGGGCAGGGGTGCGCGCGCGGGGCGTCGGTTTCCCGGGTCATTTCCTGGCGCGCGTCGACGACAGCGACGGCAGCGTGATCGTCGACCCGTTCGCGGGCGGAGCCACGCTCAGTCGCCGGGATCTGATCGAGCTCTTGAAGCGCGTCGCAGGCAAGATGAAATTTCAGGAAGCGATGCTCGATCCGACACCGAATCGACACATCGTGGCCCGGATGCTGATGAACCTACGCGGTGTCTACGCCGCGCAGGGCGACTATCCGCGGCTTTTGCTGGTGCTCGATCGGTTGATCGATCTGATGCCGGACGTCACCGACGAACTCCGGGATCACGGCTACCTGTGCGCCAAGCTGGGCGCGCCGCGCGCCGCCATCGAGCACCTGCAGCGCTACCTGGGCGTGTTGCCGAACGCCGGCGACGTGGTTGAAGTGCGGAAGTTCCTAGCCAAGCTCGAACAAGAGTCGGCGCGCGGCAACTAGTGAAGCTGCGGCAGCCCACCGCTCAGCACGCGGCATTCGTACTCGCCGAGCAAGACGTACGCGCGCGAGCATTCGATGTCGACGCTCGCGCTGTTCGTGCTCTTGCCCTTTTCGACCAGCGCCGTTTGGTAGCCGTACGATTGTTTGAACGCGGAGCGTTGCTCGCGCAGCGTCTTGACGACGCAGGGCGCCGCGCCGCACGCCGTTTTCTGCGCCAGCGCTTTCACTTCCGTGTCGTCGCCGTAGGTGTTGTTCAAGCCGAGCGCGGTTGCCGCCAAACACACGATGGCAAATAGCGGGCGGATGAGTGAGCGCGCTTCCACGCTCAACCCGCCATTTCCAGCTCGTAAAAGGGCGGTGGCTTGTCTTTGACCCACCACAGGCCGGCTCCGACGCTGATCAAGTGCTTGGCCAAAATGCCACGGTAGTATGAGCCATTTCGAACGAAGATGTCCTGGTCAGTGCGGGTTTTATCGGTGCGATCCCGCAGGTCTCCGCGGGTCGTGACCTCGACGTAGATCAGCCCGCGAGACATGGCTGCGATGTTCGCCACGGCGGGTGCCACATCCGGATCGGGCAAGTACTGCAGCACGCCTTGGCAAATGATCAGGTCGTGTTTTTTGCGATCGCGCCAGCGTGCAATATCCTTGTGTTGAAAGCCGTGCTTCTTGCACATGGCCTGGCTGACCTCGGTTCCCGTGTAAGACACGGCCTTGTCATGCTTCTCGAACCAATGTTTCCAGAGGCCGATGCCGGCCCCAATGTCCAACACGCTTTTCAGCTCGAGCCGATTCCAACGCGCGAAGCCGACCACGAAATTGGCAAGGTTTGCGTGTTCTTCCGGGCTAACGACGCGAGTCTGAGGGGATTCGTAGAAGCGGTGGTAGTACGCCTCGTCGAACCGACGGAACCGATCCATGGCTCTCAGTCTAACTCGAAGGGTCCAGGCGATAGCGATGCCCTTGCACAGGGCTGGACCTCGAGCGGCTGGTCGCATGGTCGCTAACTATATGATTATATTGTTGTTAAATCATACTTGCTAAGTTGTGAATGTCTGCAACTATAGGTGGGTTCGATGACCCAGGTGGCACCCCTCGATGCGCGCTGGCAGCTGTATCGGCTGCTCAGCGACCCGTTTCGGCTGCGCCTACTGGCGCTCGCCGCGGAGGAAGAGCTGGCCCTGGGGGAGCTCGCCGACCTGCTCGGTGAATCACAGCCGAACCTTTCGCGGCATGCGGCTCCGCTGCGCCAAGCCGGGTTGCTCGCTGAACGCCGCCAGGGAACGCGCACGCTCGTGCGTCTAGACGCCGCTGCCAAGAATGATCCGGTGGTGTGTGATGCCCTCGCTGCTGGCCGAGCGCTGTGTGAAAAAGACGGCAGCCTCGCGCGCATCGTCACCATCGTGCGCGCGCGTGATCAGAAGACGCGTGAATTCTTCGCGCGTCCGCCGCGCGCAGACGAGCCCTTGGTGCTTGCCCCCGAATTGCCGGTGTACATCGCGGCGCTGGCCTCGCTGCTCGACCAGCACGCACTGGCCGTGGATGCAGGCACTGGTGACGGCGCGCTGTTGGACGTGCTGGCGCCCGCCTTCGATCGCGTGATCGCGCTCGATCGCAGCGCCGCGCAGCTTGCTCGAGCCGAGCGCCGAGTGCAGGCCCGCGGTTACGACAACGTCGAGCTGTATTCCGCGGAGATCGGCGACAAAGCCGTGCGCAACGCAGTGGGTGCGGGAGCGGATGTGGTGGTCGCCGCGCGGGTGTTGCACCACGCCCCGTTGCCGCGCGAAACGCTCAAAGCGCTAGCGGCCTTGCTGCGCCCCGGCGGTCATCTGCTACTACTCGACTACGCGCGTCATGCGGATGAAGCGCTGCGCGACGCGCAGGCCGACGTGTGGATGGGCTTCGACCCGCGTGAGTTGGAAGATTTCGCCCGCGGAGCGGGACTAGAAGGCGCACGCACTCGCGATCTGCCGCGCGGCCTGTTCCAAAACGGTGTAGACGGGCACCTCAGCTGGCTCTTGCTATCTGCAAAGCGCCCCGCTGAAAAAACGAATCACTCCCGGTAAGTGCCGGGGTTTGAGACAAGCACAAGAGGAGACGATAGTCATGGAGAGCGTTCAAGAAACCGGTACGGCCGAGCGCCGTAAGCAGAGCGGAGTCGCCACCCAAGAAGGCAAGAACTATCGCGTCGCCGACATCGGCCTCGCCGATTGGGGCCGCAAAGAAATCTCGATCGCCGAGACCGAGATGCCGGGCCTAATGGCACTGCGCGAAGAGTTCGGAGCCAAGAAGCCGCTCAAGGGCGCGCGCATCGCCGGCTGCCTGCACATGACGATCCAAACCGCCGTGCTGATCGAGACGCTCACGCATCTCGGCGCCGAGGTCACCTGGACGTCGTGCAACATCTACTCGACGCAAGATCAAGCGGCGGCCGCCATCGCCAAGACCGGCGTGCCGGTGTTCGCTTGGAAGGGCGAGACCGAGGCCGAATACGATTGGTGTCTGGCCAAGCAGATCTTTGCCTTCGAAGGCGGCAAAGGTCCGAACATGATCTTGGACGACGGTGGCGATCTCACCATCTGGCTGCACCAGAAGCACCCGGAGCTGTTCAATGGTCCGGACGCGATCCGCGGCCTCAGCGAAGAGACCACCACGGGCGTGCATCGCCTGTACGAGATGTTCAAGAAGAACGAGCTCAAGTGCCCGGCCATCAACGTCAACGACGCGGTGACCAAGAGCAAGTTCGACAACCTGTACGGTTGCCGTGAGTCGCTGACAGACGGCATCAAGCGCGCGACGGACGTGATGTTCGCCGGCAAAGTGTGCGTGGTCGCCGGTTACGGTGACGTGGGCAAGGGCTGCGCGCAGGCCATGAAAGGCCTCGGCGCGCGCGTGCTGATCACGGAGATCGACCCGATCTGCGCCCTGCAAGCCGCGATGGAAGGCTACCAAGTCGTCACCATGGACGAAGCGGCGCCGCAGGCCGACATCATCGTGACCGCCACTGGCTGCTGTGACGTGGTGAAGAGCACGCACCTGCAGGCGATGAAGAACGAAGCCATCTTGTGCAACATCGGTCACTTCGACAGTGAGATCGACGTCGCCTGGTTGGAAGGCAACAAGGAGATCAAGGAAGAGAACATCAAGCCCCAGGTGGATCATTTCATCTTCCCGGACGGCAAGAGGCTGATCTTGCTCGCGCGCGGTCGGCTCGTGAACCTCGGTTGCGCCACGGGTCACCCGAGCTTCGTGATGAGCGCAAGCTTCACCAACCAGGTGCTGGCCCAGCTGGCGCTGTTCGGCGAGAAGTTCCCGGTCGGGGTGCACATCTTGCCGAAGAAGCTGGACGAGAAGGTGGCGCGTTTGCACCTCGGCAAGCTGGGCGTGAAGCTCGAGCGCTTGTCGGGGAAGCAGGCGGAGTACCTGGGTGTTTCGGTGGAAGGCCCGTACAAGCCCGAGCTGTACCGCTACTGAGCCAGGAAAGGCGGGGGGGTCAGCCCTGCGCCTTTTCCGAGCGTGACTGAAAACCGCGCGGTTCCTGCTGGGACTGCGCGGTTTTTTTTCGTGCCGCGCCCACCGCAGTGTAGGCTTCGAGATCATGACTCCCGGCGAAAAGAACATCGTGAAGTGTCTGGTGGCGGTGGCCTGGGCCGACGGGAAGGTTGCTGCACCCGAGTCCGGAGTCATCGAGGGCTTGTTGTGTGGTTTCGACGCCAGCCCGGACGAAGAGCGAGAGCTACTCGACTACGCCAAGTTCAAGCGGACACTCAGCGCAGACGCGCCGTTCAAGGATCTGTCACGTGAAGAGCGTGAGCTCTTGCTGGCCAATGCGGCGCTGCTTACTCACGCGGACGGTGAGCAGAGCGCCTCAGAAACCGAACTGCTCGACAAATTAGTGTCGCTGCTCGGGTTCGATCAAGAATCGGCCGGTCAGATCCTCGAGTCCGTGCAAGACGGCGCACTGAACCTGGGTTCGCGAGCGCTCGAGCCCGACGAAACTGCGTAAATTTCAGCTCCAACCGGGCTTTGCTAGCGCATGCTCGCTGGCGGCAGCAGTGACTGTCCAACACCGAGTCCGGAGACGCCGCCCGAGATGATGAAGGTCATCAGCTCCGCGCTGTTGACGTCCAAGGATTCGACTTGTTCACGCGGTACGACCGCCAAGTAGCCGGCGAAGTTGTAGGACTGCGGAAAATAGACGGCGACGTGCATCGGCATATCGAGCGCGTGAAGCCCATCACGGGTGATGAAACCGAGCGTCTTCAAGCCGGTGGCTGGGTTCAGGGTGACCGCGACCGGGCGATTGAAGCTCTTCTTGTCGCCCATGAAGGCGTTGATCAAATCCTTGATCGACGTGTAGATGAGCTTCACTAGTGGCAGCCGTTTCAGTGCGCGATCGGTGGATTCGACGACACTGCGACCGATCACGTTGGAGGTGAGCATGCCGACGATGGTGACCAAAGCGAGGGTGAGCAAGAGGCCCACGCCCGGGATCCCGATCGGCAAGAGCTGATCGATCGCGTGCAGAATGGTGTAAAGAATGTACACGGTGAGGCCCAGGGGCGCCGACACCAGACAGCCCCGCACGAAGTAACCGACCAAACGCTTCAGGGTCATGGTGAGGGCAGCATAGCCTCACTCACGCGGGGTCGCGCTATCGCGTTAACTTGCCGGGTGCCAGGCAGCGAGCCGCTCGAGGCCCTCGAGGCGCTGCAAAACGAAGCGTTCGGGCGCGCTCAACTGCGCCGCGCGCGAGTGCAGAAATTCAGTGTAACGCCGCAATAAGTCGCGGTCGATGCCGCGCACGTGGCGAAGCACCGTGTACATCTCGTCCACGATTGGTAAGGGTATCGTTTCGCCCAGCTCGTCATATAGGCGGAAGGCAAAATCCAGCCAAGACGCCTTGCCCGTGGCGGTCGCGAGTTTGACGGCGTATTGCGCAGCGATCCGCGCAACCTCGGGCGCAACGGCGCGACCAGCGGCGGCGTCGCTCAGCGCGGCGACCAAGTGCGTGCCGAGAATGTGCTCTGCCTCTTGGCCGCGACCGAGGGCCAGCGCTTTGTCGGCAACGCTGCTGAGCAGGTGCAAGGCCTGCGCGCGCCGTGTCGCGACCGACGCCTCTTCATTCGCGCTCGCGTTGGTGCTGGCCGGAACGCGCGACGACTCATGAGTCGGGTTCAGCTCGAAGCCGCTCGTCCGCTCTCCTCGGGCTTCGGACCGCTCGGTCAATACGAATTCGTTGTCGCCGATGGTGAGCCTGTCGCCGATCAGCAGCGCCGTGGGGCTCGTAATTCGGACACCGTTGACGAGCACGCCGTTCTGGCTGTCGAGATCGATGACGACGATGCCGGCTTCCGTCTCGTGGAACTCGGCGTGGCGCCGCGAAACGAGCGGGCCAGTCAGCACGATGTCAGAATCAGAGCCGCGCCCGACGACCAGCGGGCTCTTGCTCAAGGGGTGGTCGAGCGTGCCTTCGCGCAACGCGTAGCTCGCCTGCGCACGAGGCTGGAGTCCGCTTTCGCCCGTCCCGAGCGCCTCGCTTGCTTCGCTTGCCTGCCGTTGAGCCACTTAGCGAACAGATTATCGAACTAGCACACTCATGTCTACAGTAGCCTACATGAGTGGCCGGCCGACTAGGTGACTCGCGGGTAGCTGCCCAGCACCCGAACGTTCGAGCACTTCTGCTCCAGTTCGGCCAGTGCGCTCGCTATGGCCTCGTCTTCCCGGTGTCCCTCGATGTCCGTCAGGAAGACGTACTCCCAGCGCCGACCGGGGGCAGGGCGCGACTCGATTCGACTCAGGTTGAGGCCGGCTCGGTCGAAGATTTCGAGTACACCGCGCAGCGCGCCGCGGCTGTGAGCGGTCGAAAAAACGAGGCTGGTCTTGTCGTGACCAGTCCGAGCAGCGTCGCTCTTGGCGATCACCACGAAGCGCGTCGCGTTCTCTGCGGAGTCCTGAATGCCCGCGACGAGCACGCGCAAACCATTGAGCTCGGCGGCCAGCGGGCTCGAGATTGCCGCCAACTTGGGGTTGTTCGCAGCGTCGCGCGCGGCGGCGGTGGTGGATAGGGAAGCGACCTGCTCGGCGTTGGGTAAGTGTTCCGCGAGCCAACGCCGACACTGCGCGAGTCCTTGCGGGTGCGAAGCAACGCGCTCGATCGCGCGGAGGTCGTTGGCCAGCCCGAGCAAACATTGAGCGATCTCGAGCACGACTTCGCCCTTGATCCAGAGGTTTCGGGTCAGCAGCTCATCGACGGTTTGGTTGACTCCACCCTCCGTCGAGTTCTCGATCGGGACCACGCCGAAACTGGCCGCGCCGCTGGCGACTGCCTCGAAAACGAGAGAAATCGTGGAAGATTCTCGGTAATCAGCGGTGGGGCCGAAGGCGCTGCGGGCCGCCGCGTGGGTCCAAGCGCCGAACTGCCCGAAGAACGCGATTGGGCCGGCAGACACGAAGTTCGCTGCTTCGGGTGACGACATTAGCGGCTCCGCTCGATCATTGCGCGCAGCGCGGACGCCGCGTGCACTCGGGCGTAGTCCTTCCAGCCGAGGAGCTCGGCCGTCCCATCGACGATCGCCGCCCAGTGATCGGCTTCGTCGTGGAGCTTGCGCACCACGAACAGAGCGCGCTCGAACGGCATGCGCTCGCGGATCGTGGTGGGTAAGCTGCTGTGCAAGACGCCGGCACAAGCGTGATACGCCGCTTGCAGCTGGCCGTCTTGGCGAGGGGTGCCGCGAATTGCACCGTGAGCGCGGCCCACCAAATGCGCGACGCGAAGGATGTGCGCTTCGCTA
>Ga0247772_1000055_pt1 | contig 63405 bp, 49 predicted proteins | sample UWRJL151409C6_FD_179945 | JGI IMG/M metagenome (GOLD analysis project Ga0247772, IMG submission 179945) | Plant litter microbial communities from Arlington Agricultural Research Station in Wisconsin, United States - UWRJ-L151-409C-6 | ecosystem: Environmental > Terrestrial > Plant litter >...
GCTGTCCGTACAAGTGGCCGCGGGCGGTGACTTGCACGTGACCCCCGCGCAGGGGTCAGGCTTGCACACGCCGTTCGCACAGCCGAACGGGCAAGTCGTGTTCATCGGCGTGTAGCTGCAGTTTCCCGCGCTGCAGCTGCCATTCGTGGCATACGTAGTCTTGGTCGCGCTATCCGCACACGAGGCCGCGGGCGGGGTAGTGCAGGCAATTCCCGCGCATGGGTCCGCCTTGCACGCGCCGTTCGCACAGCCGAACGGGCAAGTCGTGTTCATCGGCGCGTAGCTACAGCTACCCGCGCTACAGTTGCCATTCGTGGCGTATGTGGTCTGCGTCTTGCCGTCTGCAGAGCACGCCGACGATGGCGGCGACTTGCATACGATGCTGGCGCACGGGTCGGTCGTACAGGAATTGTTCTGGCAAGTGCAGGCGACCTGATGCGAGACGTAGTTGCAAGTCCCGTTTACACAGCTACCGGGTTTGTCCCAACTTTGGAAGTTCGATGCAGTGGTGCAGCTGTTGTTCGGCGGCGTGAGGCACATGACCCCCGCGCACGGGTCCGGCTTGCACGCGCCGTTCGCGCAGCCAAACGGACAGGTCGTGTTCGTCGGCGCGTAGGAGCAGATGCCTGCACTGCACAGACCGGGCGTGCTGTACGTGGTCTGCGTGTTGCTGTCCGCACAAGCGGCTAGCGGCGGCGTCGTGCACACTATCCCGGGGCAGTCAGTCTCTAGGCACGCGCCGTTCGCGCAGCCGAAAGGGCAGATCTTGTTCGTCGGCTGGTAGTGGCAGCTGCCCGCGCTGCACGTACCGGTCTCGGCGTACGTAGTTTGCATGTTACCAGTGCAGGCGGCTGTAGGCGGCTTATTGCACGTCACTTCGTCGCATGGGTCCAGCGTCGTGCACGCGTGATTCTCGCAGGTGCACGCCGTTCGATGCGACTCGTAGCTACAGACTCCGTCCTCGCAGCTTCCGGTCTTGTCGTAACTCAGAAATTCTTTCCCAGAGCTGCAGTCATTGTCCGGCGATGTCGTACAGGTGATTCCAGCGCACGGGTCGGACTGCGGCGTGCCACCCGAGCCTGCGCTCCCACCACGGCCGCCTACGGCGTCCGAAGCGCCGCTCGCGCCGCCCTCGCCCATCCCCCCTTCACCACCTTCTGCCGATGCAAGCGCCGCCGGGACGTCTCGAAACGTCGGCAAAGTCGAAGCGGGGATTGTCGATGATGTGCAATCGCCGTGGTTGTCGCAGGTGTTGCCCTCGCCACAACTGGACACGACCTTGCCCTCCTTCACACTGAGCGTACTGGTGCAGCGCGCGCTCAAGACGACCGTCAACGCCGCCACTCGGTCGTTTGGGATCTGCGTGACAATCGCGTCGCGGCGATCGAGAGGAACATCCGCCTGTCCAGGCTTGACTTCCCAGCCCGTGACCGAGATTTGTGCCTGCGCGGTGGCATCCCCATTCGAGACAATCGCGATCGTCGTCGGTAGTTGGGCCTCTTGGGGCACTCGGTAGTTGGTGTTCTTCAGTAGGGGCTTGCCGTTCTGATTGATCTCGATCTGCAACCGGTCGATGTTCAGTGGGCCGTCACTCGAGACGACCAACATCAAGCCGCCGCGGGCAGGTTCTACCTTTCCGCAACCTCCCAGCGCGCTGGCGGCGAACAGGCTGAATGTGGCAGCAGCGAGCCATCCGCGTCGTGAGCGCGGGCTCATCGTGCGCCCCCGAGCAACAGGTACACAGTTGCGAGCTTGCCCTCCGGGTGGCTGCCCGGAGCGTCTTGCGGCTTGAACAGGAAATAGCCGCCTACCGCCGCCCCTGCAGCCACCGCGGCGCCGCCGGCCACCCACAGCCACAGACTCGAGCCATGCTTTTCATCCTCGAGTGTGACTTGCAGGCTGCGGGTGCTGCCTGGGAGCAACTGCACGTGCGCTTCATATGGTTTCTTGTGCGCGGCAGTCACGCGCACCGTGTGCTCACCGACCGCTACGGGACCCTCCCAGCGCTGCGAGCCCACGACTTTGCCGTCGATCACCACGATATCTTCCGTGCCCGCCGTGGTGACGCTCAAGCGCGGCGGCACCACGGCGACGACGCTCGAACGTTCGAGTGTCACCGTGACCTGCAGTTCCCCACCACCCGCAACATTGAGTTCGATCTCGTACGGCTCGAAGCCGGGTTGCTCGACCCGCAGCCTGCGTCCCCCCAGATCGACGAGCAGCGGTTCGGACAGCGGCATCTGCGCCACCTGTCTGCGGTCGATCGACACCGTTGCGCCGTCCGGGACCCCCTTCAGCTTCAGATTGACATAAAATGCGCGTAGCGCACTTTGCGTCTCGAGAGCGCTCTGCCGTTGCTCGGCGGTGATGCGAGAGCCACCTTCGATCAAGTAGCGGCCGACGAGTGTCGCCGCGCGCGCGTAGTGGCGCAGCTCTTTCTCGCATGCTGCCATATTCCAGAGCAGCCGCGGATCATGCGAGATGTCGTACGAGCGCGAGAACTTCGCAAGCGCGCCCTGGCTATCCCCGTCTTCGAAAAGCAACCGTCCGCTGTCGTAGGCTGCCTTGGCCTCTCCAGTGAGCGACTGCGCGAGCGGCGCGGGCGCAGGCCCGGCGGCAGCGACCGGAAATGCGAACAGGAGCCCGGCTATAGAGGCGATTAGCAGTCTCGAGCGAAGACGTGAGGGCATCATTGGATGGACATCTTCAGAGGGTTCTTCACTGGAGGCGCCGGCCCTGCCTTTGAAGCGGCAGCCGTCGGCGTCGAAACTGGCGGAGGGACGGCGACGGACGATGGCACGGGTGCGGGTCGTGACACGTGCAACGCACCGCCATGGGGGGGGCGGGAGGGCCGGGCGCTGGGCGCTGGTGGAGTCGAAGTCGGAGCCTGGCTCAGAGCGCTCGACGCGCTGAGCACCGGCACGGCGAGCGGGGATGCGCTGGCTGAGCCAGCGACGACCGTGGACTCGACGCCCAGCGTGGACTTACCGCCGTGCACGGCCTCAGCGGATGTCGGCGCCAGCGGGCTTCTGCCGAGCGGCGCCGCGCTCGACAGAGCCCCCGCGCCGGACCAGCTCGAACTCAGCAGAGCGATGCCTGCCAGCGCCGAGATCGGCACGGCAACGGAGACCGTTGCAATCAGAACGACGCGGTGCCGCCGCTTCGCAGGCGGCTTTGTCTGCCCCCACGAAGCCAATGTCTGCGGAGCCGGAATCGAATGAGCATCCACGGGGTTGGATGAGGGCGGCAATTGTGTCCCGCTCGTCGACATCCCTGCGCGCTGCATCACGCGGCCAATGCGCTCGACCGATGGTTTCGAATGGCGCGGTGCAAACTCGAGTAACGCCACCGCCAAATCAGCCACCGTTTGGTAGCGCGCACGGCGGTCCTTTTCCAAGCACTTGAGGACCACGGCTTCGAGGCCTGGCGGTGCATCGACACACACGCCCCGAAGAGGAAAGGGGGCAGCGGTGACTACCTTGAGCACCAGCTCGGCCATGCTCTCGCCGGGGAACGGCGTACGCCCCGAAACCAGCTCGTACAACAGGACGCCCAGCGCCCAAATGTCCCCGCGCGTATCGACATCCCGCGCTGACTGCATTTGCTCGGGCGACATGTACAGTGGCGAGCCGATTGCGGCAGATGTCCTGGTGATGCCCGCGCCGGAAGCACCGAGCCCAGTGGACTTCGAGATGCCAAAGTCTAACACCTTCACGGCCAACAACCCGTCAGGTCGTTCGATCACGAACAGATTGGCAGGCTTGAGATCGCGGTGCACGATACCGAGGGTGTGCGCTTCTGCGATCGCCTCGCAGGCTTGCAGCACGAAGCCAACAGCTTGCTCGATTGGCAATGGACCGCGTTGCACCAGCCAGGTCGAGAGATCGATGCCCTCCAGGTACTCCATCACCAGATAAGGAGCACCGTTGTCAAGGTTACCCACGTCAGAAACGCGCGCCACATGCTCGCTCTTGATCCTCACCGCCGCGCGCGCCTCGCGATCGAAGCGCGCCACCGCTTCCGCGTTTTCCAGCGCCCCGGGCAACAAGAACTTGAGCGCCACGCGCTCACCGAGCTGCAAGTGCGTCGCCGCAACCACGACACCCATCCCTCCGCGCCCGAGCACGCGCTCGATCCGGTACTTGCCCGCGAGAATCTGTCCCTCGACGACTTCCATTCTGACCATGCCCGTATACCACGAGCGAAGTCACGCCTGGAGCTCGTTCCGCACCGTGAACCTATCGAGATCTCGCTCGTTGCGGAGCGTTCACGTCAAAGAAATACCTAGGCGAACAACTCAAAAGCACGAGCAACGATCGCGCGCTTGCGGCTGCGTGTTCCGTGCTGCTCATTCGCTTTCGCGGGCGATAGCCTCTTGTTTCGTCGGTAACACAATCCAACCGCGGCACCTGAAGCGCGCGTGCCGCGCTGCTTTTCCGAGCAAGATTGTTCAAGCGCACTGATTGCTTGGCAGTTGCCGTAGCGTGTCAGCCTCCGTTGCGCGTCTTTGTCGCGACGTCGTAGGTCTCGTCCTGGGATGCTTCGCAAGCCTCGGCTTCCTCGATTGCAAACACCGAAGGGCAAACACTCGGCCTGATGCAATGGGTGCACTCGCTGCTTCGGGTCTCGGGCAGCGCTCGAGCTCGGCGCTCGGGAGCTCCCAGGCGCGCAGCGCGCCGCTCGGCCCCCTGGCACCGCCGCTGCGGCGATCACCCGCATGACAGGCACCGTTCCGCCGACACTGGAAGAGCCGGCGTCGTAAAGTAGCGATCGTCCGGCTAAATCCGCGGCGAGCGCCGACCCGCAGCCCCAGTGCGCCGAAAAGCTGCTACGAGGTGCGCCCGCCAATGCCCTCGATCAATGTTAACGACGTCAGCAAAGCCTACGGCAAAAAGCGCCTATTCCAAGAGGTATCGGTCGAGTTCAGCGAAGGCAAACGCTACGGCCTGACGGGTCCGAACGGCGCCGGCAAGTCGACCTTCCTCAAGATCGTCTCCGGCGAACTCGAAGCGGACTCGGGCCACGTGCACAAGCCCGAGCGCACCGGCGTACTGAAGCAGGACCAGTTCGGCTTCGAGAAGATGCTCGTGCTCTCGGTCGTGCTGATGGGCAATCAGCGGCTTTGGGCTGCGATGCAGGAGAAGGAAGAGCTGCTCGCCAAAGAGACGCTCACCGACAAGCAGGGCGAGCTGCTAGGCGAGCTCGAGGGCGTGATTGCAGAGGAGGACGGCTACTCCGCCGAATCCGACGCGGCGGAGCTGCTTTCCGGCCTCGGCATCCCCGAGAGCGAGCACGAAAAACAAATGCGCGAGCTGCCCGGCGGCCTGAAGCTGCGCGTGCTCTTGGCGCAAGCGTTGTTCGGCAACCCCGACGCGCTCTTGCTCGACGAGCCGACGAACAATCTCGATATCGACAGCATCCGCTGGCTCGAGCGCTTCTTGTGCAATTACCGGGGCGTGCTGGTCACGATTTCCCATGATCGCCATTTCTTGAACGAGATCTGCACGCACATCGCGGACATCGATTACGAAACGATCATCGTTTACCCCGGCGGCTATGACGACATGATCATCGCCAAGGGCCAGGTACGCGGCAAAGTGGAGCAAGAGAACGCGGAGCGCCAAAAGAAGATCTCGCAATTGCAGGATTTCGTGGCCCGCTTCGCGGCCGGTACCCGCGGTACCCAGGTCCAAAGCCGCAAAAAGCAGATCGATCGCCTGCAGTTAACGGATCTGAAGCGCTCGAATATCGAGCGCCCGTTCATTCAATTTTTGGTCAAAAAACCGTCCGGCAAGCAAACCGTGACGATCGAAAACCTGACCAAGCGTTGGCCCGACGTCACCGTCTGCGACAACTTCTCCACCATCGTCACCAAGGGCGAGAAAATCGCCATCATCGGCAAGAGCGGCATGGGTAAGACCACGCTCTGTAAGCTGCTGGTGGAAGAGCTCAAGCCCGACGCTGGCTCGATCACCTGGGGCCATCAGGTGAGCATCGGGTACTTGGCGCAGGATCACCGCGAAGGGATCCCGAACGGGACCACCGTGAGCGCGTGGCTACATTCATTCGACAAGCTCGCCACCCAGCAGGACATTCGCGGTTTGCTCGGCAAGATGTTGTTCAAGGGCGAAGAAGGCATGAAGCCAACCGACGCGCTCTCCGGCGGCGAAGCCGTGCGCATGATCTTCTCCAAGCTGATGTTGGCCAAGGACAACGTGCTCGTGCTCGACGAGCCGACCAATCACTTGGATCTCGAGTCGATCATCGCCCTCGGCGACGCGCTCACCAAGTACGAGGGCACCGCTTTCGTGGTGACCCACGACCGCGATCTCGTCGCGAGCTTCGCCAATCGCATCTTCGCCTTCACCGACAAGGGGTTGATCGATTGGCGTGGAACCTACGACGATTTCCTCGAAAAATACGGGGAAGACGCGAAGAAGTGAATTGCTAGCGCTCTGCCCGCGTTGTTCGTCGAAGCGCGGGCGCGGCGTGTACGGTGCCCTTCGCGGCTCCTGACGCGACCGCCGTCTCGCCCTACGGAAACGTGAGGCTGCCGATCGACACCAGGTGCGACTTGCTGTCGCCCAGCGCCTCCTCCACCAAGACTTCAGCGTTTTGCGGTTTCATCTCGGGGGCCACCAGAGTCACGAGCAGCCTCGGATCGAAACCGGAAATCCAAGCCCAGGGTGTTTCGCCTGCCGCCTTCAAGGCCTCGAAATCGAGCGACCCGCCGCAGATGACGTTCTCGAACATCGAGAGCTTACCCTGCCGATCCAGGTAAATGCGGAAGGGGCACGTGAAATCCACGAAGCCGTCGTCGGACACCATCCTCGCCTGAGCCGAGAACACGAAACCGTCGAAGCGGCCATCGCAGTCACTAGTGGTGCTCGCGGACACGCGGCCCCTCTCGGTCGTGATCGTCACGTTGCTGTGATCACCGGTTTCGGACCACACCAGTTCCCCTTCGTGCTGATTCAATGCCACCGCAACGCTGGCATCGACATCCACGCCTTCGACGACTTCGCCAGGAGCAATTTCACGACGGGAACCATTTTCGCACTCCACGAACCCCGCCAGTGGATCGCAGCAAGCAAGGCTCAACGCGAAACAGCACCCGCAAACACCCCGGCCCCACCCCAACCACCAAAACCTCATCAGAACGAGTCTAGCGGCCGCGTGCGCTCGCGCAAAGGTCGGCCCTCAACCGCGCCCACTGGCACCGAAGCGCCGAATATTGCGTGCTTTGGCTTTCACGCGCTCTTCTTCGCGATCGCGCGGCGGTGCGTTCGTTACCAACCTCTCGACCAGGTGGCGCGTGACCTCCGCCACCTCCGCCACTGCGCGCTCGAACTCCGCCTGGTTCGCCTGCGAAGGCTTCGGCACGCCGCTCACCTTGCGCACGTACTGCAGCGCGGCCGCGCGAATTTCCTCTTCCGTCGCAGGCGGCGCGAAATTGAACAGTGGGCGAATGTTCCGGCACATGTCCCAATTGTGAACAGGGATGGTCGGCTGCTCAAGGGGTAATGGTTTTTGTGATGGTCACGCGGGAAACTCGGCCGTCCCAGCCTTCGGCGTCAGGGTGCCCGGCACAGCATGAGCGTGAGCTCACTCAGGGCGCCAGCTGAGAGTCTGGCGCTACTCGTCGAGGCCGGTCTCGTTCGTTCGGTTCCGACGCCCGTGGTTGATCGGGGTCTTTCGGCGGCTCTGCGACCAGCGCACGGTCGTGTCGGCTCGAACACTCCCCGGTCACGTAATAGCCGTAGATCGCGGAAGCGCCGAACAGGGCCAAGAAACCAAGGCCGAGTCCAATATCTGCGCCGCGACTGATGGGCGCGTTCTCGTAAACGCTCTTGTCGGCCGCTACCGCGATGCCGGTGCGAACGCCCTCGAGCCCTGCAATCACGGTGTCGACGATCGGTGCGGCCTTGCTGGTCGTGCACTTCTTCGACACGAACTCGGCAGGCGAGTCAGCTTGCTTTGGGGCAGTCGTAAACAGGAACGAACATCCAGGGAGCACCCCAGTCAGAGCCAAAAGTAACGCCCACTGCGACACTGCGTCGCTCACCCGCCAAACCGGCATTGTTTTCCCATCCACGCCGATCGGCACGACCCCGTGCTCAGTAGCGTGAAATACGACTAACACAGCGCCTGCGGATGCTTTTGTACTGGCTTGCTCTGGTCGTCGACTCGACCCGGCCCACTGCCTGAATCCGGACCGAAATCAGCGGTTCAGCGTCACCGGTTCGCCGTTCCGAGCGGCGCGCTGCGAGCCCGCCGCCAGGACCGCGGGCAACACCACCACCGCCGAAATCAGGCACGTGATTTCGCCGAGCACGGCCACCACGCCGAACAGGAATAGCGCCTGATTTTTGGCCAAGAGCAGCGAACCATAGCCGATGATCGTGGTCAGTGAGCAAACGGCGACTGCGCCGCCCGTAGAGCGAATGGCTTCGATCACATCGCGTGAGCCGGTTTGACGATAGCGGGCCATGACGTTGACCGAATAATCGACGCCGATGCCAAAGGTAATCGGGAAGGCGATGAAGTTGCAGAAGTTCACCTTGACCTTCAGCACCAGGGTCAACGCGGTGAGCCAGAGTACGCCGATCAGGAGCGAGCCGATGATCAACACCGTCGAGCGGTTGAAGCGGAAGATCGCCGTCACCAACAGCACTACGCCAGCCAAGGCGACCAAGGTAGCCAGTGGGCCATCGCGCGAAATCGACGAGATGATGTCGGCAGAGAGCGGGATAGACCCGGCGGGACGCGCGTCAGAGCCGGCAATGCGGCGGAGCTCGTTGGTGATGGCTGCGAGCGGTTCCCCGCGCCAGGTCGCACCGCCCGGCTTGGGATAAACCAACACTGCGCGATCGAGCCGCCCACTCCGCTCACGCAGGCCCGCGGTCATCGTATGCGGCAGGTCATCGGCGCGTAGCACGTGCAGACTATCCGCCGCCAAATACGGGTCGAGCGCCGAGCGCTGCTGCGGGCTCAGCGCGGCTCGGATGCGCGGCGTCAAAATGTCGCGTATTTGCGCGACCTCTGCGATCTTTTCTGGCTGCTGGAGGGGAATCACGTCGTGCGCGTCTCGCACATCGGAGACGTACTCTTTGAGCACACCGCTCGCGGTGGAAGCCTTGAGCTCGGCGCTCACGCGTTCGGTCGCCTGCGGTGAATCGGTGAGCATGACGAGCGGCGTCAAATAGCGACCGAGCAGCGCGTCCATTCGGCGCCCCCAATATCCCTCACCGGACACGCGCGAATCGGAACGACGTAGGTGCGAGAAATCGTATTCGATCCACGAGCTGTCGATGGTACGGACGCGGTACAGCGACAATGCCGTGACCAACGACGCTGCGATCACGACCGGCACGGGGTACCGCTGCACCAAGTCCGCCACTCGGCCCATGATCCGAGGACGATGTACGCCCCCCTTCAAGCTACTTCCGTCGCGGTCGAGCCAAGCGATCAGCGACGGGCTCAGCAGAAACGCCATCGCCCAACAGGCGAGCATGCCCACCGCGCCGATCACCCCGAATTGATGGAAGCCACGGAACTGGGTGAGCATCAACGAGCCGTACGCGGTGGCCGCGGCAAGGGCTGCCACGACCGTGCCTGAGCGCGAGCCCCAAATCGCGATCACCAACGACTCGTCCACGGCTTTGCCGAGCCGTCGCTCTTCCACGTAGCGCGCCAGCAGAATGACGCCGAAATTGACGCCATTACCGACGATCACCGAGGCCAGGAACGCGGTATTCGAGTTCAGCCCATCGATGCTCGCGGGCGGCAGGGTGACGAGCGCGAAGGCGTACAGAGTGGCCAGCGACAGCGGAACGAGCAGCGCAAAGACGCTCTTCCACCAGCGGAAGAAAACCAAGATCACCGTCAGGGTCAGCAAGATCACCACTACGGAGGACACGCTCAGATCCGAGACCAGCGCCGCCAGCTCTTCGATGTCGATGGCGACATCACCGGTGTATCCGATGCGCATTCCGGGCGCGTACTTCTCTGGACCGCCGAGCTCCTTCAGATCCGCCTGCACTCGCTTGAACAAAGCGTTGCCGAGATTCGATCCCGTCGTCAGCGAGGCAACCTCGATCAGCATCAGGGTGACGTGCTGTTCCGAATTCGAGAAGCGGCCACCCTTGAAGCGATCGACGCCCTTGGCATCGTACTTCTTTTGCAGGTCACTGAAGTCGAGCTTCTCGTCGTCTTCGTCAGTCAAGCCGAGATCGAGGCTCTTACCGACTTCACGATCGCGTTGCTCGGCGATGCGCTCTTTGACCGTCTTCAAATCGGCTAGGTCGACGTACAGCGGCGCGTTCTTTTTCAAGAACGCACTCTCGGTTTGCACGCCAGTGCGCACGAAAGCGACCAGTTCCTTGGGATACTTGCGGACTCGCGCGGCCAGATCGTCGACTAGGCGTTCACCCGCGGGCAGGTTCTCTGCTTTGCCGACGTCCACCAAAACGCCGAGGTAGCGCACGCCAGGCATGCGCGCGCGGAGCTCATCGATCGCGGCCACGCTGGGCGCATTGCGCGGCAGGAGCTCTTCGACGTCACTCTTCAGGTTCGCGTACAGCTGAACGGTGCGCACGGCCGCAGGGATGGCCAATAAACAAGCCACCAACCACAGCCACCAACCATTCTTGGTCGCCCAGGCGACGTAGCGGCGCACGCGGTCGCTCGGGGCCGCGCGTTCCTCGGACGAAAGGCTCACTTCGTTGCTCCGTGAACGGCGATATTGGGCAATGCCACGCCGAGCCGCGCGTTGAACACGCGCCGGACGAGCACCGAAATAACGAGCGCATACAGCGAGCCGACCACGATATCGAATACCCAATGGTGGTCGAGGTAGACCGCCGCGAAGCACATCGACAAATAGAGCCAGATGAGCAGCCCTCGGCCGAGCCAGCCATGACGGCGAAAGCCATCGCTCAACAAGAGCAGCGGGTAGGCCACGTGCAGCGAGGGCACCGCCCCGAACACGTCACTCGAACGCCCATACATCGAGGCAAAGTACGGAACGCCGAGCCAGGCATCCACGCGCGCCAAATTCGGACCCTCGCTCGCGTGCGTGCCGAGGTCCACGATGCAGCCGTAGCGGTGAAAGTACCAGGGCGGCGCCGCGGGATAGACGTGATAAGTGATGAAGCCCGCCACGTTCAGCGCCAGGAACGACCACGCGAAGCGCTGCAGACCCGGGTAATCGCGCAGAAACAAGTACACGGCGTAGGCGATCATCATGCCGAGGAACGCCGCATACGGGATGGCGCAGTACAGGTCCAAGAAGAGCGACGGGTGCTGTTGCCAGTAGTCGTGCCAAGTGCTGCGCACGCCGTTCAGCTCGAGCCCGAAGAAGCGCTGATCGATCGCGCGCAGATCGCACACGTGCACGGTGTCGACGGACAGCCCGACATTTTTTACGACCCGCATCGAGTCGAACAGAACGCCGACCAAGCCGATCGGCAAAATGCCAAGGAACAGCCGCTTGCTCCAGGCCGACCCATAGGCGAGCCCGGTCGCCACCGCGACGAGCGCCAAGTGATCCCAGCGCAACTTGCCCTGCACGGCCCAGAACGCGGCCAGTAGCCAAAACGGCATCACCGGCAAGAGCGGCCAGCGTGGCCACAGGCGACGAACGTGAGCAACCAAAGATGCGCGTGCGCTGCTCACGCCGGAGCCCTCCGTGCGAACACCCAGAGGCGCTGGGCCGGATACGAAACCAAGGCAAAAGCCGCGAGCTTTGCCGGTAGCCAGGCAACGCGGGATGACCAACCGAGCCCCTCGACCAGGCCCGCGAGCATGAGGCGCAGCGCGAGAAACGTGGCGAGCGAGACCGCGGCGTAGCGGACGGCCTGCGGCACTGCACCGCCAGCGCCGCCAGCGAACGTGTAGTGGCGATTGATCATGAAATTGACGGCCGCGCCCGCGATAGCACCCAAGCCTGCGACGAACCCATAGTGCGCCGGCAGCGCGAACAACACGAACTGAAACACAACCCCGTCCGCTAAGGTTGCGGCGCCCGAGGAGAGCGCCGCCTTCAGTACGACGAACAGCTCGCTCGTGCGCGCGGTCTCATGCGCACTTTGCGACAGCATGGGGATCGCAGCCCTCGATCTTGGTCGAAGGTTCATCGAGCGCCGGCAGCGCAGAGCTCAATTGCGCCCCCTCGGACCACGGCCCAGCTCGACCAGCGCGACCCGCGCGGCGCGGGTGAGTTGCACTGCGGCTAGATTCGAGACCACTGCCACGACCGCCACGGCCAGCAATGTGAGCGGCATTTGGAGGGGGAAATTCGCGATCTGCCAGACCGGCCCCAAGAGCAGGCCCACGGTCAGGTAAGCGACCCGCTCGTGGCGGCGCATCAGCCCACCGGGCAGAGATAGGCCCACAGCCTCACTCCTCGCTCGTACGTAGCTCACCAACATGGAGCCCAAGAGCGCGAACAAGACCATGAGCAGGGCCGGTACCGAGTCACGGTAATAGACCGCGAGCCCCAAGAGCGGGGCTGCATCCGCATAACGGTCGACCACCGCGTCCAACACTTGACCGGCGTCCGAGGCGAGCCCGCGTTCACGAGCAACGATGCCGTCGAGCACGTCGAAGGCGGCTCCGAACAGCAGACAGGCGCCCGCCGCCGGTAGCATACCGAAAGCGGCAAACGGCAACGAAAACGCCGAGATCACCAGCGAGATCATGGTCAGCGTGTCCGGCGAGACGCCCGCATGCGACACACTGTGACCGATACCACGCAGCATCCAGTGAAACGCCTCGATTGGAAAACGACCGAGGAGCGCCGTGCTCGATACACGCTGAACGCGCGGATCGAGCGCTCGACCCGCGATGGCTACGCGCACACCGTAGGCGGCCAACACGAGCGCCGGCAGTGCCAGAAACAGGCCAATCAGCGCTTTCTCTTGAAGCCCGAGGACGGTCATGGCGACGTGAATGCGGTGCGGTAGGGCCCGTTCGTGCGAGCACCGATCTCGCGCACAGGAAACCTTGCTTCCAAGGTCGCAACCACGAAGTCGTTCCGGCCCGCCTCGGCAGGCGCGCAACGTAAGTTCTGTGTCACGCGAAACTCTCCTAATACAACGAGGCCGTTTGGAGCGTGAGCCGGGTTTTCGAGCGTCGTCACCCGATCGCGAAATCGGCTCGAGTCTTTAACCGATGTGTAACTAGGGCGCGGGCACCACGTGTCAAGGTTCCGACCCAACTAGTTGAACCAATTTCCAGCGCCCCGTCCCCATCCAAGTAACCGCTAAGTTACCAAGGAAACTCCGATTTTTTCCCAGTTCGAGAAACCGGGATGCACTTTGGATGCGTACCTCGATGCGTATCTCGACGAAGTTTCAAGGGGGCGCCCCGCGGCTTGCGAGCCGACTCAGTCAATGTGGCGGTTCAGCTCAGCAGACAAATCGCTCACCAGGGGGTTTCGAGTCGCCCACATTGGCTTCAGGTTCCTGCGTTGGTTGCTGACTTCAGAAAGTATTGATGACCGCGCACAGCCTCGAACAAGAGCCCGAAACCCAAACGCCCGCCACTGCTAGCGGCGCCACGTTGATGCGCAGTCTGTTCTCGCTGCTGGGCGAGAAATGGACGCTCGTCGTGCTCACGGCGTTACGCACGGAGCGCCGACGCTTCAGCGAGCTCAAACGCGAAATCCCGGGGGTCTCCCAACGCATGCTCGCGCAAACGTTGCGCGAGCTCGAGCGCGCCCACTTCGTCGATCGCATCGTGCTGTCGACCACGCCGCCGCGCGTCGAGTACGTGCTCACTGAGCTCGGGCGTGGTCTGTTTCCTCATTTGCGCGCGATGCGTGAGTGGGCGATGCTCCACGAAGACAAGCTGTTCAGCAGCGTGCCGCCACCCGCCTCCGGCTGATTCCAATCGCGCTGTTTCGAATCTGAAATAGTGTGAACTCGCGCGCCGCGCCCCCCACCGAGGGTGAGCCTGCTCTAAAGATTGAGAGCAGATATCGGATTGGTGTGATTGGAATGACCGATTACTCAGCGTATTCGAGCGTTTAGTCTGGGCCTTAATTTTTAAGGCAACTGTCCGTTGCTAAATGCCGTGAACGCCTTATATCTGGGGCGTTCTTCCTCTCAAGAAGGCTTTCCATGGCGAGCGCGACGGTAGAGATCGATTCAGCACCAGCAACAAAAGAAACCAGTGAACCACGCAGCAAGCGTGGCCTCGTGCTCGGACTCATCGCCGCCGCGGTGATTGCTGGCGGCGGCATTTGGTACGTCACCCATCACGGCCTGGAGAACACCGACAACGCCCAAATCGACGGCGACGTCGTGTCGGTGCCCGCGCGCGTCGGCGGCGTGGTGACGAAAATCCTGTTCTCCGAAAATCAGCGAGTCAAAACTGGCGAGCTACTGGCCGAGCTGGATTCTGCGCCGGCTCGAGCGCGCCTGGCCGAAGCGGAAGCCAACGTCTTCGCGGCGCAAGCCCAGGCGGATGCGGCGGACGCAACCGCGCGGGTCAGCGAGACCAACGCCATTGGTGACAAGTCGGTCGCAGATGCATCGCTGATCACGGCCTCCGTGGGCGCCGCATCGAGTTCGGATCAGATCAAAGAAGCCGCCGCGCAGCTCGAGTCCACTCAGACCTCGTTGGCCCAGGCCAAGATCGACAACGATCGCGCCAAGCGGCTGCTGAGCACCGGCGCGATCTCCCAAGCTGAATCCGACCGCGCCGACACACAGCTAAAAGTAGCGCAATCCTCGGTAGATGTGGCGCGCGCCCGGCTGACTTCGATCAAGAGCTCGGCGGCGCAGGCCCAGAGCCGCGTGGTAGAAGCCAAGGCCAAAGCCAAGATCTCGAACGACGTGGCGACGCAGATCCAGCTCGCGCAAGCGCGCGCGAAGGCCGCCCACGCCCAGGTCGATACCGCCAAGGCCGCGCGTGATTTGGCAGTGCTCGATCTCTCTTACACCAAGATCTTCGCCCCCAACGACGGCGTGGTCTCCAAGAAGAGCATCAACGTCGGGCAGATGCTTTCGCCTGGCCAAAGCATCGTGCAGCTCGTGACCGACAAGCTCTGGGTCACCGGCAACTTCAAAGAGACGCAGGTCGCCCAGATGCGCGTCGGACAACCCGCCAGCGTGGAGGTCGACGCCTTCGGCGGCAAGCCAATTGCAGGCGAAGTCGAGAGTTTCTCGGGCGCCACGGGCGCAAAGTTCACCCTGCTTCCGCCGGACAACGCGACGGGAAACTTTACCAAAGTGGTGCAGCGCTTGCCCGTACGCGTGCGGCTGCACGAGCTCCCCGCAGGCATCGCGTTGCGCCCCGGCATGAGCGTCGATCTCACCGTCGACACCCGCAAATAACGGTCAATAGAGGCCAAGATGGCACAATCCGGCGTGGCGCTTCCAGCCCAGCCGCGCGCAGCGGCGGGCGGCAAATGGGCGATCGCGATCGCGGTCGCACTCGGTGCGTTGCTCGAGGTGGTGGATACCAGCATCGTCAACGTTGCCCTGACGGATATGCAGAACACGCTCGGCGCGACGCTGTCCGAGGTGAGCTGGGTCGTCTCTGGCTACGCGGTGGCGAACGTGATTGTGCTGCCGCTCACGGCCTGGCTCGGCGACCGCTTCGGCAAGAAGCGCTACTTCATCTTCTCCTTGGTTGGATTCACCGTCGCATCGATCATGTGCGGGTTGGCCACGACGCTACCCATGCTGGTGATCGCCCGCGTGCTGCAAGGTTTGATGGGCGGTGGCTTGTTGGCCAAGGCGCAGGCCATCCTGTTCGAAACTTTCCCAAAAGAAGAGCAAGGCGTAGCCCAGGCATTCTTCGGCGCGATCGTGATCGCGGGCCCCGCGATTGGCCCGACCCTCGGCGGCTATCTGGTGACCAACATTGGTTGGCGTTGGATCTTCTTCGTCAACGTGCCGCTCGGCATTCTAGCGGTGTTCATGTGTCAGGCCAGCCTCAAGCCCGACGTGGAAGCCAGAAATACTTCGCAGATCGACTGGATCGCGATCTTGATGCTGGCCAGCGGGCTCGGTTGTTTGCAAACCTTCTTGGAGGAGGGCAACTCCGAGGACTGGTTCGAGTCACAGCTGATCGTCGTGTTGTTCGTGACCGCGATCGTCTCGCTCGTCGCTTTCGTGTTCCGCCAGTTGAAGAGCGCCAATCCGGTCGTCGATCTGCGGGTGCTGCGCTACCGCTCGCTCTGGGCCGGCAGCATCCTGAGCGTCATCGTGGGCATGGCGCTGTACGGCACGCTGTTCGCCGTGCCAATTTTTGCTCAGTCGCTCCTTCACTACACGTCGCAAGAGACGGGCATGCTACTTTTGCCCAGCGCGCTCGCGTCCGCGGTGACGATGATCGGCGCCGGTCAAATCATCCGCAAGATTGACTCGCGCTTGGCGTTGGTCACGGGCGCGTTCATCTTGGTATTCGCCGTGCACCAACTGAGCGGTCTAACTTCCCAGACCGGCGCGGACGACTTCTTCTGGCCGTTGATCATTCGTTCGGTCGGAACCGTGGCCATGTTCTTGCCGTTGAACATGGCCACCCTCGGCCCCATCCCGAAGCACGACATCGCCAAGGCGTCCGGCTTCTTCAACCTGACCCGCCAGCTAGGCGGTAGCATCGGCGTGGCCCTTTTGACGTTGCTGCTCACCCAGCGTCAGGCATTTCACCGCGCGGTGTTGGTCGAAAAGATGCCGCTCGGTGACCCTGGGCTCGGCGAGCGCGTGCATGCTTTGAGCGGCGCGTTCATGGCCAAGGGCGCGGTTCTTTTCGACGCCCAACAGCAGGCCCTGGCCTCGCTGAACGGGATCGTGAATCGCGAAGCGCTGGTGATGGCCTTCAACGACACGTTCTTCGTCACCTCCGCGGTGATCGTCGTGTTTTTGCCGCTCGTGCTCTTGCTCGGCAAGGTCGACAAGAACGTGAAGGTCGACGCAGGGCACTGAGCCCGCGAGCGGCCCAGCGCACCTGCGCTCTGGCTATTCTTCGATCAACGGCGCGAAGCCGCCGAAGATCATGCGCTTGCCGTCGAACGGCCAGTTCGAAGGATCGTTCTGCATGCGCGGATCCTTCATCACTTTGTCGTTCACCGCGTTGCGGTGGGCGCGTGATTCGTAAGTGATCCAGGCGAACACGACCGTTTCGTCTTCCGTCATCTGCACGCTTTGCGGGAAAGACGTGACTTTGCCAGGCTTCACGTCGTCGGCGATCCATTCGCGGTAGTCGAGCGCGCCGTGCTCGAGCCAGACCTGCGAGGCCGTTCGGGCCAGCTTCTTGTAGTCCTCCAGCTTCGCTTTCGGCACCGGCACTACGAATCCATCCACATATGACATGGCACTCTCCTCCTCGGGTTGGACTGCGAGAAGGAACGTTTAGCCCGCGAGTGGGCTCGGTCAACGAGGCAAATTGGTCGATCACCCGCTCAGTGCATCACGGCGAGTCGCCGCTGCACGTTTGCGGGTTCGCGATTGGCTGGTGGCTGCACATGCCATCGGTGGCATCGTCTGAAAAGATGCAACGTTGGCTCACGCATTCCTCGTGGCGCTCACAGGGCAGTCCGTCCGACTTCAGGGTGGCGCAAGCGTTGTCGCGGGTGCAATACGCTCCTGGCGCACAGCCCGAGAATCGGCAGGGGTCGCCGAGGCCGACCAGGGGCTGACACGTCCGACTGCTGATGTCGCACTGCAAGCCTTCGGATACGAAGCACGCGGTGCCCCGAGCCGATCCGGCAGGCTCTTCGCCTGCGCAAAAAAGGCCGCCGACTTCCGAACAGGTACTGTTGCAAGCGTCCCCGCGTTTGCCGTGAGGGGTCGACTCTGAACTGGGCCCCTCGGCGACACAAACCCCGGGCGCGTGCACGTCGTCGGGAACGGGCAGACAATGCCCGAAACCGTCCGCGGCCGGCGCGCACTGATCACTCCTGGTGCAAGCTCCGCCGAGCGCGACCGAACCGACGAACATCTGGCGGCAACCCGCCGAGATTTTGTCATCGCTCTCGGTCTGGAAGCACTGCTTGTAGAAGTCGCTCAAGGCGGTCAAGCACGCGGGAGCCCCTGCCGCGTTGTAGCGACGCTCCGGTGTGGAAGCTTGGTCGAGTTCGCTTTGGAACGCCGCCTCGCGGTTGGCGCGGCAGGTGGCGAGTTCGAAGGGAATGTTGGCCGAGCGGCAGCAGCCAGCGATGTTCTCGCAAACCGCATCTGCCATCTTCCGAGGCAGCGCTTCGATTGCGATCGGCGCGGAACTGGGCGGGTCTTCCGTCGAAGAGCCACCGCACGCCGGAACCAAAGCCCCGAGCAGCAAGCCAAGGCTCGCCGCGCCCAACCAACACCCGCTAGCGTCCCGGGCCGCCTTATTCATCACCGCGAACGGTAGCGCTTGCTGATGATCGAGGGAAGATCTGAGGGCTGGCGCGATTGGCGGCGCTTGGCCCCCAAAAATCACGGCCGATCAGCGCGGAGCACGCGGCAATTGGTCGCAGCGCGTGTCGGGGCGTGGGTCTGCTAAGTTCCGTACGTGACAGCTCGAACCCCCGCGTCCGTAGCGACCGCCCCCAAGATCGGCTTGGCCTGGCTGGTGCGCCTGCGTTGGTTGGCGATCGCCGGGCAACTAGCGATCGTGGCCCTCGCCGTGCTCGCGTTGCGGGTCTCGTTGCCGCTGTCGTTGGTCGCTTCGCTGGTTTCGATCACGGCGCTGAGCAACCTCGCGATCACGGTTTGGCTGCGCAAGGGCGAACCTTCGGCGCACGCGCTCGCGGGCGTGCTGCTCTTGGATGTGCTGACGTTGACCGCGCTCTTGCTCAGCGCAGGCGGTGCATCCAACCCGTTCAGTGTGTTTTATCTGGTGCACGTGGCGCTCGCAGCCCTGCTCTTGGCACCGCGGCCAGCCTGGTTCGTGGCGGCATGCACTTCGCTCGCGTTCGGTTCGCTGTTCGTGCTCCCGTCGAACAACATCGATCCGCACGCGATGCACATGCACCACGGAGCATCCAGCATGCACCTGCAGGGCATGTGGCTGGCGTACTCGTTGGCGGCGGGTTTCGTGGTCCACTTCGTGTCGCGGGTGGCGAGCGCGCTTCAGGCGCGCGAACATGAGCTGTTCGAGCTTCAGCGCTCGGCGGTGCGGCACGAGAAGCTCGCTTCGCTCAGTACGCTAGCCGCCGGCGCGGCTCACGAACTCGGCACGCCGCTCGGCACGATCGCGCTCGTGGCGAAAGAGCTCGAACGGGGTTTGGAAGCCGGCAACCGCGCCGATGATCTGATCCCCGATGCGCGCTTGATCCGCCAAGAGGTCGAGCGTTGTCGCGAAATTTTGCAACAAATGGCCGCGCGCGCGGGTGAAGGCGAGGGCGAGATGCTGGCGCCCGTCAGCGTTCGCGGCGTGGAGCAAGATCTATCGGAAATGCTCGGTTCGCGCGCGATTCAGCTCACCTTCGAGCGCTCGGGCGAGCTTTCCGAGCTCGTGGCCCCCAGGCGGCTCTTGGTGCAAGTCTTGGCCAATCTAGTGCGGAACGCCTTCGACGCGCAGGGCGAAGCGGGAAAGACCGACCCGGTGCGGGTCGTCACGCGGCTCGAAGCCGAGCGCGCGGCGTTCGAAATCTTCGATTCGGGACCCGGCATCCCGGCGCACGCCACCAGCCGCGTGGGCGAGCCGTTCTTCACGACCAAGGCACCCGGCCGCGGGATGGGCCTGGGCGTGTTCTTGGCCCGAGCTTTCGCCGAGAAGATGGGCGGCGAACTGACGCTGGTCGCGCGTCCTGGCGGGGGCACCGTGGCGCGCTTGACGGTGCCGCGTGACATGCTCAAACCCTGGAGCCCGGCATGACCATCGAACCAGAACGCGCCGCTCGCTCGGTGCTCGTCGTCGACGACGACGATGTGTTCCGCACTCGCCTGGGCAAAGCCTTCCAAGACCGCGGCTTCGAGGTGCGCACGGCCCATAGCGCAGCCGAAGCCTTACGCCTCGCCCAACTCGAGAGCCCAGAGTTTGCCGTCGTCGATTTACGCATGCCGGGCGCATCAGGCCTGGATGTGGTGCGTGAGCTACACACCATCGATCCAGCGAGCGTGATCGTCATGCTCACCGGCTACGGCAGCATCGCCACCGCCGTAGAAGCCGTGCGCGCCGGCGCTGTGCACTACCTGAGTAAGCCCGTCGATATCGACCAAATTTTGGCGGCGTTCGAAGGCAAGAGCGCCACGCCCCAGAGCGGTGCCCTGGAAGTGCCGAGCTTGGCGCGTGTGGAGTGGGAGCACATTCAACGTGTGCTGAGCGATTGCGACGGCAACATCTCGCAGGCCGCACGGCTCCTCGGCCTGCATCGCCGCTCGCTGCAACGCAAGCTTTCCAAAGATCCAGTGCGTCGCTGACTGATTTTTCGAGCTCCGCCTGCGCTGCACGGCTTTAAAAGAGCTGTGTTAGCGTCGCCGCGATGCGACCCTCGTGGCTGGAACGCTTACTGGTTCGATTGGGCGAAGTGCAGACCCGCCGACCGCTCATGGTGTTGCTGTTGGTGCTGGCCACGCTGCTACCAACGGGCTTTCTCGCCAGCAGGCTGAGCCTGCGCACGGAGTTCACCGAACTCTTGCCGGACGGCAAGCGCAGCGTGATCGAAGCGCGTCGGATCGCCGAGCGGCTCAGCGGCAAGACTTCGGCCGGCGCGGGCGGTTCCACCTTGAGCGTGGTGGCGCAGAGCGAAAATGTGGAGGTGCTCAAGCGCTTCGTCGACACCTTGGCCCCACAGATCCGCAAGCTGAGTCCGCAGCTGGTCACTTCGGTCCAAGACGGCTCACGCGACGTGCAAGACTTTTTCCGAGCCCACAAGCACCTGTATGCCGACCTCAGCGACATCCAAAAGATCCACGACGATGTAGTCGACCGCTACGACTACGAAGTTCAAAAGAAGGGGGGCATGGATCTCGGACTAGACGACGCGGCGAGCAGCGACGCTGCCAGCAAGGCGGATGTACCACCGGCTTTGGACGCTCGAGCTCTCGAGGATCGATTTCAGAAGAAGATCGCAGAAGCGCAGAAGCAGCAGCCCGGTACGGACGGCTACTACATCGGCCAATCGAAGGGCAAAACCTACGGCGTGTTGCTGGTCCGGAGCCCGCTCAACAGCATGGATACGAGGGCCTTCGAGCTGCGCTCGCAGATCCAAACGCTGGTCGATACCATGCATCCCCAAGCGTGGGATCCCAAGCTGACCGTCGGCTACTCGGGCAACTTGATCACCACCGCCGAGGCTAAACACGAGATCAGTCAGGACTTGGTGCAGATCGGCGGCGCTGGCGTCGGCATGATCTTGGGCGCAATTCTGTTATTTTTTCTGCGTTTTCGCGTGCTGGCGTGCATGGGCCTCACGATCATGGTGGGCTGCACGTGGTCTTTTGCCGGCGCCTACCTGGGCGTCGGCTACCTGAACCTCGCCAGCGGCTTGATGGTCAGCATCATCACGGGCAACGGCGTCAATTTCGGCATCATCTACATGGCGCGCTATATCGAGGCGCGCCGCGGCCAAGAGTCGATCGCCGAGGCCATCCTCACCGCGCATCGCGACACACACATCGCCACCCTGGCTGCGGCAGGGGCGGCCATGGTCGCCTACGGCTCACTCGCGGTGACCAACTTCCGCGGCTTCAAGCACTTCGGAGCCATCGGCGGCATGGGCATGACGCTGTGCTGGCTGGCCACGTACCTGCTCTTGCCCGCGCTGCTGGTGCTCACCGAACGCGTGCGCCCGATGTTCGGACGCGGCACGAGCTGGCGCTCCAAAGCGCGCGGCTTTTACGGCTATCCGTTCGTTTGGGCGGCTCAGCGTGCTCCGCGCGCCATCACCGTCTTCGGCATACTCAGCGGCGTGCTGACGATTGCGATCTCGGTGCGCTATTTCGCCGAAGATCCGATGGAATACAACCTGCGCACGGTGCTCAGCGGCAGGGCACAGCGCCAAACCGAGGCCGTCGCGCTCGCGGGCCGCGTCGACGACGTAGTTGGTCGCGCCGGCCAAGACGGCCGCGCGATCGTGGTCGATCGCGTCGATCAAGTGCAACCGCTGGTCGCGGAACTGATGAAGCGGCGCGACGCCGTGCCCGCAGACGTGCGTCCGTTCGAAAAAGTCGTCACGGTGTTCGACATCTTGCCCAAAGAGCAGGCCAAGAAAATCGAGCTACTGAGTGAAATCCGCGATCGCGTGGAGCGCGGTCACAAGCGCGGCTTCGTCAGCGACCAGGACTATTCGAAAATCAACGAGTACATCCCGGCTCAGCTCACGCCGATCGAAATTGCCGACCTTCCGGATCCCATCGCGCGGCCTTTCATCGATCACGACGGGGTGCGCGGGCGCATCGTGTACATCGTGCCCACCGCCGGCCAGAGCGTGTACAACGCACACTACCTGCAGCGCTGGGCAGACTCCTTCCGTGAGACCCATTTGCCGAACGGAGACGTGATTTATGGCTCGGGCGATCCGGTGGTCTTCGCCGATGTCTTGCAATCCATCCGCGAGGAAGCTCCGAAGGCCATCGTGCTCAGCTTCGTGGGCACGCTGGCGGTCATCTTTCTCGTCTTCCGTGGCAGGAAGAACGGTCTGCTCACCCTCGGCGTGCTGGCCGTGGGTCTCTCCTGGCTGGTCGCGTTCTTGTACTTCGAGCAGATCAAGCTCAACTTCCTGAATTTCGTCACGCTACCGATCAGTATCGGGGTGGGCGCAGACTACGCGCTGAACATCATGAAGCGCCGTGAGCTCACGAACGACGCGGATCTGCCCCAGGCCTTGGTCGAGACCGGTGGCGCGGTCGTGCTTTGCTCGCTCACCACTACGCTCGGCTACGTCGCGCTGATGTTCTCGATGAACGGCGCCACGCAGAGCTTCGGGCTCACTGCCGCCGCCGGGGAAGTGACCACGCTGCTCGCCGCAGTGCTGCTCTTGCCCGCAATCTTGTTCTGGATGAGCAAGCGCAAAGCGAGCGCGGCCGCGGCTCGCTAAACGGCCACGCGCATTCGCACCAGCAAAGTCCAGTCATTTCGGCGGTCACGTGAGACGAACGGCACGCGCCAAGCGTCGTCCGCCTGCGCTTGACTGGGCACGCTGAATGCAGCGGCCGCAATGAGGTTGTCGGAATCAGCAACGTTCTCGCAATTTTCGCCACCGAGTAGGATCTCGACCGGGCACGCCGCGGGCGCTCTGCACTCCCTGCGCGACCACTCGTCGAGACCGAGCGGGCTGGGAACCGATTCACTCGCCGCGTAGAGTAGAAATTGTTCGGGGGTTTCGAGCGCAGCATACAGCGCTTCGACCCCCGTCCCCGAGTCTTCCTCGATAGCGAGCGCGACGACCAAGATGCGCTCGGTGACGGCAAAGCGCGCGTCGTAGCGCAACTCACGCCCGGCGAACTGGACCTTGCAGGGGAGCTCGCCGTTCAGCGGCGCGCGCAGCAACAGCCGTCCCACGAGGGACGCGGGCAGCGGGCCGTTCGTGCGGTAGAGCGCGACGAGCAACGCGGGTTCGGGCTTGCCGCGCAGCAAGCCGTCATGACCCCGCGCAATCTCCAGCGCTTCGAGGGTCAGGCGTGCGGTGCGCCGCGGCGTGTCGTGGTCAGCCGCAGTGGGGGCTCTGGGGCGCCGCTTCTTTTTCGTGCGGGGCTGTTTGGACACGCTGCCCACGACGTTAGTAGGAACTCGAACGAGAATCAGCCGCACTCCAAAGTCGCGTCCCCGCTCGTTCGACCTTCCGCGCGTCGGACCCCGGGGGGCGGTAGCCGCCACGCTGCCATTGAACATTTCTACCGAATTTTGACTTCGGGCGGCGCGGCGAGGTCCGGCTACCCGAGCCCGACGCGAGCCGATGCTCGGCCAGGTACTGAGCGCGCAAAATTGAAAAGAAGACATATAGACTTCTCACTTGAGCGCTGAAAGGCTCATGGATCCTTGTGTGTCGCCGTGCCACAACCAAGCATCTGCCATGCGCAAATCGCACCGTCTTATTGCCCGCCTCGGGTCAGGGCTGCTGTTCGGATTTTTGGTCGCGGCCTGTAGCTCCACCGAGAGCCCGCAGGACCATCGCCGGCTCGTCGATGAAGGGGGTTCGGGCAGTTCGCCGATAAAGCCTGGCGGAGGCCCAATCACGGGTTCGGGCGGCATGGGCGCCCTGATCGTGAACGACAAGCCCCCAGATGAGCCCGCTCCTGCTGGCTGCGGTGACGGCACGCTGACCTCGGACGAGGCATGCGACGACGGCAACAAGGAGTCCGGGGATGGCTGCTACGCAAACTGTCTGATCGTCGAGCGCGGGTTCAGCTGCCCAAATCCGGGCAAGCCGTGTCGGGCGATCGCGCGCTGCGGCGACGGCGTCGTTGCTGCCAGTGAACAGTGTGACGACGGTAACGTGACCCCTGGCGATGGCTGCTCGGAACGCTGCCGTGTGGAGCTCGGCAAGAAGTGTGATGGGGCGCCGAGCGTGTGCACGGACGCCAAGTGCGGCGACGGCAAGAAGGAGGGCGCCGAGAGCTGCGATGACGGCAACACGGCCCCGTTCGACGGCTGCTCGGCGCTGTGTTTGCGCGAGCCGGATTGCTCCGGGCAATCCTGCACGTCCGGCTGCGGTGACGGCCTGTTGATCAACGAGGAATGCGACGACGGCAACACGATCGACGGCGACGGCTGCTCTTCGACGTGCAAGACCGAGACCGGCTTCACCTGCAAGCAGGTCGCCCAGTGCGAGAAGATCAACGACGCTTGCGTGCTGCGCGTGCCCGCCATCTTCCGCGATTTTTCCGGCACGACTCCGGACTTCAACCGGCCCGTCTATCCGGACGTGACGTGCGGCATCACCGAGGGTGACCCCATCGTCAAAGGCATTGCGAAAGACTTGCTCGATGCCGAAGGGCGCCCGGTGCTCGGCACCGCGCCGAAAAATGCGTGCATCGAATCCGCCGCCTCGTTTGGGAATTGGTTTCGCGACAAGGCTGGGACGACCAAGGTCGTTGGCGACCTCGTGCTGTTCGACAACGGCATGGGCGGCTACGTGAACCGTTTCGGGAAGAACGGCGAAAAGCTGGTCACGACCCAGAAGCCCGCGGTGGGCATGGGCACTGAGGAGCAAGTCAACAACGCAACCAGCAAAGCAACCTGTGCGGCGGGCTGCACTCAGCGCGCGCGCAGCTCCAACACGTATCAGTGCGAGAACGTTTGCCAAACGACCCACCAGGCGGTGAATACGTCCACCGACACGCTCAAGCAGCGAACGGATCAGCTGACGCAGCTGCAGAATGCGGCCACCCCGGACGCGGCCGCGATCGCTACGCTCGAAGCGACGATCGCGACCCTCCAAACGACCCTCGACACGCAGACCGCCGCGGCAACCAAGTGCGATACCGACTGTCAGGCGAGGCTCGACACGTACGTCACTGCGTGCGTTGCGGATTGCAAACCTTGCAGCTACAACACCGCGCAATACTGCACCGGCGGTAAAATCGTGGAGTACGACGGTACGCCGCTGTACTTCCCCGTCGACGGCGTGACGGGTGCCACCGCGGACTTGGACTATGCCCAGCTGCCCCTGCAGTACGGCTTCACGGGTTGGCCTCTGGAAAGCACGGCCTTCGCGGGCGCCAAGAAGCACAACTTCTCCTTCACGAGCGAGGTGCAATACTGGTTCCGCTACGACACGGGCACCAGCGCGCGCCTGGACTTCTCGGGTGACGATGACGTTTGGGTGTTCGTCAACGGTCACCTCGCGGTCGACCTCGGCGGCATCCACGTGCCGATGGATGGCACGGTGACGATCAACGCCGCGTCCGCTGCCAAGTTCGATCTCAAGGTCGGCAACGTGTACAAGATCGTGGTCTTCCAAGCCGAGCGTAAGCGGTTCGGCTCCTCGTTCAAGTTGACGCTGTCTGGCTTCGAAGCAACGCCCAGTGACTGCAGCGCGGTTTGCGGCGACGGCGTACTGAGCTTCGGCGAAGAGTGCGACGACGGCATTAACGATGGCGGCTACGGCGAGTGCGACACCGGGTGCAAGCTCGGACCGTTCTGCGGTGACGGGGTGATCCAAGGCCCCGAGCAGTGCGACAACGGCCCCGGTGGCGGAGCCGGCTGCCCGGGCTGCCGCCTGCTCGAAGTCCCGAAGTGAACGGCTGCTGAGACGCGCGGATCCGACACGTTTTGCCGGATCCGCGTGCTGACTCTAGCCGCCGCTGTCCGGCGGCAAGAACAGCCCTGCTTTGGCTTTGTCCAGAAGGGTGAGCACCTTGGCCATCGCCGCCGGCCGGTCCTTGTCTTTGGTGCTCACCGCGCTCTTCAGTGCGGCCTCGGCATTGCCGAGCAACTTCTGAACGCTCGGGTTCAGCTGCCTGTCGGAGAGAACGACGCGGGCATCGCGCGTGTCGGCGATGGCGAGCGTCAAAAGCTCGGAGTTCCCTGGCGAGCGCACCTTCTTCTGGATGTACTGAACGCGCTTGCGAACTTGGGCGATGTTGAACTGAGAATTGATGACGCGCAGGAACGCCGCCACGTCCCCCTGCTGGTCGGTCGACAGCGCCTCTCTGATCAAGAAGGACGACGAGGACGCTTGGAAAATGGGCGTGAAATAGAAGGCCACGGCCTCTTCGATCGTGTCGACGGCGTTGTTGTGAAAAAAGGGCGGTGTATCCGCCGCCTCGACCAGGGGCGGGACGTTGAAGGTGTGGTCGCCCGGGGCTCCGAAACCGTCGTCCTCTGGCAGGCTTGGCGTGAGGCTGGCGACGCCGGTGTCGACCAAGATATCGTTGTTTGGGCCAAACATATCGCTGTGACAACTGACGCAGCCGCTACTGTTGAACAGCTTTTGCCCGTTCTGCGCGTGCGGGTCGGTCGCCAAAGTGGGCACGAGGTTTTCCGCCTTCTGTCTGCCGCTGAACAGCTGAAACGCCTCGAGCGCATCGAGCTCTTCTTGAGTTGGAATGCGAAAATCGACGCCGGGCTTGCGATTGAGCGTCTTGGGGAAGTGCTGAATCACAGCGCCGAACGTGAAATCATGCAGGACGCCACGCCCCGGACCGCCGTCACCCGACCAACCGAAGCGTAGATCGGGCGGACCGCTCGAAGAGAAGAAGCTCCCGATGCCGTTGGTGAGCCCGAGAGAAAAGGTATGCGGCACGCCGCGCATCACGAACTCATGTGTCGGGTCCTCGAAGCCGTCTACGTTCTCGCGGATCAGCGCGCGGCTGCGCAAGAGGGTGGGATCTTCGAGCTTGGCAAGCGCAGGGTTGTTTTCAGCCACGAACAACGGATCGTTTTGCGGTAGCTTGGCGATGAATGCCGGATCGATCGTCAGGTTGTTCTCGGCTCGGTGGCAAGTCCCGCAGGTGCGGCCGTTGCCGCCGAAGGTCTCGTTGAAGAACAGCTGGGCGCCTCGCGCTACCAGTGGATCGGTCGTCTCGACGTTGTTCGCTAGGGTGCCAACGACGGGATCGAGCGTTTGGCGCTGGCGGAACCGAAACGCACGTTTCTCGAACAAACTGCGATCGCCAACCGCGATCCGCGACTCGGTCGGTTTCTTGCCCGCCCGCGTGACGACGACCAGATCGAGGTCGAACATGACGTCGTAGCCGATCATCACGTCGAGCGTGCGGCTCGAGCCATCGCTCGAAAATTTGCCGACCTTCAGCAGTTGGTCGGAGACCTCGGGCGCCATCGTGCCGCCCGCGACGTTCTTCACCAGCCAGAGCTCGAAATTGCCGCCCGCGGGCACGTTGTCCAGAGTGGCCGTGACATGGCCGCTGTTCATGTCCAACTGGGCCTGACCGCGCGCGATCGCGCCATCCGGACCGGTGAGCCTTTCCGTGGACAGACCTGGGTGAAAGCCGAAGCTGATCGGATACTGAGCTGAACTGCTCACGAACTGGTCGACGAAATTCCGGTAGGCATCGGCGAGGCCATCTTCGGCTTGTACGCCCGGCAGCTCCTCACTATTGCTAGAGGCGACTTGCGGCGTGTCATCAGAGCCGTCGGCTGCGGCGCCACAGCCGAACGAGAACGCCGCCAGCACAAGCACACACTGACTTCGGCGAACGAAGCCCAGTTCACGTCTTACAATCGCTTTCATGTCTATCTCCCACGGATGTGCGGAGAAGAAGGCAGATCCCCCCTTCTCACCAGCTCGGCCCGCCTTGGTTCGCGATTAATCCGGCGGGGAGCGGCGCGAGATCACGAAATCGACAATCAGCGCTCTTGCTGTGCGCGTGCGGTCGAAAATGTTATCTCGCCGAAGCTCACATGACGACTGGCTTGGTGTTCGCTCCTACTGCCGATCCGCGGGTGTTTTTGGCTCCGGATGGCTCGCGTCACGCGCCGCCCCCCGGCTGGATATGCTTGCCGCCCGGGGATGCGGGGCTAACGCGGCGCGTGAAGAGCCTGGGTCCTTCATGGGCGATCATCGAGAAGAAGGGGCGCAAGGCCTTCTCCAAAGGTCTATGGGCACCGAGCGAGAACATCGCGACCGCGAAGTCTGCGCTCGAAGCCGAGCGCAGCACACCTGCCTACGCCAAGAAGCGCGCCGCTGCGGGCGCGCGGCGCGAACACGAGCAGGCCGCGTATGTCGTCTCGTTCGAGGTCGAAGTGCTCGGATTTCTACGCTTTGCGCCGCGCTTCGAAGCCTTGGCGCGCAACATCGCTCGGCAAGTCACTGCGCACGCCACGCCCGTCGGCAGTGGCACGGTAGCGCGCACGGAGCGCATCTCCATCGATCGCCGTGCCGAGTCCGCGGTCATCGCTTGGATGCGCCACCAGACGACGGCCTACGACCGCATGGCGATCCCGCGCGTCGCGGGCAAGCGCCGCGAGGTGCGGCGCGAGCTCGCTACCGTGTCGCGCGCGATCCTGGATTTACATCGCCGCGATGTCGGCCACGCGGCTGCGGCTTGCCCGCTGTGTTCAGCGGTACGCGAGGGCTGAGAGCTAGAGGCAGGTGTCGCTGGTGATCTCGGCGCCATCGCCGCAAATGTCTTCCGGCCCGTGGCCCACGTTGGCATCGTAAAAGCTGCGAAACGCGCTGGCATCGAAGCAATCGGCTGAAAGGGAGCGGCCCCACGCCACTGCCGCCCAGCGCGATGGCAGCGTCGGGTCCGGTGACAGGATCGTCTGGTGTTTCACTTCGACCGTGCAGCGCAGGTCCATCGGCAGCGCGTCCAAAAATGCCTGAGCAGCGGCAACTTCATCCGCACAGCCCTGCGGACAGTTGTAGAGCAGCTCCACCGCGCCGTGCTCTAAGTTGTGAACCAGGAAGCCGAGGGGCACCGGGAACGAGTAGCTCTTGTACGCGGCCCACACCGGATAGTGATCGCCGTACACGGGCGGGTTCATCGGCCAAGTGATGGCCGAGCACACCGTGACGTGCTGCGCAGTCGGGCTCGAGAACGTGAGCAGCGCCTCCTCGCACGCGCCGCTGCCAGCCGTGCCTTGCGAGGTGCCACCTGCCCCGGCGGCGGCACCGCCCGCGCCCGCGCCTGCGCCGGGTTGACCCGCCCCGCCCGCAGAACCCGAGCCACCCGCGGCGCCTGCACTCGCCCCGCCCACACCGCCGCTGCCCGCTGCGCCACCCCTGCCGCCAGCCGGCGCACCGCCGTTTTCGACAGCGCCGCCGAGTGCGCCAGCGGCGCCGCTGCCCGCCGAAGCACCTGCTGCGCCGGAATGGGCGCCACCGTCACTACTGGTGCTTCCACAGTGAGTCAGTAGCTGCGGCGCCGCCAGGCCGCAGAGCGCGACGAGCAAACGCGGAAATCGTCTTTCCTCGGACATTTTCCTTGTTCTACACCATGCGGGCGGCAACGCATGCCGATAGCGCCTGCGGCGAGTGTGCGAGCAACATCATCGGGGTGCTAGGACCGCATGGTCATGCGATAGCCGCCCCTTCTGAGCCCTGTACCTTGGAACGATGAGGGTTCGATCATTCATGCTGGGCTTGTTCCTGATTTGCTCGACGAACGTGCGCGCGCAGGCAGCCCCTGATTTGGCCATTCCACTCGAGTCCAAAGAGCAGCCGAAGCTCAGCGACGCACGGATCAAGAAAATCCTGGTCGAGGAATCGATTGCAGCCTACTCCGGCAACTGTCCCTGTCCGTATCATCGGGCTCGCAACGGCTCGAGTTGTGGTCGACGCAGCGCATACAGCCGCGCGGGCGGCGCCGAGCCGCTCTGCTATGCGAAGGACGTGTCGGCCGAGATGGTCGAAGCATACCGGGCCGCGCACACGGAAAATTGAAATTCACGCCGCGGGCGAGCGGGTTTTGCGACTACGGAATGCACGGATATGCACCGTGGCCGGCAAACTCCTGCGCGCGGCGGGCCTGTCGCAGCGTCCGCGGCCGATTGCGAGCCCTCGCAGGACTGTGCCGCCCGAAGCCACGAAGCAGGCTAGCAGGGGCCAAGCCGAGAGCGTGACGCGAATCGAGAAAGAGGGCGCCGTGCGCTGAAAATTCCAAGCTTGCTGGGCGGCAAGCGCCGTGCTCGAAGTATCCCTGTGGAGCGACCCGATGTTCCGCAAGCAGCGCGCGATGGAAGCGATGCGCGACCCTTCGCGCTCAAGCTCATCATCGCTTACAAGTTCGTGAAGGCGCCGCTGGTATTGGTGCTCGCCGTGTTGCTCACGGTGAGCCCACTCGGTGCCGAGCACGCAGCCCGCGTACTCGCGAGGGAACTGAGTGAAGGGGGCGCACTATTGGCGAAGATCGGTGCGTGGCTCGGTCTGCATACGACCGGCAAAGACGTTCATCACGCCGCGCTCTTGGCGTGGGGCGATGGGTTAGCCACTTTGCTGGAGGGCGTACTCTTGCAGCGTGGGCACGCCTGGGGTGAATGGATCGTAGTAGCGACGCTCGCCGCGCTGATCCCGTTCGAAGCGGTCTCGCTCGAGCGCCACCCCGGACCGCTAAAAGTCGTCGTTCTGACGCTCAACGTCGCGATCGTGATCTACCTCGCGGCCCGCCGCTGGCAACAACGCGGTCGACACGGCCGCTGAGCGGAGCTGGCGCACGCGGGGCTCCGCAAGTTGCGCCAGCTCCGTTGCGCCAGCTCGTTTCGTCTGGTTCAGCTCACTTGTACGAGGCCAAAACGGAGAGCCGACTCCAAGTCATGTCCGTACCGGCTCTGCAGGCTGGTTTGGTGGGATCAGGAACACTCACACCGCCGCTGACGTCACGTGCTTGATAGCCGACTCGCGGTTTGCCATCTGCGGTCAGCGCAACCGACGGGCTGTGCAAGAACCAAGCGCCCACGGTGCAGTTCTGCCACAGAAAGATCTCGTCGGGTGGGATGTCGCCGCTGAGCTCTACCTTGGTCAAATCCCAGTTCGAAGTAGGCCCGCCGCACGGCTCGTTGTCGCAATACGCGAGACCGATGTTGTAATTGAGCGTGTACACGAGGCGCGGATGATCTTGTGCGTCGAGCGCGAGATCGAGACCAGCATCTATCTTGTCGTGGTTGCTGACAACCGCACCTTGCCAGTGATCGTTGGTGCAATCTTGGTCGCACTGAAAGTACACGATCTCCTTCTTTGCGCTGTTGTCCAACCCCAACACCGCAACGCGCGGCGCGCCGGCCTTCGTGAGCGCGAGCGAGACCGTAGGATGCACGCTGACGGCTTCAATCTGACTCTCCCACGGCTTGATGAAGCCGATCCCGTTCCAATCGTCTTTGTCGGTGCAGGCGCCCTTGCATTCGAGGTATGCAGACAGCTTTTGCCCGGCTTGTTCGCCCTCGTTCATATCGATCACGGTCGCGATGTGCGCACCACCGCTTCGGTCGAAACGAAGCGAAGTGCCCTCCCAAATCTCCTGAGCGATCTCCGAGTAGGTCCAGCTCGTGGCTTGACTGCAGTTTACGTCGCACGCGGCGTAGAACGTCTTCGGCGGCTTTTGGCCGATGCCGAGAAACGCGCGATACGTGTGCATCAGAAAGCGCGGATGGCCATCGGGATCGAGCGCGAGCGCCTCTCCCGACACCTCGCGGTCACCATCGTGGTCGAGGATTTCGTCGATTGCCCAGCCGTTCACGCCGGTGCAACCAGCGTCACAACTGCCGTAGTACAGCTTCTGAAACGCCGAGAGCAGCACCCGCGGATGCCCATCCTTGTCGAGCGCGAGCATCGCATTCGCAACCGTGCCGTCGGTCTTGAACGCGACCACTTTCACGTCCGATTGACCGCGACAATTCGCCGAACAATAGGCGTAGTAGGCATCGCCACCCGCGTAGGCGGGATAGAGCGCGTGAATGCCACCCTGCGCATCGATCTCGATGCTCGGTGCAGCGGTGTTGTCGACTTCGCCGGTGGGCAAGAAAAAGCGCATCGCGGCAACACCTCCGCCATTCGCCGTGCCCCCATTGCCACTCCCATCGCCGACATCGCCGCCGTCCCCAGCGTCGCCCGCGCTCGCGTCGTTCCCCAGGCCGGCCTCGCCACCTCGATCGCCCGAGCCTTGGTCGCCATCACCCGGCGAGTGACTCGAGCCAGCGGCCCCCGAGGCGTTACCCGAGCCCGAATGGTTGCCGGCCGCGCCGCCAGCCGCTTCGTTGCCGCTACCGCCCGCATCGCTGCAAGCCAAGCTGAATTGAGTGAGAGCTACGAGAATAAACCCTAATTGGTGCGTCTTCATTGCACGCGGAACATGTGGGGTCTGGCCGCCCACCGTTGCTAAATCATTGCTCACCAGATCTTAAGAGATCGCTAACCCAGCCTCGCCCTCTGATTTTGGGGTTGCCCCCCGGCGCAAGGCGGCGCGGGCGACCTGCGTGCTCGCCCTCCGTGCTCCGCGCGCAGGGGCCCCGGCAAGCGCCCGGCGCAACGCCGGGCGCGGGGGCCCAACCCCGTTTCTTACTCGGCATTGCACGCATTGCACGCATTGCACGATCAGCCGTGTTCTTCGCGTCGTTCGCGACGCAACGACGGGAACGCCGACGAGCGCGCCGGAAGGAACTAACCGCCAAAACGCCAGAAGAGCGGAGAGTTGGGTTCGCGTGGCGCGTCGTGGCGCGTCGTTGAAATGGTTCGCCTGTCGGCACTCTCGGCGCGCGTCCAGATCGACCGCTGACTGCTAGCCCTGCTCCCGGTCTGCACTCAAGTGGGGCCATTGGCCGCAGAAGCGCTTGAGTCGTGGACAGAGCGTGCCCCACTCGCGTTGCGACCCCAATCCTCCTTGCTCTTTCCTTTGGCGTTTTTGGCGTTTCAACTCTGGGAGCCGTCAACGCTTGAGCACCACGCACCGTGAGCTGCGATGCTGGATCGCGAGCGCCCACTCTCGAAAATGTGAAGCGACGAAGCTTCGGGCGGTACCCGAGAACTCAGCCGCCGATGATGCCGAGCGCGGCAAGGGCGGCAGCGGCGAACTGACCGATGGGCAGCGCTGGGCGCGCTTCGGCTTGGCGAAACAGGCCCTTCACGAAATCGAGCGCGACATCGACCTGATCGACCTGGCAGAGCAGAAGATCGCCCGGTTCGAGCGCGGAGATGGCGGCCGCGATCGCCGGCAGCTCACCGGATTTTTGCAGAATGCGGCGCGGTTGGCGCTTCGCGCGTTGCATGCCCTCGCGCATCAGGCGAATGATTTCACCATCGGCGCGGCCGCGCGTGCACTGGTCTTCGTAGATGTACACGTCGTCGAAGAAGCCGCCGATGATTTCGGCTTGGCGATGAATGTCTTCGTCGCGGCGATCGCCAGCCGCAGTGTAGACGACCTTGCGCCGACGATGCGGCATCTTGCTGATGGCTTCGTTCAGCGCCAAAAGCGCGGAGGCATTGTGGCCGTAGTCCAAGATCACGGTGGCATCGCGGTGCACGAGCACATTGAAGCGCCCGGGCGTCGTGCCCACGTCACTGGAGAAGGTCTGCACACCGAAACGCAGCGCATCGATCGATAGCCCGAGCCAAAACCCGGCCGCCACCGAGGCGAGCAGATTCTCGACCTGGAAGCCGATGCGCCCGCCGTGGGTGAGCGGCAGCAGATCCACCTGAGCAACGCGGCGTTCGTCTTTGCCGGAGCAGATCACGATGTAGCCATCGCGCACGGTGACGGCTTTGCCGCCGGCAGCGCGGTGGCTGACGATGCGCGGCGATTCCGCGTTGCGGCTGAAGAAGATGACGCGGCCACGGCACAGGCTGGCCATATTGGCGACCAGCGGATCATCGGCGTTGAGCACGGCGGCGCCGCGCTCGGAGACGCGCCGCACGGGAATGGCTTTGACGCGGGCGAGCTCGGCCGCGGTGTGAATGCCGCCCATGCCGAGGTGATCGCCCTCGCCGACGTTGGTCACGACGGCGACGTCACACCAATCGAAGCCGAGGCCTTCGCGCAGCATGCCGCCACGCGCGGTTTCGAGCACTGCCGCATCCACGCGCGGGTGAGCGAGTACCGCCCGTGCGCTCTTCGGGCCCGCGCAATCACCGGTATCGATGCGACGGCCTTCCACGTAGATGCCGTCGGTGCAGGTCATACCGACGCGCAGGCCGCGCTGCTGCAAGAGGTGCGCGATGCAGCGGGTGGTCGTGGTCTTGCCGTTGGTGCCGGTGACCGCGACGACTGGGATGCGTGCGTCGTCGCCGGGGGCGAACATGGAGTCGACGATGGCCTTGCCCACGGGGCGACCCACGCCGCTCGACGGTTCGACGTGCATGCGCAAGCCGGGGGCCGCGTTCACTTCCACGATCGCGCCGCCGCTCTGCTCGAGCGGTTCGGTGACGTTGGCAGCGACGATGTCGACGCCCGCGACATCGAGGCCGACCATGCGCGCCGCTTCGACCGCGCATTGAGCGACGCTCGGATGCACCGTGTCGGTGACGTCGGCAGCGGTGCCGCCGGTGCTCAGGTTCGCGTTGCGGCGCAAAGTGACGACGGCGCCGAGGGCCGGCACGCTATCGATGGTAAGCGACTGCTCGGCCAGGATTTCGCGGCCGATCTCATCCAAGAGCAGCTTGCTCAGAGAAGTGGAGTGGTCATCGCCGCGGCGCGGATCGAGGTTCTCGTGAGCAACGAGTTGGGTGATCGTGCTGTGACCATCGCCGATGACCTGCGGCGGTTCGCGACGCGCGGCTGCGACCAAGCGGCCGCCGATCACCAACATGCGAAAATCCGCGCCCTCGATGTGGCGTTCGACGATCACTTCGCCATCGGCGGCGAAGGCGATTTCGAATGCGGAGACCACGGACTCACGGGTGTGGAGACGGACCGAGACGCCGCGCCCCTGATTGCCGCTGCGCGGCTTCACCACCACCGGCAAGCCGATGTCTTGGGCGGCGGCCCAAGCAGCCTCTGCAGTCGACGCGGGCACACCTTTGGGCACCGGGATGCCCACTGCGTCGAGCAGCGACTTGGTGAGCTCTTTGTCTTGCGCGATCGACTCGGCGACGGCGCTCGTGCGATCGGTCTCGGCAGCCCAGATGCGACGCTGGCGCGAGCCTTGGCCGAACTGCACCAAGCTGCCAGTCAAACGGCGCACCGGAATCTTTCGATCTCGAGCGGCGCGCACGATGCAGCCAGTGCTCGGGCCGAGGCGCGTGTCTTCGTTCAACTTGCGCAGGGCGAGCAGCCGCGGCTCGAGCTCGAAGGGCTGCCCATCACGAGCGGCGTGAACGAGCGAAAGCGCGAGCGAAAGCGCGAGACGCGCGGTCGGCTCCTCGGCGTATTCGGCAGCGATGCGATACTCCACGCCCTGCTTCAGGGGCCGTGACATCCAAAACCCGACTTTGCAGCCGGCGGCCGCTTGTAGACCCACGACCAACCGGCCCAACAGGGCCGCCCAAGAAGCCGGTGCATCAGCCGCTACGAAATCGCGACGGAGGGCAGCGCCCAAGTCCGCGGGTAGCGAAGCGCACAGACGGCTGAGCTCCGCAGGACCGAAACCCGCTTGATCGACGACGACCACGGCTTCGAGGACCGAGTGGTCCGACCAAAGGTTTGGGCCAGAAAGGGCGCGAATCGACTCGATGTTCATCGGGAATGTCTTACGGAGGCAAGGCCAGCGGTGATCCCGCGGCTCAGACCTTTTGTTTCGAGATGACGCAGCACACTCAGAAAACCCGCGGCATTCGCGGGGCAGACGCATACCAGATCGGCGTTGAGGGAACCCTCGAGCAATTGATCCAGGCAGGCCATGAGGTCGGATGACAGGCCTTGTGGCCGGCTATTCAGCCCCGGGCGCGCCATCTCGCCAGCTTCGACGAAAGACCGTGCATCAGAATTCAACGCGATCGTAATGCCTGAGAAACATTGACTAAGTTGCAGCCACAGCGGCTCCGCATCGGCTACCCGCCAATCATTCGGTGGGTCGACCAGCACATGGGCTCGCCGGCCGGCGAATTGCTCCTGCAGATGTCGCCCCCAAGCCTCCAGCGCAGATGAATTGCGCGCAGGGGTGACGATCATCAGCCCGCCGTTCGGACGAGTTGCCGTCTTGGGCAGCTCGAACGTGGCGATGCCACCTTGGCCGAGGCAACCGGCGACGCCCGCCTGAATTTGCTCGGCACCCGCGCCGAGCGCGATCGCAGCCGCAACCGCGGCCAGCAAATCATCGACCAAGAACGCGGGTAAGCCGAGGATGGGGCAGCGGAGCCCAGAAAGATCGAGCACAGGAATGCGACGTGCGCCGTGCTGGAGCACGATTTGCTCACCATCACGGAACACGGCCCGGCCATCGTTCTTCAAATGCTCGAGAACGGCGGGTGTGTTCGCGGCGCGAGAGAAGAGCAAGATCTTGCCCTTGGTGTGCGACGCCATCTCGAGCACACCGGAATCGTCAGCGCACAGCACAGCGTGGCCGTCGGGAAGCACGATATCGACCGGCGCACGCACCGCCTTGGCGATGGTGACCAGCTCATCCACGTACTTCTTGCCCAGGTGATCACCAGAGCCGAGGTTGGTCACGACCGCGACCTCGCAGCGATCGAAGATCACGCCCTCGTCGAGCACGTTCGGCTCGGAGGTCTCGAACACGAACGCGTCGGCATATGGGTTCATCAACGCGCGCCGCATGCTGTCTGCGTTGCAGCGATCGCCCGAAGCCAGCACGCGCTCCCCCACGCTCAGCCCTTCGGAGCTCACTCGACCCACGTTGCGCCCGGATATGCGCAAGATTTCCGCAATCAATGCCGCGACGACGGTCTTACCATTGGTGCCAGAGACGGCGCACAGAGGCACACGGCCGGTCTGCCCGGGCCCGAACAATTGCCCGATGATGGCGTCACCGACCGGCCGGGGAGAGCCGACCAACGGCTTCAAGTGCATGATCAAACCCGGGCTCGAGTTGACCTCGATCACCGCGCCGCCTTGCGCCTCGAGCGGTAGCGAGATGTCCTCCGCGATCAAGTCGATGCCCGCGATGTCGAGGCCAATGGCGCGCGCGGCCAGCACGCACTGTTCGGCGGTCTCCGGGTGAAGACGATCGGTCTCGTCGATCGTCAAGTCACCGTTGTGGCGAAGTACGGCGGAGGCGCCGATCGGAAGCACGGACCGTTCGCTCAGGCCCTGGCGCTTGAGCAAATCGAGCGCGATGCCGTCGAGCACGAGCGGCGCGAGCGGCTGCGCTGCGTCTTCACCGCGCAGCGGGTCCTGATTGCCGATCGCCGCCAGCTCGAGGATGGTGTGCACGCCATCGCCCTGCAGCGTTTGCGGTTGACCACCGCTGGTCGCGACCGCCTTGTCTCCGACGACCAACACGCGGTGCTGGCGGCCCGGAATGCAGCGCTCGACCACGACTTCAGCAGGCAGCACGGCCTTCTCGGCGATCGCGAAAGCGCTCAGCACGGCATCGCGATCCGACAGCTGAATCGAGACGCCGATGCCCTTGTTCCCGCGTTGCGGCTTGACCACCACGGGTAACCCGATGTCCTCTGCCGCCGCCCAAGCATCCTCGGCGCTCGTGACCAGTCGCCCAGCGGGCACGGGCACCCCCACGGAGGTGAGCAATTGGCGCGTCAGCTCCTTGTCGTGCGCGATGCTCTCGGCGACCGCGCTCGTGCTGTCGGTCTCCGCCGTCCAGATCCGGCGCTGGGCCTTGCCGTAGCCGAGTTGAACCAGATTGCCGTCGGTCAGCCGCAAACTCGGGATGGCGCGCTTGTTCGCGCCGTCCACGATCGCTTGCGTGCTCGGGCCGTAGCAACAGTCGTCGGCGACCTGACGTAACCGACGCAGCGACGCAGGCAGATCGTAATCTCGGCCTTCTGCGGCGGCCATGATCATCTCGTGCGCGACGTTCAGGCACGCTTCACCGAAGCGAAAATCCAGAACCTCGATCGCGACCTTGTACACACCGCGCTCGCTCGTCTCTCGCGCGCGACCGAAACCGACGGGCGCATGCGCCAGCGATTGGATCTCGAGCGTGACGTGTTCGAGCACGTGCCCGAGCCACGTACCGGTCGACAGGCGCTGAAAAAAACCGCCACGATCGCCGATCGTGCAACGGTGTTCGACCATCGTCGGCAACCAGCGCATCAGCTTCTCGTTGAAGCCGGGCAGCGTGTTGGACGGGAAATCCTCGTACCTTCCAAGGTCCACCCAGGCCTCGATGACCGGGTAGTTCGCCCAAATGCTGGGACCGACGAGGCGTTTCAGTGCGCTAATCTGCATGACGATCTGGACCCAAACGGGCTAACAGCGGCGCCATCCTTAGCGGGACCTGCGATTTCGCGCTAGTTGCCCCAACAAATCAGCAGTGGGGCCGACTTCTTTAACGCCTATCTATTCCGTCGCCCGGCGCTCACTGGCAGCCCTGCCCGGGACAAGGCCAGGAGCCGATACTGCCGCAGGTCCAGACCCCCGCCTCCGAGCACACGCAGTAGCCGGGCTTTTGGGCACCGGTGGAGTCCTGATATTGCGGGGCCTGCACGCTGCCGCCGAAGCACACGGTGCATTCGACGACCTGGCACGCGCTGCCACCGCGCGGGATCCCCGAAGGGCACGCGCCAGGCAAACTCGGCGGAACCTTGTAACAAGTGTAGTCCTGCCCTGGGGGGAACGTGCACCCGGATTGCAGCTCGTCGTAGGCGCCGTTGACGCAGGTCTCGCGCTTGTACCCGACGTTATCGGGGCCGCAACTCTTATAGCAAGATTGCGCGCTCGCCGCGCTGCAGGGGCTGCCTTTGGTGACGCCATCTTTGCACGCGGGCTGTGGCAGGTTGCTCGACATACCTGCGCTGCCAGCACCGGTCAGCGCGTCTCCGCCGGTGCCTGCCGTTCCCGCCGTGCCTCCCGCCCCACCGGCACTGGCGCCCGCGCCAGCACCGGCACTGCCTGCGTCGTCGGTGCTGCTACCCGCGTCGTCGGTACTGCCTGCATCGGTGCTGCCGCTGCCCGCGTCGCTGCTACTGCTACTACTACTGCCATTGCCGCCCGACGGCTCGCCGCATTGCGCGTCGCCGCCCGCGTCGGGGCGACTCCCTGCAGTTGCAGAAGTGCCGGCCACGCTGAGCTCGGACCCGCCACCCGACGTAACCAACTGCCCCGCCCCCGCCGACGCACCTTGAATGAAGTAGTTGTCAGTCAGAGGGCACCCGGGCAGCAGCGTGCAGAGCGCCAGCGTTGCCCAGGTGGACCAGCGAAGCTCGAAGGGTCGAGTTGAGTTGATCAATTGGTGTGTTTCCAACGCTCCGGTGCCGAGCGCTCTCGCTCAAGAGTGGCGTCATTGGAATCCAAGGACCACGTGCAAAAAAAAACATCCCTTGGAGGGCCCTCGACGCGCGGCCTCGGCCCAAGAGAAACGCTGCTTTGCAAACGATCAAATCTGGAAAAATCCAGCATAGCGTGACTCTCGGGCGGACAGTGCTCCGTCGAGCACGCGGCGCAGCACGCTAGGTTGCGCGGCCGACGCCCGCTTGCTGCACGATGAAGTCGATCATGGCACGCACCGCTGGTGTCGGTTTGACCGGCTTCGGATACACCAGGCAAAACGATCGACCCGGCCCGCGCAAGTGCGGCAAGACTTCGAGCAGGGTGCCTCGTTGCACGTGTTCCTCGACCAAGAAGTCGAACACTTGCACCAAGCCGAGCCCCGCGCGCGCCAAACTGATCACGCCCAGCACGTCCTCCGTGCAACGGTAACGCGCGGACGGCGCGATCGACCGGCCACCAGCAAACACCCAAGGCAAGGCGCGCCCCGAGCTGGGCATGACGAAGGTCACGCACTCATGGCGCGCGAGATCTTCTACGGTCTTCGGCGTGCCAGCGCGCGCCAGGTAAGCGCTGCTCGCGTACACGCCGAGCGTGAAGTCGCCCAGCTTGCGTGCGACCAGCGTCTGGTCGCGGATCGTCCCGCGCCGAATCGCCAAATCGAAGCCATCTCGCACCAGGTCCACATTCTGATTGGATACGCCTACATCGACTTTGATCTTCGGGTAGCGTTCGGCAAAGCTCCCCAGAGCGGGCAAGAGCCGGTAGTGCCCGTACGTCGTTGGCACGCTGATCCGCACCTGGCCTTCGGCAACGCCACCGCGCGTCGATAGCTGTCGCTCGCCGTCCGAGAGCAGCGCCAACGCCCGTGCACAACGCTCGTAGTACTCGCGCGCCGCGGGCGTGGGCGCGAGGCTTCGTGTCGTGCGCCGGAACAGCGTCACCCCGAGCGCTTGCTCGAGACGCGCCACGCTGCGGCTGGTCGCTTGCGGAGTCACGCCACTGACTTGCGCAGCCTTGGTGAAGCTGCCCGTCTCATAGGTCGCGCAAAAGGCTTCCAAATTGGGCAAAGTGCCCGCAAGCGCGGCTGGAGTCATTTGTACCGATATAGTACAAATGTTTCATCGCGCACACGGCTACTCGGCGCCGCGCGTACGGCGCATGTTGCGAGTCATGAACATCGCTCAGCTAGCGCTGACCGCGCTCGCAGCCACATTCGCTTGCAACAGTGCACCCGTGAAAGTCGCTCCGGCGACGAGCAGTGCGAGAGCCCACGAGGAGATCCCGATGAAAAGAGTGTTGATTGCGCTCACCAGCCACGACAAAAAAGGTACCACCTCCGGCGAACCCACCGGCGCCTATCTGCCGGAGATCGCTCACCCACACGCGGTGTTCAGCGCTGCAGGCTACAGCGTGGACTTGGTGTCGACGCTCGGCGGCGCCGTGCCGCTCGACGGGGTCGACCGCGCCGACGCCGTGAGCGCGGCATTCCTCGACGATCCGCAAGTTGCTCGACAGCTGCGCGAGAGCCCCGCGTCGACAAGCGTCGATCCCAAGCGCTACGCGGCGATCTTCTTCGCGGGTGGCCACGGCGCGATGTGGGATTTCCCGGACGCCGAAGCCTTCGCCAACGCCGCCCGCACGATCTACGAAGCAGGCGGCGTGGTCGGCGCCGTGTGCCATGGGCCTGCCGGCCTCGTGAACGTGCGCTTGTCGAATGGTAGGTATCTACTGGACGGCAAGACCGTCAGTGCATTCACCAATGACGAAGAACGCGCGGTCAAGCTGGACGCGATCGTGCCCTTCCTGCTCGAATCGAGGCTCGCCGAACGCGGCGCACACTTCGAGGGCGCGGCCAATTGGCAGGAAAAAGTGGCCGTCTCGGAGCGCCTGGTCACCGGACAGAACCCAGCCTCCGCGAGCGGTGTAGCCAAAGCCATGGTCACACTGCTCGACGCGACCTGAGAACATTGGGGCTAGAGTCTCACCCGGACGCGACGGCAAATCGAGGAGCTGCTCGCGGCGCGCTTTCCGCGGCCGGATGTACGCGAGCAGATTCGCCGGTTGCCGGCGCCTGGTCAGGTGAGTGTCGAGGCCGTTTCGCAACCGTCGCCACCGCCTCCGGAAACCGCGGGCTTTGCTACAAATTCCGCGCTGCCAAGCGTCCCGGCTCGGGCTCTCGGCGCACCCTCTCGTCCGCGTGGGCGCGAACTAGAGCCTCCCTCCGCCCCCGTTTTGGCGTGCATTTCACTGCCGACGCCGAGCTACGCGAGTTGATTGATCGCGCTCGCGCGCTCGCCAGACACCAGATCCCAAACGGGGATCTTGCAGGGCTCGCATCGCGACCCCAATCCTTCTTGCTCTCTTCTTCTGGCGTTTTGGCGTTTTGGCGGTTCAACTCTGGCAGCCGTCAACGCGTGAGCACGACGCACCGTGAGCTGCGATGCGGGATCGCGAGCGCAGCGAGCGCCCACTCTCGGGATCTCCTGCCCTAGGCGGCCAACAAATGCGCGGCGGCTGGAGCGAGGACTGCGTTGATCCCTTGTTCCGCGGCGGCGACGAGGCACTGCACGTCGACATTGCTGCGTAGACTGAGCTCTTGAACGTCCACGCGGGGCCACGGGGCGGCGAAGGCGGCGTGAATGCTGGCGGTGACTTCGGGGTCGCGGCTGCTGAGCGCCCAGGCCACGATTCGGAACGAGAGCACGGCGTGGCGGGCTTCTTCCTCGGCCATGCTCAGCAGGGCGGCACGCACCGCTGGCTCGGGGGCGTGTTCCGCGGCCACACTCAGCACGTGCGCCCCGAGTGTTTCTGCCAGGCAACCTTCGCGCACCGCGGCGGCGGCGAGCTCGGCCAAGCCGAGGTGCGTCGACGGCGAGGTCTGGAATGGAAACGGGCCAGGCGTGATTTCAGCGCCGCCGAAGAGGCGCGCAAACTCCCAGCATTGCTCGGCGTGCTTGACCTCATCCAAAGCGGCTTGATGTACGTCGCGCAGTAGCGCACTCGGGGCGCCGAGCGACATGAGTTGCAGCGACAGCCGCGCAAAGGCGGCCACGGACGCGTGTTCGCCGGAGCCAGCGAGGGCCCACGCGGCCGCTCGCGCGGGGTCGCTGGCGCAGGAAACCGCGGCCAATGCGAGAAGCGGCGCTTGGCGCTGTACGCCACCATCCCAGTACGGACGGCCGACGACACAGCCGCTGTCAGTGTCGGTGACTTCTGCCGGGTAGCAGCATGCCTCTGTTGGAGCATCGCCCGCCAGCTGTCGCTTCCCTTCACCCTTCAGGGCCACGACTTCAGAACCGCAGCTCTCGGGCGAGAACAAGTCCGAGACTTTCAAGGAATTTGCGGCTGGACAGCTGGTTTGTTCGGCCGGCACGGCCAGGCAAGCCTTGCCGTCGTGTGTCCCCTCGCAAGCCGTCAGCGCGCCCAAAATAGAAATAAGCAAAGCACTTCTCATGAATAGCCCTCCACCGAGCGTGGCAAAATAGCAGAGTCTTTGCGTGGCGCCACCGCGAGCGCTTGCTTCTCGAGCATTCGGGCTAGAGTGCCGCGCGATACGTCATGACCGCCCCTGCAGCACTGCTGCCTGCGCCAATTCCTGGGCTCGAGTTGTTGCCGAACGAGCGAATTTCGCACACCTTTCGACCGGACGTCGACGAAGCATTGCAGTTTTCGGCCGGGCTCGTGTTGCTCAGCGATACGCGCGTGTTGGCGCGCGAGACTGATGGCAGCTTTCGCGCGATTCCGCTGACGAGTTCGCTCGAGCTCGTCAGAACCGAACACGTCGGGCTGACCGAGCTGACGCTTTCGGAGCGCGGGCAACGCTTGCTCCGCATTCGCTACACGTTGGCGCTCGCGGCCGCCGGCAATGACTTCGTGCGCGCGGTCGAGGAGGCGCGCGGTCGCCCGAGCGATGGAGACATCGCGCCCGAGGCCGAACCGGAGAACGAATTCGCGCTGCCCGAAAGCGCGCCGGTCGGGCATCCCCTGCTGCGGCTGCTCAGTTTCGCGCGGCCACGCTTCGCCAAAATCGCGATCGGCCTGGGGCTGACGGTGGCGACCACGGCGGTTGGCTTGATCCCGCCGTACCTCACGCTACCGCTCGTCGACCGCGTGCTCGTGCCTTGGCAAGAGTCGCGAGGCGCGGGGCTAGAGGCCGCGTATCGCGATCTATGGGTCTATTTGGGCGGGTTGGCCGGGGCAGCGGTGGTGACGTGGATGCTGGCCTGGGCCCAAGGCGCCGTGTTGGCCTGGGTCAGCGAGCTGATCAGCGCGGACCTGCGAAACCGAGCATTTTCGCATTTGCAGCGCTTGAGCTTGCAGTACTTCGGCGGCAAGCGCACGGGCGACTTGATCAGCCGCATCAGCTCCGAGACGGATCGGCTGTGCTCGTTCTTGTCCGACACGTTGATTGATTTCATCAACGACGTGCTGATGGTGCTCGGGACTTCGATCGTACTGTTCGTGCTCGATCCCTTGTTGGCGGTGGCCGCGCTCGCGTCTTTCCCGCCCATTGCCTGGTTCATGATGCGCGTGCGCGGCGCGCTGACGCAGGGGTTCTTGCGCGGCAACCGCGCCTGGGCGCAGATGACCAACATCTTGTCCGATACCATCCCGGGCATCCGCGTGGTCAAGGCGTTCTCCCAAGAGCGCCGCGAAATCGCGCGTTTTGCCCGGGCCAATCAGGCTATCGTGGCCAACAACAACAAGGTCAACACGCTCTGGACTTCGTTCTGGCCGTTGGTTGCCTTGTTCAATCAGCTGGGCTTGCTGGTGGTTTGGGCGGTTGGCGCCTGGCAGATTTTGCACCATCAGATCACGGTCGGCGTGCTGACCGCATTCATCGCCTACATTAGCCGCTTCTACACGCGCGTGGAAAGCATGAGCCGCGTGCTCACCGTGACCCAGCGCGCCGCCGCCGCCGCGCAGCGCCTGTTCGACATTCTGGATCGCGTGCCGAGCGTGATCGACGCCAAAGATCCGGTCCCGCTGCCGAAGATCGAGGGCGAAATCTCGTTCGACCAAGTATCGTTCCGTTACGGCAGCCGCCTGGTGCTGAACGACGTCAGCTTCAGCGTGAAGCCGGGGCAGATGGTCGGCATCGTGGGCCACACGGGCTCGGGCAAGAGCACCGTCTCCAACTTGATCTGTCGCTTCTACGACGCTTCGGCGGGAGCCGTGCGCGTGGATGGCATCGACGTTCGGCGCATCGGCTTGGACGATTACCGACGTCACATCGGGATCGTGCTTCAAGATCCGTTCCTGTTCTTCGGCACGATCGGGGAGAACGTGGCCTACGGCGCCCCCGAGGCCGGTCCGACACGCGTGATTCATGCCGCGCGCGCGGCGCGCGCCCACGAATTCGTGCTGAAGTTGCCGGAGGCGTATGACTCCTTGGTCGGCGAGCGCGGCCAGTCTCTGTCCGGCGGCGAGCGTCAACGCATCGCCATCGCGCGGGCAATCTTGGTCGACCCCAAGATCCTGATCTTGGACGAAGCCACCTCCGCCGTCGATGTCCAAACCGAGCGCGAGATCCAGGCCGCGCTCGACAATGTGGTGCAAGGTCGAACCACGATCGCGATTGCCCATCGCTTGAGTACGCTGCGCAAAGCAGACCTGCTGATCGTGCTCAAGAACGGCCGCGTCGCGGAGATGGGCAGCGCGAGCGAGCTCTTGGCCAAAGACGGCGAGTACGCGCAACTGTGGCGTGCACAGAGTTCTACCCAATCGACCGAAACGAGCTCGCGGCCACTCGACGCGGGCGACAATGATACGACTCACGAGCCGCTTCCCTTGTTCGACCCCCGCACGCTCGAGCTCACGCTCGACGATGACGGTCAGCTCTGGGCGCACACGGAAGGGTCGACGCGGCTCGCAGTGTCTGCGCGCCGCGCTTTCCCGCTCAGTGCTCCCGATAGCTACGTGTCCCTCGTGGACGAACATCACTTCGAACGCGCCTGCTTCGTCACGCTCGACGTGCTCCCGGCCCGCGCTCGCGAAGTCCTGGAGCGGGCCTTGGAAAGGGCGGAATTCCTGCCGCAAATCCGCCAGATTCAGACGATTGTTCAAGAAGCGACGCTATCGCGCTGGCAAGTGGACACCGACCGCGGACCGCGGCAATTCATCGTCGATCAGGAAGACCATGTGCGGCCGCTCGAGGACGGCCGGCACTTGATCAGCGACTCACACGGCATGCGCTACTTGGTGCCCGTACCGAGCGCACTCGACTTAGTGAGTCGCAAACTGCTCGCTCGCTTCTCCTAGCCTCGGCCCGCGGGGAACAGTGCGCGCGGGGAGGTGCGATGCAGGAACGCGAGCGCTCAAAACTTGTAGCTGGCGTCCAGGTACATGCCGTGCAGGTGGATCGAGTAGTCGTCTTTGCCGGCGTAGCTGCAAAACGCGCAGGCGATGTTGTCGGGGTTCGTGACCGCGCCGCTGCCGAAGCGGTAGGCATACGCCACGTTCGCTTGCCACTTGCCGCCGTTGTAACCGGTGCCGAGGGTGACCACTTGCGTGGGCCCGGGCGGGGTGCCGAACGCGGTGGGATAGGTCGCGTTTGCGGTCTGAGAGTCGTACACGTAGCCGACGCGCAACGGCACGCGATCGAGCTGGGCGTTCGCGTCGTGCAGGATGCGGTACTCTGCGCCCACGCGGTAGGTCTGCGAGTTCTTCCACTCGAATAAGTTGGGCACCGAGGTGGCCCCACCGGAGCCGGGCGCAGGCGTACCTTCCAGCGGATCGCCCGTGTTTTGGCTGTTGAATGCGTATTCGAAATCCACCGCCAGCGAGGCCGGCACGTGGAAGCGGTCGAAATCTGCGCGGGTGCCGAAGCCGAGCTTGGCGGGGAGCGTGAAATGGGTCGAGATGTCCGTGTAGTCGGTGAGCAGCGCGATGCCGTGCGAGTTGCTGACCTTGGTCGTCACCTTGTTTCGGTACACGACGCCGAACTCGAGCCACGAGAGCGGGCTCCATTGCAAGCCGGCGCGGAGCCCGGTGAAACTTTGGCCGGACATCTTGAAGTCGATGTTCGGCGTCGAGCCCGAGTCCGGATCACCCTGATAGCGAGATAGGTGCACGTAGGTGATGCGGTAGCCCATGCCGAAGCGCAAATTCGGCAACGGGTTGACGGCGATCGCCGGCGAGGTCTCCAAGAAAAAGAGCTCGGTGCTGTCTTGAAAATTGCCGGTGCCATACTTGTACGTCGCCCCCGCGGAGGCGATGGGAAACACGCCCACGCCCAGCGTGATCAGCGGGTGGATACGGTACGCGCCGCCGACGAGGAAAAACGGCGCAACCGTAGTCTGCGAATCGATGTCCCTGCCCGCAGCCGCCGCGCTCGGACTGCCGTGAATGCCGCCGACCAACAACGAGAAATCGCCGAGCACTTCGCCGCGCTCGACGTGGCCGAGGCCGGCGGGATTGTGAAATAGGGCCGAGGGATCTTTGACGTAGCCGATAGCCGTTCCGCCCATACCCATGTGCCGCGCGCTGTACAGCATCGGCGTGTCGTAGCCGCCGGCGCGTGCAGCGCGCGGCGCAGCGAGCGATACGCCGAGCGCCAATAGGCCTGTCACGGCTTGCTTGATTGGACTCATCATCGATCTACCCCGCGCCAGGTGCCGCCCTCATTCAGTATCAACCTCCGCCGGGTTCAGGCAGGCCGCTACACTCGTAGAACGCATCGACACAGCCCTTGTCGGTGCGACAGGTGAAACACGCTTCGCTGCTTGGATTCAGACCGCACGGGGCGAGGCAATTGTCGCGCGCGCACCCGACATCCTCCACGTAGCAGGTCAGGCACCCGACACTGAGGGGCTCGGAGTGCGCCATGGTCAATGCATCTTGGATGCACTCTGCGACGCAGGTCCCTTCATTGTCCATGCCCAGGCAGCCTTTGCCGCACGTACCACCGACCACTGGCATGTTGTTGGCGCATACGGTGGTGACGTCACTCGCTTCTGAACAAGCCTTGCCATCCTGCGTTTGAGCGAGAAACTCCGCGTGAGTGAACTCCGCGTTGTTGCCAACGCATTGCGTGACCGAGCTGCCACCCGCGGCGCCACTCGAGCCACCGTTGTTGGAACCTCCATCGCTATCGCTGCCACAACCCAATAGCGAAAGCGCGGGTATGGTCGCCGCAACCACGAGCATGAACAAACGTCGCATTCGACACCTCCTCGATCGAGCAGCCTAGTCCGTTGCTACTGCACTCGCTAGAAAAAGCGAAAGCGCGGGGCGGGGCAGTTTTGCGGGAGAGGTCGGAGGCGAAAGCCGACTGTAAGGCCCACCGAGTGAGCTGCGTTTCTCCTCCGTCAGAAACGAACGGAGAAAAACTCACCATGAACCGCGCCAAAATCTTCGCCTGTCTGTTGGTCCTACCTGTAGCCGCATGTGCGAGAACTTCGTCACCGCCCGAGGCGCGGAATGCGCCGAGCGCTACGCCATTCAGCAACAGCGAGCCGAGCCGCGGTACGTTTGCTTCCGGCCCAAGCGCGGAGGCCGACGAAGCCGCGCCGGCTCCAATGCCGAGCCAAGCAGAGCGTGGCAGTGGGCACGCGAAGGCAGGCGCTGCCGCGCCGCAAGCCGCGCGTCCGGGCTCGGCGTCGGCATATCAGCCGCCCGCCGAGAAGAAGGCCGAGGATCGTCCGGGCTTGGGCACGACTTGGGGCGAAACGCGCACCAGCTACGTCTCCAATTCGCCCTTCGAGCGCGCGGATTATTCGCGTCCGTTTGCGCTCGTCGCGCTCAATTACAACGATGATTCCGGCATTCAAGCCATGGCCCGCCGCATGGGCAATTCGTACGCCAGCTTCGACCGAAGCGGCGTCGACGCAGCGCAAGGCGCAGTCAGCGTGCGCTTGCTCGATGAAAACGGCGCTCCCCTGCCTAGCGCGTACTTCGGCGGGCAAGATTACGTGGCGGGTGCCGACGGCCAGCGCTACGTGATTCAAATCGAAAATCACACCGGTAACCGCTTCGAAGCGGTTGCCACCGTGGACGGTCTCGACGTGATCGATGGCAAAGACGGCAGCACAGCCAAGCGCGGCTACCTGATCGAGCCCTGGGCGAACCTGCAGATCGACGGCTTCCGCCGCAGTCAATCCGCGGTAGCCGCCTTCCGCTTCGGCGCGGTGAAAGATTCCTACGCCGCTCGCAAAGGGACTGATCGCAATGTGGGCGTGATCGGCGTGGCCTTCTTCCACGAGCGCGGCAGCTCGCTGCCCTGGACCGCGCGCGAGCTCGACCGACGCGACTCCGCCAATCCCTTCCCGGGCAGCTTCGCTAGCCCGCCGCCAGCGCGCTGAGATTGAAGCACCGCGCGGGTTTCTCCGGCCTCCGCGCTTTACCGACGAATGAGCAGCTCAGACCCGAGCTGCTCGTTCATTTTTGTGCATAGAATCCCCAATCGTGAACAGTCGTCGTTTTTTGGTTTGGGCGCTTTGCGTGTGCGCATTGCTCGGCGCGGCCTGTAAGAAGAAGGCCGACACGGCCGCCGGCAGTGGAGCCGCCGCGGATGCGCCGGCCAAGCTGCGCGTTGCCGTCATCCCCAAGGGAACGACGCACGAATTTTGGAAAGCGGTTCACGCGGGCGCGGAAAAAGCTGCTCGCGAAGTGAACGTCGAGGTGATCTGGAAGGGGCCGCTCAAGGAGGACGACCTCAAGTCACAAGTAGACTTGGTGCAGAGTTTCACTGCGCAAGGCGTATCCGGCATCGTGCTCGCGCCGCTCAACGACACCGCGCTCGGTGCCCCGGTGAAAGCTGCGAGCGAAGCCAAAGTGCCGGTCGTGATCTTCGATTCTGATTTGAAAGACAAATCTTACGTGAGCTTCGTGGCGACCGACAATCGCGCGGCGGGTCGGCTCGCGGGCGAGCGCATGGGCAAGCTGCTGGGTGGCAAAGGCAGCGTGCTCGTGCTCCGTTACCAAGAAGGCTCGGCCAGCACGAACAATCGCGAAGAGGGATTCTTGGAGGCGATTCGCAAGTTCCCAGAGATCAAAATCGCCTCCGAGAACCGCTACGCAGGGGCCACCACCGAAACGGCCCACGCGGCCAGCGAGAATCTGTTGCTCGCGCAAAACGCGGCCAAAGGTACGATCAACGGCATCTTTACGCCCAATGAGTCGACCACCTTCGGCATGCTGCTCGCCTTACAAAAGGCAGAGCTTGCCGGCAAGGTGCACTTCATTGGCTTCGATTCTTCCGAGAAGCTGCTCGCGGGCGTAAACGCAGGCCAGATCGACGCGCTCGTGCTCCAAGATCCGATGAAGATGGGCTACCTGGCGGTCAAGACCCTCGCCGCGCACTTGCACAAGCAAGCGATCGAAGCGCGCATCGATACCGGCGCGACCCTCGTCGATCGTGACAACCTCAAGAGCCCCGAGATTGCCGAGCTGGTGAAGCCCAACCTGGCGAAGTGGCTCGACGCTCAGTGATGGATCGCGACGGATGACCGACAGCGCGGCGCCCGAATTGCTCCACGTCACTGGCCTGAGCAAGAGCTTCGGCGCGACCAAGGCGCTTTGCAATGTACAGCTCTCGCTGCGCGCCGGTGAGGTCCACGCGCTTTTGGGCGAAAACGGCGCTGGCAAGAGCACGTTGCTCAAGATCCTGGCCGGCACGCAGAGTGCGGACGCGGGGACCTTGCAGCTTGCGGGTCAGCGCTATGCTCCCAACACTCCGCAGCAAGCACAGGCGCTGGGCGTCGCGTTCGTATCGCAAGAGCCGGCACTGTGCCCGGACCTGAGCGTGGCCGAGAACATTTTGCTCGGCGCCCTGCCGGGCCGTCTCGGCGTCGTGGACCGCGCGGAGCTGACGGGGCGCGCGAGCGCGGCCCTCGCGCGGGTATTGCCCGAGGGCGCGCCGCTGCCCGATCTGCGGCAGCGTGCCGGAGATCTCGGTCAGGGCGATCGTCAGCTGGTGTGTTTGGCGCGCGCGCTGGCGCAAGCAGAGTGCCGAATCTTGATCTTGGACGAGCCGACCAGCACGCTCAACTCGAGCGAGGCCGAGCGCCTGTTCAGCGTGGTGCGAGAGCTGACCAAGAGCGGCATCGCGGTGCTGTACGTTTCGCATTTTTTGGAAGAGGTCGAGCGCATCGCCGATCGCTACACCGTTCTGCGAGACGGTCAGTTCGTGCACAGCGGCGAGATTGCCAGCACTACGCGCACCGAGCTCGTGAAGCGGATGGCGGGTCGCGACGTGCAAGAGCTGTTTCCGCGTTCGGCGCGAAATCCCGGTGAAGTGGTCTTGGATCTGCACGAGCTCGCTGGACAAAAGCTGCCGATCGCGGCATCGCTCACGCTGCGCAGGGGTGAAGTGCTGGGCGTCGCGGGTTTGCTGGGTGCGGGTCGCAGCGAGCTGCTACGCGCCATCTTCGGGCTAGACCGGGTGAAGAGCGGTACGCTGCGCGTCAAAGGCGTGCTCGGTCCGGCCTCACCCGCACGCCGCTTGGCGCAAGGAGTCGGTCTCTTGAGCGAAGACCGCAAGCGCGAGGGTCTCGCCGAAACGCTCAGCTTGGGCGACAACATCAGCTTGTCGAAACTCGAGAGCCTCGGCTCCTTCGGCTTGGTGAGCCCGAAAAAACGCGCCGCTATCGCGCGCAGCTATTTGGAGCGCTTGGGCGTGCGCGCGCAGGGTCCGGAGCAGCTTGCACGAGATCTGTCGGGCGGCAATCAACAGAAAATCTGCTTTGCCCGTCTCTTGCACCACGGCACCGACGTACTCTTGCTGGACGAACCGACTCGCGGCGTGGACGTCGGCAGCCGCGCCGATCTGTATCGAATCATCGATGAGCTCGCCGCTCGTGGCAACGCCGTGCTGATGATCTCGAGCTACCTGCCTGAACTACTCGGCGTGTGCGATCGCATCGCCGTGATGGTGCGCGGCAAGCTCGGCGCGGCGCGCCCGGCGAGCGAACTCAGCGAACACGATCTCTTGCTCGAGGCCACCGGATGACCGAAGTTCGTCGGCTATTTCGCACTCCCTGGCTCGGACCGCTGCTCGCGTTGTGCCTCTTGTACGCGCTCTTCACCGCGCTCGCGCCGGACACCTTCGCGCGGCAGTCGAACCTGCTCACCATGCTGCGTCAGACTTCGGTCGTCGGCATCGCGGCGGTCGGCATGACGTTCACCATCGTACTCGGCGGCATCGATTTGTCGGTCGGTTCGGCGGTGGCCCTGACCACCGTGGTGGTGGCAGAGAGCCTGCGCGCGGGGATGGGCCCGGTCGCCGCGGCCGCGATCGGCGTGCTCTCCGGCGGCATGCTCGGCTTGTGCAATGGCGCTTTGGTTGCCGGCCTCAAGATCTCTCCATTCATCGTCACCCTAGGCACGATGAGCATTTTGCGCGGTGTGGCCAAAGGCATCGCCGACGAACAGAAGATCGACGCCGATCCGCGCGGCTTGGACGCGCTGATGCAGAGCCACGCGGGCTCACTCGCGCTGCCGCCCGGCGTGTGGCTCATGCTCGCTGCCACTCTGTTCGGCGTCGGTTTGCTCACTTACACCAAGGTCGGGCGCCAGATCGTGGCCGTCGGTTCCAACACGGAAACCGCGCGTTTGTGCGGCATTTCCATCCCCAAGACGACCCTCTTCGTGTACGCCCTCAGCGGTTTGTTGGTGGGCTTGGCCGGCGTGCTCGAGTTCTCGACGCTGACCGTCGGCGATCCCACGGATTCGGTCGGACTCGAGCTCGAGGTGATTGCGGCGGTCGTCATTGGCGGCGGCTCGCTCTCGGGTGGACAAGGTTCGGCCTCGGGGACTCTGGTGGGGGCGCTGCTGCTCACCGTGATCAAAGCCGGCTGCACTCATCTCGGCTTTCCCAACTGGGTGCAGGAGATCTTCACGGGTTTCATTATCGTGGTTGCGATGAGTATCGACCGCCTGCGCCAGCGGGCGCGCTGATTCATGCGGGCGCGGGCGTGAGCGCGCGCTTCACGATCTCGAGCGAGCTCGGCGTGAAAGGCAGCGTGAGCGCGAGCTCGTGGCCGCGCGCGGACATTTTCTTCCACGTCTTCTGCACCACTTCGACCACTTTCTCGAGCGGGTATTTCGCGCAGAACTCTTCGAACTCGAACTCTAGGAAGGCCAAACACAGGGCATCTTCCATGGTTTGGGTGTCGGGATTGCTGTGCAGGCCTTGCTTGAGGTTGATCCGCCGCACCGCGTCGATCAGGTCACGCTCGTAACCGAGCTCTTCGAGGATGCGGGTTACCGTGTCGGCGTGAAAGCGGCCCAGCTGAGTGCGCCACTGCAAGTAGCCGACGCGCCCCGCAGGGTAGGAACCTCGCGGGATCTGCCAGCGGCGAATGTGCTGGCTGCGCGCGGCGAGGCGCAGCGCTTCGGACGCGTCCGGCGCGAGCCGCTCGACCCAGGCCGAGAGACGCTCGGCGTCTACCAGCTCTCGCGGTCGCTTCCCACCCGCGACTTCGAGCGCGTGCGGATCTTCCGCGTTGGCGTCGTCGAATGCGCTGATCGCAGCTTGAAATCGTGCACTGTCCGCAATGCCCATGACGCAGCACTCTTTACCATGCACCGACTCCGCGGACCGCGACAGTTCGCGCCCGTCACGCAAAAAACCCCGCAATGGCCACTACTCGTGGACAATGACGAGCTAAAGCGCACTAGACTGCGCGGCCATGCAATACCGCGCTCTAGGTCGCACCGGCCTCAATGTTTCCGCCGTCAGCTTCGGCGCTTGGGCAATTGGCGGCACCTGGGGGCCGGTCAACGATGAGGACTCGCTCAAGGCATTGCACCGCGCGCTCGATCTCGGAGTAAACTTCTTCGACACCGCGGACGTGTACGGTGACGGTCACAGTGAGCGATTGCTCGCCCGGCTGAAGCGGGAGCGCGGTCCGATTTTTCACACCGCGACCAAAGCTGGTCGACGTCTCGACCCGCACGTGGCTAGCGGCTACTCGCGCGAGAATCTGAGCGCGTTCGTGGAACGGAGCGCTGCCAACCTGGAGGTCGAAGCGCTCGAGTTACTGCAATTGCACTGTCCCCCCACGGACGTCTACTACATGCCCGAGGTGTTCGGCGCGCTCGATGATTTGAAGCGCCAAGGCAAGCTGAAGCACTACGGGGTGAGCGTCGAGCGTGTCGAAGAAGCGCTCAAGGCCATCGAATTCCCGGAAGTGCAGTCGATTCAAATCATCTTCAACATCTTTCGCCAGCGACCGGCAGAGCACCTGTTTGCCGGGGCTCAGCGACGGAAGGTCGGAATCCTCGCGCGTTTGCCGCTTTCCTCTGGCTTGCTCGGCGGGAAGATGAAACCCGGTCAGCAGTTCGCTGCCGACGATCATCGGGCCTTCAATCGCACGGGTGCCGCGTTCGATCGCGGGGAGACATTCTCCGGCGTCGACTTCGACGCGGGGCTGTCGGTGGTCGAAGAGCTGCGCGCGCTGGTTCCCGCTGGGATGTCACTGGCGCAATTTGCGCTGCGCTGGATCGACATGCACGACGCCGTGACCTGTTCCATCCCGGGCGCCAAGCGCCCCGATCAGGTGGCAGAGAACGCCGCTGCGTCGGAACTGCCGCCACTCAGCACCGAGGTGATGCGGCGGGTAAAAGAGATCTACGACGCGCGCGTGCGGCCGGCCGTGCACCAGCGCTGGTGAGCGAAGAAGCGGCCTCAGTTTGCGCGAGCCGTCAACTTGAGCAAACGCGTGACGCGCGGCTTGGGCTCGATGATCTCGGCCAGCGTATGCTCGTCGAGTGAGGCGAGAAACTGGTGCGTGGCTTCGCTCAAAATCGATTTGAGCCGGCAGGCGGGGGCGATAACGCACGGTTGTTCGTCCCGACGCAGACACGGAACCACGCCGAGTTCGGGTTCCATGCCACGAACTACCGCACCGAGCGTGAGCGCGCTGGGCGCGGCGACGAGCCGCACACCGCCGGACTTGCCGCGCGTGGTCTCCACGTAGCCGAGTTCGGCCAGCCTTTGCACGACCTTGAGCAAATGGTTCAGGGAGATGCCATAGCTCTCGCTGATTTCGCCCACCGTCAGCTTTTCGGGCGCGACGCAGGCCAGCGCGATCAAGGTTCGGAACGCGTAGTCGGTGTAGGACGTCAGTTGCAAAATGGGGCTCGGTTCGAGCTTAGCGCTAAGCGGAGTGCGGCGCAGCAAACGCGTCACAATGGATGCGACTCAGCGAGGCCCCCGCTAAGTAGGCGCGCTTCCTGAGCGATTGCACGAGCTTTGGCTGGCCGCACAAGTACAGGCGATGGGCATCGAGCTTCGGGTTTTGCGAGAAGAGGAGCTGATCGAGCGGCGTGAGCGCGAGCTGCCAGCGGCCCTGCGTGCCGAGGTCGCTCTCCGCGCCGGACAGCGTGCTGCCAAACAGCCGCAGACCCGGCAAAGACTCGCCCAATGCTTCGAGCTCGGCTCGCAGATAAATGCCGGAGGGCTGCGGGCTGCCGTGAAATAGCGAGATCTCAGCGCGATGGCCGTGGCGGGCCGCCGCTCGCAGCACCCCCAGGAGCGGCGCGAGCCCGGTTCCAGTGCCCGCGAGCACGAGCGGCCGATCCGGTTCTCCTTCTTGATAAAAGCATTCACCGAACGGTCCACGCAGCGATACGCTCTGACCCGCTGCCTCGCGCAGCCAGCCGCTCATTTGGCCATTCGGAAGCAGCGCGACGTGCAGCTCGAGCAGCTCTTCGTTCGGCAATGACGCGATCGAATAGGGTCGCATCAAACCGTCACTCGGGCGCGAGAGTTGCACGAATTGCCCAGCTCGGAACTCGAAACCGGGTGGACGCACCAGCCAAACACCGATCACGTTTGGCGCGAGCGGCGTCACGCGCTCCACCGCGGCAGTGTACGAGGGGGCCGCGTCACAACGCTCGATCACCAAGTCTGCCGGCGGGCGACAAACACAGGCGAGAAAGAAGCCCTGCTGCTTCCAGGCGTCCTTCAGACCGAGCTGGGCAGGCGCGGGCAGCGCACCGGCCGTGGCCCGCAGCAAGCACGACTGACACGCGCCAGTGCGGCACAACGAGTTGATCTCCTCACCGTGCCGGAGCAAACAATCCAGCACGCTCTCGCCGTCTTCGGGCGCGTAGTCTTTACCTTCGAAGCGCAGCATTCGAGCGCCCTCAGCGACTGACGATGTCGCCCTTCACGCTGAGCGCGATTGCCGCAGCCTCGCCGATCAGCCCCGGGGGCACCCCCAGCTCAGCCAACGTGGCACCGAGGTGCTCCATGACAGCGTTGAAATGCAACTCGGTGAGCTTCATTCGGGCGTGCGCGGCGCGCATGTCTTTGCCGGCGTAGGCGTTGGGGCCGCCGAACGCGAAGGTCAAAAACGCCTTCTGTTTGCTGCGTTGCCGGTCCATGTCGACGTCGTCGAAGAAGTCCGAGATGCGCTCGTCGGCCAGAACTTTGCGATAGAAAATGTCAACCGCGACGTCTACGGCTGCCGCGCCACCGAGCCGGTCATAAATGGAAGTGCTCATGTTTCGTGCTCTTTTCCTGACTTTCTAGAAGTTCTCTGTCGCGCCCATCACCGGGCACGCTAAACTGGTAAACTAAATACCTGTTTAGGTCAACAGCGAAGGCACGAACGCGCCGATCACCCGCTTGGGTGACAACGGAGGCACGTAAATTGCTCTCCAATGGCATGGATATCGTCTGGACCAAGGGTGCTTCAGTGACGGAGGTCGCGCTCAGGCTGCTGGTGGCAATCGCGATTGGCGCGTTGATCGGTTGGGATCGGGAGCGTGCCGACAAACCAGCGGGGCTGCGCACGCACATGTTGGTGGCGCTGGGCTCTGCGAGCTTCACCTTGCTCGGCTTCGAGGTCGGCGATCACCTCGCACCCAAAACCGGCGACGGCTTCGACCCCACGCGAGTGCTCCAAGGCGTAATCGGAGGCATCGGCTTCTTGGGCGCCGGCGCGATCATTCAGAACCGTGGTCATGTCTCCGGCATCACCACGGCTGCCAGCGTCTGGGTGGCGGGCGCGCTCGGCTCCGCCGCGGGCGTCGGCGCTTACGTACTCGCCGTGTTCACCTCACTGATGGCTTTCGGCATTCTGCGGTTCGTCAGGCCGAGCGCACGGGATTGATACTCAGACGTCGAAATCTCCCATATCCCCGCCGTCGTCGAAGCTATCTCCGCCGTCGGCAAGCTCCGAATCGTCGGCGTTGGCTTCGGCGGCGTTCGCTTCAGCGGCGTTCGCGTCGACGTCGTCGAACCCGCCGAGGGCGGAAAAGAAGCTCTGCGCGACCATGCTCCCGACGAAGCCCATCGCAAAGCTCGACAGCAGGCTCGCTCCGAAGCCCATGGCTCCCCCGCCCATCGTGCGTTCGAGGATCCCGGGCTGCCGTACTTCTGCGCGTGTGGCAACGCGTGCCAGCGCTTGCGTATCCTCGACCGCGGTCGCCGCGATCGCCCGCTGTTCGTTGGCTGGTGCGGCGGCAGCCAATTCGGCCAAGAGCACCTTCCGCTGCTCACTGCTGAGCTTGGCAAACGCCTCGGCGTGGGCTTGCTCGAGCGTTTCGGGCGGCGCCGTACGCAGCATGTAACGATAGCGTTCGAGCGCCTGCTGTTCGCTTCCGACCACCGGTGGTGAGCCCAGCGGCCGCTGTGTTGCTGTCGGTTGTCGATCCGCATCGCTCTCGACGCCCATCAAACGCGCTAGAAATCCCATGCATCCTCCATTCAGAAAACGGGTCTGAAGTGCACAACACGCGCCAAGGGCGTCCATTCCGAATTGCCGGTTCTATTCGGCAAAATTCGCTGATTTTTACGTAAAATAAAGGCCGACGCAAAGGCAACGACGCAATGCATGTGTGGCGGACTTGGCTTCCCCCTACACTTGTCGAGTGCGCGATGGGGCCAACTGCCTCATGACGACCCGCGCTTCGAAGCGCAGTGAAGCGATGGCTAAACCGCGATCGCGATCGTGCCACTCGAAGTGCGAGCGATTGCCAAATTGCGTGCAAGGGTGGGGCTGATTCCCATCAGCGGGGATTTTGCCGCTAGCGGCATCGTTTCGAGCAGTAGCTAGGCTTCGGCAAATTTCCGAACGCGGCGGAATCGCTCAATCGACACCCATCAGCCGCATTGCGCTGCTGAATGCGCGGGCGTAACAACGGATCATGGCTTCACCGGAATCGAGTCGACCGCTGCCGACACCGCCTCCGCCAAGACCATCGATGCCGAGCGTTCCGCATATCGATCTGGCGACGATAGTCGGGCGTCGCGCTGCCGCTGACTACACTCGTTCGGGTAGCGGAGTCGCGCCAGCGGATACGGTGCAGCCGGATGCGGAGCCCATCGAAGCCTTTCGACCGGGCTCCTTCGCCCCCGAGACCGCCATCGACGAACAAATCAACGACCTGGAGCGCTGGGTTCAGGCGAATTTGACCCGCAGTCGCAAAGAGAAGATTCGCTTTTGGGTATTGCGCGGACTCGCCATCTCCGGCGCGCTGCTGGCCGCTTTGATGGCCAAGCGCGAAAGTCCACAGGTCACGATCCTCGCTAGTGTGCTGGCCGCGCTGTGCGTGGCGATTGACGCTGCCTGGCCTTCGGATTCTTTCCGCAACGTGCATCAGCGCGCGGTGTGCGATCTGCGCGAGCTGCAAAATACGCTCAAGTTGCGTTGGGACAAGGTGTGCCTCGCGCATCCGGATTCTTCTGCACCGCAACGCACCGCGCATGCTTTGGCGTTGCTCGACCAAGTGCAGAGCAAGCGCGAAGAGATCGGCAAGTATTTGGGGTCAGCGGAAGCAAGCCCAGGGATCCAGCGCTGAGCTTCGGTCCACGTGGTCCACGTCAGAGCAGTGGCCAGCAGCGCGGCCGGCCTGATATCGTAGCTTGGTGGTCGCCGTTTCCGGGCTGTACATTTATCCAATCAAGTCCTGCCGGGGCATCGCGGTGCGAACGTGGCCGGTGGTTGCGCGGGGGTTCTTCGCCGATCGCCGCTGGATGATCGTCGCTGCCAACGGCAGCTTCGTGACCCAACGTGAAATGCCACAGCTTGCCCTGGTCGACACGAAGCTCGAAGGGGATCGACTGCAGCTGACCGCGCCGGGTAGCCCAAGCCTGGATTTGCCGCTCACGCACGAGAGCGGGCACACCCGTGAGGTCCAAGTTTGGCAGGACCGCGCCGTGGGCGTTCCGCACGGACCCGGGAGCGCTTGGTTTTCGGACTACCTCGGCGCCCCCCATGAACTGGTCTACATGCCCGAGCATCACCAGCGGCAGGTCAACCCGGCGCGCGCAAAGCCGGGCGACATCGTCGGCTTCGCGGACGCCTATCCGTTCTTGTTGATCTCCGAAGCATCGCTCGCTGACCTCAACGCGCGGCTCGAAATACCAGTCACGATGGAACGCTTCCGACCGAACATCGTGATCAGTGGCAGCGAGCCATTCGCGGAAGACGGCTACGCGCGTGTCCGCATCGGAGAGATCTCCTTCCGCGGGCCGAAGCGTTGTGAGCGTTGCGTCATTACGACCATCGATCCCGTGACTGGTGAAGGCGGCAAAGAGCCGCTGCGCACGTTGGCCAAATTCCGCTTGGAGGATCAGAAGGTGTGGTTCGGCATGAACCTGATCCACGATAACTTCGGTACACTGCGAGTAGGAGACTCGGTGCGTTAGCTGCGGGGCTTTGCACCCAAACGTGCGAGAAGTTGCACTCGGCGTGAACCTAGAGCTCACGTCAGCAGCTGATTCGTTGGACAGTGCGCGTGGCACCCCAATTGCACTACGCCGATGGATGCCACAAAGCGCGCGCGGGGATTTTCATGCAACTTCCACTGAGTTCGATGCGTCATTGAGTCAACCAACGGCAAAGCTGCTGGTCGAGTCAATCTCTCGCTTGAAAGTAGCGCCCGCGCCCCACACTGCCCCGGGATCGCTCGGGCATTTGTCGGCTGCGCCGGTGCTGGACCACACCGGGCCGTTCCGGCTGGTATGCGAGATCGCATCGGGGGGCATGGCAACCGTGCACCTTGCGATCAACCGCGGTGTTGCCGGATTCGAGAAGTTCGTGGCCGTGAAACGCATCCACCCACACTTGGCGCAGGCCACGGAGTTCTACGAGATGTTCGTCGACGAGGCGCGCATCGCAGCGCTAGTCGACCATCCGTATGTTTGCCGGGTATTCGACTTCGGACGTGCGGACCAAAGCTATTACATTGCGATGGAGTTCTTGCATGGGGAACCGCTGTCGAAGGTGCTGGCTTGCGCGGGCGAGAAAAACTTACACGATCCGTGTTTTCCGCACATTGCCGCGCGCGTCATCGCAAACTTCGCGGAGGGGTTACATGCGGCGCATTCACTGTGCGACGTCAACGGCCGCAATTTGGACATCATTCATCGCGACGTGACGCCCCAGAATTTGTTCGTCTTGTACGACGGCACGGTGCGCGTCACGGACTTCGGCATTGCGCGTGCGCGCCACCGCTTGCACGAAACCCACGGTGGTCGGCTCAAAGGCACGCTGGCCTACATGGCGCCCGAACAATTGAAGCGCGCCAACATCGACCAAGGCGTCGATATTTGGTCGCTGGGCGCGGTGCTCTGGGAAATGCTTACCGCGCGCAAGCTGTTCCGCTGTTCCAATGACGGCGAAACGGTGATGGATGTGATGACGCACGCGATCGTAGCGCCGTCGCACTACAACCCGCACGTCTCACGCGAACTCGATCAAATCGTCCTTCGCGCATTGTCGCGCGATCGAAGCGAACGCTACGCTACCGCAGCCGAGCTGGCGCGTGCACTCGAGCAGTATCTGACGCACAGCGGAGATTCGGTGCTGGCGATGGACGTTGCAGAGTGGCTCTCTGGGCTCTTCCCCACTGGCAAAGAGCGTGGCCGCGAGTTGTTCGATTTGGCCCGCGCCGCCGCCGAGGAGATGCCGCGATTTGCGATGAGCGATGGCTCCGAGGACGGGCCGCCAACCGTTCGCGATTCGCACGGCTCACTGGCCGCGATCGCCCTCGTCATCGACGAACCACGCACCGAGACCCGTTCGGCGCCGGCCGCCACCTTGCCGAGCCAAGCTACGCCGCCCCCGCGACTGGCCGATCGAATCATCGCAGTCGCGCTCGCGGGAAGCCTGGTGCTGATCGGAGTCGGAGCGGTCGGGTCGCTGCTCCGTCGCTCGCCGCTCGCCGCTGCCCCTATGCCGGCGCCGGCGCAGGCGGCATCGCTCAACAGCCTCGTGCCCAACGATTTTTTCTCGTCCGCGACTAGCACTCGATTCGCTCCCATGCCGAGCAAGATCGCTCCCCAAACTGCAAGCGATCAGCTGCGTCTGCCCCCGGCGCAACGCCTCGCACTGAAGCGTACGAAGTTGCCGCCGTCCAGACCTTCGGCAGCGGCGCTGCCAAGCGTCGAACCCGGTTCCGTTTTCGTCTCGACGCCCGGCGCAACCGCCCAGGTATTCGAAGCAGGGCGCGCACTTGGACGAACCCCGCAGCAGCTCGACCTTTCCCCAGGGCCGCACACGTTACTGCTGAGGTCGGACAATGGCACACGGACGGTACTCGTCGACGTCAAACCCGGCTCCGCTGCAGTGCTGAGTTTGTCGCTGGCAGACAACAACACCCTGGCTACTAGCTCACGCTGACACGAGACCACCATGAAATCCGAAACAAAAGTCGTAGTCGAGTTGCCTTGGGTGCATATGGTGGGTCGTGAAGCCGAGCTGGCTCACGCCGTGGATACGGCCGTGCTCGTGCGCGAAAGCGGCGAACGTCACGTCATCACCGTGTCCGGTGGCGATGGTTCGGGAAAGACGCGCTTCGTAGATGAGCTCTGTCAGCGATTCTCGGAACGCGGGTTGTTTCCCGAGCGCGTCTTTCGCGCGCAAGCGACGCCGGGCGACGGCGCGCATGCGCTGATCGCGAGACTGCTACGGCAACGCTTCGACATCGAAGAAAGCTACGCCATGCACGACCAGCAGAATCTGCTGCACGCCCACGTGAGTGAAGTATTGGCCGAGGAAAAGGTGGAGGACGTTTGCTACTTCCTCGGTAGCCTGTTCGGCGTACGGAGCGCCGGCACTTCACTGACGCGCGCCTTGTCGGTCGACCCGTTTCACGCCGGCGTGGTTCAGCAGTCGATTTTGGCGAATTTCGTGGAGGCCGACGCCAAGCATGCTCCATTGTGTTTGATTTTCGAGGACCTGCAGCACGCGGACTACGAATCGCTCGATATCCTGTTGTTCTTGGCGGAGACGCTGTGCAGCCGCATCCTCATCGTATGTACCGGCTCTTCCGAGTTCTTCGCGCAACGCGAGCTGTGGACGGCCTTCGGGGCACCCCACCACGAGCTGTTCGAGCTACCCCGGTTGAGCTGCGACGAAGGAGACCAGCTACTGAACGAGTTCCTGATTGGCTGCGAGGGCGGCGTGCCCGTCGACCTGTACGGGGTGGTCGACGACCACGCCCATGGCAACCCCAAGCTGATCGAGCGATCCGTGCGAGCGTTCTTCGAGTGCGGTGTGCTCGTCCCTGAGCCGAACATCGGTCAATATCGCTACATTCCCGAGCGACTGGCCGCATTCCGACTGACGCCGGAGTCCAACGTAGATTGCATATCCACGCTCTCGGCCTCGGAATTGCGCGTGATCGAATACGCCGCGATCGTTGGCGAGCCGTTCTGGTTCGGTGCGCTAGTGGCGCTGGCGCGCTCCGACGCAGGAGACGGCGGCGGACAAGATGTCATACGCGAATTGAGCCATACCGTGCATTCCTTGGAACGGCGCGGCATGTTCGTGGAGCACCCGGAGGCGACCTTCCCCAACGAGCGCGAGTTCTCCTTCGTGCGCGAAAGTGAGCGAAAGCGAGCTCTGGCACGCGTGGGCAGCGAACTGCGCCGGCGCTATCATCGCACCGTGGGTCAGTGGCTGTCCGAGGTGCCGCACGAGCGTCGGCACACCGACATCAGCGCGCTCGCGGGGCGTCATTTCGAGGCTGGCGGCAATGGCTTTCGCGCAGCCGACGCCTACCTCTCGGCCGCGTCGCTGGCGCGCACGCAGTATGCTCCAGAACAAGCGGCCCCCCTATTCGAAGCGGCCCTGAAGCTGCTCACCGACGACGATGACGAGCGGCGCGTGCAAGCACTTCACGACCAAGGCGATGTCCTGGTCGCGCTCGGGCGAACGTCGGAGGCGCTCGGCGCGTTCGAGGACATGCTGCGCCTGGCGCGTCGCTCGGGAAAGACTGCGAAAGTCGGGGCCGCGCACAGCCGCATTGGCCGCGTGTTCCGTCAAACGGGTCGGCTCGACGAAGCCCAAAAGCACCTGCAACGCGCGCTCGAGGCGTTCGAAGCCGTGGCCGATGAACGCGGCGTGGCCGGCGCGCAAGACGATCTGGGCCGCTTGGCGTGGATGCGCGGGGACTTCGAAGTCGCGCTGCGAGAGATGCGCGCCGCCTTCGACTTGCGCAAGCAATTGGCCGACGCACGCTCGATTGCCGTGAGCTTGAACAACATCGGGGCGGTGTGTTTGGATCGCGGTCAGCTGGCGGATGCGGAGCAGGCCTTCGGTGCCGCGCTCCAGATCCGCTCGCGGATCGGCGATCGCAGCGGGCAAATCGAGAGCCTGGAGGCGCAAGCCGAGCTGTGCATGCGCATGGCCGAGTACAGCAAGGCGGTCGACTTGTTGACGAAGGCCCAGCGCCTGGCCGAATCAGTGGGTGACCGCTCACGCACCTTACCGGTGCTGGCATCGCTCGGCACGGCTTACGCTTGCCTGGGCGAATCGAAGCGCGCCCTGTCGATCTTTCTCGGTGCCCGCGAGCTGGCGATCGAGGTCGGCGACAGCATGAGCCACAC
>Ga0247772_1000059_pt1 | contig 60403 bp, 51 predicted proteins | sample UWRJL151409C6_FD_179945 | JGI IMG/M metagenome (GOLD analysis project Ga0247772, IMG submission 179945) | Plant litter microbial communities from Arlington Agricultural Research Station in Wisconsin, United States - UWRJ-L151-409C-6 | ecosystem: Environmental > Terrestrial > Plant litter >...
CGAGACGCGGGTGCCTCCCCGAGCCACCGAGAACATGGGGCGTGCCGAGTGAGCTTGTGCTTAAAAGATGCTTAAGCAGGCCCTCACAGTTTCTTAACGGGCCTGGGCGGCGAGCTTCAGCACCGGGTTGCGCTCGCGCGGATCGGGCCCGCCTTCGGCCTTCGGCAACGAGCGCAGGTACGAGTAGATCGCGCGCGCGTCGTCGTTCGATAAGCCTTTGAATGCGTTCCAGGGCATGGGCGAGCCTTCGCGACCGGCCCCCGAGGTCAGGCGTGCGGTGAACATGCCTTCGTCCCAGCCTTCGATCCAACCCCAACGCGGGTCGGGTGTGAGGTTCGGGCTCAGGTAAGTCTTTTTCTCGCCGCTGGTGGCGGGATGCTCGGCGCCACCGCCGAAGAGTGGACCGACGAGTTCGCCGGTGCGCGTATCCATGCGCGTGTGGCAAGAGACGCAGTTAGCGACGTGATGGGCCAGGTAGCGACCGTTCTCCGCGTCTGCGGCGCGTGGTGCGTACTTCGCGGGCGTGGTCTTGGGCCCTACCGGCGCAATCACCCAGGCGCGCACGACATTGCCGAGCAGATTGAGCTCGTGCGCGGGAACCTGATGGCGCACGGGCGCCGTAGTCCGCAAATACGAGATGACGGCCGTCAGATCGTCGTCGGCCAGGTCCGCGAAGGGCATGAATGGCAGCACTGCGGTGCCGTTGGGACGCACGCCGTAGCGGAGGATGCGCGCCAAGTCTTGGTCGCTGTAGCGGCCGATCCCGGTCTCCGCGTCCGAAGTGATATTGGGCGCGCGGAACACGCCGACCGGCAAGTCGAACTCGTATCCCCCCGAAAGCGCGGCCGTGCTTGCGGGCGGTTCGCCGGACGGCAAGCGCGCGCCGTGGCAGTCCGCGCAATGAGCCGGGCCCTGCACCAAGTAGCGCCCACGCGCCACGACTGCCGGATCCGAGCTGGCCCGAATGTCGACGTCTTTCACGGGAAATTGACGGGTCTGGCGCGACCAGGTGAGCCCGCCAAAGCCCAGCACGAACAGTCCCAGCCCGAGACCCAAGCGACCCAAAATCCGACCAACCTTCATGCATAGGGAAGTGGAGCGACGCGCGCTTTCGTTACACGGGGTCGGCGAGCGTCGTCTTTTTTTTGGTATGCTGGGCGGGCATGCTGTCCGTCACCGAACCCGCGCAGGGCGAAGCCACCGAGGCGGCCGTATTGGCGGCCCGTGCGCTGGCCGGCGACCGCGCGGCCGAGGCCCAGCTGTGCTTGCGCCTCGCGCCCGCAATTCGCGCTTTTGCCCGGCGCCGCCTGCGCAGCAGCGAAGCGACCGGCGAATTTCAGCAAGAAGTGCTGCTGATTTTCGTGGAGGCGCTGCGCGAGCGAAGGCTCGAGGATCCGGCGCGCGTGGCCGGCTTCGTGCTGGGGATCTGCCGCAACTTGGCGTTGGATCGCGTCCGTGAGCGTGAACGTCGCGGCAAGCTCTGGGAGCTGTACGGCGAAGTGGTGTCGGCATCCGACGTGGTGCAGCCGGCCGAGGTCACGCTCGAGATCATGCGCCTCGAGGATTGCCTGACCGAGCTCTCGCAGCGCGCGCGCCAAGCCGTCTGGCTTTCCTACGGCGAGCTGCTCAGTCATTCCGAGGTGTCCACTCGGCTCGGCATCAGTGAGGGCAATGCTCGCGTGCTTAGGCACCGCGCGTTGCACACACTCAAGCAATGCGTCGCTTCGCCCAAGCGCTGGGAGGCCATGCAATGACCGCCGCGGACGACTCGCTCGCGCTGCTCGACGACTATCTCTCGGCCGCGATGTCCGACGAGCACGCCGCGGACTTCGAGGAGCGTCTATTTGCCGCCGCGGCGCAGGGCGAGGCCCCAGAGCTCGCTTACCTCGATACATTTTTCGTGCAGGCGGAGTGGTTCGTGTCGCGTGGCGGCTTTTCGTCGGGGGCCACCGCCGAGCAGATCGCCGAGCTGCGCAAGCTGCCCAATGTCCACTACATCGACGTCGAGGCAGACACGCGGGTGGGTGCATGGCCGGCGGACACCAAGTTCGTCGTCTACCGCTTGGACGTCGATCTGCGCGGTTACGAGAATATCGACGTCGCCATCGTCACGCCCGACGGGCAGCACCGCAAATGGTTCCGAGACGTCGCGTACGATCCCGTGGACGGCGCACTTTACGGCGCGTGTGATGCGCCCCTCGCCGCTTCGACCTTTCGACACGAACCGCTGATCGCACGCATTCAGGCGTCCCGTTCGTCGAGCGGCAAGCGCGAGATCGTCGCTGAACTGAGCGTGACTCCGAAGTAGGCGCGCGCCTCACGCTGGGCCCCCGGTGACCTCGCGCTCGATTCAGGTTAGTCTTTCAGGTAGTGCCCGAAGTCCTCGCAAAAGTCACGACCCGTACGCTGAACGTACCGCGTGGCCCGGACGTATCGCACCGCATCCGGGTGCCGGGCGCGTGGCTCGAAACCGGGGAGGTCGTGGAGTTCGAGCTGCCGCGCAACTTGACCTGCGCCGCGTGCGACGGCGGAGGCTGCGATGCGTGCGAACGCGCGGGGGCGATCACCATGCGCGGACGCCAAGAGCTGGCCGAGATCTTGAGTGTGACCTTGCCGAAGCGGAAACCCGGCGCCGACGGCGAAGCGCGGGGCGTCGTGATCCGCATCCCGGAGCAGGGCGGGCTACCGCCCGAGAACGGCGAGGTCTTGCCGCGCGGGCTGCTGCTGCTGCGCGTCGAGCCCGCCGAAGTGGCGGACCCGGGCGTCACCCGGGTGGCGTCGACCGTGCCGCCGGTCTCCATACCGCAGCGCGTGCTGCATTCTTTGCGCATCCCCGAGTCCCCTCGCGGCCGGGTCCGGCTTCTCGCCGTGGCGGTCGTGATCGTGGTTCTGGTGGGGTTCGCAATCCTCGCACTCAGGCGGCATCGTGGGCTAGGTTAGGCCCCATGAATCCCGTGGCCATGGCCCTGATCATCGTGACCTTGAGCTCGGTGTTCGCGGTCAGTGCCTGGCGTCGCTTCAACTTGGCCAAGGTAGGTACGGCGACCTGGGAGAGCCGCCTGACCGAGATCCCGAAGCGCCTAGGCCTCGTTTGGACGTTCGCCTTCTATCAAAAGAAGATGCGCAATTACCTGTGGGCAGGTCTAGCGCATCAATTCATCTTTCTCGGTTTCGTCGTGCTGCTGATGCGCACGTTGATCTTGTGGGGCCGCGGTTTTTACCCGAGTTTCAACCTGTTCGTGCTCGGGCCCGAGCCCCTCTTCGGCATGCTGCCGCTGGGCGCAATCTACAACTTCTCGAAGGACATCTTCGAGGGCCTGGTGCTGCTCGGCGTGGCCGTGTTCGTGTACTACCGCGTGGTGCGCCCGCAGAAGCGCATGACCCTGGGCGTGGAGGGCCTGATCATCCTGGGCATCATCTCCACGATGATGCTCACGGATCTTTTGTACGACGGAGCGGGCACCGTGCTCGCGCATCGCTTCGCGAATGAGTGCAGCGCGGGTGCGAATGCATTTCCGTGCTCCTCCATGGCCACGATCATCGCGCCGCTAGCGCCGGCCGAGGGCGAGCTCAGCTATCACTTTGCCGAGCCAGGCGGCTCCTTGTTCGCACTGATGCTCTCGGGTGTTGGCTCGAGCGTGCTCGTGGTCCTCGCGCACATCGGCTACTGGGCGCACTCCAGCCTAGTGCTGATTTTTGCGAATCTGCTGCCGTACACCAAGCATTTTCACATCATCACCGCGATCCCGAACGTATTCTTCGGGGACATCACGCCGCGCGGCCGCTTGCGCCCACTCGCGCCCAGCACCGAGGCCTTGATGGCCGCGGTCGAGAAGGCGACCGAGGGCGAAGATCTGCTGAGCGCCCGCATCGGCTACGCCCGCATCGAGCACTTCACCTGGAAGGACATGCTCGATTTCTACACTTGTACGGAGTGCGGGCGCTGCTCGGACAATTGCCCCGCGTTCACCACCGGCAAGGTGCTGAGCCCCAAGCAGTTCACGCTCGATCTGCGCAATCACTTGTACGGTCGCCAAGAAGAGTTCCTCGCGGTTGGTCCGGCTGCCGTACACCAAGCCACCGCGCCGGCACCCAGCGAGCCATCCGCGGAGCCCGCGGAGGCACCCAAGGCAGACGCCGACGCCGAGAAAAAAGCCGAATCTGCCGAACCCGCCAAGGTCTACAAGCCGCTCGATCTCGTGCCCGGCGTGATTCACGAAGACGTGCTCTGGGGCTGCACGACTTGCCGCGCGTGCGAAGAGCAGTGCCCGGTGAACATCACCTACGTCGACAAAATCGTGCAGATGCGTCGCAACTTGGTGGTGATCAAGGGTGAGTTCCCGAGCCAACTGGCCAAGCCCTTCGAAGGCATGGAGGGCAACGGCAACCCCTGGAACCTGGCGCGCGTCGATCGTGCGAGTTGGTCCGAAGGACTAGGCGTGAAGAGCTGCGCCGAGAAACCCGACGCCGAGGTCCTGTTCTGGGTCGGTTGCGCCGCGAGCTACGACGACCGCGCCAAGAAAATCGCACGCAGCACCGCGCAGCTGCTGCTCGCGGCAGGCGTGGACTTCGCGATCTTGGCCGAAGAAGAAACGTGCACCGGCGATCCAGCGCGCCGCGCGGGCAATGAGTACCTGTACACGATGCTCGCCGAGACCAACGCGGCCACCTTGAACGGCTACAAGGAGCAAGGCGGGGTGAAGAAAATCATCACCACTTGCCCGCATTGCTTCAACACGCTCAAGAACGAATACCCGGACTTCGGCGCCAAGTTCGAGGTCGTTCACCACACCGACTACATGCTGGAGCTGGTGGCGCTGAAGAAGCTCACCCCGAGCAAGCCGGTGCGCGCAAAAGTCGTCTATCACGACTCCTGCTACCTCGGACGTTACAACGATATCTACGAGTCACCGCGGACCATCCTGCAAGGCATCCCCGGGGTCGAGCTGGTCGAGGCGGAGGGCGTGAACAAGAAGAAGGGCCTGTGCTGCGGCGCGGGTGGCGCTCAGATGTTCATGGAGGAGCAGAACAATAACCGCGTCAACGTGAAGCGCACGCTGCAGCTCCTGGATACCGGCGCGACCACGATTGCCAGCGCGTGCCCCTTTTGCATGACGATGCTCAGCGACGGCATCAAGTCACAGTCCAAAGAAGAAACGGTTCGAAATATGGACGTGGTGGAAATGCTTGCCCTTTCGTGCGGCGTCGCGGACGGCCCCCAAAACCCGGCCGGCACGGGCTCTGAATCTGGCGCGGCCGCCGCCGAATGACGCCGCGTCAGCAAGTGCTATAGTGGTAGACGAATGGCCATCAAGCCCACAGAGACCCAGATCAGGCCCGAACCGGAGCACACGCCGCCCTCCCCGGGCGAGGTGCGTCGCCTACAGGGTTACGACTGTGATTTCTGTGAACGCCACTTCGAGGGGCCCCCGGCCGGCTCCGGCCTGTTCCTGTGGTCCCGTGGCGACGAGTACCGCTTCGAAGAACCGCCGCTCTGCGAAGAGTGCGCCATGCGCATCAGCGTCGGCGCGGTGCTCCAGTGGCAGAGCGAAGAAGAAGAAGGCTGAGCCCGCTCCTCGCATCGTGTCATCGCCGCGCGCTCGCCCGAAGCAAGGCCTTCTAAGATTGGGTTGATGGTCACGCGCCTCGCCGCGCCCGTCCCAGCCTTCGGCGTCGCACCTCGGCACCCAGCCGCTCGAAACGCGCGGCAGTCGTATGGTTGCGACCTGCGGTGGCGAACCTGGAAGCAGCGCGATCTACACCTTAGGCCGGCTCTCAGAGGGGCCGCCAAGGCGCCAAGGGAGAGGGAGACAAGATCGCCAGAAGAGGGAGATTGGGGTTTCGCCCGGTTCGGCTATTTTCGTCGTGAAATCTCAGGATCGCGGGGCACAACGTCTTGCTCCGGCTTCGAGTCCTTCGCCAGATCGCCGTTTGGAAGCCGATGACTCGCGAGAGCCCGCGCGCGCTCGATCAACTCGCGCAACTCGGAGTCGGCCGTGAAATGCACGCCAAAGCCATCGGCCGAAAGCGGCTCGAGTTCACGAGCGCGCCGGCGCACCTCGGCAACCGTGGAGGCGGCGCGGGCTTCGGCGCGGGCTTCGGCGCGAGATTAGGGAATGATTTTGCCATTCCTGGGTTGGCGGTGGGCAAGCGCGAATCGCTAGCTGGCGATCGCGACAAAGTCTGAGCGAGGTCTTTGACCGGTACTCGAAGGCGCACCGGCAAACGTCGGATCTGCTCGCGAACATCCGGACGCGGAAACCTCACAGCGAGAAGCTCCGCGACCTGTCGCCGAGTCTTGCCTCGACACGCCTCGAACAGCTCCGACGCGTTTTCAGCGTTCAAGTGCACGCAAGCTGCCGAGGTGCGTCGGTCAGACCAACATTCCCTCAGCGGCGAGCCTGGAAAGCGCGCGCTGCGACGAAGCCCGCGCGCACCGTGCTGCGATCCAACTTCACCTGGTGAAGTCGCGTCGCCGCGCTTCCGGCGAGAACACCGCGCACTCTGAGGTGCGCGGCAGGATCGCGATCGCCCCCTCTCAATCCCTGCGCACTTTGCCTGGCGGAGTCGGCCCGTTACTGAAGCGTCGGTTCGGGAAGTTCGGAGCTCCTGATTGGCGGTAGGCGTTCGAGTAGTTCGTGGGCGGCGCTGCGCAGCACAGTGGAGGACTCCGAGTGGTGCAGCACTTCGGACAGTTCGTTGCGGGTGCAGACGGCGAGCAGCGGCATCGTGATCGCGGGCGGTGAGCCGGGGTTGAAGAGCATCGATAGCCGGACACGCGGGCGGCTGAGCCAGCGGCCGTGTTGGGCGATGGCTTCGAGCACTTCGAGCCGTGCGGGGCGGCGTGCGGTCATGCGCACCACGTCGTCTTCGGTCAGGCGTGGGTTTTCGAGCAATTGGCGGATCACGAGGGGGTGCGGATCGCTGAGCAGCTTGTCGAAGGCGCGGCGATTGGGGCTGCGCGCGAGGCTTTTGCGCTCGCCCACGGTGAGCTCACGGCCGGTGCCGTAGTCGGGCACGGGCAGCTCACGGGCCGGGCGATCGTGGACGGTGGGCGGTGGGGCCCGGCGCAGCAGGCGCGCTAAACTGAGGAGGTGCCGGGCATCGGCCTGGGCGCGTAAGCGGTCGACTAGATCGCATTCGCCGAGCGACGCGAAAAGAAGCGCGACGACCAGGATGGCTTCACGGGCCTGCGGATCGGCGCGCTCGTTGTCTTCGCACAATGCGTTCAGCACCGTCGCGCTCTCGTGCTCCGAGCCGTTGAGCAGAAAATCGCGCAGCCAACCGGTACGCAGTGCCAGATCCGGCAGCGACAGCAGCACTCGCTTGAGGCGTTCGACCGGGGTCATCGGCGTGACCTAGCCAAGGATGGGGCAGATTTTTGGGTTTGTCACGGCTCTGAGCGATCCCTGGGCTAAGCTCTTCCGGCCATGGCTGCGGTTCCGCTTTCGATTGAACGCCTGTCTGTCGCGTTCCAAGCACGCCGGCGTGCCCCTGCGCGCTGGCTGAGCCTGTCAGTGTTGGTCTCGTTGCTGATCGCCGCGGGGCTTTTGGCGCGCCACGGCACGGTCTGGACGCGCGGCGCAGCTGCGTTGTTGCTGATCTTGGCCGTGGCTCAGATTTTCGTGCGCCGGGCCCGCGACAAGCGAGATTTCCAGGACGTGCAGCGCACGATTCGGCGCGTGCTCGTGCCAGTCGATCGCGCGGTCGGGGAGCGCGCGCTGCGCGCGGCGGCGTTGGCCGAGCAGGCCACGCGCGATCCGCGCGTCGGTTCGCTCGAGCTCGCGCAGTTGCATTTTCAGCGTCAGCTCGAGCGCGCGCCCTTGGAGGCCGTCGAAGCGCAGGCGGCGCGGCGTGCCACTTTGCTGCGCAGAATCGCGCTTGGTCTGGTGGTGGTGGCGGCGCTGGGGGTAGGCCGCGATCCGAACCGCGTGTTGGAGGGGCTCGATGTGCTGATCGCGCGTCGGGGCCTGGCTCCCGTGCCCATGCCTTGGTTGGATTTGGTGCGCGTCACGGTCCAACCCCCGGCTTACTTGCACTTGCAGGATCGCTCGATTTTCCCCGGCTTGGGCAGCGCCGAAGCGCGCGGCAGCGCCGTGACCATCCACGGCGTCCCGCTCGCCGACGGTCGGCATTTGGTGCTCACGGACGGTGCGCATGAGGTGCCGTTCGTCGCAGACGGTTCGGGTGGCGTCGTTGCCCGTTACGTGCTCAATGATGACGCCGAGCTCAGGATCGCGGCGCGCTTCGGGCAGGTGTTGATTCGAGAGCCCGAGGGGGTAGTGCTCGAGGCGGTGCCGGATGCCGTCCCCGTGGTCGAGCTCGAGGGCGCGCCGGAGCGCATCGATCTCAGGGATTTCGATCGCCGTGAGCTGCGTTATCAGGCCTCCGATGATCATGGCCTGCGCGAGATCGATCTGGTCTTGCGCGCGGGTGGGCGGGAAGATCGCCGTCCCCTGACCCGCCTGGATGGCGAAACGAAGTTGATTCGCGGGGCGTACGCGATCGAATCCAGCGAACCCTTTCTGCGCCGCACGTTCCTGCCCGTGGAGGTGCGCATCGAAGCCCGCGACGACGACGCGACGTCCGGGATAAAATGGGGAAAAAGCCAGGCCTTCATGCTGATCCCGGTGCCCGTGGGGGAACCGGAAGCGGCGCGCTACGCCGCGCTGCGCGCGGTGCGCGACAGCTTGGCCGATCTCTTGGCCAGCGAGCTCAGTCCCAACACGGCGCTGAGTGACGCCGAGCGGCGCAAGGCGGACAGCGCGCGCACCACGGCCGTGGCCGCGCAACTACGCGCCATGTTGGAGAAGCGGTTTGCCGGCGTCAGTTTGCCGCCTGCCCAGCGCGCATTCCTGGGTGGCCAGGCGCGCGTCCTGGCCCGCGCTTTGCCCACTCCGGCTTCCGCGATGCGCCGCACGGAAGATGTGCTGCTCGCGGTCGATGCCGCGCTGCGTGGTCTGGGCAATCGCGACGCGGTGACGGTCGCCAAGCGCCTCGGCGATGCTGCCGAAGAAGCGGCCGAGGGCGCAAAGCAAGCGCTCGAGAGCGAGCGCCGGCAAGCGGGGCTCAGTCGTCTGAATCAAGCGCTCGGTGTGCTCGGCCCCGGTGCCCACAATTTGGTGACACTCGGTCCGCTCGGCCGCGACGTGGGCAGCGTGGCTGAAGGTGAAATCCGGCGCATCACGCGCGCTCAGGATAGCGGGAATCTGCTCGCGACGGAGCTGGCCGCGCGTCACTTGGCGGCCCGTTTGCGCAGGCCGAGTCCGTCCTTCAGCACCGCGGGTGGCGGCGGGGTCGAATCGGGTGCCGGTTCGCAAAGCGGCGATGAATCGCACGCCTCCGACGCCGACAAGAAATTCGATGAATTGGTCGGTGAGCTCGAGCGCCTCGCTGAAGAGCACCAGCAAGAGCTGAGCCGCGTCGAGCGCAACTTGGCGGACGCGGAGAAGGCCGTCGATTTGAACGACTTGAAGCAAGAAGCCGCTCAGCGCGCCGCCGAGCTGCGCCAGAAGACCGCGCCGCTGCCGCAATTCGGGGATGATGCGAACTCGGCGCGGGCCGCAGCCGCGCTCGGCCGAGAGCACGCGCAGTCGATGGCCCAGAGCCTCGCGCGCTTGTCGCTCAAGGACGCGGTCGAGAGCGGTCGCCATGCTCGATCCGAACTTTCCGACGCCGCCAAACGCAGCGCCAACGCGAGCCCGTTCGAGGCCATCGATCAAGCTACACTGGCCGAAGCTCGCGCGGAGCTCGATCGCGCGCTGGCTTGGGCCGAGCAGAGTCTGGAGCGTGCCGAAAAGAGCGCCGCCGAGAAGGCGATCGCCGGTTTGCAAGATTCGGCGGGTCGCGAGCGCTCGCTCTCTGAGCGCGCGGCAAATCTAGCCGGGCGCGGCAACCACGGTGAGATCTCACTGCCCGAAGATTTGGCGGACGCGCTGGGCAAGGCCGAAGGCCTGATGCGCGACGCAGCCAAAGAGCTCGGCGCGGGTCACGGCGAGCAAGGCTTGTCCTTGCAGCGCGACGCGCAGCGCCTACTCGAACAAACCAACGATGGCCAAAGTGGCTCCGGCGACAGCGACGGCAAGGATCAACAGCCCCAGCAATCGCCGAAGGATTCTTCGAGCTCGAAGGGTAAGCAGATGCGTACCGAGGCAGACGTACCGAAGGCCGAGGGGGGCCAGGCAGACGACTTCCGGCGCCGTGTCTTGGAGGGCTTGAGCAAACAAGGTAGCGGGCGGCTTTCGGATGCGGTGCGGCGCTACGCAGAAGGGCTCTTGCAATGAAGCGCAGCGTATTGGTTCGGATCGCGCTGGCTTCGATGTGCTGCGTGGGCTCTGCGACGGCGGCTTTCGATTTCGGCCTGGGCAATCCGGTGGAGCGCGTCGCCAATGCCATCACCGAGATCGACACGCAACGCGCCACCGAGTTGCTGCAGCACATTCCGGTGGAGTCGGCGAGTTTGACCTTGGAGCGCGCGCGGCTCGCGGTCTATCTCGGCGAATGCGACCGCGCCGAAGCCATTCTGTCGAACCCGCTGCTCAGCGAATCGCGCGAAGGCGCATCACTGGCTGAGTTGGCGAAGAGTTGCGCGCGTGCCACCGCCGCAGGTTTCGTGCTGGAAGACAAGCCGCGCGGCGTTTGGCTGCGGCTGCAAGACGACGCGGACCGTGCGCTCGCGCCCTTCATCTTCGAGGTCGCGGCCGAGGCGCGTGATACGGTCTCGAAAGAGGTCGGCATCGATCTGCCTCGGCCACTCCGGATCGATTTGGTCCGCGATCTGTTTTCGCTCTCATCGGTCTCGGGTTTGCCTCTAAAAGCAGCCGAAACGACGGGTACGCTGGCGGTCGCGCGCTGGGGGCGCGTGATCATGCTCTCGCCGCGCGCGCCGGTGCAGGGCTACCCTTGGCAAGACACCTTGGCGCACGAGATCACGCATTTGCTCGTGACGCGTGCGACGCGTGATTTCGCGCCGCTCTGGATGCAAGAAGGCCTCGCCAAGCGTTTCGAAGTGCGTTGGCGCCCCGCGCGTCCGTTCGATCGACCGGACTGGGCGGACACGGGCGCGCGCAACGCGGCGCTCGATGGGCGTTCGGTCGGCATCGATAAGCTCGGTCCGTCGATCGCGATGTTGCCGACGCCGGAAGCGGCGGGCATCGCCTTTGCCGAGGTGACGAGCTTCATGCGCTTTTTCATCGAGCAGAACGGCGAGCCTGCGCTCAGGCTGCTGTTTGCGGATTTACGTGGCAATGGCCCGGCAGGCGCGGAGGCCGCGCTGCTCAGCGTGACCGGCTATGGACTCTCGGAGTGGAATGCCCGCTGGCAGCGATTCTTGCGCGAACCGGTCAAACCCAGCGCGGAAGCAGCGCTGCACGCCGTCGCGCCGCGCGGGCAAGGTGACGCCGGTCGTCGCGTGCGGCTCGCCGATCTGCTCGCCGGGCGTGGTCATGGTCGTGAGTCCGCGAGTGAAGTCGAGCCACTGCTCAATTCGCTGCCCCGGCTGCCTCAGGTCCGCGCCCGCGTTGCCTCTGGCTTGTACGCGGCCGGTGACGATGCGGGGGCGGAGCGCGCTCTGGGCACCGTGGCGGAAATTGACAACCTGTACGGACCTTGGTTTGCGCTGGCCGGCCGAGGGTTCAAGCGGCGCGGCCAGCCTGCCGAGGCAGATCCCGCGTTCACCCTGGGCCTCTCTGCCGATCCGCTTTCCGACGAAGTAGCCTGCGAGGGCTACGCCGATCATCCAAATCGTGGCCCAGAATCCGGGATTGGACAGCCGATGGCACCGAAAGAACCACCATTGCCCACACGACCGGCGTGGCTAGAGCTATGTAAAGCGGCCCGAATGGTGCCGCGAGATTGACCGCTGGTACCCCGGGCGCTTAGGATAATCAGCTCGAATCTCTGCGAAGTTTAAAGGATTTCCGTGGGTCTCGCGACGTACGCTGCTGCTCAGCTTTTGCGCGCACTGCCGCGTGTCCGAATTAGTCGGGCCGTCGGACAACTGTGCGAACTACCACTCTCTCCGCCTGTGTCGCGCGCGATCATGGGTGCGTATTCACGCGCCTACCGCGTGAACCTGGAGGAAGCCATGCCCGAACCCGGGCCCTACGCGAGCTTCGACGCGTTCTTCACGCGTCCGCTCAAGGACGGCGCGCGCTTGATCAGCTCGGACGCGGTCGTGTGTCCGGCGGACGGCAAGTTGTCGTCGTGCGGCCGCGTGGACTCGGGTTCCCGTATCTTCGTCAAAGGCCAACACTACGACGTGGGCGAATTGATCGGAGACGCTCGCGATGCGGCACGCTACAGCGGCGGCGAATTCGCGGTCGTGTACCTGGCTCCTGGCGACTATCACCGCGTGCACTCGCCGGTGGACGGCGAGATCTCACTGGTGCGAGGCATCGCCGGCGATTTGTATCCCGTCAATTCGATCGGCGAGAAGCACATCCCGCAACTCTTCGTGCGCAATCATCGCGCGGCGATCGTGATCGACACGCGCGGTCTCGGCCGCGTGACGGTCGTGATGGTCGGCGCGGTGATCGTCGGGCGAATTACCATCACCGCCTTGCCCGGCCGGCCCTCGGCCGAGCCCGGCTTGCACCCAGTGACGCCCGCCAAGAGCGTGGCTCGCGGTGACGAAATCGGCATGTTTCACCTGGGTTCGACCGCGGTGGTCTTGCTCGAGCCGGGGCTGAGCGTCGGTCGCCCACTCGGCAAGGTGCGCTTCGGTGAATCGCTGTTGAGAGCTGGATGACGATCGAAAACTCGGAAGACACGGCGCACGTTGGCGTTACCGATCCGGCAGAACCGCTGGCCTCCGAGGCTTCGTCTGGCGCCACGGATTCCGTGCATGACGGCGCTCCCACCGCCGACCCGACCAGCGTCGTGATCGAGACTGCCCCGCTCGCGGGCACGCACGATTCGACGCCGCCGCTGTCACGCAAGCTCGCGCCTCCGCCCAAGCCCAAGCGTGACTCGGGCGCGGCTTCCGCGCCTCCGTCAGGTCGCCCGCCGGAAGGTGCGGAACTGTTGGCCCCCGCTAGCGCACTGAAGGCGCCGATCGCCCCCGCCATCTCGTTCTCTGGCGAGGGCGTGCCGACTTTGGAAAATCCGCCTCCGACGCTGAATGAGCCCCCGGTTGCCGCGGCTCCTGCTCCCGTTGCGCCGCTCAGTCAGCCGCCGCCGATGCGTCGCCGCTCGAATCCCTCGTTCCCCGACGTGAGCACGGTGAGCATGCCGAGCGCCGCTCGCACGCCTTCGGATCCGGCGCTCGCTGCAGATGCCGCCGAAGGGAAAGAGACCGCGAACGCGCTGCGTCCGATCGCGACGCCGCCGCGGCCGCGCAGTGATCCGCCCCCGCCGCGTTTGCGCACTGATTCCTCGCCTTCCGTGCCCGATTCCGCCGCGCCGTCTGCGCCGGCCTCGAGCCCTCCGGGCTTCCCCCCGCCGTCGACTTCGCCCTCCGCTATTTTCGCGATGCGCATCATCGCGGTTGGCGATTCGGTGCGCGCGCCTACCGCGCAGGAGCCGACACCGGATCTCGATCCGAATTCGTATCCGCCGTCTGCCTCACGCCTCGGCACGACCGTGCGGCGTAGCTCTCGCCCCGCGCCGACCGCGGCGGCCGCGGCGCCCATCGTGGTTCCCCCGCGGGCGGCCCTCCCGACCGACACCGGACCGTCGATCGAAATCGATGTACCGATCGACGTCGAGCTGCCTGCGTCCATCTCCGACGCGCCGCCCCCTGACGTGGTCGCGGCGCTCGATGCCGCAGCGGCTGCGCTGGAAGCGTCTTCGATCGAGGCTCCCTCCGCACCGGTGCACGCGCCGGCGATCCCGTTGGAGGCGCGCCGTCCGCCTGCGCCGCCTCCTCCCGTCGAACTCTCGGGTGACCAGTTTTCGGCTGAAGCGATCGCCAAGAGGATCGCCGCCGCGGAAGCCGCCGAGGCAGCCGAAGCGGCGCGAGCTGCGGGCGGCTCGGAAGCTGTCCCCGCCGCTGAAGTCGCCCCTGCAGTCGCAGCGGCCCCTGCCGCCGAAGCTGCTCCGGCAGTCGCAGCGGCCTCTGCCCTCGAAGTCGCCCCTGCCGCCGAAGCGTCCCCCGCAGCCGAAGTCGTCCCTACCGCTGAAGTTCCGCCTGCTGCTGCAGCTGAAGCTGAAGGGGCGCCCGCAGCCGAAGAGCTTGGCCGCGCCGATGCGATCTCGGTGCCGCCGGAGGAGATTGCTGCGCTCGAAGACGCGGCCAAGCCTCCGCCACCTCCCAAGCGCGCGGTGGGGACGCCGGCATCCGCGCCGCCTGCCGTCGAGCCTGCAGTGGCCTCGCCCGCTCCGAAAGAGCCGCCGCCGACGCCGGATCTCGCCGCGGCCAAGGCCGCACAGCGTTCCAAGACTCGCCAGCCCTGGTGGGAAGATTTGTTCAACGAAGATTTCATGCGCGCAAGCTCGCGCGTGTCGGACGATCACATTCGCCGTGAAGTGACGTTCATCGAGGAATCGTTAGGCGTCGCCGCGGGTGGAGTCGTGCTCGATCTAGGCTGCGGTGCTGGGCACCACGCGGTCGAGTTCGCGAGCCGTGGCTACGGCGTCGTGGGCTACGATTTATCGCTGTACCAGCTCGCGCTGGCCGCGGACGTCGCCCAAGAGCGCAGCCAGAAGATCAATTTCTTGCAGGGCGACATGCGCGAGATGGCCTTCGAAGAGATGTTCGACGGCGTGTTCTGCTGGAACACGACCTTCGGCTATTTCGAGGAAGACAAGAATCTGGCCGTCGCACAGCGCGTGTTCAAGGCGCTGCGTCCGGGCGGTATGTTCCTGATCGACGTGCTGAATCGTGATTTCGCGGCCGCTTCTGCGCCCTGCACGGTCTGGTACGAGGGTGACTCGTGCGTGTGCATGGACGACATGAGCGTCGATTACATTTCGAGCCGCCTGCGCGTGAAGCGCTCGATCATCTTGGATGACGGCCGCACCAAGGAGTCCCTGTTTTCATTGCGCCTGTACTCGCTGCACGAACTCGGCAAGTTGCTGCACGAAGTCGGCTTCCGAGTGACCGAAGCCAGCGGTCACCCCGCGACGCCGGGTGTTTTCTTCGGCCCGAACTCACCGCGCATCATCATGCTCGCGCAGCGTCCGTAGCGTCCCGCCCGCGCTGGGCGCGCGCCCTCTCACTCAGTTGCACTCAGTTGCAAGTGACGTGTAGCCCGCCGCCCTGTTCACTGCATTTGCAGCCCGCGCCGAGCTTGCCGCTCAGACATGCGCAGCTCGACTTGCGAGCGCATTGTGGGAGCCAGCCGCAAGCGGGGCCGCCGCTCGCCGATTCGTCACAATACCAGCCGCTCGGGCATACGCCGGCGCCGCACGGGCTGCACGTGCCGTCGTCACAGAGCGCGGCCTTCGGGGCCTCGGGCTCGGGTGCAGGGTCTTCGCTGTCCGTGCCTTCGTTTGCGTGAACGCTGGGCGCTTCGTGGGCCGCCTTGGCGGGTGCATCCGAGCCGGCCGCGGCGCCGCCGCAGGCTGCAAGCAGCAAGCAATACGCAGATGAGCCCACGATCAGTGCGGACCATCGATTCGATCGGGTTCCCACGCCCTCCACGTATACGTCCCCCCGTACGCGGGCTACAAGAGTTTCGTGGATCTCGCGTCAGCTGTCCGGCTCCGCCTGCCTGGTCTGCGAGTCAGCGCGACTGCGCCCGACCTGTTTGCCGCTGCGCGTGACCTGTGGCCGCGCGCCCTAGTCGATATCCAAAGCGGCGAGTTGCCCGCAAATCGCCCCGGGGCCGTGGTTTGGCCGGAGCGATCCGAGCAAGTGAGCCAGTTGCTCGAGCTGGCGCGCGCGGAGGGCTTTCGCGTCGTGCCGTTTGGAGCGGGCAGCGGTGTGTGCGGCGCGGTCTTGCCGGACGAGCGCACGATCGTGATCGACTCCAAGCGGTTGCTGGAATTTCGGATCGATCGTGACGCGCCGGTGGTGCACGCGGGCGCGGGCGTGCTCGGGTTGACCCTCGAGCAAGAGCTGGCGAAGGTCGGCTATACCGCGGGTCACTTCCCGTCGAGCATCGTTTGCTCCACCGTGGGTGGCTGGGTCGCGGCGCGGGGCGCCGGCCAATGCTCGAGTCGCTACGGAAAGATCGAAGACATGGTGGCTGGGCTCGACTGTGTGCTCGGCACGGGTGACTTCGTGACCATGCGCCGCCGGCATACGGGCCCAGATTTGGTGCCGCTCGTTACCGGCAGCGAAGGCACGCTGGGCTTCATCACCGAGGTCACGCTGCGCCTGCACCCCGCGCCGCGGGTCAGAAGATTTCTGGCCTACTCGTGCGCGAGCATCGAGAGCGGCTTCGACATCTTACGCACGATGATGCAGCTGGGGCTCAGGCCAGAGGTCGCGCGGCTCTACGATCCCATCGACTCCGTGCTGCTCGGCCAGAGCTCCGACGCCAAAAAATCACCAAAAAACCGCAACCCCGCCGTGGGTCATTGGTTTGGCATCGCTGCGCGCCAGGCCTTGCGCAAGCCGCGCTGGCTGCAGCGCACGATCGAAGCGCTGGAAGGCAATCTACTCGGCGGCGCGACCTTGCTCCTGATTTTCGAAGGTGAAGCCGAAGAAGCGGATCGAGACGCGGAGCGCGCGGCAGCCATCTGCTCACGTGCGGCGGCGCGTTCGCTCGGCGAAGGTCCCGCGCGTCGCTGGCTCGCGCATCGCTATGGCGTCAGCTTTCGTCAATCATCGTCGTTCCGGCTGGGTGCGTTCACTGATACGATGGAGGTCGCAGCGCCCTGGTCGAAGCTCGAGGCCGTGTACCAAAGTGTGCGCCGTGAGCTCTCCGAACACGCGCTGGTGATGGCGCACCTGAGCCACGCCTATCCCGACGGCTGCAGCATTTACTTCACCTTCTCTGCACTCGGCGCGCGTGGTGGCCATGCGCGAGAGCGCTACGAGGCCGCTTGGCGCGCGGGGCTCGGCGCGGCGCTCTCGGCGGGAGCCAATTTGAGCCACCACCACGGGGTGGGCCGGAGCAAGGCGGCGCGTTTGGCGGCAGAGCTGGGGCAGGGGACCGAACTCTTGAGTCGACTTCGCACGGCTTGGGATCCGTCGCGCATGTTCAACCAGGGCGCGCTCGAAGCGCCGCCCGAAGGAGGCGTCGATTCAGCGCGCGAGGCGCGCCCCGTGTTCGCATTGGATCGGGTTTCGCAGTTGGCGGAGGTCGATGCGCGGCTATCATTGGGCGCGCTCGAAGCGTTGTTGACGCGCGAGAACTTTACGCTGGCACTCGCCAACGGCGCCGATTGGTCATTGTCGGTCGCGGACTGGATTGCGCGCGGTTTTCCCGGCGCGTCGGACACTTGGAGTGATCCTGTCGCGGCACGCGTGGCGGGTTTCGAGGCGACGGTGGGCGGCGTGCAAGCGCGCGTTCGAGCAACTCCGCGCCGTGCGACGGGTCCCGATCTCCTGGCTTTGTTCGCGGGCGCGCACGGTCAGGTGGGCGTTGTCGAGCGCGCCTCGCTGGCAGTGTGCAAGCGAGGCGCATCGCCGGCGCGCGTGCAGCCGTTTCGCTGGGATCGCGATCCGCCGCTCAGCGCTGGCGAGCAGCGCGCATTCGAGCTGGCAGTGACGGCCCTGCGCAGATCTTAGACGCTCCGCCGAAGGCCTTGGAGATGCACGGGCTTTCGGCTACTGGTGAGCTTGGCGGTAGAAATGGTCGAAAAACAGCGGTTCGATGGAGCAAGGATGGCGATTCGCGGACTTTCGGTCGTGCTGCTGTGCGGCTTCGCGACAGCTTGTGGTGGTTCGCCTACCCCAGCAACGAGCGCTGCATCAACGGGCGCACCGGCGGCGCCCACCGCACGGCCCGCGTATGCCGAAGCCGACGCCGCTTACTATCGAGCGCGCGCGGGCGCGCTGGCGACCGAAGCTGCGGACGAGATCGCCGGCACTGATTTCTGGCGCTTTCGTCGCGGGCGCTTGTACGTGCCGGACGCCTCCAATATCCAAGAGCTCGAAGAGCGCTTGGCGGATGCCGCGCGCAGCGATAGCGCGGCCGGCGTGGTCGATGCCAGCGCGGCGCTCCTGGCTTCCGACCAAGCCGATATCAATGCGCACACCCTGCGCTCGAACGCGCTGCGCAAGACCGATCACGTGGCCGAAGCGGACTTTCACCGCGCCGTTGCGCAAGGCTTGATCGACTCGATCATCCACGCGGGGGACGGCCAAAACGCGCAGTCTGCCTGGACCGTGTACCGCGTGAAGGAAGAATACGAAGTCTTGAAGGCGAAGCACGCCCGCTTCGTCTCGCAGTCACGGATCAACGTCGGCAGCCGAACCTTCGATTTGTTGGACGCCGAGCGAGACGACGGCGAAAAATTGCACGTCTATTTCGACATCACGGAGTTGATGGCCGAGCAAGCGCGCGCGCCTCACTGACCGCGCTTGGCGCGCTGATCGCGCGCGGCTTCTGCATCGGCGTCGCCCTCGTCGAGCTTCGGGTCCTCGATTTGATCCACGGGGCCGGCGACGCGCACACCCGCTCGGCGTTCGACCAGACGCGCGACGCCCGTCCCCGCGGCCTCGAGCAAGCGCCGCTTCTCGCGCGTCAACTGCCGCTCCGACACTCGGGAGGATAGGCCAAAACCTGCGTGTAAGAGCAGACCCAGGCCCCAGAAGAACGCCGGGAACAGCACCCACCACTCGCCGGGCGTGGTCAGAAAATTGATCGCGAACAGCAGTGCATTCACGGCGGCGTAGACGAACGCGTGGGCGGCCACAGCGCGTCGCCGGCGCGACACCACGCGGTCCGTGGCGGTCTTCGTCAAGCGCGCGTCGGTCACGTCACGTGCGGCGCTCTCGATGGCTGCTGGTGACAAGCCCACTCCGGCACCGATGGACAGTAAATCCTCGTGGCTGACGCCGGTCTTGGGCTGCTCTTTCAGGGCGCGTTCGATGATGTCGCGCACTTCGTCGTCGCCGTAACTTTGATCTTTGCTCATCTGGAGACCGCTGCTTGGTTCAGTGCCGCGCGATACTCGCGGCTGGCTTGGCTGGTCGTCGCGCGGTCGAGGTATGCGCACAGCTCGACCAAATCGATCCCCGGCAAGACGCTGCTCGCGGCCACTTCCAGGTACTGCTCGGTGCTCAGCACGAAGATGTTGATCCGGCCTTTGCGCCAAAACCAGACCTCACGCACGCCGAGCTTCTGATAGATGTCGAGCTTGCGGATGCCGCCGGCAGTCCACACTACCTCGATCGCGAGGTGGGGGCGGCGCGCGTTGGGGTCTATCCCGAACACGTAGCATTCGTCCGCTTCGACCCCACGCTCGGTCGCCTTGTCTTCGAGCGTCCAGGAGCCGTAGGCAGAAAAATCTACACCCTTCTCGAGACACCAGGCCGCCAAGAGGTGGCCGATGCGCGACGTGAGCGCGACGCGCGATGGCGACGGCGTCATGATCTCGAGTTGGCCCTCCAAATAGGCGAAGCGAGGGACGGAGCTGTCGCCGCGCACCTCCAATAGGCGCTGATAGTCCGACCAACGCAGCCCCTGGAGTACGACGATTTTGTCCCCGACCGGACTGTCGTCGTGGTTTCGCAGCTCTTCGGCGAACATGGGCGCGAGTGTACACTCGCGGGCGTGGCTCGGCTAACCGGCAGCGTGAGTCACTCGAGGCCGCTGGGTTCTTGCGTCGGCGGTGCGGAGAGCAAGCCCTCGGGCAGACTCAAATTCTGGCTCAGCCGCTCGAGCGCGTTTTCCACGAGTTCGCGATCGGCGCTGTCTACGTTGCCCTTGCCCGCGCGAAACAGCGCGAAACGCAAGGTAGCCGCTTCCAACCGCGAAAGCGCGGCGGTGCGCATGAAGCCGATCTCTTCCACGCGGTAGCGCAGCAGTACTTGGCCGTCCGCGAGCACTTGCTCGCCGATCACTTCGGCTTTGACGCGGCCAGTGCCGCACAGCTGACGAATGATGCCGCGCACACGGGAGGCGCGCCGCCGCACCTTGAGGGCAGCGGGATTCTCGAACAGCTTGAAGAAGCGATTCCGCGCGAACGCCGTCGGGACCAAAGTGAGCGCGCAGAGCAGCGCGTCCAAATCGACGCTCGCCGGCGCGGCCACGAGCTAAGCGTCCTCGTGGGTCTTGTTGGCTTCCAAGAGCGCGGCTTGGTGAAACGAGCCCACCGCGTCCAGCAGTTCGGTCAGATCGCCGTCCATCACGCGGTCGAGCTTGTACAACGTCAAACCCACGCGGTGATCGGTCAGGCGATTTTGCGGAAAGTTGTAGGTGCGGATCTTGTCCGAGCGATCCCCGGCCTTGACCATGCTGCGGCGCTCGTCGCGAACCGCCGAGTCGTGCTTCTCTTGCTCGATCTCCAGCAACCGGCTGCGCAAAATCTTTAGGCCTTTGGCCTTGTTCTTGATCTGGCTGCGCTCGTCTTGGCAGCGCACGGTGATGCCGGTCGGCAGATGAGTGATCTGCACGGAGCTGTTGGTCGTGTTCACGCCCTGGCCGCCGGGGCCGCCAGACGCCGCGATGTCGAAGCGCAGATCTTTGTCTTCGATATGGAGCTCGACTTCGTCCGCCTCGGGCAGCACGGCGACGGTCGCGGTCGAGGTATGGATGCGGCCTTGCGCCTCGGTGGCGGGCACGCGCTGCACGCGATGCACGCCGCCCTCGTACTTCAGGCCGGAAAACACACGGTTGCCCGTGACGAGCAAGATGGCTTCCTTGATGCCGCCGGCTTGCGCCTCACTGCTGGACAAAAGCTCCAGCTTCCAGCCGCGCGTTTCTGCGTAGCGGGTGTACATGCGCAGCAGATCTGCCGCGAACAGCGCCGCCTCTTCGCCGCCCGTACCCGCGCGGATTTCGAGCAGCGTGTTCTTTTCGTCGTTCGGATCCTTGGGCAAGAGCAGGACGAAGATGCGTTGCTCGATATCGACCAGCTTGGCCTCGAGCTCGGGAAGCTCCTGTCTGACCAGGGGACCGAGCTCCGGATCATCCATGGCCTCGCGGTCCTCGGCGACGTGCTTTTCGACCGCGCGCCACTCTTGAAACGCTTCGACGATGTTGGATAGCCCACTGCGTTCGCGATTGAACGAATTGAGCTTCTGGGGATCCCCGAACACCTTCGGGTCACAAAGCAGCTGATCGAGCTCTGCGTAGCGCCGGACGATCGATTCTAACTTGCCGACCGGAATCATGCCGCTTGAACAGCGCCGCGTGTCAGTGTCGAGAAGTCATCGAAGGTACGCTCGCTCGCGGTTTCGGGTGCTGCGCCCTGTTGCTCGCGCTCCAACGTGACCAAAAGCGCGGACAGCGCGACCTCGAGCTGCTTGTCGTCGGGCTCGATGGTGGTGATCTTTTGCACGAGAAAGCCGGGCCAGAGCAGGATTTGGCCGGGGCCAGTGGTGCAGTACTTGGCCAGTACGCGCTGCAGCTCGAAGGTGATGGCAGCAATGAACGGCAAGAACGGCAGCTTGAAGGCGAAGAACAACAGGTTGTCCGCGAGCTTGCCGAGGCCCAAATGGGGAAGCAGCGGACCGAGCGCGCTGAACACCAAGATCGAAACCAACGCGACCATCACGATGAAGGTCGTGCCGCAGCGCGGGTGCAGCGTGGTCTTGGGTCGTGCGTTCTCCACCGTGAGCGCTTGGCCCGACTCGTAGGTGTAAATCGATTTGTGCTCGGCGCCGTGATACTGAAACACGCGGTAGATTTCCGGCATACGCCGAATCAAGAGCATGTAGCCGATCAAGATCGTGAGCTTGGCCGCCGCAGTCAGCAGCTGAAAGCGCACGTCCCGCACGTCCAGCCCCAGCCCGAACACGCTGCTCGCGCCGGCCGCGAAGGCCTGCGGCAAAGCCACGAACATGCCGACGGCGAACACCGCGGAGAGCACGCCGAGGAAGCCCTTCTTTCGATCACCTTCGCTGGGAGCGGGGCTTGGGCTCTTGCCGAAGTCCTGCGGGGCATTGGTCAGGAGCGCGATGATCGGCAATGACAGCAGCGCGAGCGTACTCGGCCCCGCGCTGCGCGGACCCGACTTGGGCTCGCCGTCTTCTTCCAGGTCTTGTTCGAACTGCTCGGCGGAGAAGCGCAACGCGGCGCTGCCCAGCTTGAGTGCTTCGACTAGGGCGGCGACGCCGCGCACCAGTGGCCAAGCCAACTTGCCGCGCCGCAGATCGGCCATGGGCATTTCACGCACTACCAGCGCACCGCTCTTTCGTCTCACGACGGCAGAGAAGCAATGCGGCGAGCGCATCATCACGCCTTCGATCAGCGCCTGGCCTCCGATATACGGACGGGCAACGCCATCAGGGCCGAGAACCGCGGGTTGGTTCGACATCGTCCTCAGTATAGCGCTGGTCTAAGCGCGATGTGGCTCGGGCGGCGCGAATTAGTACGCCGCCCGAACGGGTTGATCACTTCGATTCGGCAGCAGCAGCAGCAGCAGCGGCGGCGGCGCCGGCGACACCAGCCGCGCCCGACGCGCCAGCGTAGCGGCGACGGAAGCGGTCGACACGACCTTGGGTATCCATCATGCGCTGCTTGCCCGTGTAGAACGGGTGACACGCCGCGCAGACGTCGACCTGAAGATCGGTCTTGGTGGAGCGGGTCTCGAACTTGTTGCCACAAGCACAAGCCACTGCGACCGTGTTGTATTCCGGGTGAATGCCGTCTTTCATGATGTCTCCAGGCCTTCTCGGCTGCCTCGGCCAAGTGCCGGGGTGTGCGAAAAGGACGCGGACCCTAGCTTGCGTCGTCGTTCCGGACAAGCAAGCCCCGCGCTTTCCCGGCGATTCCGCGACGGCAATTCAGCGTCGGAGCGGTCCGTGGGCCGAATCGAGCTCGGCTCGCCGTCTGGGGCGGTGCGCTAATCGTCAATTAAATCAGCGACTTATTGGCTGTAATTGCACGCCGGCCGCGAACTTGACCGCCGCGCTCTTTTCCTTCAAGGATCCTGCCCCATGTCGGATCCGACGCGACGCGACGCGCTCAAGCGCCTCGGGGCCCTAGGCCTCGTCGTGGGCGGAAGTGCGGCGATCGCAAAATTGGCCTTCGACCCGGGCGGCTTCGGGCTCGCCCAAGCCAGCGGCGAGCGCCAAGTTCGGGACTTTCGCATCCATCATCCCGCTTCGCAGACGGACCCCGTTTTCGCGATTGCGAAGAGCAGCACCGATCCGGCCGAGCTCGTGCGGCGTGCGCTGAACGCGATGGGCGGCATGAAGCGCTTCGTGTCGCGTGGCGACATCGTAGCGGTCAAACCGAACATCGGTTGGGATCGCATGCCCGTGCACGCGGCCAACACGAACCCCCTGGTCGTGGCCGAGGTGGTGAAGCAATGCTTCGACGCGGGCGCCAAAGACGTGGTCGTTACCGATGCATCGTGCAACGAGGCCAATCGTTGCTTCCAGCGTTCGGGCATTTGGCGGGCTGCTTACGCCCTGGGCGCAAACGTGATCTTACCTTCCGCGCATCGCTTCCGCGATCTGCGCATGAAGGGTGAAGTGCTCGACCAATGGCCGGTTTATTTGCCGCTCGTGAACGCGGACAAGGTGATCAACGTGCCGGTGGCCAAGCATCACAATTTGTCGAAGTTCACCGGTGGAATGAAGAATTGGTACGGAATCCTCGGCGGCCGGCGCAATCGCTTGCACCAAAACATCGACGTTTCGATCGCTGATTTGGCGACCTTCATGCGCCCGACATTGACCGTGCTGGATGCCACGCGGGTGCTCCTGCGCAATGGCCCGCAGGGCGGCAACATCGACGACGCCAAAGACATGCACCAAGTCATCGCCGGTTTGGACCAGGTCGCGATCGACGCCTATGGCTGCACGCTAATCGGTGAAAAGGCCACGAACGTGCGCTACCTGAAGATGGGGCACGAGCGCGGTATCGGCAGCATGTTTTGGGAACAGCTCCCCCACGTGGAGGTCTGACGGTGAGCAGCGGCACACCCAGTGAGCTCGAGCCCGGGCTCAATGGCGGGGATTTCCCCGCGCCGATCCCGTGGCTCGGCACGGTCGGCAAAGTCGCGCCGCTCGACGCCGCCGAAGTCAGTCGCAAGCCCACGCCCGCGCTGATCCAAATCCGCAAATCGAGCTCCACCCACGTGCCCGTAAACGTGCCCGTGCCCGTGCCCGCTCTCCCTCTTCCTCTCCCTCCCGCGGTGCACCGCACCTCCGCGTCCGCCACATTGGTCAATAGCGGCGGCCCGAGCGCCCCCACCAAGCCAAAAAAGGCCGCCAAGAAGCTGCCCGGTTCCGGTATTCCGGCGCGCAAAGTGATCCGGGTCTTGGTTTGGGTGCGGCGCGTGTCCCAAGTTGGGTTCGTCACGCTGTTCTTGTATTTCCTGGCGCACACCGCGTTCCGCGGCACCTTCACGGCGACGGCGGGGGAGCCCGTGCGTTTGCCGCTGCCGGTCGAGGGCTTCTTGCTCGCCGATCCGTTCGTGGGCGCGATGACCTTGCTCAGCACGCACACCGTGTATCGCGGCTTGGCTTGGTCACTGGTGGTCCTGGCGCTCACCCTCGTCTTCGGACGCGTGTTTTGTGGCTGGATTTGCCCGTTCGGGACGCTGCACCATTTCTTCGGTTGGATCTTCCCGAGTCGTTATTTGCGCGGCAACAAAAGGGTCGAGTCGAACAAGACCCATTGGTGGCAGGCGGGCAAGTACTACATCATGTGGGCATCGCTCGGCGCGGCGGTCGTGGGCAGCGCGATCGGCGGCTTGCTCGATCCGATCTGCGTCGCGGTGCGAACGATCGGCATGGGCGTGATCCCGGCGTTGCAATACTTCGGCGTGCGTTCGGCAACGGTCGTCGCCAGCAGCAACGTGCGGGTTTTGCAGAACGCCACCGACGGCGCACAAGACGTGCTCTCGCGCACGGTGTGGACGGCAAATCAGAGCTACTTCCACCAGACCTGGTTGATCGTGTTCTTCCTGGTTGGCGTGCTGTTCATGAACCGCTTCATCCCGCGCTTCTGGTGTCGGGCGCTGTGCCCCCTGGGCGCGTTCTTGGGCATGTTTTCGCGCTTCTCCTTGTTCGGTATGGAGAAGGATCACGCGAAATGCACGGACTGCAATCTGTGCCTGGTCAATTGCCAGGGCGCCGATAGCCCGCAAGGCGGCGTGAAGCACCGGCAGGACGAGTGCCACATGTGCTTGAACTGCGAGACGGCCTGCCCGGAGGACGTGATCAAGTTCCGCTTTTTGCCCAAGCGCACCAGCACGATCACCAAGCCCGACCTGCAGCGTCGCACGGTTTGGGCCGCCGCCGCGGCCGGCGCAGCCTGCATCCCCGCCATGCGCATCGGCAATTGGCCGGACAAAGCCTACAGCGAGAAGGTGATCCGCCCGCCAGGTTCGGTCGAAGAGCGGGCCTTCCTCGAGCGCTGTATCCGCTGCGCAGAGTGCATGAAGGTGTGTCCGAACAACGCGCTCCATCCCGCCTTCTTCGAGGCGGGCCTCGAGGGCCTATGGACGCCGATTTTGATCCCGCGCATCGGCTACTGCGAGTTTTCGTGTGTGCTGTGCGGCCAAGTTTGCCCGACGGGCGCGATCCAGAAGATCACCGAAAAGCAGAAGATGGGCATCGATCAAAAGCCCATCTCGATCGGCACCGCGATGTACGATCAGGGCCGCTGCTTGCCCTGGGCGATGGCGACGCCGTGCATCGTGTGTGAAGAATTCTGCCCGACGTCGCCGAAGGCGATTTGGGCGGAAGACGTCGAAGTGCCCAAGCGTGACAGCAAGTATCGAAAAGAAGGCGAACAGGCGGCGATGCTGACCGTGAAGGTGCAGCGCCCGCACGTCGACCCCGGGCTGTGCGTGGGCTGCGGCGCATGCGAAAAGGTCTGCCCAATCGTCGACAAACCGGCGGTTTACGTGACCAATGCCGGCGAAACGCGATCCAAGACCAACGTTATCCTGTTGGAGAACACCGCTTACGGTCAGTCGTGAGCTGGGCCGCACACTTCGCTGAGCGCCCGTTTGGGGCCGGGGCCCCAAACACTGCCCCATCAGCCGTTCAGGTTGTACCAAGACATCGCCGCCATGGCCTGTGCCGGGCAAAGTTCGAAGAGAACTGGCACAACGGGTAGCAAGTCTGCGAAAATGGCGCACCTTCGTTGGTGAGCCGCTGGCGCGTGGGTAGCCCATCAGTGTGGCGTGTAATTTGCGTGGGGAAGGTCTGGATCCATGGCTAAAGTTTCGCAGCGGTTCTGGTGTCTCGTCGTTTTGGCGGCGGCTTTGCTCACGCTGAGCGCTGGCTGTGGGCGCAACGACGTCCCGATCTACGGCGGCAACGGTGTAGGCGGCGAACCCGGATCGGGGGCTGCGGGTTCTGGTAACCGCGCCGGCTTCAACGCGGGCGGCTTCGGCAACAGCGGCGGCTTTGGCAACAACGGTGGCTACGGCAACACTGCAGGCTACACCGTCGCTGGCTCCGGCAACGTCGGCGCCTTCGGAGGCGCGACGTTCTGCGGCGATGCCATCTGTGGTCCCGGCGAGACCATGACCAACTGCCTCTCGGATTGTCACCCGCTGTGCTTCGACGGCAAATGCGACTTGCAGTACGACCCGCTGGTTTGCCCCCAAGATTGCGCGACCTGCAACAACGACTACTGCGACAACGGCCCCGACCAATTCAACGGCTGCGCCTACGAATGCGAATGCGGCAACGGGCGCTGCGATACACAGGTGAACGAGACGGCGGCCAGCTGCCCCTCGGACTGCTTGCCCTGCAACTACGATGGCCGCTGCACGAGCGCCGAAACCCCGCAGGCTTGTCCGAAGGACTGCTACTGCGGCAATGGTCAGTGCAGCAGCAGCAGCGGGGAGAACACCTTCAATTGTCCGAGTGATTGCGGGGTTTGCAATTTCAACGGCCGCTGCGAGGGCTTCGAGACGCCTCAACAGTGTCCGAAGGACTGCTACTGCGGCAACGGCGTGTGCGAAATCACGGAGACCACGCTCAGTTGTCCGAATGATTGCGGGCTGTGCAACAACAACAAGGTTTGCGAGGGCATGGAGACGCCCTGGCAGTGTCCGGCTGATTGCTTCTGCGGCAACGGCCAGTGCGAACCGAATTTCAAGGAAACGTCGGACACTTGTGTGAGCGATTGCCCCGCTTGTAACTTCAACGGCGTCTGCGACAGCGCGGAAAACCCGATGGGCTGCAAGGATTGCTATTGCGGCAACAAGCAGTGCGACATGCGCTTCGAGTCGCAGTTCAGCTGCCCGCAGGATTGCGGCGAGCCCTGCAACAACGATGGCTATTGCACGGCGGGAGAGACCCTGACCGGTTGCCCCAACGATTGCACTTGCGGCAACGGCAAGTGCGACAATCCGAAGGACGTCTACAATCAGTGCGGTCAGGAGTGCAAGACCCTTTGCGGCAACGGTAAGTGCGACTGCTTCGCAGATTTCGTGAACGGCTGCCTGCAGCAGGATTGCCCCAACCCGGATGTGTGCAACTCACCCTAATCGGCCTACGAACGCTGCAGAATTAGCCAGGATGGGCGGATTCTGCCGTCAGCGAGCGGAGGACCGGCCGCTTCCGACATCGCCAAGACGTGGAAGAAGCCGTAGGCCCGGGGGCGAGATCTAGCTAAGCTGCCCTCAAAGCGATGACGGCAGAAGGCAACATCTCGGCCTTGCGCGCGCAAGCGGCGCGCGTGGCAGCCTGGTTGGTCGACAAGCAGCGCCCGGACGAGGCCGTCGCTTTGCTGAGCGCGTGGGCAGCCAATGGTCCGAGCGACCCGGAGGGCCAGCAGCTGCTCGCGCAAGCCCTGCGCATCGATCCCGGGGCCCGCGTTGCGCAGATGGCGTTCGAGCGCATGGAAGGCATGGTGGGTGACCATGCTGCGTTGGGTGAAGCCGTGGCGCGCTATGCGCCCGCCGAGCTCGGCAAGCTAGACGCCGAGATGAAGCGGCCGAGCTTTCGGCGCGCGCAGATGGGCTTCAACAACAACATCAAGTTCCGGTCCACGGTGTTCCACGTGCAGACCGAGGACTCGGGGCTCGACCAGCCGCACATCATCACGCACTTGTTCGCGGATGGTGGCCGCGTGATCAAGAGTCACAAGCGCGCCTACAACGAGCACGTGAATCGCCCCGACGTGGCGGAGTACGTGCGCGGTCTGATGAAGGCGCAGCACCTCGAGATGGTGATGGCGCTGCGCGACGGTCGCTTCGACGGCATCATCGCGGGCCGTGAAGTGGGCGGCGTTTCGCTGCTCACCGAGGCGCCCACCGGACCCAAGCAGCGCCCGGGCACGGGCAACCAAGGCAAGGCCGAGGGCAGCCCTGCTTCTGGGCGCGAAACGCCGCCGCCCGCTGCCGCGCCCGCGCCCGCACCGGCACCCGCCCCTGCGCCGGAGCTCGTGCGCGCGTTCGTCACGCTGCACGTGCTGCGCTCGCTCTCGGGCGGTCCCGAGCGCTACGATCCAGCCGGGACCGAAGCTTTGATCGGCTCGCAGGGCGCAGTTCAACTGCCGGGTGAGCAGTTCTGTCACCCTCAGGAAGCGCGCCTCAGCGCGCGTGACAGCCGGCTTTGGATCGAGGATTTGGCCGGTGGTAACGGCGTTTTCTTGCGCATCCGCACTCCGGTGGAGCTCGAGCTCGGCGACGAATTCGTGGTCGGGGACCAACTGCTTCGGATCGAGAAGAACCCAGTGCCGGACGACGGCCCCGATCCGGCTCCGACCTATTTCTATTCGTCGCCCAAGTGGCCGTCGTCGTTCCGCGTGCTGCAGATCTTCGAAGGCGGCGCCAATGGCTGCTGCGTCGTAGCGCGTGGCAACACCTTGCAAGTGGGTTCCGCGATCGGCGATCTGGTGTTCCCCGACGACCCGCTGGTCGGCGAGCAACACTGCTTGATCGAAGAGCAAGCCGGCACTGTCATCATCACCGATCTCGGCTCACGCACCGGCGTATTCGTGCGCGTCCGCGGCGAGCAAGAGCTCAACCACGGTGACGAGCTGTTGATCGGCCGCACCCGACTGGTCGTCGATCTCGGCCAAAATCGCGCGGCCTAGGGCCGCTCGCTGCGCCCCGAGAAGAGAGTTTTGGGGGCGCTCGCGATCCAGCCACGCACCTCTCGGTTAGGCTCGGTTCCTCGCGAATCCCGAGCGCGGCGTGACGGCCTTTGCCTAAGCACGATGCGCGGGGACGGCGAAGAACGTTCCCTGAGGGGATTAATCGCCAAAACGCCACTTATGATTCTACACGACTTTCGAGCGCGAAGCTTTGCGATGCAATGGGAGAGCTGCAGGCGGGCCCGCACTGCGCCCGTGCCGCCACCCGAGCTGCAGAAGTGGTCGACGCGCGTTGGCACAGGGGACTGAAGCGCGTTGCGATCCCCCCGACGGGGGCGCTGCGCTAAACTGCTTGCCGCCTGGATTGTGCCGTCGGGCTCTACGTCACCTTGCTCGAGGCTCGGGGAGCGGGGCGATTGCGAGCGGCGATCTTGGCCGCCAGGTGCATGGCCCCGAAGCAGTTTCTCGCGTGCAAGAGAGGTTATGAGCCTTACATAGCAGGCGCAGGTTCGAAGTGTCGGTCGCGCCGAATCTGGCAAAGGGTTTCACGTGGTCAAACTCGAGCAACGCCGTCGCGTTGCAGCGCCGGCCATCGCGCGAGACGAACGCGCACTGACCGCCGTCTCGAGCATGGATTTCGCGCCGAACCTGCGCGGAAACATGGCGCGGTCGCTTTTCAACATGTCTCGGACGTGCCGCGCGAGTTGGCACTTCCCACGTGCGAGGCGGGGCTGACGCTCCACCTGGTGGAGACGCCGGTTCCGGGCCGCTTGTCGGCTTTGCTTCAGAGCGAGCCCGACGCGGACGCGTCCCAATGCCGAAGCGTCGCTTCTCCTCCTGTTTGACGAAGCTCGACAACACCAGCTTCATCAAACCTGCGAGATCGCCGTTCGAGATCCGGTGACTGGCGAGCGCGCGGGCGCGCTCGATGAGCTCGCGTAGCTCGGCGTCGGCAGTAAAGTGCACGCCAAAACGCTCGGCGGAAAGAGGCTCGAGTTCACGGCCACGCGGACGAGGGCGTGCGTCGAGAGCTCGAGCCGGGACGCTTGGCGGCGCGGAATTTCTCGCAACGCCAGCGATCTCCGGATCAGCAGCTCGCGCGCTCGGCTCTTCAACGCTTCGGGCATCGTCGAGCGCTGCGAGCGGCTCGAGCGCGCCAGGAGGCGGCAACCGTTGCGAGACGGCCTCGACCTGAACGTGACGAGGCGCCGGCAGCCGGCGAATCTGTTCGCGTACGTCGGGCCGCGGAAACCGCGCCGCGAGCAGTTGCTCGATTTGCCGCCGCGTCTTGCCTGGACATGCCTCGAACAGCTCCGCCGCATTCGCATCGTTCAAGAGCGGTGCAAGCGCGCACAACGCACACAGGTGCAGCTCGCCGCGAGCGATGCCCTCGAATGCCTCGGGGAATCGTCGACACACGCGCGCCGCCGCTACTCGCCGGCCCGCGCTACCTTCGCTCTTGCCCAAAGCTTCGACGCAATAGGCAAACAGGGACGGAAACCGAGTTCCAAATGCCGCGAGCGCAGCTCGAGCTCCACCAGGTGCGCAAGCACCCCTGCGCTCAGCGTGTTGCTCTGCCGAATCAACTCCGACAACCCCGCCAAGAGTTCTGAGTTCCCCAACTCTACCAATCGATGATGATTCCCCAGCTCTCTTGTCTAACACGCGATATTGGGAGCCTCACACCGCGCCACGATGCTCGTTTCAGCGGCAAAACGGCTGCGAACTCGATCGCACGCGCGAAGCGCACGCATCACGAAACTTCGTGCAAGCGAGAAGGCAAATTCAACGCACATCCATCAGCGGTGCGAGCGGACGCCTGAAACCTGTCCACCAAAATCGTCACCTCAACCGTTGAATCCCAAGGGCGGACCGAACAAGTAATGCGCGCGTCTCCGTTCGCGTCGCTTCCAACCTCGTCTCACGCTATTCCCACGGCGGCGCTCCACGAAGACCTCGTTGCCGCCGAGCCTCGCGCAACTGCGTTCAGACTGCTCCACCTGGCGGCACCTTGCGAAGTCACTCGCTGTCGCGTCGTGCCCGTTTCAAACTGGAGAACCAGACCGATGGGCCCGCACGATCTGTAGAATCATCAGAAACGCCAAACGCTAGAAGAGGGAGAAGGATTTGGGGGTTCGCTTTGAACGGCCGTTGCTTCGTGGAATCGCCAGAGGGCGGCAACGGTCTCGGTTTCGGAGTCGCACACCGCCGATGCCCGGGCTCCCCGCGCATCGCGCATCGACGCGTTGTGGAGAGCAAACCCCAATCTTTTCTCTCTCGCCCTCTTCTGGCGTTTTGGCGTTTTGGCGTTTTGGCGGTTCAATTCTGGGAGCCGTCACTGCCGGAGCCACGCCGCAGCGCGAGTTGCGCTGCTGGATTGCGAGCGCCCACAAAATAAAAACAGCCGGGCAAGCGTGTGCTCACCCGGCTGTTTGAAAAGAGCGAGTTTCTTAAGAACTCACTTCTTCTCTTCAGCAGCCGGCGCGTCCGCCGCGGGGGCGTCCGTCTTCTCGCCGTCAGCCGGCTTGGCCTCGCCGTCGGCCGGCTTGGCTTCAGCAGCCGCCGCACCTTCCGGAGCAGCAGCTTCCGGGGTGGCGCCGCCACCACAAGCAACAGCCAGAACGCACACCGGGACCAGAGCGAACAACTTGGAAATCGACATATTTCAGACTCCTCTTGCCAGCCCACACCGAAGTGGGCTTGGGACGTGGTGACCAGACGCTCGACTACTAAGAAGCGGCTCACGAGAAAACCGAATTTTGTCGGCCGGCTTATGAAAGAGTAATTATTTCAGTGTGTTGCAGGGCGGCGCCTGGCCGCCGGCCGGGTTTTCTCAGCGCTGTGTGAGCCGAAAACAGGCATTCTTGCGTCGTAGATCCGTGCCGCCCGACGCCGCTCCCCGTTTGCGCCTGATTCCAGGCCGCGTTGCGCCGTCCGACCCCGGCAAAGCGGCGGATTCGGGCGTACCGGACGAGCGCCTGGTCGCGCGTGCGTTGCACAGCGATCTGTTGGCCTTCGAGCTTCTGTACCGGCGCCATTCGGGGTTTGCGCTGAACCTCGCGGTTCGTATCCAAGGCAGCGCGGTCGATGCGGAGGACGTCGTGCACGACGCCTTCCTCAAGGCGAGCGAGCGCTTGAGTGAGCTGCGCGAGGCGTCGGCTTTTCGTCCCTGGCTGGGCAGCATCGTGGTGCGCTTGGTGCGCACGCGTTTGCGTCGCAAGCGCTTGCTGCGCTCGCTCGGCCTGGCCAGCGCAGAGCCGATCGAGCTCGATGCGATTGCCTCGCCGAGCGCGGATCCAGAGAGCCGCGTGCTGCTGGCACAAGTGTACTCGCTGCTGCAGACCCTGCCCGCGGACGAGCGCATCGCGTGGACGCTGCGCTACGTCGATCATCACCGGCTCGAGGAAGTCGCAAAGCTCGCCGATTGCTCGCTGGCTACCGCCAAGCGGCGCATCTTGCGCGCGCAGAGCTTCTTGAGCGATCACTTCGTGCCGGCGTTCGCCGAGGGCGAGTCATGAGCCGCAGACACTTGCCGGAGATCCCGAAAACCGCGCTGCGCGACTATGACGCGAGCGAGCAATCCGTCGCGGTCTGGCGCCGGCTGAAGAGTGATTTGCGTGGACACCGTCCGCGTGAACGCCGCTCGCCGTTGCTCTGGGTCTGGGCGCCTGCGCTCGCCGCCGTGCTGTTCGGGTCGGGGGTGCTGGTGGGGGCCCGCTTCATTCGACCGCAAGCGTTGCCGTTCGTGCAAGCAGAGCCACGGGCGCAGGCGGTGCCCGCCGCGGGTCCAGTGCCCACGAAAAATACCGCTGAGCCTGAGGCCTCGCTGCCCGAGACCAAAGTGCTGCACTCGCACGCGCGTCGCTCGGCGAGGCTCAGTACATCGCCAGCCGAGCCGCTCGGCTACGGTTCGCTCGATACTTCGCCGCACGCCGCGCCGGCCCAAGCGCCCGCGCCGGAGTGGCAGCGCTTGGTCGAAATCGGCGATTTTCCCGGCGCTCGGCGTGCGCTCGATCGGCAGGGCGGCTTCGATGTCGCGATGGCGCACGCTTCGCCGTCCGAGCTGATGAGCTTGGTCGACATCGCGCGCGCGTCGGGCGAGCGCGGTCAGGCGATCAGCGCGCTGCGCCAAGTGCTTTCCCACGCGGAGGCTCCGGAAGCCCCGCTGGCCGCCTGGACTTTGGGCAATCTGCTCGATCAAGCGGGCGATCAGCCGGGCGCAGCGCAGGCCTTTGCGCTCTATCGGCGCTTGTCTCCGACCGGTGACTTCGCCGAAGATGCGGCCGCTCGCCAAGTCGATGTGGCGCTTCGAGAGGGCAATCTCGAGCTGGTCACGCAATTGGTCGATGACTATGCGCGAGACTTTCCCCACGGCAGACGGCTCAGCGAGTTTCGCAGAGCCGAGCGCGCGCTCTCCACTCGCGACCAAGACGCGGGCGCAAAGCCGGAAGCCGTCCGCGACGAGACCGACGACGAATCCGACGACGGTCACACGCCGTCTGTTGCCGAACCAGAGCCGAGCGCGCCGAGCCGCAGCGAAGCGCACTGAGTCCTGGTTTCGCGCGCTGCTGCTCGTGGGCTGCCTGCTTTCGCTGACCCTCACGAGTCGCGAAAGCCAGGCGCGCGGCGGGCCCGTATTGGTCGAGATCGGCGATGGCATCGAGACCCTGCTGGACGCGCGCGCTACGCGGCGCTTGGTGCAGCTCGAACTGTCGGAGATCGACGTGCCTCCGGCGAGCGGCAACAAGCGCGCGCGTGCGCCGCTCTTCTTCCGTGTCGTGCAGGTCGGCCAAGACGTGCGCGTCGAGCTTTGGGAGCGCGGGGAGTATTACGGCGCGCGTGTGGTTTCGGGCAGCAATGCCGCTGGGCAATTGGGCGCGCGTCGCGTCGCATTGGCCGCCGCCGAGCTCGCGCGGCGCCTGCAAAAAAAACGACAATTGCAGGCCGAACGTGAGCGCGCCGCGGAGGCCGAACGCGCCGCGGAGGCCGCGCGCGAAGCGCGTCGCGCGCTCGACGGCCCACTCGCGCTGCGTTCCAGCCTGGAGGTGGCGAGCATCGGCGAGCTGGCCGCGACGCTCGTCGGTCCGCGGCTACTGGGTCAATGGACGTTCGCCAAGCGCGCGCGCATCGAGGCCGGCTTTGCTTGGCTCGCGGGCAGCGCGCCCGCGTCGGCCAACGCCGAGTGGCTCGAATTGTCGCTGGCGCCGATGCAGCGCGTGGCGTTGGCCGAAACCGTCGATCTGGACGTCGGGCTGGCCGTGGCGGCTGCCTGGCTCAGGCTCGCCAAAGTGCGCGGCGTCGACGACATCACGGATCAGAACGAGACCTGGTCGGCGCGCGCGGCGGCCGTGGTTCGAATCGAACCGCGGCTCAGCCGTCAGCTTCGGCTGAGCGTCGGTGCGGACGCCGGGCTACTGCTGCGCGAAGTGCGCTTTCAATCGCTTGCCGGCGGCAGCGAGCGCTTGCACGGAGCGTGGCTCGGACTCGGCATCGGCGTCGTGTTCACGCCGCGCTAGTCGGCAGACGTTTGCCCGAACAGAGTATCGCGCGCGGCGCGCGTGAAGCTGACTAGGCGACCCTCGATGCGGAAAGGCAATTGGCTTTCTGCCAAGCGCTTGCAGCCGCGCACCTTCACCAGCACCGCTAGCTCACCGTGCTTCATGCTCAGCGTCGAGCCCGGCGGTGAGGCGACGCTAGAGCGCACGACCACATGGTCGCCCTGGTTTTCGACGATCGCCGCCTCTCCGCCATTGCTGATCGTGAGCGGAACGTTCATGCCTTTCGACCTCGTTGCATGGCGGCGCGCGCTTCTTTCAGGCCATCTTTCTCGCGCAGAGTTTGGCGCTTGTCGTAGTCTTTCTTGCCGCGTGCCAGCGAGATCTCGATCTTGGCTCGGTTGTCCTTGAAGTAGCACTTCGTCACGACGATCGTCATGCCCTCGCGGTTCACGCCCTCGCGCAGGCGTTCGATCTGCGCTTCGTGCAGCAGTAGCTTGCGCGTGCGGATCTCCTCGTGGGCGAAGGCCGCGTGTTTGAGGGTCGCGATGCGCATGCCCTTGACCCAGGCCTCACCACGTCGGTCGAGCTCCACCCAGGCTTCGACCAAATTAGCGGGCCCTTCGCGCAGCGCGCGCACTTCACTGCCCATCAAGACCAAGCCGGCCTCGATGGTTTCGCCGAGCGTGTAGTCGAAGGTGGCACGACGATTCTTCGAGACCAGTCGATCGCCTTGGTCTTGCTTTTTCTTCTGTGCGGCCATGGCGCGGGGCGAGCACTATGCCGTGCACGCGCTAAGGTGCAACTTCACCCTTCCGCGTGGCCTCTTTTCGGCACAGGATGAAGCATGGCGTTCTCCCCCGAAAGCCGATCGAGCCTTTTTCTAGCGTTCTCGGCCCTCATTTGGGGTGGTTGCGGGGAATCCACCAGCGCCGATAGCGGAAGCCGACCAGCCAACGCGGCAGGGGCGGCCAGCGCGGGCACCTCCGGCGCCGCCAGCAACCCCGGGCCCGGCGCAGGAGGTGGCACGCTCGTGGCAGACGCTGGCGAGGCCCCGGTGTCGGATGGCGGAGCGCCTCCGTCGGCCGGCGGCGCCCCGACCATCGGAGCTGGCGGCAGCGCGCAGGGCGTGGGCGGGGCCAGCGCGGGCACCCCCGTGCCGTTCGTGTACGTGGGCAGCACCAACGGCCAAATCTCGATTTTTTCGCTCGATGCCGAGCTCGGCAAGCTGACGCTCGTCAAGAGCGTAGCCGCGGGCAACTATCCCTCGTTCCTCGCTTTCGATTCGACATTTGCTCACTTGTACGCGGTGAACGAGCCGGACGGGAAGTTGGCCGCGTTCAGCGTGGACCCGAAGCTCGGCGATCTCACGTTCCTGAATCGAGTGGACTCGGGGGGCGCGGGGCCCGCGTTCGTGTCGGTCGATCATTCTGGAAAATACCTGATGGTCGCCAACTACGAGGGCGGCACGACGCGTGTGTTGCCCATTCGCGCCGATGGCAGTCTGGGCGCGGCGAGCGATGACAAATCGCCGGGCACGAACTCGCACATGATCTTGACCGATCCGGGCAACCTGTTCGCGTTCGTGATGAACAAGGGCTCGGACACGATCTCGCAGTACGTGTTCGATGCCACGAACGGCACCCTCAAGCCGAACCCCGTGCCCTCGGTGATGACCGCTTCCGGCTCTGGACCGCGCCACCTGGCCTTTCATCCGGATGGCAAATACGCGTATGTGATCGCCGAGACCAACGACACGCTTTCGGCGTACGGCTACGACGCCAAGCTCGGTCGGCTGACGTTCCTGGAGAGCAAATCCACCTTACCCGTCGGCGAAAATGGCGCCTCGAACACGTGCGCCGAGGTCGTCGTCGCGCCCTCTGGCAAGTTCGTCTACGGCTCGAACCGCGGGCACGACAGTATCGCGCGTTTCTCGATCGACAGCGACACCGGCAAGCTCACCTTCATCGACACCACGCCTTCCGGTGGCAACGTGCCGCGCAGCTTCACCCTGTCTGCGGGCGGCGAGTTGATGCTGGTCGCCAACGAGTCAGGCAATGTGACGTCATTTTCCGTCGACACCAAGACCGGCGCCCTGACCAAGCTGCTCACTCTCGACGTGCCACAGAAGCCGCAGTTCGTCGGCATCGCAAGCCTTCCGCCGAAGTAGCGCGGGCTCATTTCAGGTGCAGCTTGAGCGCGATCGGCCGGCCGCGGCGAGCGAGGCGCAGATCGAAGTCGGAAGTCGAGCGCAGCTCTGAATAGAGCGACAGCGCGTGCTCGGGGCTGTTCATGGCAATGCCGTTGATGGCTTCGAGCCGATCCCCATTTTGTAAACCGACGGCCGCGAACACGCCTTTGGGCTGAATGCCGAAGAGACGCACGCCGACGAGCTTGCCGGCGGCCAGCTCCGGCACGATCCGCAGGCGCTCGGGCCGAGAGGGCGGCGGCACAGGCGACCGCTCGGCCGCGTGCTCGATCTGCTCGAGCGATTTTCTGCCGAACAGCACCGTCTGGCACAGCGCGCCGCCGCTCGACAGCCAAACCGCAGGGCTGCTCTGGCGCGGATTGAAGCCGATGTATTCGATACGCTTGCGCTCGACCTCGTCTCCGACGCGGCGCGTGTGGGGCCGCAATTCGCCGGCACCTTGCAATGCCGCCATGGACCAGCGTTTATCGTCGGACTCACTGACGATGAAAAGCTGTGGGCTCTCACAAGGGGGAGCCCCGAGCGGATCGTCGAAGGTGTCCACCTGGTCAATCACGCGCTCCTCGACCAGCGGGCCCTTGCGCGAATCGAATGCATTCCGCGCGAGCAGCGCTACTGCGGTCGCCCTTCGTGGCGGCGGCGCGGAATATTTGGCGGGGAAACGCGCCGTGGCCGGCCCGTCTCCGACCGCGCATCCGATCAGCCGTGTGACCGCGCGAGCTTGGAAGTACGCGGAGCTCCCGAGTAAGGCCAGCACCACCGCCGCGAAACACCCCTTGAGCAAACGCCGAGACGCCATGAGCTCCGAGCCAAAGCCAAACTCGTGCCAGCGCCTGTTTCCACGCTAAGTCTCGAAATTCCGTTGCTTCATGAGCGCCGCCGGACTGCCATGCGCGTCAACCTGGCAAAGTGCGCTACGAGCGACCACGCTTCGCGACAAATTTACAACCGAGCATGATGAATCGAGCAACATGAAGAGCGCCGTGCTTTGGACGGGTGGCAAGGACAGCGCACTCGCGCTTCATCGCAGCGCTGGCTTGGGCGTGACCGAGCTCGTCACGTTCGTGCCCCCCGATGCTCATTTTCAAGCGCATGATCTGGAGTTGATGGCTTGGCAGGCGCGTGCACTCGGCTTGCCGCATCGACGGGTCGTGGTCGGTCTTCCCTATCAGGAAGGCTACGAGCGCGCGCTCGCCGAACTACTCGCTTCTGGCATCCAGCGCGTGGTGACCGGGGACATCGCGCAAGTCGACGGTCACCCGAACTTCATTTCGCTGTGCGCCGAGCGCGTCGGCATGGGCGTCTCTTTGCCGCTGTGGGGTGTGGATCGTCGCAAACACATGCAAGAAATCGTCGCGCTCGGCTTCGACGTCGTGCTGACCTTCGTCAGAGAACCGTGGCTCGATGCGACCTGGGTCGGTCGACACCTGGACGCTCCCGCGCTCGCGGAACTGGACGAATTGAGTCGCACGAACGGCCTCGATCCCGCTGGAGAGAATGGCGAATATCACTCGATGGTGTTGCACGGCCCGGGCTGGCATGCGGCAATCGAGATCTCGGGCCGTACGCGGAGCACGCCGCCGCAGCATCGCCTCGAGATCACGGATATCGTCACTCGCTCGCGGTAGCGGCACCAGCACTTCGTCCGAGGCGAATTGGTGTGTGGAATTGTCGGGAGAGCGACGCGTCCAAGCTGCGGAAACCCGACGTGCTATCCTCGGCCCGATCCGCATTGGTCGATATGTCGAAGACCGACGAAACGCAGATGGTTGCAAGTGTCGACTACATCGATCCGATGGCGTGGACCGGCGCTACCGAACCGGTGGATATCGGAGAGGATCTGATCGGTGTCACTCTGAACGACACCTACGTTCCGGAGCGCATCCTGGGCGAGGGCGGCATGGGGCGCGTGTACCTCGCGCGCCACACCCGGATCCGTCAAAAACGAGTGGCGGTGAAGGTGCTGCATCCGGAATGGTTCGGCAACGCACAGGTACTGGCGCGCTTCCAGCGCGAAGCGGAGACGGCGGCGGCGATTTCACATCCCAACGTGGTCACCGTGCTCGATGTCGACCGCACTCCACATGGCCTGCCCTATTTGGTCACCGAGTACCTCGATGGCATCGATCTCTCGGATCAGCTCAAGGCCCAGGGCAAGTTCGCGGCCGCAACCGCCGTACACATCGCACGCCAGCTGTGCAGGGGGCTCGGTGCCGCGCACCAAAGCCAAGTGATTCACCGCGACGTAAAACCGCAGAACATCTTCTTGGTCGGGGATTTTTCGCGCGGGCTGCCCGAGCGGCCGCCGATCAAGGTTCTCGATTTCGGGTTGTCCCGATTCTCCGACAGCTCGGAGAATCAGCTGACCCAAACCGGTTGCATCATGGGCACCCCCGCCTACATGGCTCCCGAGCAGGCGAGCGGGCAGCAAGTCGACCACCGCACGGACATCTACGGCGTTGGCGTGGTGCTGTACACGATGCTCACTGGTCGTCCGCCGTTCGAGGCCGAAACACCGCAGGCGACGGTACTCGCGGCCATGAACAGCGAACCACCGCGGCCACGCTCGGTCGAACCATCGATTGCACCGCATCTCGAGCTCATCATCGAGCGGGCCATGGCGCGCAATCCCGCTGAGCGTTACCAAGACATGGCCGCATTCGAGCAAGCCCTGACGAGCTTCGAGGCGGAGGGCTTGGCGCGCCCCGTCGAGTCCATGGCGCCGTTGGCTCCGGTCAAGCAAGAGCCCGGCGTTCGGCGCACCTTGCGCGATTCGGATGCAGACGTGCACGCAGCGCGTCCACGCTTGGTGTTGTTCGTGCTCGCGGCAGCGGCGCTGATGATCTCGAGCGCGATCAGCTCGATTGTCGGTATCGAATACGCCACCCACTATCGCTTCAGTCGCGTGGAGCTGGAGCTGCTCTCGCTCGGTATCGTAGGTAGCTCGCTCACCCCCGCCTTGCTCTGGGTGCTGAACGTGCGTCGTCGGGTGTGGGAAAACAGTAGCCGAGTGCTGTCGCTGCTCGGTCAAGTTCGGGCCGCGGTGATCGCGGGCATCAGCGTGTACGGGCTGGGCTTACTCGTATTGCACGTGACGGACGATTTTGCGGTGCGCCTGACCGGCGGCTCGGGCCAGCCGGTGATCGGTGCGGCCTGGCCCGGCTGGAGCCTGCTGCTGCCGGTCATGGCATTGAACGCGGCGATCACCGTGGTGTGGTGTCGGCGGCTGGCCGTGATTCGCTCTGGTTGGCGTCGGCGGCTGGCCATCGGTCTCGTCACGAGCCTGGGGCTCGCCATCTTCGGCGCGTTGGTCGTGGGCGGATTTTGGTGGCGACGCCGGCTTGGTTGAGGCTCGCCACGCAGCGGGCTGGAATCGGTTCCAGAAGTTGCTATTGTCCGCCGTATGTCGCGAAATCGCTTGTGGAGTGCGTGTTGCGCGCTCGTGCCCGTACTCGGTTGCCTCGCATTCGTGAGCACGCTCGCTGCCTGTGACAGCGGCACTTCGTCCACGGACGACGAAGGGCAAGCACCCAGCACCGTGCTGCCCAGTATGTTCGGATCGCCCACCCAAAGCGGGAGCGGAACCACCGCCGAGCAGTACTTGAAGAGCGACGTGCAGCGGGATGGCATCAACTACTTCTTCATGGCCAACGGCTGGGGCCCCGGCTTCCAATCGCAGACCGTCACCTGGAACGGGACGTATTTCAGCGTCGACAGCATGCAAGGCACGCGCGGTGACAATTACGAGCCCGCCACCTACCCGACGGTATTCTGCGGGGTCTACTCCGATTCGCGCTCGAAAGAGTGCGGACTACCCAAAGCCATCGACAGCATCCAAACCCTGCGCACGGGTTGGCGCTGGAGCGCCAACGGCAATACCACTTCTTACAACGCCGCCTACGACATCTGGCTCTCTAACACCGAGGATATCCGAGGGCACAGCGCGTTCTTGATGGTCTGGCTGCGCGATCCACAGGGGGCGCAGCCCGCCGGCTCACGCAAGTTCTCCGCCGTGCAGGTGAACAACGCCCCGGGTGATTGGAACGTCTGGGTCGGCGTCGTGGGCGGGAAACCGTGCATCAGTTACGTCCGTGCCGAAGGTTATGATTCGCCTGCCGCCGAGTTCGATGTGATGGATTTCGTGCGCGACGCGCGCGCCCGACAGATCTCTTTGCCTGGCAGCATCGTGCTCAGCGTGGCGGTCGGCTTCGAGATCTGGAGCGGCCCCATCACCAAGCTTGAGTCGAACGACTTCTACGTGCAAGTGAAGTAGCCCGGCGCCATTTCTGGGCTGGCGCATCTCGGGTTCTGCCCCAGACTGTCGGTCCCCTAAATGCTTCCGACGATTCTGGAGGGTGCAGAAACCCACAACCTCAAGGGCATCGATCTAACGCTCACGCCTGGAGAGGTGGTGGTGATCACCGGCGTGTCTGGCGCAGGCAAGAGCAGCCTGGCGATGGACACGCTCTACGCCGAAGGTCAGCGCCGCTTCGTCGAGAGCTTTAGCCCGTACGCGCGCCAGTTCTTGGAGCGCTTGGAGCGGCCGCCGATGAAGCGGCTCGAGCCCATCCCGGCCGGCATCGCCGTCGATCGGCGCGCGCCGATCAAGAGCTCGCGTTCGACGATCGCGACCATGGCCGATTTGGAGCCGTACTTGTCGGCGCTGTTCTTGCGCGAAGCGAGGCCAGTGTGTCCAGAGCACGGCTTCGAAGCGCGCGAGCTGGACGTCGTGAGCGCAGCGCAAAGCGCGGCCGAGAGTCTGGGCAGCGCCCGCGCCGTCGTCACCTATCCGGTACGCGTGACTGGTACCGAGGCGTATCTGGAGGTCCGCGAGGGCCTTCTGAAAGACGGCTACCGGCGGGCTTGGCTCGGGGGCAAGACCGAAGAGCTCGACGCGATCAAGCCCTCACAGGTGCTCGAGAGCGGCGCGCTGGAGGTGATCGTCGATCGTGTTGCCGGGGGAAAAGACCAGAAAAGGCTGGCCCAGGGCATCGAAACGGCCTGGGCTCGCTCGGCCGGCGTGGCCCACATCCACACCGACAGCGCCCGCTTTCAGCTCAAGCGCGGGCTTGCCTGCCCGGAGTGCAGCCGTGAGCTCTTGCCGGCGCGGCCGGGCCTGTTCTCCTACGAGTCTCCGCTCGGCGCGTGTCCGGCATGCCGCGGCTTCGGGCGCACGCTGGGCGTAGACATCGCGAAGGTGATTCCGGACGAGTCGCGCACTATCGACAAGGGCGCAGTCCGACCCTGGCGCGGGGCCTCCACCAAGTGGGAGCGCGCCGAAATCGCCAAGTTGTGTCGTCGTCACGGCATCCCGCTCGACAAGCCTTGGTCTGCGCTATCTGCCGCGCACAAGAAGATCGTGCTCGAGGGCGATGGCGACTGGAGCAAGGGCACGTTCCCCGGCGTCATCGGTTGGTTCAAGTGGCTGGAGACCAAGACCTACAAGATGCACGTGCGCGTGCTGCTCGCGCGCTATCGCTCGTACGACCAATGCCATGCCTGCCATGGCAAGCGGCTCAACCCGACCGCGCTCAGCTATCGCGTTGCGGGCATCAGCTTGGCGGATTTCCACGCGCTCGAAATCCTGGAGGCCAAGCGTCGTGTCGGGCTCTTGAAGGCGCACACCGCACAAGGAGAATTGGCTCGAAAAGAGCTAGAAAGTCGGCTTGGCTATCTCGAGCGGGTCGGGCTCGGCTACCTCACGCTCGATCGTCAAGCGCGCACGCTCTCGGGCGGCGAGGCCCAGCGGGTCACGCTCACTGCGGCGCTCGGCACTTCGCTGTGTGGGGCGCTGTTCGTGCTCGATGAACCCACCGTCGGTTTGCACCCGAGTGACGTGGAGCCGCTGAACGCGATCTTGCAAGAGCTCGCGCAGCGGGACAACTTGGTGCTCGTGGTCGAGCACGACCCGGCCGTGATCCGCGGCGCAGACCGAGTGATCGAGCTCGGTCCAGGCGCGGGCAGTGATGGTGGCCGCGTGATCAAAGACGCGCCGCCCAGCGCGTTCACGACCGCCGAAACCGCTACCGGGCGCGCACTCGGGGCGGGCGCTCTGCTGCACCGTGACTTGCGTAAGCCCACCGGCTTCCTCTCCGTCAAAGGCGCGACCGCCAACAATTTGCGTGCGATCGACGCCCAGCTTCCGCTCGGTGTGCTGTGCGCCGTCACGGGGCCGAGCGGATCGGGTAAGAGCACGCTCGCGGTCGACATCGTGTACCGCACCTTGGCTCGCAAGCTCGGTGATTTCGACGAAGAGCTGCCCGGCGCGTGTGCGGGCATCGAGGGCCTTTCGGCCGTTAAATCGGTCACTTTGGTCGACCAATCGCCGCTCGGTCGCACCTCCCGCGGGAACGCGGCGACGTACACCAAAGCTTGGGATTTGGTGCGCGCCCTGTATGCGAAGCAGCCGGAGGCCCTCGCGCTCGGGCTCACGCCCTCCGATTTTTCCTTCAATGTCGATGGTGGGCGCTGCGAAGCGTGCTCCGGTGAGGGCTTCGAGACCGTCGAGATGCAGTTCTTGGCGGACGTACGCTTGGTGTGCCCGGCCTGCCGTGGTCGCCGCTTCAAGGACAATGTGCTTGCCGTGTCGCGCGGGGGCGTGAGCGTGGCGGACGTGCTGGAGATGACCGTGACCAACGCGCTGGCCCATTTCGCGTCGGAGGTGGGCGTCCAGCGCGCGCTTGGACCGGTCGAGAAGCTCGGGCTCGGTTACCTGCGGCTCGGTCAACCGTTGTCTACCTTGTCGGGTGGCGAGGCGCAGCGCTTGAAGCTGGCGCGAGCGCTCGGCGAAAAGCATCAAGGCGCGCTGTTCGTACTCGATGAACCGAGCGCTGGCTTGCACGCCGACGAAGTAGCGCGCGTGCTCGCTGCGCTCGACGTGATCGTGAACGCCGGTGGTAGCGTAATCGTCGTCGAGCATGATCTCGATCTGATCGCGAATGCGGATTATATCCTCGATTTGGGGCCGAATGCGGGGGTAGGGGGTGGGCTTTTGGTGGCCCATGGCGCGCCGCGCGAGCTCGCCTCGGTGCCCGAATCACGCACGGGGCGCGCCCTCGCGGAGTACTTTGCCAATCGAGAGGCCAAGAAGCGCGGTGCGCTGGAATCGGGGCGTAGCAAGCGCGCTGCGCGAGCGCCCGGGAAGCGGCCAGCGCCGCGGCCCGACGCGGGTCTGGTGGTCGCGCGCGCTCGCGAACACAACTTGCAGGACGTGAGCGTGAAGATCCCGCACGGCGCGCTGACCGTGGTCACCGGCCCGAGCGGCTCGGGCAAGAGCACGCTGGCTTTCGACGTCGTGTTCGCGGAGGGTCAGCGACGCTTTCTCGAGACGCTGACGCCCTACGCGCGGCAGTTCTTGCCCACCATGCCGCGCCCGGACGTGGACAGCGTGACCGGGGTGCCGCCGAGCATTGCGCTCGAGCAACGGACCTCGCGCGCCGGCGGCAAATCGACGGTGGCCACCGTGACCGAGGTCGCGCATTACCTACGCCTCTTGTACGCGAAGCTCGGGGTCGCGCATTGCCCGACCCACGACACACCCATTCTGCGCACCAGCCCCGCGGCGATCCTCGATAAGATCCGCGCGCTGCGCGCGAAGGTGAGCTTGCTCGCGCCCGCCGTGCAAGCACGTAAGGGCACGTATTTAGACATATTTTCGGCAGCCACAAGGGACGGTATCGAGTCTTCGTACGCGGACGGGAAGCTCGTCTCCAATGACGAGCCACCGCGCTTGGTGCGCAGCCAAGAGCACACCATCGACCTGATTATCCGCGCTGAAGTCGAAGCCAAATCGATCTCGGACGTAGATTTTGCGCGCGCGCTCCGCTGGGGCAACGGCGCGGTCAAGCTGCGCGTCGGCGGCAAAGAAACGCTCTACTCGACGCTCAGCGCTTGCCCCAAGTGCGGTTTCTCGGTGCCCGAGCTCGATCCGCGTTGGTTCTCGTTTGCAACCAAACAGGGGCGCTGTGAAACCTGCGAAGGCAACGGCGTGATCCTGGAAGAGCCGAAGCGCGGTCGGAAAAAGAAAATCGAAACCGAACCGATTCCCATGCCGTGCCCGGACTGTCACGGCGCGCGCCTATCGCCCATCCCGCGCGCCGTGCGCGTGGCGGACGAGCGCTACCATGAGCTATCCGCGCGCTCGATCGACGGCGCCAGTGAACGCGTGCAAAAGCTCAAATTTGCGAGCGAGCAAATGCCGGTCGCGAAACCGATCTTGGCCGAGCTGCGCCGCCGGCTCGATTTCCTGCGTGACGTCGGGCTCGGCTATCTTTCTCTCGATCGCGCCGCGCACACGCTTTCCGGTGGAGAAATGCAGCGTTTGCGGCTGGCCGCGCAGCTCGGCGCGGGCCTCACCGGCGCGCTGTACGTGCTCGACGAACCCACGATTGGCCTGCATCCGCGGGATACCGGGCGTTTGCTCAGCAATCTGCGCAACCTGGTCAATCTGGGGTCCACGGTGCTCGTCGTCGAGCACGACATCGAGACCATTCGCGCCGCGGATCATTTGATTGATTTGGGGCCGGGCGGCGGTTCGCGCGGTGGCCGCGTGATGGCGGCGGGCACGCCCAAGCAAGTGCTGGCGATCGCCGAATCTCCGACCGGTCGTGCGCTCGCTACCCCACCCGTGCTGCGCACTCCGCAAGCCATCGAGCGCACGGCTCAGCAACTCGTCTTGACCGGCGCAACGCAGAACAACTTGAAAGACGTCGAGCTGAGCATTCCGCTGGGCTCGTTCACGGTGGTGGCGGGGGTGAGCGGTTCGGGCAAGAGTACTCTGATCCGGCACGTGCTCCTACCGGCGCTGCGCGAGAAGCTGAAGCTCGTCAGCGAGCCACCGGGAAGTTACAAGAGCCTGCACGGCCATCAGGGGCTAGTGCGCGCGGTGGCTGTCGATCAATCACCGATTGGGCGCACGCCGCGCTCTACGCCTGCCACCTTTCTCGGCATCTGGGATACGATCCGAAAGCTGTTTGCCGCGACCAACGAGGCAAAAATCGCAGGGTTTGCCGCGACGCGCTTCTCCTTCAACAGCAAAGGCGGCGGCCAGTGCCCGACCTGCGAAGGGCAGGGCGCAGTCACGCACGAGATGAGCTTCTTGCCGGACGTGGTGACGCCCTGCCCGACCTGCGACGGTTTGCGCTTCGAACCCCAAACTCTGGACATCAAATACCTCGGTCGCTCGATCGGTGAGGTGCTCTTGCTCACCGCCGAGGAAGCGGTCGAGCTGTTTGCCAACCACCCTACGATCTCGGCGCCGCTCCAAACGTTGGCCGACTTGGGCGCAGGCTACATCACGCTCGGTCAGGGCTCACACACCTTGTCCGGTGGCGAGGCTCAGCGGCTCAAGCTTGCCGCCGAGCTGACCGCGACGCGGCGTCACGAGAAGACGCTGTACGTGCTGGATGAACCGACCACCGGGTTGCATATTGCAGACGTGGCCAAGCTGATGAGCGTGCTCGGTCGTCTCGTCGATCGAGGCGACACATTGGTCGTGATCGAGCACCATCCGCAGGTGATCGCGGGCGCGGACTACCTCGTGGAACTCGGGCCCGAAGGCGGCGCCCAAGGCGGGAAAATCGTGGCCGCGGGCAGCCCCGCGAAGGTTGCCAAAGGCAAGACCGCAACCGCCGCAGTGGTGCGCGAGCTGCTCGCCTGAACCGCGGAAATCAGCCGCGTTCGCCGACGATTCGGCTCATCACCGCGGTCGGATCGGTCGCTTCCGGGCCGCGCGCGATGCGCTCGATCAGCGCCAAATGCGCGTCGCTGCGAAGCACGCTCAGATCGGGCTCGTCCGCCGCAGGGTGCGCGTAGCGAGCGCTGAAATCGTGGATCCGGCGGTTGGCGATTGCGAGCGCTTCATGGCTGACCGCGCCGCGCTCGACGGCGTGGATGATGGCTTCGATCGCGCGATGAGCGAGCTCGGCGGTGTGGCAGCAAAGGAACTGATCCACCCCCGCGTTTAGCCCGCGCACGACCGCATCTTCCACGCCGTAGTGGTCGGCGATCGCGCGCATTTCAAGATCGTCGGTGACGACCAGACCGTCGTAGCCCAGCTTGTCGCGCAAGAGCCCGTGTAAGACGGCGCGACTCATGGTCGCGGGATAGAGCGGATCGAGCGGTTCGAAGATGACATGCGCCGTCATCAGTGCCGGGATGCCAGCGGCGATGGCGGCCGCGAATGGCCGGAGCTCGACCTGCTCCAAACGCTGCAGCGAGTGCGCGAGCCGCGGCAACGCCAAGTGCGAATCTTGGTTGGTGTCGCCATGGCCGGGGAAGTGCTTACCGCAAGCCGCGACGCCCACGCTTTCCAAGCCATTTGCCAGGGCCACACCGAGCTCACTGACCAACTCCGGGGTGCGCCCGAAGGAACGCGAGCCGATCACGGGATTGTCGGGATTGGTATCGACATCGAGCACCGGGGCGTAGTTCATATCGAAGCCGACCGCGCGCAACTCTCGACCAATCAACGCGCCGACCTCGCGCGCCAACGCCGCGCTACCCGCCTCGCCCAGCGCGCGCATTGGGGGCAGCTCGCTGAAACCCTTGCGCAAGCGCGCGACCTTGCCGCCCTCCTGATCGAGCGCGATCGAAATCGGTCGCGCCGCTTGGCGCTTGATCGAGCTGGTCAGCGCCGCGACGTCCGCCGGCTCCGCTATGTTGCGGGAGAAGAGAACCACGCCGGCGACGCCGCGTGCCAAGAGGTCGCGCAAATCATCGCTGACGGTCTTGCCGTGAAAGCCAACCGTGAACAGTCGCGCCGCTTGAGTCTCTAGTTCCGAAGCCATGGCTGTGCTTCAAGCGGAGCCGCGCTCGCGGCGCATCTCTTCCAATTGCAAAAGGGCCCGTGTCAGGGAAGCTTTGCCGCCTTGACCGGCGAAGGCAACCGGCACTTTGGCTTCGCGCGCCGCGGCGACCACCGGCTCGGTGTGCTTGTGTGAAACGACGCGATCCAAAATCACCACGCCGCTGACGCGGCCTTGTTTGATCCGCTGCGGCAGATTGCCGACTGCGTGCACGCCATCGCGTTCGGTGTCGATCCACTCGGCGTCGGCGGCCACCTCTACCGGCAGGGCCCCCGACTTTTCGCGTCCCGCGAGGGCCCCAATGATCACCAGTTTACCGGGGTGAGCTCGCGTTTTGGGCGCTGCCACGGCCTCGCGTTCGGAAGCGGGCTCCGGCTCCGGCTCGGGCTTGCGGCTTTTCGCGCCAGCGCGCAGAACCAGCTCGGGCAAGCTGTCGACCGCGCGGGACAGCCTGAGCGCGGCCTCGCTGGCGCGCTCTTGGCGAGCCGGTTGCTTCAGATGATGCTCGATCGCGAAGGATTCTGCGATCTCGAACTCGAGCGCACGCTCGTAGCCCCGCAACGCTTTTTCTAGTGTGGCGATACGCTCGGCGACTTCAGCGCGTTTGGCGTTCAGGGCCGCGCGGACAGACTCGACCACATCATCGAAAGCGGAAGGGACCATGAGTCCTGATCTTGCCCGCGGGCGCGGGACAAGTCGAGCGTAGGCCGAGGGGGGACGCCATTGCTTCGAAGGAGCAACGTGACGTCGCTGTCCACTTGGCGCAAACACATGGCCGTCAGCGACGAGGTGAAAGCGATGACCCGGCGCGACTCGGGCCCCGGCTCAGCTGACGAGGAGATCTCGCGATCGGCTGCGTCGGGCGCGGTCGGTTCGTCAGGACCAATCACGCTCTCGGCAACCGAGATGACCGCCGCCGAAGTCGGCGCGGGGAGCGCTGAAGCATAGTGGGCGACGAGTTCGCGCTGCGAGTCTCGTTGAGAGCCCTGCAGCCCGAGCGCTATGAGCGAAAACAAGGTCAAGCCTGCCACGGCCCAGCCGACTGGCTTCCGAAAGCGGGTCACGTGCGCGAGTTGCTCTGCGGTCGGGTGGTCCGCGGCGTCCTCGAACTCGGTCGAGGCTAGCGAGCTCTCGATCCGCGCATGCTCGACGTCGTAGCTCTCGAAAAAGTGCTCGTCGTCCTCAAATTCAGTCCGTGAATCCATCCGATTGCGTGAGCTGATCCGGGGCTTCGAGCTCGCTTTAGTTTAGTCACCAGGGATGACAAGGACAGGCAAATTCCGAAAAATCGCGATGCCGACCGAACACGCCGAGATCGTGCATGTTTCTGCGCGATGACTGGATAGTTGCTCGCGGCTGCTGGACTGCGCGCGAATCTGCCCGGGACCCGCGGCCTACGGCTTTACTGCGTGTTCTAGGCGCGAAAGTAGGCCGGAACCCGCGCTCTGCACGCTGCTCACGACGCCGCTATCCGGCGGTTCGCTACCCGCTGCGGGCGGCTTGCTCTTGCCCGGCTCGAGCGGGGCGACGGCGGGCACCCGCTCGTCGCTGCCCGAGGTTTCGAGCGCGAGGTTCGAATTCGCCAAGGTGAGCTTGGCGTCTGCAGTAAAGCCGAGCTCACGCTGCACGTTCGCGAGCTCCAAGCTGAGCGTGATGAACGGACTCGCGTTGCTCGGCAAGAGCGGAACGCTCATTTGCCAAGCGGTTCGCAAGGGACCGAGTGCACGCTTGGGAAAGCCGGCACGGATGAAGGCAGCGGCGGCTCGGCGGTAGTGCAATACCGCGGCCTCGGGTTGCTTCAGCTTGCGCGCGAGTTCGGCCGTGCGGTGCTGCAGCCAAGGCGCGCCGAGCATCAACCCGGACGCCGTCTTGTACGCTTCGAGTGCTTGCGCCTCTTTGCCCTCGCCCGCGAGTTTCTTGGCGACTGCTGTGAGCGTCTCTACTTGCGCTTGCACGGAGTCGGTTGGTTTTGGAGATGATTGGGTCACGAGCTGCCAATAAGCAGGGAACGTGCCGGGCTTGGCGAGTCCGAGCTCTCCTCGTAACCATTCGAAATGTTGGGCGTTTGTGGATCGCACGGGACACGCGGTTGGACTCGAAAGCCTGAATTGAGAATCGCGTCGTCTCAAACGGAGAAGCCGGCTAAGACTTGCCGCGTGCGCTGGTCGCGACTCGTGCTTGCGGCGGTGGGCTGCGTGGCCTGTGTGGGTGTCGCTCTGAGCGCTCGACGAGTGTTGTCGCAACCGCACTCGGAGGCACGATCGGCGCAGATGTCGTCGCCAGTGGCAGTGACTGACGCAGTGTCCGACGCGCGTGAGCGGCTGGAGCAGTTCGAGGCCTCGCGCCGGCACGCCACCGACTTTGCGCGACTGCCACCCGCGAATCTCAGTCACGGCGCAGATCCTTATGCGCTCGCGCAGCTCGACGCGCAGCACGTACTGGGCGTACTACGCGGCGCTTCGGCGTTGGTCTTGCTCGATCCGCTCCTCCACGAGCAGCAACGCATCGATGTGCCCGGTTCCGCCATAGCCGTCACCGTGAGCGAATCGGGGGAGGTCTGGGTAGCGGGGGAGGCGTCCCGGACGCTGCTTCGCTTTCATTTCGACGGTCAGCGACTGCGCCCCTCGGGCAGCCTGGAAGTGCCTGGAATTATCGGTATTCGCGCGCTCGCCGCAGGCCCGCGCGGAGTCGTGTACGCGCTCGATGTACACGACGGGAAGTTGCTCACACTCGACCCGTCGTCGGCCTCGCCGCTTCGAGAGGCACGCCGTATCGGTCATGGGCCGCTCGCGCTGCGACGTGTAGGGGCGCTCCTGGTCGTGAATTTGCTGCTCGATCACTCGCTGATCGTCTACCGATTGAGCGACTCGGGGAGCGTGCTCGGAGAGCGCGCGCGCGTGCAGCATGATGGTCCGATCTGGGGCTTCGATGCCGCGCTGCTCGCGGATGGGCAATTGCTCTTGACGGCCGCGGGCGTCGAAAACCACGCGCTCGATCGCAGCGATGGCTCGTTCGGCTACATCGACTCGTTCGTGTTTTGCTACCTATTGCCTAAATCTGGAGCCATCCGCGCGCTCTGGCAAAAGAACGTGTCCGAGCTCGGAGTGGTCACGCCGAAAGCGCCGCTGCTCTCGGTGCAGGGCAGCCACGCGCGCCTATTCGTCTCGGGCTACGGCAGCGATCGCGCGCTTCAGCTTTACTTCGAGGCGCTCTCGCAAGCCGAGCCGCGGGTGCAGAGCGAGCCCTTTTACCCGGGCAGCGCGGCCGCATTGCGGCAGCCGTCAGGGGAGATCGCTTTTGCCGATCCCCTGCTCGACGCCTGGCTATTGCGGAAAGCGGCGGGCGCCCGTGATGAGCCCGCTGATTTCCTGCCGGTGACGGCCGAGCGAGCGCCGCTCGCGACGACCGAAGAGCGCTTGGGCGAAGCGCTGTTCTTCACGACGCTGATGGCCCCGAGCAACACGAGCGAAGGCGCGCAGAGTCGCTTCAGCTGCGAAACCTGCCACTTCGAGGGCTATGTCGACGGTCGCGTGCACTACACGGGTCGTGATGACGTGCACGTCGCGACCAAGCCGCTGCGCGGGCTATTCAACAATCGGCCACACTTTTCGCGCGCGCTCGACGCGGATCTGGCGACCGTATCGCACCACGAGTTTCGCGTTGCGGGGAAGGGCAGCGGCACGGACCCTTGGTTCGAGATCCAGAGCCAACACTATCCGTGGCTCGAGCGGCTCGGGGTGCACGACGAAACGCTCGCACCGGAAGCGCTCCGTCGGGCGCTGGTCGCGTTTTTGATGCGCTTTTCGCATACCCCCAATCCAAGCGTCATGGGTCGAGATCGGTTCAGCGCCGAAGAGCAGCGCGGGGCGGTGCTGTTTCGCGATCACTGCTCGAGTTGCCATGCCGCGCGCCTGGAGAGCGATGTCGCCGACAGTGCGCTGTCGTTCGAAGCCTGGCCGAGCGCGATCTTTTCACCGGAAGGACCGATCGTGTGGGCGAGCGCGGACTATCAGAAAACGGGCGTGACGCCCTATGTGCACGAATCTGGCACGCGCGTGCCCTCACTGCGCCGCGGCGCGACGAAGTGGCCGCATTTCACGAACGGCTCGGCAGACACGCTGCTCGAGGTGGTGCGTCGTGCACGCTTCGATCATCAGCGCTTCTTCCATGATGGAGCGCCGCCCGAGACGCTGCGGTCCCTGACGGCGTTCACGCCCCGCGAGGCGAGTGAGCTGACGGCGTTCTTAGAGTTGCTGTGAAGCGGGTAGGGAGTCAGTCACGGGGTCGACCGCGGAGATCACCGCCACCTGGATGTCCAAGCGACGCGCGGAGCTGATCGGTGAGCCGTCGAATTCGACGATGTGGAAGCGATCGAACACGCGGGTGCCCGTGGTTTTCACCTGCGAACCGATGATTTGGACGCGCTGCTGGAAGAGCGCTTGGGCAAGTGCCAAGAGCAACCCCGAGCGATCGCCCGTTTCCACTTCGAGCGTGCTGAACACGCCGTCTTGGCCCTCGATGAAGCGCACGACGGTCTCTGTAGAGGAAGGCGTCGGTGGCGGCCGCACGCTCGGATCGGCGCGCCGGCGATCCAGCTTGCCGTCGAGCAAGCCGATCAGGGTGGTGCGCAGCAGATCGATCTCTTCTTTGCTGACGCGGAGCTTGCGTTGTTGCTCCTTTTCGTGGCGCACCCAGAACACGTCCACCGCTTCGTTCGCGCGTTGGTCGACACGGCGCGTGTAGGCTTCGGCCTCGATTACATCCAGCCCGCACAGGACCAGCGCGGCGCTGATGGTCGCGAGCAGGCCGGGACGGTCATCGGCGACGACGCACACGGCCGAGCCGGGCACCCGACTCGAATTGAAGCTGCCGACGTTGGCCGAAGCCGATTCTCGCTCGCGCGCTATCTTGGTGTGCGCGGCGATCGCAACGATGTCGAAATTTCTGCGATAGCTCTCGGGCAGGGATGCCGCGAACGCTCGCACCTCGTCGGATTCATCGGGGGAAGTAGACACCAGCTCAGCCTAGCGCGGTCAAAAGGCGGGCGCCTTTCATTGTTGTTTCCGACATGTGTTGCAGCATTACTTAGCTCCCGCTCCAGCCGCCGCGGGAGCCCCGGGAAAGCCAGGAATTGCCGGGAAACCGGGGGGAAGCGTGGTCGGAAACGTGCTCGGAAAAGTCTTGGGCAAGGGCGGAAAAGTGCTCGGCAATGGCGGCAAAGTGCTGGGCAACGGAAACGGAAACGGGAACGTGTTGCGCCCCGCGTCAGTGACCACCGGCGCGCCTGCGTCGGTTGGCCGCACCACGGTTGGTCCGGTGGTGGGCGTGCCCGTCGTCGGCGTATTGGGGCGAGTCGGGGTCACCGGGATCACGGGCGGGTTCGACCCTACGCGGGCCCCCGAGCCGGCGTCGATCAGCGGACTGACCGTGGTCTCGGGCGTCGGCGGATCGAGCACGAGCGGCGGCGCGCTCGAATCGGGTTGGTGCTGTTGATAGAACACCGCCGCCAACGCCGCGCCCCCCAACCCGAGCAGAATCAGCAGACTCAAGCCGATCCAGAGCCCAGTCCGTGAACGGCGTTTGTGAACCGCGGGAGGCTGACCGTAGGCCGCCGGGGGCGCGCCGTAGCCGGCGGGGGGCGCGCCGTAGCCGTACGCGGGGGGAAGATTGCCCGGCAACGCGCTGGCACGCAGGGCCTCGCGCACGGCATCGTCCGACACTTCTTGGGTGCCGCCCTTGTAGGCAAGCATGGCCTGATCGCCTTCGGGCGGCAGTGTCTTGGACATCACGGGCGCGACTTCGAACACCTGCGCTGGCCCCGTGAGCTGATGCTGCGGTGCATTGGTTGACGCGTGCGATGCGGGCGCGGGAAGCGCGGCCAAGCGCGCGGCGTGGCCCTGCGCGCCGGCAAATGGCGCGAGCGCCGAGCGCATCTCGAGCGCGGAGCCGAAGCGCGCGTCGCGATCTGGACGCAGCGCGCGTTCGACGACGGCCACCAAGCCTGGCGCGAGGCCCGGTTCGAGGTCCGCCAAGTGACGCACATTGCCCGAAACGACCGCGGCCACGATCGCTTCTACGTCGTCGCCATCGGCGGGGCGCCGGCCTGCCAGCATCTCGAACAGAATCACCCCCAAGGAGTACAGATCCGCGCGATGATCGACGTTCTCTGCGGCGAACAGCTGCTCGGGCGCCATGTATTCCGGCGTACCCATGATCACGCCGGCGCGCGTCAGGCCCTTTTGGAATTCAGTGCTGGCGCGCAACTTGGCGATACCGAAATCGATCAACTTCAGCAGCGGGCCGCCCGTGCCGGGCACGATGAACACGTTGTCCGGCTTGAGATCGCGGTGCACCACGCCGATCGCGTGCGCGGCTTCCAAGCCAGACAAGATCTGCAGCGCGAAGTCGACCGCCTGCTCCGGCGGCAACTTGCCCAGCCGGTCCATCGCGCCTTGCAGTGGTTCACCGCTGAGCAGCTCCATCACTAGGTACGGCGAGCCGTCCGCGGTTTGATCCACGTCGGTCACGTGGGTCACGTGGGGGCTGCGGATTCGCGCAGAAACGCGGGCCTCCTGCAAGAAGCGCGAACCGAGGCCCGCTCGCTTCGCCAAATCGGCGTGCAGGAATTTGAGCGCCACGCTGGTCTCGAGAAACTCGTGATGCGCCTCGAAGACGGTGCCCATGCCGCCATCGCCGATCAAGCGCACGATCCGGTATTTGCCGTCGATGACGTCGCCGACGACGGGCCTCATTGGCCGACCACCGCTTTCCCTCGATCGCGTATGCGCGTGGCGGCGGGCACGAAACGCTCGTATTCGCGGAGGAAGGTCAAGGTCTTCGGATCTGCGCGATCGACGTACAGTGTACCGAACAAGTGATCGGTCTCGTGCTGCACGACCACGGCGCGGAAGCTCTCCCACACGAAATCGAGGTTTTTCCCAGCGCGATCCAAGGCTTGTACCCGCACCTTGCGGGGCCGCGCCACCTGACCGCGCATGCCCGGCACGGACAAGCAACCCTCGTACATTTGAAAGCTGTCTTCGGCGCTCAACTCACCCGCGCCCGTTCCGACGAGTGGTGTCACGATGGGATTGATCAACACGGTCAGCGGAATCGGTTCGAACTGCGGGTAGCGCGGGTTCTTGTCGACCTCGATCACGCACAGCTGCAAGGACTCGTACACCTGCGGAGCGGCCAGCCCCGCGCCGTCAGCGTCGTGCATCGTCTCGATCATGTCTTCGATCAACGTCTGGATGAACGACGAGGCGATCTCTTTCGGATCGACCAGGTCTGCTCTCCGGCGCAAAACCGGTTCGCCCATTTGCGCAATCTTGCGAATCGCCACCGGGGGATCCTAGTTCAAACTCGGTCTCGAGCACGAATCGCTCCGCCACCGAACGCGGCATTTTGCCGCAATCTGCGAGGATTCCCGTCTGCTCCGGCCAAAAATAGCCCGGAAGAATGGCCTGAGAGTTGGGGCGATCGCGATCCCGCATCGCACCTCACGCCGCGCGCGGTGGCCGTGAACCTGATCGCTCCGACGCTACCTGTGCCAGCCTGGGCCTTGGTTTTGCGCAAATCCGCTCGAATTTCCGGGCAGGCTTGCCGGCACGCCGTTTGCTCGTGCTTCGTGCTGAATCTTCGGTTTCGATGGGACGAACAAATGCAGAAAGCAATGCAATGGTGGGGAGTCGTTACGGTCGGACTGGTATTTGGAGCCGCGTGTAGCTCCTCTGACGACCGTTCCAGCCAGCCGTCGAGCATCACGATCATCTCATCCAATTCCGCCGGCGCTACCGGCGCTGACCCAAGCGCGGAGGCGGGCGCGGGTGCGACGCTCGGCGAGGGCGGCGGAGACAACGTCGGCGCAGGCGGCGGGGACGCGTGCGAGGGTGAGTACTCGTGTCCGTCGGTCATCTATTGGTCGCACACGGTGATCGACGTCGATCTTCCGGTGTCCCTCGCCGACGCCGCAGATGCCGTGTTCACCGCGTGTCGAAACGACGAGTGCTACAGCGCAAAGGGCAGCGCGATGGTGGACGACGTAGGCTTCGGCGACGGCTGGGTGCACACCCAGGAGGGGGGAGCTGTTTCGTTGCACTTCTTCGAGGGCTCGGGCGCGACACCCTTCGCCGAACTCGATTGGAAGTTCTCGTATGGCGGCGCTAGGCCGGACGCCAGCAGCGAGCACTACTCGCTGACGATCGAGCCGGCGGAAGCAAACGCTGCCACGACGCTCTTCGATGACGACGTGGACTACACGATCATCCCCGCCGACCCCAGCTTGGTCAGCGAGGGTTTTTGTCACTATTGTTCCGAAGTCAGCACGGCAACCGTCGATGCCCGCGCTGTCGATTGAATGGTAGCGCGCTCACTCGTCACGCGCCGCCGAAGGCTATGACGAGATGAGCCGCGACTCGTGACCATCAAACCCCCGGCCGCCTCAACGAGCGCGCCAGGGAATGTCGCTCAGCCCCGCTACGTGATTTTCATAGCGCGCGAGCACGAACAACAGATCGCTCAAGCGGTTCAAGTAGATGACGACTTCGGGGCGAACGGGCGAGGAACGGCTGGCCGTCAACGTTCGCCGCTCCGCCCGGCGGCACACCGTGCGCGCGCGATGCAACTCCGCAGAGCTCTTGCTGCCGCCCGGGAGTACGAAGTTCTTGAGTGGCTCGAGCGGCGCCTCGCCGCGATCGATCCAGCCTTCCAGGCGTGCGATGTCGGCCTCGCCCAGTACCGTCATGCGCAGGTTGTCTTCCTTGCCCGGCAGGCAAGCGAGCTCTGCACCCAGCGTGAACAAGTCACTTTGAATCTGTAACAACGACTCGTCGGTTTCGGCCGAGGCGCCCAGTGCGCGCACGACGCCGAGGCACGAGTTCAATTCATCGATGGTTCCGTAGGCCTCCACGCGCGGATCGTCTTTGCCGACGCGGGCACCACCGAATAACCCCGTCTCACCGGCGTCGCCAGTGCGCGTGTAGATCTTCATGCCCGGCAGCGTAGCCGCTCGGGCCGCGCGAACTCAACCGAGGGCGGCGGAAATGGTGCTGTAGGCGTCGTTCCAAGTTTGCAGATCGGCCTTGGCGCCGTCGATGATGCTCAAACCGAAGCCGGGCGGCACGGTCGCGTTCTCGTTGTGGTTGAAACGGCGACGCCAAGCAACCTTGCCGACGAGGCGGACGCGGCGTTCGCTGCGCGGCGGCGCCATCTCGACCCACACTTCGTCGTCCTCCGGTGGCGCGAGCGTGCGCACGTACAGACCGCCTTCGCTGATGTTGTACGTGAAGCCATAGTCGTCTTTTTCGCGGCCCGCGCCGCGAAACGCGACGGTCGTGCCATACAAGATGCGCGCGCTGCGGCGATTGTTGACCGCGCCGCCTTTCAGATCGTTCGAGGCGAACAGCACGTTCTCCGGCGGCGCGAACGCGTCGATCACACCGACGCCGCTCACGCCCTCGAGCGTTGCGCGAATCGTCTTCAAATCTCGCGGGTTCGCACAGACGATGAAGTTTGCTTTGCTGCCCGCGCTGCGCGCGAGGCTAATCGTGGTCGTGTAATCGTCCGCGAGCTCGGCGTTGAGCACGGCCAGGGCGATTTCTTCTTGTTGCGCGAAGCGAGCGGCATCTTCCTTGGTCACCGCGAACATCACCGAGTAACCGGCGTTGCGCAGCACGCGTCCAACGACGGTGCGCCGAGTTTTGTCGGTCTCTGCGATCAAGGCCGTGCCGCGCGTGGACGCGGGCAGGGTGCCCGCCTCGCGTGGCAACGTGCGCAGGCGAGTGAGTAGGGGGCGCGTGCCGTGGAGCGGTAGCACGTCGTCTGCGCCCCAGCTGAAGGCGTCGCTGAAGGAAAGATCGCCCATCTCGCGCGAGAGCGCGATGATTGGCAGTCGTGCGTGCCGCGCGCTGCTGCGTGTCTGCACCGCGAGCGATTCGGATGCTTCGGTGTCGAGCAGCATCGCCATCGCGTCATGAGACTCGAGCCAACGTCCCGCGTCTTCCGGCGACTCTTCCGCGTGCAGCGTGAAGGCGGCTTGTTCTGCGGCTAGCGACAGCGCGAGCCGCTCCTCGCGTCGAAAGCGGCCGAACGCGAGCATTTCCCGAGTTTCCATGAGCGTTTAGAACGGCCGCTAGCGACCGCTCTAAAGCCCAGGTCGTCTCGACTCGGCACGAGTCGGGGTTTTCTGCCCCGACCGGGCGCGATTGAAACTTCTCGAAACGTTATGCGGAGAAGATCTGCTGAATCTCGCCTTCCATCGCGGCGGGCAAGACTTTGCGGGCCAGCGCCAGCTCTTGCACGAGCAGGCTGCGGGCTTGATCGAGCAGGCGGCGCTCACCGAAGGACAAGTCCTTGTCGAACTTCAGCCGGTACATGTCGCGCAGGACCTTGGCGATTTCCGACGGTAGCCCGCTCTTGAGCATTTCGGTGTAGGCCCGAAACCGACGATTCCAAGGTTGCAGATCGACTGCCACCTCGGGCGCCTTCAGGATTTCCAAGATATTCTGGGCCTCCTTCTTCTTCATCACGGGACGAAGGCCAACACGGGCGGCTGCCTCAGTGGGCACCATCACCTTGAGCCCGCTGTCCTTGATTTTGATGACGTAACAAGTCGTCTTACGGCCGCCTAAATCGCGATCCTCGAGCTGCTCCACCTCGCCGACGCCATGCGCCGGGTGCACTGCCATATCACCAGGTTTGAACGTGTAGCCCTTTAAGACTTCTGCTGTATTCACCGACGATTGCCCTCTCGTATGGAAGCGAATGTGCGACGCCCACCGAGGCGCGCACACCTTCGCAGCGCCGTGGTCAGCTCCTGCTCACGCATTGTGCGTCAGCGCCAACCACGACGAGGAACCCTCCTGCACTCACGCGAAGGCCGTCCTAGCTTCTACCCGACCGCCGCAGTGCAGCACCGGCCAGTCCTAGCACTGTATCGTGCCTTTGGTCAATCAAAGCACTTCTCGCTCGCGCGTTCTTCGAGTTCCTTCACGTTCCTCGCCCAGCCTGATCCGGCGTGAAAATCGAGATGCAACGTGACGATCATTTACGAGGATTGGGACGTCTGAGTGAACCTGAGTGCTTGTCCTACACGCTCGTACTCATCACTTCCGAGGCACTGGTGCGGTTTTCGGGGTCGCTTTTTCCGGTGCTGATCGGGGCGGCAAACTCAGGATTTGGGAGAGATCAGCGAGCACCGACGCGCGCACTCCGCGGACCAATGCGGCAAGCTCGAGTTCGACGCGCAAGCGCAACATGTCTGGGCTCGTGCTGACTTCGGCGACGTCATCGAGTTCGAACAAGCGCCCTGCAGAACTGCGCGCAAACGTCGTCCAAGCGACGCTGAGTCGACGCGCGGCATCGTCTGCAGAGTCTTGCCAAGCACCAGCGAGGTACAACGTCGTGGCAACTTTGCCGTTTGCAGTTGGCTGCACTGTAATGGCGATGGCTACGGTGGATTGGAGCAGTCCGCCGGCAGCGCGCTGCCACTCGTCCGCAAACGGACCTGGCGCGAACAAGACTGCCACGTTGTTTGCGGCGAGCTCGGGCAACGCCGAGAGTGCCGCCCCGCGCAGCGCAGGCGGCGAATGCTTCAAGCGCTCTTCGGCGTAGGCCTCGGCGATTTTCGCCTGCACCGGGTCGCCCACCGAGACGGCGAGCAACCGCTCATCGATAGTCAGTAAGGTTTCCGGAGTTTGCCCAATCACGCCCGTGATGCGGGTGAGCCCCGGATGCGGCCGCTTGGTCACCGCACCGGCTAGCAAGCGCTCTGCGAAACGCGCACGAGCACTCTCCGCTACGCCATTCGGCAACTCGGCGACGTACAACGTAGAGTACGGAAAGCCGGCAATCGCAGCTTCTGGTAACACTCGCAGATCGACACCACTCGATTCCGCAAAGGCATCGAAGCGCTGACTCGGAATGATCCGCAAGATCGCTTGTCCGAGCTCCGGCTGGGCCAAGACCTCTCGCGGTTTGATCAAGAGCAGCCAGCGCAGGCCGGCCGAGGAAATGAAATCGGTCAACGGACCGCGGTGCAGTGGCTTCACCGGCGGCGCGGCAATTGGCGGCGCGATCGGCGTCACCGCGGGCGTTGCACAGGCCGAGGCGCAGGCTGCCGTCAGCAGTAGCCAGCGGAAGCGAGCGGGCATCGACGTTGCGAGACGGCTCGTTGTCTCAGTCGTCCGAGTCGTCGTCGCTCTCGTCACCGCCGGTGATGGGCGTGTGACGACTGGCATTGACGAGCTCTTTCAACTCTTTGCCGACTTTGAAGAACGGCAAGCGCTTGGCCGGCACCGGCACCGGTTGTCCGGTACGCGGATTCCGCCCCGCGTATGGCTTGTAAGGCCGTACGGTGAAGCTGCCGTAGCCGCGGATCTCAATGCCTTCGCCACGTTGCAGCGCTTCGGTCATCGCGTCGAAGACGCAATTGACGACCATCTCTGCCCGGGCCTTGGTCAGCTCTCCTCGGGCGGCAATGGCCTCGATGAGCTCACTTTTGGTCATCTGCTCGCTGCCTCCCTCGGCTCAACAATGCCCCAAGGGTCTGCTCTAACGCCTCAATTGTCAACGCCTTTTCAGGAACACACCAATACGGAGGGAGGAGCCGGAAGTAGTCTTTGGTGTGCTGGAAGGGCGGCCGAGCGGTCACCGGTTGAGCTCGGCTACGGCGTCACCTCGACATAGTCGAGTACCCCGCCCCGCGACGCCTCGAGCCGCACCCTCGCCGCCCCACCCCCCAACTCGACCGGCCCCCATTCCACAACCCCACATCCCTCCCCACCCAGGATGAGGTCCCTACCCAGGATGAGGTCCTTACCCAGGATGAGGTCCTTACCCAGGATGAGGTCCTTACCCAGGATGAGGTCCTTACCCAGG
>Ga0247772_1000061_pt1 | contig 57337 bp, 54 predicted proteins | sample UWRJL151409C6_FD_179945 | JGI IMG/M metagenome (GOLD analysis project Ga0247772, IMG submission 179945) | Plant litter microbial communities from Arlington Agricultural Research Station in Wisconsin, United States - UWRJ-L151-409C-6 | ecosystem: Environmental > Terrestrial > Plant litter >...
AGACTCGCTTGCAGCTGGTGGCCAACCTTTGCTGCGCGGGACTGGTTACCCGCCGGGTTACTTTCGAGGTTTCAACTCATGTTTCCTCCTCGGCCAAGCTTGCCTGGCGCAATGACCATCAACAATCCGCAATCGCTCGATCGAACCGGGCCGGCCCCGCCTACCAGCCCGAGTCCGATGTGCGCACCGGGCGGCTCACAACGGCGGCGGCGTGAGCTCCTCCCAAGGCAAGCGCTTGTACTGCTCGAGAAACGTCAGCTTGCCGCCACTGGACACGGTGATGCGCACCCGCACGCGCTGCTTGAGGAACTTGTTCTTGGCCACCAGCAGGTATTCCGAGCGCTCGACGTAGTCGTATTGCGAGGGTTGAGTGGCGACCAGCGAGCCCGGCTCTAGCGAGAAGGTGTGCTGTTTGAACTGCTTCGGAAAGACATTCCGGATGTACTGGTTCATCGCTCCCGTGCTCGTGTTCATCATCGTGATGTAGCGATCGACGTGCGGCTCGAAGTAGCGATCGGCATCGAATTGGCCGCTGTTCAAGTCCGCGTAGTAGCGCCCGAGCAGCTCGCTCACGGCATCCACCGCGGACGCGCGCGGCGGCGGTGACACCGCGGGCGCTTGCACGGGCACGGACACGGACGGCGCTCGCGCTTGGACTAACGCGGGCGTGGCCTGGGGGGCTGGTGCACGAGCAATCGCCGGGCTCGCGGCAAGCGCACTGGCTTCGTTGCTCGTCCCTTCGGCAAGCGCGGGGCCGCCACAGCCCGTCGCATGGCCCAGGCTTTGGCTCGAACAATAGCCGACACACAGCAGGGCGATGACTGCAGGCGCAATGGCACCGAGGCGAGCCTTCGACGAGGATGATGATGAGGACGAGGAGAGAGCGGGGGCGGCGGAGGCGCGCGCGATCTGAGCGCTCGGCAACGGAGCGGTCGAAGTGGTCAAGCCGGAAACTAGTGCCGGCGGCGGGATGCTGCTCGCTCGCGTCTCGGCGCTCCGCCACTTCTGGATTGCGCGAATCGTGTGAAAGATCCCGCCGCCCAAGTACGAGTAGAGCATGCCCAAGAGGAACAACCACCAGCCTGTGACGAGCCAAAACCAAAACGTCCCGAACAACGCGCCGGTGACGGATGTCGAGATCGCGCCACCGCTGAGCCGGCTGCCGATCGCTCGCACGAACGGCATGGTGCCCATGTACACGCTGCCCCAGCCGTAGGCCGAGAAAAGGGCCATCGTGAGGCTGTGCGACACCAGCAAAGACACGCAAAAGAAGAACGCACAGATCGCGGCCAGACGGATCAGCCGCTTTCGCGCGACGCGACCGACCTCCTGCGCCGCCGAGAACTCGGCCCGATACACGTTATCGGCGCAGCCGCTGCACATCTTCGCACCGGAATAGTGGATTAGGCACTCACCACATCCGCCCGCGCCGCAGGCCATGCACGTACCCACTGCCTCACGCTCGTTATGCTGAAAACAACGCATTTCTATCTCCCGAACGGTCCACCACTGAACGCGCGATTTCGAGTTTCAACACGGGAGCGCGAACGCAGCAATAGTTGATCAGCGCCACTCCCAAGCAGCGAACGAGCAATCGTTTCGCGACCGCCACAGACTGGCAACGATGCGGATATCGAACCGCGTTTTCCGGCAATTTCCCGCGCTTTTTCGCGAGGCCATCGCAGCCGCAGCGCAAGCTGATTTGCGCAAGAATCTTCAAGCGAGGGGCGCAATCTCGATTGGATATCGGCGAGCAACGTGCATCGAAGTCGCAATCGAGCGCAGCCGCAATCACGACGCGACCGGGCTCAGCTTCACGACGAGTCACGGCGTGAGTTCGGGTATGCCAGGTGCGGTGGGCGCGTCCGGTGCGTTCGCGGCTCATTGCGGATTCGCTTGCGGAGTGCGCGCAACGCGCCTGTTCGCCGCTCGAGGGGATGAGCGCCCCTGCCGCAGCGGGAAGCGGGGAAACCGGCCCAAATGCCGCGAAGGTTGTTCTCACTGGCAGCCGCTGCTACTACGCCGCCAGATTTGCCATGACTTCCCTGGTCGACTCGGTCGAGCGCCGGCGTACATTCGCCATCATTTCCCATCCCGATGCTGGGAAAACCACGCTCACGGAGAAGCTGCTCTTGTTCGGCGGAGCTATCCAGTTGGCGGGCGCCGTCAAAGCGCGCGGCGAGCAACGGCGCGCGCGTTCGGATTGGATGAAGGTCGAGCGCGAGCGCGGCATTTCCGTGAGCGCGTCGGCGATGACCTTCGACTACGGGAACAACACCTTCAACCTGCTCGATACCCCGGGCCATCAAGACTTCAGCGAAGACACCTATCGCACGCTCACCGCCGTCGATAGCGCGATCATGGTGATCGACGCCGCCCGCGGTATCGAAGAGCAAACGCTGAAGCTGTTCGAAGTCTGCCGCTTGCGCGACGTGCCCATCATCACGTTCGTGAACAAGCTCGATCGCGAGGGGCGCGACCCGTTCGACTTGATGGACGAGATCGAGCAAAAGCTGGCGCTCGACGTCACCCCCGCGAGCTGGCCAATCGGCATGGGTCGACGCTTCTTGGGCTGCTACGATTTACTGCACGACCAACTGGTGCTGATGGAGCGCGTCAAAGATCGCATCGGTATCCCGGGCGAGCAGTGTTCCGGATTGAGCGACCCCAAGCTCGACTCGCTCTTGCCCGAGGACGCCGCGCGCACGCTGCGGGATGAAGTCGAAATGGCGCGTGGTTTGTGCCCCGATTTCAACCTCGAGGCGTATCGCGGCGGGCACATGACGCCGGTATTCTTCGGCAGCGCGATCAGCAACTTCGGGGTGCGGGAGCTGCTGCACGGGATTGGCGAGCTTGCCCCTTCCCCACGCCCACAGCCAGCGCGCGAGCGCACGATCAGCCCGACCGAGGACAAGGTGACCGGCTTCGTCTTCAAAGTACAAGCCAATATGGACCCGAAGCACCGCGACCGCGTGGCCTTCGTCCGCCTCTGTTCAGGCCATTTTCGCCGCGGAATGAAGCTCTTGCACACCCGCAGCGACACCCAACTGGCCGTGCACAACCCCGTCTTGTTCCTCGCTCAAGACCGAGAGCTCGCAGAAGAAGCCTTCGCGGGTGACATCATCGGTATCCCGAACCACGGCAAGCTCGGCATTGGCGACGCCTTGACGGAGGGTGAGGATCTGCATTTCAAGGGCATCCCGAGCTTCGCCCCTGAGCTCTTGCAGCGTGTTCGTCCCACCGATCCGATGCGCGCCAAGCACCTCGGACGCGCGCTCGAGCAGCTCGCAGAAGAGGGGGCGGCGCGCATTTTCAAACCGCGCATCGGCGGCAACTGGATCGTCGGTGTGGTCGGCTCGCTGCAGTTCGACGTCTTGGCCGATCGTATCAAGTCCGAGTACGAGATCCCGGTCGTGTTCGAAGCCTCGGGCCTGTACACCGCGCGCTGGGTCGAGTGTGAGGACCAAGCGGTGATGAAGAAGTTCTTGAACGGCAACGAGGGCTACATGGCCGACGACCACACTGGCGCCCCGGTATTTCTGGCCCGGAATTCTTGGCATCTAGAGACGACTGCCAAGGATTGGCCGGGCCTGAAATTTCAGAAAACGAAAGAAGCCTGAGCGACGATCACTCCCCGGCGATCTTCTTCAGCGCCGGGTCTTTCAGCAGGTAACTCGGCGAAAAGATGTACACGGTGGCATTGGCGGCGGCGCTGACCACTGCGTGCATGCCGGATAGCGTGCCGCTCAGCTCGCACAGCGTGCGCTTCACGCTCGAACCATTCGTGGCTGGCACGTCGAAGGTCTTCAACACCTTGTGTGGCCCAAGGTCGTCGCAGGTGGCCGGCGCAGGCGCCTTGGTCGAAAATAGGACGATCGTCTTGTCGGCGTCCCAGTAGCGCGCGGTGAGCGTGCTCGTGCCTGCGGTGCGCGTCGCGGTGCAGAAGCGCTCGGCCGCAGCGGGATCGGTGGACGGCTTCTTGGGCGCGGCCGGATCCGGATCGTCGCCGTCGCACTTGGGCGAAACCGAGGCGTGGTCGGGGGCGACGCGATTGTCACCGGCCCAGGTCACGAACGTCTTGAGCAAGCCGGCGTTCAGCGCCAAGCGCTGCGCCTCGGCCGCCTTGGCCGCAGCTTCCGCGCTTTGCTTGGTCGTGATTTCCTGATCCAAGGTCGTGAGCGCGGCTTGATCCTCGCAATACTTGTACGAGCGCTCGCGCCACTGGCTGGTCAGCACCAGATCGGAAGCGGCAACCGACTTGCGCGTGCCATCCAGCGCCTCCTGACATTTGGTCGCGTCCTTCTCGGAGCAGCCTAGGGCCGTGACGGTCGCCGCGAGTACCAACAATTCCCCGAGTCTTTTTCGCATGAGGCGGCATGTAAGCCCGGCTCAGCCGATCTTTCAACCGTAATGACCGGCCGAACGCTGGCGCGCCGCGCCCCGCCTGAACGTAGTGTCCCCGAGCGCCACGCTGACTCGCGAGAGCCAAGTTGGGGCGCATTGGATCAGCGAAGATTCGACGAGTAACCGAGCGAAAGCAACGGGCGCTGGCCGTCACGGATCTTGCCTCAGCGGCCCGCTCGAGCGCTGACACGCGCCTTAATCCAGCGGCGCTTTCGGCCGTTTGCCCGAAGACATGCCGCACACGGAGACGCCATCGATGACTGCCGCCGCAATGGCCGTGCTGAGCCTGCTTTGGATCACGGGTTGCGGTTCGACCACCGACACGACCGAAGGCAACAACGCCGCTTCTGCCGGGGCAGGCGGAGGCGGCGTCGCTGGACCGCCCAACAGCGCTGGTAGTCCTCCGATCGCAAACCCGTTGACCAACCCCGCAGCTGGTCCCCCGGCTGGAAACGGTAAGAGCGTCGGCGTTCCCAGCGAGGCGGGGCTGGCAGATGTAGCCGCTCCGGATCACGTGATCGGCGACGGCACGAAAGAGAGCTGCACCGGCGCCGAAGTGGTCGCCGCGGTGGCACAGGGTGGCGTGATCACTTTCGACTGCGGTCCAGAGCCGATCACGATCATGATGAACGCGACCGCCAAAGTGTTCAACGACAAACCCAATGTCGTGCTCGACGGCGGCGGCCTCGTCACCTTGAGCGGCATGGGGCAGCGGCGCATCTTGTACATGAACACTTGCGACCAAGCTCAAGTGTGGACGAGCGCCCATTGCGACAATCAAGACTCGCCCCACCTTGCGGTGCAGAATCTGACATTCGTCGATGGCAACGCCAAGGGCGAGCCGAAGGAGCCCGCGGGCGGAGCCATCTTCGTCAGCGGCGGGCGGTTCAAGGTGCTGAACTCCCGCTTCTTCAACAATCTCTGCGCCGATCAAGGGGCAGATGTCGGTGGCGGCGCGCTGCGCGCGTTTCAGCAGTTCAATGGGCTACCGGTGTACGTGGTCAACTCGACCTTCGGCGGCGCCGAGGGCCTCGGGAACGTCGGTTCCAACGGTGGCGCGCTGAGCAGTATCGGTGTGTCATGGACCATCATCAACAGTGTCCTGAGCTACAACCACGCGATCGGGAACGGCGGCAATCCCGCGCAGAGTGGTACGAAAGGAGGCGGGAGCGGCGGAGCGATCTACAACGACGGCAACAAGATGACCTTGACCATCCTCGACTCACGCATCGAGCACAACGAGGTCAACGCCTACGGTTCGGCCGTATTTTTCGTATCCAACGATCACTCCGGAAACATCGTGATTGAGGACTCGACCATTACGAACAATGTCGGCGGGTCCTGGTACCCGACGTACCCCCAAATTTCGAATCACGACGACACGCCGATCGCCGTCAAGAACTCGGTAATCGAGTAATCCGTCTCGAATCCGATCTGAGAGCTCGGCGGGCTGAAAAATTCCAGCCGCTTCGTGCGCTAAAGAATGGATTAAAGAAAAGCGTTCCAGGCTCGTCCCATCGTTGCTAGCCACGTGCTAATCCGCGAGCATGAGCAATTATGGGCCGCTTTCGCGCTGGGCTTGTCCGATCCTATTTTCTTGCTTGGCCGTGACCACGGCGTGCAGCTCCGACGCGGAGTCGAACTCGGGCGCCGCTGGCGCGACGAGCGGCGGCAATGCGAGCACGAGCGCGGGCAGTGGCGGTTCGAGCGTTGCAGGAGCCATCGGCACTGCTGGCAGCGCAGCGGGCGGCAGCGGCGGCAGCCCGGGTCAGGGCGGCGGAGGTGGCACGAACGCGCAAGCCGGCGCGGCAGCGGGCGGCGCGACGAGCGCCGGCGCGGCGGGCACCCCCGGCGGCGGTAGTGCGGCCGGCGGCGCAAGCGGCAGCAGCGGCACGAGTGGCGCAGCGGGCGCGAGCAGTGGCGGTAGCGGCGGGGCGAGCACGGGTGCGTTCGCACTCACGAGCCCCGTTTTGGCAGCCATGGCCGGTTGTGCCGCAGACAACAAGACTGCATGCCCGGTATTCCCGAAGGAAAACATCGGGACCAACCTCGGCGGCAGCAACAAGTCGCCCGAGTTCGATTGGACGGCAGGTCCGACTGGCACCCAAAGCTACGCGATCGTGATGCAGGACCTCACCAACATCACCGCCGGAAAGCCGCTCGTGCACTGGACGATGTGGAACATTCCTAGCGCGACGCGGATGCTCCCTGCCGGTCTCGAAACGGCGGCGATGCCCAGCGTTCCCGCCGGCTCATCGCAGCGCTCATTCAGCGCGAGCAACAATGGCTTCCAGGGCTCAGGCAAGTGCGGAAACGTGTACGAGTTCATCCTGTACGCGCTGCCCACGGCTTCGTACACCGGAACCGCCACCTCGCAGACCGCAGTGCGCGACGGCCTCGCAACGACGAACGCACCGACCGCTACCCTCCGCGCGCGCAGCGGCGCACCGGGCTGCACGGAGTAAGCCTACCCGGGTCGTGGTCATTTTTTTACCGCGCTCGATGACGAGGTGTGCCACGCACGCGGCGCGCGAAACTGAACAGCTAAGGGCCCGCGCGGCTCGGATAAGGCACGCGCGCGATGAAGCGATCATGAGCGCGTGAGCCGAGCAACAGGGCGACGATTGCGCCGAGCAGGGCGAGGAACATGTCCCACTGTGCATCCCAAACGTCACCCTGAGAGCCGAGGAAGGCGGTGCCGGTGTCGCCCGCAACGACCAACGTCGTCCACCATTCGAGCAGCTCCCAGAAAGCGGCGAACGCGAACACCACCGATACGCTCAGGAACGCGAGCCACCCGCCACGAACCAGCGGCGTCTTTCGGAGCAAGATTTCGCGCGTCATGAACACCGGAAAGACCCCGAGCGCGATGTGACCGATGCGGTCGTAGTGGTTGCGACTCAGGTGAAATGCCTCTTTGGCCCAGTTGCCCAGGGGCGTGAGCGCGTAGGTGTAGCACCCGCCGTAAATCAGAATCAGCACGTGCACGAACACGCCCGCATACACCCAGTGCGATAGCGGCATGCGCGGATAAGCCAGGCCCAACCCGAGGACCATCAAGAGCCCCGGCGTGACCTCCAGCAACCAACTGGTGCGCCCGGCAGGGGGCGACCAGAGCGTCGCGGCGCAAATCAGCGCCAAGATCACGAGCAGCGCGAGCGGCTGCCGGGCGTGCGCTTTACGCGCTGCGCCGTCGGAAGCTGGGGAATTGGAGGTCATTTTTGCATCAGCGGTCGAACCAGCGGGCCAGGTTATGTTAGGACCCGCCCGAGTCAAAACGTGCGCACAATCGTAGCGATCATTGCCTGTATCGAGCTGTTTCTCGTGGCCTCCCTGGGCTGGGTCGCCGTCGTGATCGTGTATCTGCCCACGTTTTGGTTCGACAAGCGGCGCATCCTGAGCGGCCGCACGCTGCGCCGTGTGGCTCAGGCGGCCGCCACGTTCTCGCCCATGTGGCGCTTCCGCATCCACGGCGAGATCCCGAAGAATCCAGGCAAGACCGTGTGCGTCAGTAACCACTGCTCGCATACGGACGTGTTTTTGATCTCGCACGTGCCGTGGGAAATGAAGTGGCTGGCCAAGCGCTCGCTGTTCAATCTCCCGTTCATCGGCTGGAGCATGCGGCTGGTCAAAGACGTACCGATTGACCGCGCCTCGGCCTCTGCAGCGAAAGCCGCGCTCGACAAGTGTGCGCGCTGGCTCGAGCAAGGGGTGCCGGTGATGATCTTTCCGGAAGGCACGCGCTCCAAGACCGGCGAGATGCAGGCCTTCAAGGACGGCGCATTTCGGCTAGCGATCGAGACCGGCGCGGACGTCTTGCCGATGGCAGTCGCCGGCACCGATGGCGCATTGTCCAAGCATGATTGGCGCCCGGGCTACGCGCGCGGCATCCTCACCATCGGCAAACCAATCTCCACCGCGGGCATGACGCAGAAGGACGTGCAACGCCTGAAGGAAGCCGCGCGCGCGCAAATCGTGGCGTTGCGGGAAGAGATCCTGCCGCTCAGCGCAGCGCGCTGAGCTCAGGGCGGCTTGGGGATTGCGCGGTGCACTACCACCGGCGCCGCCGTGTCGTTGGCAGCGTCGCGCACGACGAACACCGTGCTCGGGCCGGGCACGCTGCTGGTAGTGAAGGTGCAGGAGTCCGTGGGCGCAGAGAACGGCGAGATCACGTTGTTTCCCACCGAGTCCGACGAGGCGCGGTTGTACAGGAACGAGCCGGTCACTACGGTTTGCGCAGAGACCTCGAGCAGTTGCGAGTTGGTGAGGAACTGGTCCATTTCGTAGCTGCCGCCGCTCAAAGCGACGATCACGCCGCCCGCCGACGTAAACGAGTCGAGAACGGAGTTCATCTGCCAGACCGTGCCAACCGTTCCCAGGTCGCCGGGAGCCGCGGTGTCCTGCTCGTAGATCAAGAACTCGTCGTAGTTGGCGATGCTGAGCGTGGCGCTGGCCGCCGCATACTTGGTGAGGGGCGTAATGACGACGCTCCTGCCGCGGGCCGCAGCGGCAAAGGTGATGTGTTGATCGACCTTGGCGCGTGACGCCGGCGAGGCAAACTCCGTGTAGGCCAGGATCCGAACCTCTTTGGGCTGCGGTAAGAGCACCGCGTTGCCGAGCAGCGTGTTGGCTGCAGAGTTCGTGACTGGCGTCTGATAATTCATGCACGCCAGGACGACGTGCCCGTCTTTGGCGCCCACGCACATGCCGCTTTGGCAGATCCCCGACAGACAGACGTTGCCGCAGCTGCCACAGTTGTTCGCGTCGATGTTGAAATCGACGCATTTGCCGTTGCATTCCTTGAGCGGGTCGTCGCACACGAGCACGCACTTGTAGCCACCTACGCCATCGGGCGAGCAGGTCGGCTTCGTCTGCGGGCATTCCGCGTTGCAAGCACCGCAGGCCTGCGGCGTATCGAAGTCGTTGAAAACGCACAACCCGTTGCACTCCACGAGCGGAGCGTCGCAGGCGCTCTTGCAGGCGTAGTTGCCATCCGCATTCGGTGAGCAAAGGGGCGTGGCTCCCGAGCACTTCGCGTTGCAATCACCGCACGCCTCTGGAGTCGTGAACGTGGCGGGGTCGATGCACTGACCGTCGCACGCAATCAGTGGAGACTGACAGCCCGCGACACAAACATACTCGTCCTTGCCGTATGGTGCGCAGTTGGGCTTCGCGTCTGGGCACTTGGTGTGACATTCGCCACACGCTGCGGATGTGTTGTAGGGCGGCATGCAACCGGCGTCACCGTCCGGGTGCGCGTCGGTCAAGCTACCCGCGTCGTCTTCGCCGGCTGCGCCGCTGCTACCGCTGGCGCCAGACTCCGCACTCGAACCGCCATCGCCGCCGCCGCCGTTGCCAGACGCACCGCCGTTGCCGGATGCTCCACCACCGGCGGGCTGACCGTCACAGAGCGCGTCTTCACAGCTCACGCCCGGTTTGCATTTGCGACCGCAGCCACCGCAATTGTTGGCGTCGTTTTGCGCGTCCACACACTGCCCATTGCAGTCGATGTGACTGGCCGCGCAATTTCCCCCGACCACGCCGCTACTGCCGCATGCCGCCGGGAACGCAAGGGCCAGTAGTACTGCCCAAAAACCTAGGCGTTTTGCGCTAGTTTTGCTCATTTTGCGCCGCCCTTCTTACGCTCGGCAGGGGCCGCTTTCGGATCCGTCGAAGGCGGCGGTTCGTCCGCTGCGGGCGCGTCTTCTGGGTTCGAGGGCACCATCTCCTTCATCGGATTCAGCGAGGGAGCGCCAACCAGCGGCGTGCCGTCTGCCTTCATTTGCCGGGTGACGGTGAACTCGACGCGACGATTGAGCAAGAGCGCGTACTCGCTCTTCGTGTCGACCAGCGGGCGTGTCGAGCCGTAGCCGATCGAACTCAATCGATCTTGAGCGATGCCCTGCTTGACCAAGAACTCCATCACGGCGCGCGCGCGATCCTCGCTGAGCTTCTGATTGAAGTTGTCCGGACCGACCACGTCAGCGTGACCTTCCACGGAGACGTGCACGTATTCCGGGTGCTCGGCGATCAACTTGGCCAAGCGCATCAAGAGCGGGTGGCTGATCTTGCGGATGATGAAGCTGTTTACGTAGAAGTGAACACGATCGTCGAGCACGATCTTGTCGCCCACGACGCGCACCTGATCTTCGTCGGGGCAGCCGTCGGTATCGGCGTAGCCGTTGACCGTCTCGGGTTCGTTCGGGCACAAGTCCCGGCCATCCGGGATGCCATCCTTGTCATTGTCCGGTTCGGGGCAGCCGTCCTCGTCCTCGAAGCTGTCCTTGTCTTCCGGCTCGTCCGGACATTTGTCGGCTTTGTCGGTGATGCCGTCTTTGTCGTTGTCGTCTTCCGGACATCCATCAGCGTCTTCGAAGCCGTCTTTGTCTTCGGCGATGTCCGGGCAATGGTCGACCTTGTCGGCAATGCCGTCGGCGTCGTTATCGTCGTCCGGGCAGCCGTCGGCGTCCTTGAAACCGTCTTTGTCTTCGGGAACTTCCGGGCATTGATCGATCTCGTCGACGATCCCGTCGTGATCTCGATCCATCACGACATGGGGGTTGAGCCCCGGGCCGAAGTCGTACATCAGGTGCACGCCGAGCAAGAGGATGTTCGCGTCCTCGGGTCGCACCTCGCTGTCGGGTTGGAACACATGCACCAAAGAAAGCATGGGACCGATCGCTTGCCGGCCCTTGTGGTCCAAGAAAAAGTCGTAACCGAGCTGCGCGTCGACCTTCGGGCGAGTGAGCCCGTTGGTCAGCGCAACGCCCACATCCCCCGCCAGCCAAAGACCAGCCGCACTCGCGGCTTGCCCTTGATAGCCCTCACCGAACGGGCGCAAGCGCACGCCCAAACCGGCTCCCGAAGCCGACGCGGCGCCGCCACGCTCGAACCGCGGGCTGTCCGGGGCGCTGCCCTGGCTGAGCCACAGCGTGTCCAGTTCGAGCTGCAAGCCGAACACGTTGCCGAAGGGCAGCTCCAGTGCCAGCTGGCCGGCTGCGCCCCAGCCAAACTCATCCTTCTGGTAGCCGCTGATCGCATGAGCGCCTGCAGCAACACCGTGCAGGCGCACGGGTTCGGCCTGAGCTCCTCGGGCTAGGAGCAGGCCACCACAGACGCATAAAGCCGAAGAAACTCGCCGTAATCGCATCGTGTAAGGTCCGACGTTGCAAGATACGGCGCCGTCTCAGGATGAGATAAGAGTGGTCCCTTCAGTTAAGTAAGTCCCGGGCTCTTCGGCATTCTTGCCTCGCCCGAGCCGGTGGGCCGGGAGCTGGCTCACTTCTTCTTGCGCGAGATCTTCTTCACGCTCAGCTTCGCCTTCTCGAACTCCTCCTGTGCGACTTCCACGATCGCCTCCGCCACTGCGGTCACCTTGGCCTCTGCGCGCTTCATCGCCGCGACGATGCCCGTCTTGGTCGCCTTCTTCTGAGCGGCGGGCTTGGGGGCGGCCTTCTTTGCGATCTTCTTCGCGCTCTTCTTGGCGCCCGTCACAGCGGCCGTGGCCTGCTCGACTGCCTTACTGGCCTTCTTGCTGACCTTCTTGGCGATCTTCGCTACCTTTTTGACGGCGGATTTCGGGGCGGCTTTGGGTTTGGCTTTCATCGCCGCGATCTTCCGTCAATTTGGGCGGTTTAGGCAAATCCGCGGCGCTCCGCTCCGAGTCGATGCGCGGGACCGTGACCACCGGAGTCAGGTCGGTCCATTCCTGGTGCCAGTCTGGTTGTGGCAGCGTGTCACGGTCTTGGTCTGATTCGCTCATAGTATCCTCGAATTCTGCCTGCTTCGGTGCAGACGCTTCGATCGCTGCAATGCGCGTACCAGCCGAGATCGCCGAGTGCCGGCTACTCCGGCCGCTTCACGTTCGGATGCTCGTTGTAATAAGCATCCAGGCTCTCTTTCGAGATGCGAAGTTCGATCAAGCCTTCGCGCTGGATCTTCGCCTGACAGCCGAGGCGCGAACTCATGCGCACGTCGAACGCTTTGTCGAGGATGTCTTCTTCGTCTTCCTCTGCGGGAGCGAGCAAATCCGCACCGGTCTCGACATACACATGGCAGGTCGAACAAGCGCACACGCCTCCACAGGCGTCGCCCTCGGGCGCCCCAGACTGCTTGGCGGCCTTCAACAAGGTCGTGCCCACCGGCACGTCGATCTCGACGCCATGCTCCAAGAAACGGACTTTCGCCATCGCGGTCAACGCTCTCCGTGTTTGGCCAGATGGGCCTCGATGCCCGCCGCGTGGGCCACGCTTTGCTCGATAGTGCCCAGATTCTTACCAGCAATGGCCGACTGAATCGCGCGGTTCATGCGCCGCCCGGCCCAGTCATGGGTAGCGTCATCGAGCGCACTGATCGCATTTTCCACGACCGACGCCTTGCTCGCGGACGAAGCAGCGCTGCGCGCGGCGCTCAGCGCCTGCTCCACGCGCTCGCGCTCGCGCTCATCGAGCAGATCTGCGTCGCTATCGAGCGCTTTGTCCGTCGCGAGCAAAATGCGCGTCGCTTCCACCTGCGCATCGCGCAGACGGCGCAGTTCGAAATCACTCTCGCCGTGATCCAACGCATCGATCAACATCTGCTCGACTTCGTCGTCGGTCAGGCCATAGCTGGGCTTCACTTCCACGCTCTGGCTGATGCCGGTCGTGAGCTCGACGGCTTTTACGCTAAGCAGGTTGTTCTCATCGACGTTGAAGCTCACTTCGAGCCGCGCAAAGCCAGCGGGCAAGGGCGGGATCCCGCCCAGCTTGAAGCGCGCCAAAGACCGGCAATCGCTAGCGATTTCGCGCTCACCTTGGACCACGTGCAGGTCGAAACCGGTCTGGTTATCGGCGTAAGTCGTGAAGGTTGCCTTGGCTCCCGCGGGGATGCCGGTATTTCGGGGCAGGATCTTGTCCACGCCGCCGCCCATGGTCTCGATCCCGAGAGACAACGGGAGCACGTCCAACAGCAGTACGTCATCGCTGGAGCGAGACAAGAGATCCGCCTGAATAGCCGCGCCGTAAGCCACGACGAGATCCGGATCGATGTCGGAGAGCGGCTCTTTACCAAATAGCTCTTGGACATACTCGCGCACGCGCGGCACGCGGGTCGAACCGCCCACCAAGATCACCCCAGAGATCGTGGACGCTTCCAGACCCGCATCGCGCAGCGCGCGCCGACAAGATTTGCCGGTGCGCTCCAAGAGCGGCTGGATCCAGGCGTTGAAGTCCGCGCGTGTGACCGAGAAGAGCACCTCTCCCCCACCCTTCTGCGGCAGCTCGATGCTCACCTCGGTGGCGTCGGTCAGCGCGTGCTTGGCGCGGCGCGCGGCCTCGAGCGCGATGCTCACCACCTCCGGAGTGCGCGTTTGCGGCGTCGTGGCGCCCATGGTCGCCAGCATCCGCTCCGCGATCTCGCGGTCCATGTCGTCACCACCGAGCGCGCTGTCGCCACCCGTGCTCTTGACCTGGAACACGCCTTCGTCGAGCAGCAAGATCGTGACATCGAACGTGCCACCACCCAGGTCGTACACAGCAAACAGGCCATTTTCCTGCTTGTCCAGACCGTAGGCCAAGGCTGCCGCGGTGGGCTCGTTGAGCAAGCGCAGCACTTCGAGACCGGCAAGCCGCCCCGCATCGCGAGTGGCTTGCCGCTGAGCGTCGTCGAAGTACGCGGGCACGGTGATGACCGCGCCGCCCACGTGCGTCAATTGATCGACCGCGCTCTGGCGCAAGCTCTTCAAGATCTCGGCGCTCACCTCGACTGCGCTCGGCGTCAGCTTGCCCAAGTCGAAGCGCACGACCGAGGCTTCCCCCGGCACGAACTTGTACGCACCGAGGCGCGTCGTCTCCGCGTCCCCCGCAGCGCGGCCCATGAAGCGCTTCACGCTCGCGATCGTGCGCTCCGGCTCACGGGTGGCGTAGGCCGCGGCGTTGCGTCCGACCAAAACCGACCCCTCCGCGCCGTAGTGGACGACCGAGGGCAACAGCGCAGAGCCGTCACAGTTGGTGAGTGGCACCGGTCGCCCATCGCGCACATGCGCAACGATCGAATTGGTCGTGCCCAAATCGATACCGATGGCTTGCGGAGGTGCTTTGGGGTCGAAGATATCGAGCAGCATGTTCGGGGTGGCTCTCGGAATCAGAACAAGTCGTCGGCGATGGACGCGGCTTCTTCCAAGAAGCGGCGGTAGTAGCGCAACTCGCCGATGCGCTTCAGGATTTCTGCAGAATTCGGGCTCTGGGACGCAAATTCACCGCTCAGCGTAGTCTGAACGCGCGCCGCCTCCGCGCTCACTTCGGTGATCAGGCGCTCGAGTGCGGCTTCGTTCTTGGTCTGGCGCACTTCGGCTAGTGCCTCGCGGCGCTCCATCACCTCCATCAGCAGTGCGGGCGACGCAGGAGGCTCTTTGCCTTCGCCAGTCTGCACGCCACGCCGCGCCAAGAGCGCTTCGGCGCGGCGCACCGGGTCCTTCATGATCCGGAACGCCTCATTGACTTCGATCGCGCGACCGAGCGCCATGCGCCGTTCAGCCGCGCCGGATGCGGCGTGCCGATCGGGGTGCAGCGCGCGGCTCAAGTCACGGTGACGTTGTTCGAGGACCGCCAAGTCGAGACCGAAGACCGGCTCGACGCCCAACGTCTCGAACGGATCCACTCAACGAACCGTGAAGGAGTGACCGCAGCCGCAGCTCGATGCTTCCTGCGGGTTCTTGAATTTGAACCCTTGGAACATCAACGTCTGCTCGTAATCCAGCACCGAGCCGGCCAGATACACGAAGCTCTTCTTGTCCACGTAGAAGCGCACGCCGCCCGCGTCATACACGGTATCGCGCTCCTTCGGGGGCGTGTCTTCGTACTGGATGACGTACGAAAACCCGGAGCAACCGCCACCTTTGACGCCTAAGCGCACCGCCGCATCCGGAGTGCCCCGCTGCGCGAGCTTCTTCTTCGCGAACTCGACTGCCTTGTCGGAGATGGTGATCTCGCGACGCGACTTGGGAGCTTCAGACGGAGAAGGAACGGACGCGGGGGTCTCGGCGGATGCGGATGTGGTTTCCATGGCGATACTCGGGGTGCTGAGAATCAGTTGGCGGGTGCAGCCGCGCTAGACGCGACCGATGCTTCGGCAGGGCTCGCGTCGAGCGCGAGGCGCGCGGCGCGCTTGGCCTTGTAGTCCTCGATGGCGCTCTTGATCGCGTCCTCGGCCAAGACCGAGCAATGGATCTTCACCGGGGGCAGGCTCAGCTCTTCGGCGATTTGGCTGTTCTTGATGCCAGCCGCTTCGTCGATGCTCTTGCCTTTGATCCACTCCGTCGCGAGCGACGAAGAGGCGATCGCCGAACCGCAGCCGAAGGTCTTGAAGCGCGCGTCTTCGATCACGCCGTCGGGGCTGACCTTGATCTGCAAGCGCATCACGTCGCCGCACGCGGGCGCGCCGACCAGACCCGTACCAACGGACGGATCGTCTTTATCCAACGTGCCGACGTTGCGCGGGTTTTCGTAATGCTCGAGGAGTTTTTCGCTGTAGGCCATGGTGTTTTCCTTCTTGGCTTAGGGGTTCAGTGAGCGGCCCACTGGATGGATTTTATGTCGATGCCCTGCTGGTGCATCTCGTAAAGGGGAGAAAGTTCGCGCAAGCGCTTGACCTTGCCGATCACGAGTTCGGCCACGTAGTCCACTTCTTCTTCGGTGTTGAAGCGACCGAGCCCGAAACGAATCGACGAATGGGCCAGCTCTTCGTCCAGGCCCATCGAACGAAGCACGTAGCTCGGTTCCAAGCTGGCGCTGGTGCAGGCCGAGCCGCTGGAGACGGCCACATCCTTGATCGCCATCATCAGGCCTTCGCCTTCGACGAAGGAGAAGGAAAGGTTCAAGTTACCGGGTAGGCGCTTTTCCGGATGCCCGTTCAGGAACACCGAATCGAGCTCCTTGTTGATGGCATTGTGCAGGCGGTCGCGCAGGCCACGGATGCGATCCGCCTCGGCTACGCCCTCTTGCTTGAAGATCGATACGGCTTTGGCAAAGCCCACGATGCCCGGCACGTTCAGCGTCCCGGAACGATTGCCGCGCTCGTGGCCGCCGCCGTCCATTTGCGCGACCAAGCGCACGCGCGGCTTGGAGCGGCGCACATACAGCGCGCCCACGCCTTTCGGCCCATAGATCTTGTGCGCCGTCAGTGACGCCAGATCCACGTTCATGGTGCGGACGTCGAATGGGGTTTTGCCGAAGCCTTGCACGGCGTCGCAATGAAACAGCACGCCGCGCTTGCGGGTAATCGCGCCAATCTCGGCGATTGGCTGGATCGTGCCGACCTCGTTGTTGGCAAGCATGACCGAGACCAGGATGGTCTTGTCCGTGATCGCCGCTTCGATATCAGCAGGGTTCACCAGGCCGTCGGCCCCCGCGTTCACGTAGGTGACGGTGTAGCCCTCTTTTTCGAGACGCTTGCACGAATCGAGCACCGCTTTGTGCTCGATGGTCGTCGTGATGATGTGGTTGCCCTTACCCTTGTAGTATTCGGCAACGCCTTTGATGGCCAGGTTATCGCTCTCCGTAGCGCCGGAGGTGAACACGATCTCTTTGCCGGACTCTGCACCGATATAATCGGCGATGGTCTCGCGCGCGTCTTCGACTGCCGCTTCGGCGTGCCAACCGTAGGCGTGGGTGCGGCTGGCCGCGTTCCCAAAATCCTGCGTGAAATAGGGCAACATCGCCTCGAGCACGCGCTTGTCGAGCGGCGTCGTTGCGTGGTTGTCCATGTAGATCGGAAACTTGAGCGCCATTTTCTGGATTCCTTCAGTTCACGCGGCTGCCGGCGACTAGCTCGGGCGGATTCGGCTGCTCCGCGTGGTGCGAACAGCTCGGGCACGAGTTGATCGAAGAGACTTCGGACTCGCACGCGCTGTGACAAGTAGAGAGGAACGCGAGGCTGGCCTCGAGCTCCGATTCGAGCGCTTTGAGCTCAGCGAGCTTGCTGCGCGTTTCGACTAGCTTGGCGAGGTAGACCTCTTGCAAGCGGATGGCCGCGAACTTGGCGGACGCGGCGTCGTTCTGGCCGCGTACGAGGGCTTGGATGTCCGATAGAGAAAGCCCCAAGTTCTGCAGCTTGATGATCCAGCGAACGCGCACCAGCGCGTCTGGAGCGAACAACCGGTAACGCCCCTTGGAACGCTCGTGCGCGCGCACCAAGCCGAGCTCTTCATAGAGATGAATTGCGCGCACGGTCTTGCCGACTGCCTTGGCGAGATCACCCACTAGCAGCAGCTCCGTCTCGTCTGCGGCGGCAGCGCGGCTAACGAGAGAGGAGGACGCCTGCTCCGCAACACGCGCCGACGCTTCCGGGGAGGAGCCCGGCGCGACGATAGCGAGGTGGCGGTGGGAGTTACGGTCGCTCATGGACTACATTGTAACCCTAACCCTAACGTATGCGTCAGGGTTAATATGTAGGGCTGATATAGTTAGCCGTCACCCATCTGTCAATCACCGAATAAACCCAATAGAATCCAACTATTGGCGATGCAGCTCGGTGGTATCTCTAAGTAACCGCAAGAATTCGTTGGCCGCCTGGGGGGTGGGCAGGCTCGTCGACCGACGCCGGACCAGCCACAGATCGCGGCGCGGAGTCGGGTCCTTGAGCCGGACCGCGACCAGGCCATCGGCGCTGGACTCGGTGCGGCGCAGATAGCCCGCGGGCAGGATGGTCAGGGCGAGCCCGGAGCGAACGACCTCACACAGGGCCTCGGCGGACGACAGCGTGAGCACGACCTTCGGCACGAAACCAGCGGTGCGACAGGCCTCGTGGATGATCTCGCCGGTGAAGGTCGCGGGCGGCACCAACACCAAAGCGCGCTCGGCGAGCGCGGCCAAGCGCAGCACCTTTCGTCGCGCGAGCGGATCGCTCTTGCGCACGAGCGCCACCAGCTCTTCACGGCGCAGGAGCTCGCGATCGACGTCGCGCAACGCGAAGCTCGGCGCGCCCGCCACGAACCCCAGATCGGCCTGACCGCTGGCCACCGCTTTGGCGATCTTCTCCGCGGCGAGCGTACGCACGGACAGCTCCACGCCGGGATGTGCGCTGGCGAACGCCGCCAATGCGCGAGGCAAGAGGCTCACGCACGCGCTCTGCACTGCGCACAACCTGAGCTGTCCACGCGCGCCACTTTTGACCTGCGCCAAATCATCCTGCACGGCGCCGAGCGCAGCCAAGGCTTGACGCGCGCGCTCCGCCAGACGCTGCCCGGCTTCGGTCACGCGCATCGGGGCGCGGGCACCACGCGTAAGCACGCGCACACCGAGTTCGGCCTCGAGCCGCGCCAGCGCATGGGAGATGGTGGGCTGCGCCACGTGGATTTCGCGGGCTGCGCTCGAGATGCTGCCGCTGTCGACACAGGCCAAGAAGTACGAGAGGTCTCGGAGCTCCATGCTTTATCATTCAACCTGTGCATGATACACATCAACATATATCATTAGTCTGCATGCATTCCCGGTGTCAGCTTGCTGAGCATGAACAGCGCCTGGAACCCCACCCTGTATGATGATCGCGCCGCATTCGTGTCGGAGCTCGCCACGGACCTCGTGGTCTGGCTGCGCCCGAGCGAGGGCGAACGAGTTTTGGACCTCGGTTGCGGCACCGGCACCCTGACCGCGCAGATCGCACGCCAGGGCGCGCGCGTGCTCGGCATCGATCGCTCGCCGGAGATGATCGACAGCGCGCGCGAGAAATACTCGGAACTCGCCTTCGAGGTCCATGATGGCCAAGACCTGAACTACTCGGCCGAGTTCGACGCGGTGTTCTCCAACGCGGCGTTGCATTGGATGCCGCGCGCGGCGGACGTGCTCCGGGGCATCGAGCGCGCGCTCGTCCCTGGCGGGCGCATGGTGGCGGAATTCGGCGGCGCGGGCTGCGTGCAAACCGTAGTCGGCGCGGTCGAACAGATCTTGCGCGAGTGGCAGATCGACCCCGCGCCCTATGTCAGCTGGTTCTTTCCGAGTCCAGGCCGCTATGCCGGGCTGCTCGAGGACAATGGCCTGGTGGTGCGCGAGCTGCGCTACTTCGACCGCCCTACCCCGGTGGCCGGCGCGGACGGTCTCGCCAGCTGGCTGGCCCTATTTCAGACGGGCCTGATGAACGATCTCGGCGCGCGTTGGCCCGAGCTCTGTCGAAAAGCGTCGGAGCGTTGCCAGAGCGCGCTGTTTCGCGATGGACAGTGGTGGCTGGACTACGTTCGCCTGCGCGTTGTCGCCACAAAGCCCTGATTCGTCCGCGCTTGGCCGCGCTCGGCCGCATTTCCGTCCCACGCCCCGACATTCGCGCGGCGCGAGCGGCGTAACGCGCAAGTGTCCACTGAGAAACTTAGGCGAAATACCGCGCGCGTTACCAGGGAGTGCTCTCCGAGGACGTTGTGACGCAATCCCTGACAGGCCTTCAAGTGATCTCCTTCGAGAGCCGCTTGAAGCACGAAACCACGGGGCTACTCGAAAAGCACGGCGCCCGCGTGGTGTCTGCTCCCGCCCTGAGGGAAGTTCCCCTCAGGCGAGATCCCGGAAGCGAAAGCCTTCGCAGAGGCCGTGTGTGAGGGGGCGATCGATGCGCTCGTGCTACTCACGGGCGTCGGCGCAAGCCTCTTGCTCAAGGCCGCGTGCAACTATCGCTCACGCGCCGAGTTGGTCGAAGGCTTGTCCAAGCTCACGCTGATTTGTCGCGGTCCCAAACCGTCCGGCGCGCTCAAGCCGTTTGGCCTACGCCCCACCATCAGCGTGCCCGAGCCCAACACCTGGCGCGAAATCTTGCACAAGCTGGACAACGAATGGCCAGTCGCCGGCAAGCGTGTCTGGATCCAAGAATACGGCACGCGCAATCTGGAGCTGATCCACGCCCTCAACACGCGCGGCGCCGAAGTGCGTAGCATCCACGTTTACAGCTGGGCGTTGCCCGAAGATACCGCGCCGCTGAAGGCGGCCGTGCTCAAGATCGTGCGCGTGCAAGCGCATGTCGCGATCTTCACCACCGCGCTGCAGATCGAGCACGTGCTCTCGGTCGCCCAAGAGATCGGCATGGGGCCGGCCGTGCGCCGCGCATTGAGCAATGACATCGTCGTCGCCTCGGTTGGCCCGGTAACGATCGAAGCGCTCGAACGACATGGCATCGCCACCGACATCAGCCCGGGGCACCCCAAGCTAGGGCACCTGATCCTCGCCGTCGCGCGCCGAGCACGCATCCTGGTCAGCGAAAAGCGCGAACGCCATGCGCTGGCGTCGACGAGTTCGGCGCGCTTCGGGAATGGCAAATAGCTCGACGAAGTCTAGATCGAATAGCTTTGAACGAAGACCTTGGCGTCGACGACGTCGACCGCTACGGGATCGCCCGGCTCGACTTGCAGGGCTTCGAGATCGCCCTTTGACATCAACACGACGACGCTTTCGCCGGAGGGCAGCGAGACGTAGACTTTGACGTACCCGCCCACGCGCGTGAGCCGCTCGATCTTGCCGAGATCCAGCGGTTTGTCGCGGGCTGGGTTCGGGCGGCGAACGCGCATATTGTGCGGGCGCACGAAGGCTTGCACCGGCGTGCCCTCGCCGGCACCAGCAGGCGCGCGAACCGATTGGCTACCCACCTTGGCCTCCCCGTCGCTGACGTGACTCTTGATCACGTTGGCGCCGCCCAGGAAGGACGCCACGAATTCGTCGGCTGGATGATCGTACAGATCATGCGGACTGCCTGCCTGCGCGACGCGCCCCTTGTTCAGCAGCACGACGTGCTGAGATAGCTCCAGCGCTTCTTCTTGATCGTGCGTGACCAAGATGGTCGTGATGCCGGTCTGTTCGTGGAGCGAGATCAGCCACTGTCGCAACTCGATTCGGACTTGGGTATCGAGCGCGCCGAAGGGCTCATCGAGGAGCAGCACCTTGGGCTCGATCGCGAGCGCGCGGGCCAAGGCCACGCGCTGCCGCTGGCCACCCGAGAGCTGAGCGGGAAAACGCGAGCCGTACTCCGGGAGCTGCACCAAAGAGAGCAGCTCCGTGACGCGCTTTTGCACCTGCGCTTTGGGCAGACGCCGTATTTTCATGCCAAATGCAATGTTCTCGGCGACCGTCATGTGCCGAAAGAGCGCGTAGCTCTGGAACACGAAGCCGACATTGCGATGCTGGGGCGAGAGCGTGGTCACGTCCTGGCCGTCGATGAAGACGCGGCCCGAGTCGGGCGTCTCCAGGCCCGCGATCAGCCGGAGCAGCGTAGACTTGCCGGAGCCCGAGGGGCCGAGCAGCGTGGTGATCGCCTTCGGTTGCGCGGCGAAGGACACATCCGCAACCGCGGCCGCCTCGCTCGCATTGCCGAAGTGCTTGATGATGTTCTCTACTCGCACGGTCATGGGATCACTCCTTCGAGGCTCACGGCGGAGCTGGCCGGGACCGCGAGCGCGCGCGCCGATGCGTCACGCTTGCTTTGCCGACTCGAGACCGACCACTCGGCTAGCTTCTTCACGCACAGGGTGACGAGCGCCAGAGCGCATAGCAGCGAAGACACCGCGAAGGCGCCCACGAAGTTGTACTCGTTGTACAAGATCTCGACCTGCAGCGGCAGGGTGTTGGTCAAACCGCGAATGTGGCCGGACACCACGGATACGGCGCCGAATTCGCCCATCGCCCGCGCGTTGCACAGGATCACCCCATAAAGCAGGCCCCAACGCACTTTCGGCAGAGTAATGCGCAGCAGGATTTGCAGGCCGTTTGCGCCGAGCGTCAGCGCGGCCTCTTCTTCGTCGCTGCCCTGGGCCTGCATCACCGCGATCAGCTCGCGCGCCACCAGCGGGAACGTGACGAAGGTGGTCGCCATCACGATCCCGGGCACCGCAAAAATGATTTTCACGTCGTGGGCGGAGAGCAACGGACCGAACCAACCGCGGGCGCCAAACAAGAGCACGAAGATTAGGCCCGAGATGACGGGAGACACACTGAACGGCAGATCCACCACCGTGATCAGGATGCTCTTGCCCCAAAAGTCGTACTTCGAGATCAGCCAAGCCGCGGCGATGCCGAAGACGACGTTGAGCGGCACCGAAATGCCGGCCGTGAGCAGGGTGAGCCAAATCGCAGACACGGTGTCGTCTTGGGTCAGCGCGGTCCAATACGCGCCGGTGCCCTTGGAGAAGGCGGAGCTGAAGATGGTCGCGATCGGCGCGATCAGGAAGACGCCCAAGAAAGCCAGCGCAACGACGATCAAAAGCCCGCGAACCAGCGCGCTTTCGCCGACTTGAGTGTCGCGACGCTGCGCGCTCTTGGCGCGTTGGGTAACGATCCCGCTCATGCCTCGGCCCTCCGCGCCCAGCGCTCGAGCAGGTTGACGAGAAGCAACATGCCGAAGGAGGCGAGCAGCATGACCGCGGCGATGGCCGTGGCGCCCGCGTAGTCGTACTGCTCGAGCTTGGTCACGATCAGGAGCGGAGTGATCTCGGTGCGCATCGGCATGTTGCCCGAGATGAACACCACCGAGCCGTACTCGCCGAGAGAGCGAGCAAAGGCCAGGGCAAAGCCGGTGAGCGTGGCCGGCAGCAAGGCCGGGAAGATCACGCGCCGGAACGTCTGGAAGCGCGTTGCGCCGAGCACGGCTGCGGCCTCTTCGACATCCGGATCGATCTCTTCCAGCACGGGCTGCACCGTACGGACCACGAACGGAATGCCGATGAACGTCAGGGCCATGGTCACCCCGAGCGGGGTGAACGCCACTTTTACGCCAATTTTTGCCAATTGCTCACCGATGACGCCGTGTTCGGCATACACGGTGGTGAGCGCGATACCCGCAACCGCGGTGGGCAACGCGAACGGCAGATCCACTAACGCGTCGACGATGCTGCGCCCCGGGAAGCGATAGCGCACCAAGACCCAAGCCACGAGCACGCCGAACACCGCGTTGAGCAACGAGCCGGCAAATGCCGCCCCGAAGCTCAACTTGTACGCGGCCAGCGCGCGGTCGTCGGTGACCTTCGTCCAGAACTCGCTCGGCCCGAGTGAGGAGGCCTTGATGATCATCGCCGCCAACGGCAAGAGCACCAAGAGCCCCACGTAGAAGACCGTGTAGCCTAGGGACAGCCCGAAGCCGGGCAGCACACCGCGAGTCTTGAGACGCATCGCCCCGATCACTTCTTTGGTTGATAGATTTGATCGAAGATGCCGCCGTCGTTGAAGTGCGTCGGCTGGGCTTTGGACCAGCCACCGAACAGCTCGTCGACGGTGAACAGCGCAATGTCCGGGAAATTGGCTTTGTATTTGGCGAATGCGGCGGTGTCACGCGGGCGATAGAAATTCTTGGCCACGATTTCCTGACCTTCCGGAGTGTACAAGAACTTCAAGTAGGCCTCCGCCACCTCACGGGTGCCGTGCTTGTCGACGTTCTTGTCCACGATGGTGACCGGGGGCTCGGTGAGCACGCTGACGGAGGGAGCAACCAGCTCCAAGCCGTCTTTGCCGAACTCTTTCACGCTCAAGACCGCTTCGTTTTCCCAGGTGATCAGCACGTCACCGATCTTGCGCTCGACGAAGGTCGTCGTGGCGCCGCGGGCGCCAGAGTCCAACACGGGCACGTTCTTGTACAGCTTGCTCACGAACTCGCGCGCTTTCTTGTCGTCGCCCCCCGGCTGCTTGAGCGCATAGCCCCAAGCCGCCAAGTAATTCCAACGCGCGCCGCCGCTGGTCTTCGGGCTGGGCGTGATCACTTGCACGCCCTCTTTGACCAGGTCATTCCAGTCTTTGATACCCTTCGGGTTGCCCTTGCGTACGACGAACACGATGGTCGAAGTGTACGGCGCGCTGTTCTGGGGCAAACGAGTTTGCCAATTTTCCGGAATCAACTGGCCCTTGTCATGGAGGATGTTGACGTCGTAGCCGAGCGCCAAAGTCACCACGTCCGCTTCCAAGCCATCGAGCACGGCGCGGGCCTGCTTGCCGCCGCCGCCGTGCGACTGATTGACCTTCACGTCTTGGCCCGCCTTGTCCTTCCAATACTTGGCGAAGGCGGTATTGAACTCTTGATAGAGCTCGCGAGTCGGATCATAGGAGACGTTGAGCAAGGTCACCGGCGCTTTGCTCGGGGCAGCCGCGACCGCAGCGGCACCCGAACCAACCGGCGCGGCTCCAGCAGCGTCCGACTTCTTGTTGCACGCGCCGAGTCCGGCGCTCGCCACAACGAACAACAGGGCTGCGCGAGCCAATGTGAAACCAAAAGCGCGACGCGCTGCGCGCGGCTGAACAGAGGAAGCGTTCGACATGGAAGATGAGGACTGGTTCATGGCAATTCTCGGACTGGGGCGCCAGAACGAAGGCGCAGCGGGATGAGGGAACGGTTCGGATCGTTGGTCTTGTTGAGGGCGATGCTTTTGACGAGATCGGCCAGGCTCATGGCTTCCAGCACGCGGAGGGCAGCGTCACCCATCACCCCGAGCGCGGCGTGAGCGGCGCACTCGCCCGGCCCTGGACACTCCGCGCAACGCACCGGGTGGTCCCAATTGAGGCACGGAAAGGGGAACGCGGCGCCGTCCAGAACACGAATTACCGAGGCGACTTTGATCTCGCTGGCCGGCGAGCGCAGCGAATAACCCCCGTGGGGTCCTCGACTACTCGTCAGTAGCCCGCTGCGGGTGAGCTGACGGAGGATAGTGTCCAAGAACCGCCGCGGAATGCCTTCACTTGCCGCAATTTCTGCGGCCAAGAGGGGCTGCCCAGGGGCCGAACTAGCCAGGTGGAACAGCGCCCGAAGGGCATACACGGTCTTGCGAGTCACCATAAGTCTACTAACGCGATAGGGATTGTTCCTAATCGCAGCCCCCTAAGCTGTCAAGCAACGAAGGCATGGCTGTCTTGCGAAACAGCGAACAAACTGGCGGGCGTCGCGGCAAAGCGGCTATGAAGGCTTCCATGGCAGCTGCAAAAGCCCGCAAGAAAGTGGAACCGGACCCCCGCGCGCGCCCTCGGGTCGCGTCTGGCTCAGGAGACGAATTGGGAGCGGCCGAAGTCGCCCGACGAGTCGCCGATGGCCTGAAGCGCTTCCGCAAAGCGAGGGGCCTGTCGCTCGACGATTTGGCCAGCAAAAGCGGGGTGAGCCGCGCGGCGCTTTCGCAAATCGAAGGCACGCGCACGAACCCCACCCTATCGGTGCTGTGGAAGGTGGCGGTCGGCTTGGACGTGCCCTTCCATGAGCTGCTCGGCACCTCCGAGGACGGCGGAGCAAAGGTGCTGCGCGCTGGTGACACGCCGCCACTCAAGAGCGGTGATGGCCGCATGGAGAGCCGTCTCCTGTCTCCCGGAGGGTCGTCGCCGGACGTCGAGATCTACGAACTGCGCTTCTTGCCCAAGGCCGTTCACCGTAGCGAGCCTCACGGGCGCGGAACCATGGAAACCCTGATCGTGATGACGGGGGCCCTGCGGCTCGTGGTCCAGGAGGCGGAATACGAGCTTTTGCCCGGCGACACCATCTTCTTCAAAGCAGACGTGCCGCACGTCTACGAGAACCGCGCGAGCCACGAAACGCGCTGTTTCAACGTGATTCGCTACGCCCGCGAGAACTGAACGAATGCACGCGGGGAGCGCGCAGCGCGCCGCTCCCCGCCCTGCCCTTGCTCAACGCGGCTCGCGACGACGACGCCAAGCGAGACCAACCGCACCGAGCAGCACGGTCAGCGCAAACGTCGTCGAAGCGTGCCCGGCGGGCATGATCGAGCAGCCAAGATCACCGTCGTCTTCCAATGGCGGTGGCGGCACGCCGGGCTTACCACCAGTGCCGCCCTTACCTCCCGAAGCAGCGGGAGCCCCGCCCTCACCGCCCGCGCCGCCCTCTTCGTCGGGAGCTGCGCCATCTCCAGCAACGCCGCTCTCGCCGGCGCTGGAACCTCCGGCGACCGAACCCTGACCGCCTCCTCCGCCTCCTCCGCCTACGGCGCCTTCGCCGCCCGCGCCGCCTTCGCCCCCAGGAGGCGCAGCGACCGCTTTCAAATAGTTGGCGACCACGTAGTCAGCGATCTGGTGTCCAAGCGCAATGCCGGTGTCGTTGCTGAAACGATAATGAATGCCGCCGTAGATCCGGCTGTTCGCGTTCTCTTGCTCGGCATCGCTGAACTTCTCGAAGCCTCTTGTGACGCCCGCCAAAGTGTCCGAGCCTACCGCGAAAGACACTTCATCCGAGCCGAACACGGTCGCGAGCAAGTGTCCGCCGCCCCCGCCGGTAATGCTGTGCCCGCTGGGATACTCGGGGTGATTCGGTGTTTCGAGCAGAGGCAACCACGTCGTGTCCGGCACGGCCTCGGCATTGCCGTAGTCCGTAGCGGTGTTGATGGCGGTGATCGGGCGCCAGAAGCCGTATTGATATTTGGCGTCCCAAACCGCGATGCGCGTGTCGGCCAAGGTGATGTTGAGCAGTGCAAACAAGCGCGCATTCTCTTCGAGCGTGAATGCTTTGACCTTGGACACCGAGCGCGCAATCGCGTTGAACGGCACGTGCGTCGGTTGCTTCCAGAAGTTGGCGATCTGCGTCTGATCGGCGGTGCGCGTCGTACTGTCGATTTTGCCGAACGCCTTGGTTTCGAGGTACGCGGTCGCGAATTCAGCGCTAGTGATGGCAGGCGGCGGGGCAGGCCGAAACTGCTCGGGGGCCGTCAAAGCAAACGGTTTGACGCTGCGCCACCAGGGCTCCGCCGCCGCCAGCGGCGTCGATAAATCTGCGCGCGGCGTCGGGCGCCACTTGCCTGCGTCCGTGCTACCCGGATAAGTCGCGCTGCCGGTGGAGCCGTCACCGATGCGCAGCGTGAAGATGTCCACGGCGGCAGCTTTGCCGAGGTCGATGCCGTGTTGCTTGGCCGGACCGTCCGCAATCTCGGCCAGGCTCGCCGTGAACAGCGTATCGAGCGCGGCCTTGTCGTTCGGGAACTGCAGCACGAGCGCCCAGTACACTGCGCTCGCCACCGCCGCGGGCTGAGACACGGGCAGCGTGGGCGTCAGCGCCGCGTGGTACGGCTCGTGCGTCTTGGTAACGGCGTTGACCGCCTCGTAGGCGGCAATATGAGCGATGGCCAGCGCGCGCGTTGCCGGATTCGGGCCTAGCCCGAGCTTCCGGATCTCGTCGACCGCGTGCACGTTCCAGTCGGTAACTACGTCGGCGTGGGCGCTGAGCGGGACAGCGCTGAGCAGGGCAAAAGCAGAAAGGGCGAATGTTAGGCGCATGAATAGCGCTTTATTCCGCCGGCGCCGCCGACGCAAGACATATGTCTCTTTAGTAAGACACGATCCGACAGCCCAATCAGCGCACGGAAACCAGGAAGCTGCGGAATGATTGGCCCCCCCGCGCGTCGCGAATCACCGCCCAGACTCGCAGATTGCCGGCCGCCTCGGGGGCGGTCCAGACGTTCTCGGTCGTGGTCCGTGCGAACTCGTCTTCTTCGCGCCCCGTCACGGCATTCTCGAAGCGGCCCGCGGTCGAGAACCAGGACACGCGGATCGTTTCATGGCGCGTCTCCACGTCGCGCGACTCCGGGTTGAACCAGGCGTAGTCTTCGGCTCCCGTGCAGCCTTTGGGCATGGTGCAATCGTCGGCGCAGTTGCTTTTGTCTTCCCCCGCACTGCACACGCCGTCCCCGCACACAGCCGAACGCGGGCAAGCTCGCCACGAAGCTTCCAAGTGCAGCACTTGTTTGGGCGCGACTCGCAGCGTGTCGGGCTCCTCTGGGATCGGAAGGCTTTCGCCTGAATCCGTGCGCGCCGAAAGCTCGTCGATTGCGGGGCTTTGATTGTTGCGATACTTGGCGTTGAACTGGGCCGCTTGTTGCTGATCCAAGCCCGAAGGCGGGCAAAAGATGCGGGCTGCGCCCATACTGGTGACCGCGGAATCGAGCAGAGTCACGCTGACTGGCTGATAGTAACCGCCGGTTGGGTCGGGATCGACCGGACGCCCCGCGGGTTCACCGTTCATGGGCTCGGGCAAGCTCGGACCGAACAGGCGACAAGCGTCCATCGGCAGAGTGGCAGTGACGGTGGCCGCGGAGCCCAGGTCGATGATGTCTTGGGGCGCTTGGCTTGGCGCTTGGATGCACACCGGGTTGACGGGCCCCAGCTCGGTCAGCGGTTTGCGCGCAATGCACAAACCCCAGCTGAGCTTGGGCGTTGCAGCGTTCAGATCGGGGCTACCGATGAGCGCGCTGAGCTGCACCTCTTTGCCCGGCGCGGCCTCCGCAGGCTCCGTCTGGATGGCGAGCAGTGTCGGCTTGTCGATCAGTGGCAAGTTGTCGTCGAAGGTCGGCACGCAGCCGACCACGCCCCCCCCGAGCAGCGATAGAAAAAGCACCGCGCGCATGCTCAGAATTCCCATTTGACACCCAGCACCGGCAAGATCGGCAAGCCTTCGATATACCGCCGCTGCGTGTAGTCGGCGTTATACGCGATCTCTTCCGGGTTCTTGCGATTGGATACGTTCTGCACGTCGAGATAGATTTCGAGTGAACTGCTCTGCAATTTGAAGCGCTTGGCGAAGCGCACATCGAGCTCCAAGAACTCGGGGATGCGAATCGAATTCTTGTCACCCAAGATCGGTTGATAGGTTGCGCTGCGTGAGTCGAAAAACGAGCCAACGACCGGCGTACGCGGGTAGCCGCTCGCGTAGCGGCCGCGCACGCCAATGTCGAAGCCTTTACCCAGATCGTACGAGGCGAGCGCCGTCAACACGTGTGTCTGGTCGAAGTCGAACAAGCGGTAGCTGTCGCTTCCGGCGTCTTTTCTCTCGCTACGCAAGATGGTGTACGCAACCCAGCCGAAGAAACCTTTGGCAATCTCGTGTCGCAGCAAAAATTGTACGCCAAATGAGCGTCCCTCACCGCCGTTCACGAGCGCCTGTGCAACCAGTGGAGAACTCGACGGATTGCGCACCGTGAGTGCGTCGGAGGTGCTGCGGAAGACCGTGGTTTCCAGGCTGATGTTGCGATTGAGTTGGAACGCACCGCCGAAGAGCAGATGCGTGGCGCGGGCCGATTGCAGCGTCGGATTGCCGAACGAAGCCGACAGATCTTCCGGCTGCGCGGCTTGCCGATATTGCCCGAATGCGGCCTTGAACGTGACCCGCGACGACATCGCGTAACGCACGGCCAAACGCGGCTCGAGCGCGGTATCCGACGTGTACACGCCTTGCGGCGCGAACACGCCCTCCGTCGGCACACGCTTGCTCACGCTCGTGAACTGCGGCTCGAGGCGCAGTCCGGGCACGATGTGCAGCTTGTCCTGCAGCAGGGAGAAATCACCCTCGACGTAGGGTGCAGCGCTGCCGCTCGCGGTTTCCCAAGTATCGAGATTGATTTGATCGGACGGGGGCTGGCCGAATACTCGCGAGTCGCCCTCTCGGGGAGGAGCGGTCACCGAGCCGACACGCCGCGCCGAGTGCATCGCGGCCTCCAAATCCAAGCCGATTTCCGTAGTCAGAAACGGGGCGACGCGCCCGCGATAGCTGGCTCTGAAGCCGTAGTCACGCGTATCGACCTCCAGCACAGTCGGGGTCCCGCCGAACCGTCCGGTCAACCTCGAGCGGTCCCAGCCGAGCCAGGGCATGGCGCTGACCTTGCCGCCGTCAGCGGTTTCCGTTTCGTAGCGCAGGTAGATGCGCTGAAAGCTCAGGCTCTTGTTCTCTTCTTTGCGATACGCCGGATCCGCGTTGGATACGGTGCGCGACACTTCGTCGGAAGAGATCATGCCGCCGAGCTCCACGAAAGTGCGCTTCTGCGGTTGATAGCGCACGCGCGCCTGACCATCGTAGTACTTGGGGATCGGGAAAAACGCCGAGGTATCGCGTGATGTCACTTCGTTCAGGACCGCGTCGAGGTGGCTGCGCCGCCCTGCGATCGCCGCCGAAACGTTTTTTGCGAGCGGCCCAGTAGCGGCGGCGGAAGCATCGATCAAGTCGACGCCCGCGCTGCCGTGCAAGCGATCACTCGCGGGATCGCGGGTGTCGACCTTGACCAAACCACCGAGGCCGCGACCGTATTGCGCGCCGTAGCCGCCCGGGATGAGCTCTACCGAGCGCACGAAATCCGAATGGATCACCGAGCGAAAACCGCCGAAGTGGTAGAGCAAGGGAATGCGCATGCCGTCCACGTAGACGCGCGTGTCCTCCGGCGCGGCGCCCCACACGACGACCGCCCCCGAGCCAGCCGTGGCTCGGGCAACACCCGGCAAATTCTCGACGATTTTTAGCACGTCACCCGAGGTGCCAGCGACGCGACGCGCCTGGTCGGCATCGACTTTGGTCGACACCACTTGCTTGGTCAGGGTCGGCGCGATGATCACGATCTCGAGATCGTCGCTGTCTTCGGCAGCGTCCTTTTCCGGCGTGTTGAACTCGACCTCGTATGTGGCCTCGATCTTCTTGCCTGCCTCGAAGTTTTCCTCGCTTTGGAGTGCCTTCAAGTCACTGCGCGAAAGCGTCACGCGATGCTTGCCCGGCTCGACCCCGTCGACGGCAAAGTGGCCCGTTTCGTCAGTCACCACGGTCACGCCCGTGTCGAGCGCAATGCTCACACCGGCGAGAGCTTCACCCGTTTGGTGATTCTTGACCAGACCGGCAAACTGGGCGGTCGTGGGGGCCTCCTCTTTGATCACGAAATCATAGCGATAGTTGATGCGGATCGGAGCCGGGCGATTGTTGATTTCGGCCGGTTCGAACAAGAACTGTTGAATCGCGGCCACTGCGGCCTGATCGAACGCCGCGCCCGCTGATTCGATCACCTTCACGGCGTCGACCGTGCCCGTCGCCGAAATCGCGATCTGCACCACGACCGAGGCGGTGCGACCCGAAGATTTCTCGGCCTCGGGATACGGCGCCTCCACGAATTTTGCGAGCTTCGGCGGGCGCGTCAAACGCGGGCGCGCCGTCTCTTCACCTGTTTGAGGAGCGGTCTGCGCGAAGCTTGACCGAGACACACCGAGCACGGCGAGGGCCAAACAAGAAAAGAGTGCAATGCGTCGCAACGGGGTATCCGAGAAAGAGCCTAAGAAAAGGGAAACGACTCGAGCCGAGCTCAGGTCGGGAGTTTGAATCGCATCGAGATCGTAAACGTGGCTTGAGTCGGCTTGCCACAGTGCAAGGCGGGTTCGAACGTGGCGCGGCGAGCTGCCGCCAAGGCGGCTTCGTCGAGGCCATGCCCCAGTCCGGCGATCAATTTCACGTCGACCACCTTGCCGGTTTCATCGACGGTGAGCTGCACACGCACTTTGCCTTCGACTGCTGCGGCCTGAGCGTCGTCCGTGTAGCCCGGTTGTGGCACCGAGATGGGCTTGGGCTTCGCGGCGGGTTCGTCACAACCGTCGCTTGGCAGAGCTGCTGCGACGGGCGCCGCGGCCTTACGCAGCACTTTTTCGATCGCACGCTCGCCTCGAGCCGTTCCGCCTCCGCCAACCGGCAAGGCGATGCCCGTACCATTCACGCCACCCGTGAGTGACACTCCGAAGTCAGGCAAGCCATCGAACGCGGGGGTATCCGATGCTTTTGGCGGCGGCGGTGCTTCGGCTTCCGCGGGCGCTGGCGCTGCTCGACGAGCCAGTGCGCGCTGGGGCGGGGTTTTCTCGGGCGGTGGCTCCTCGACTTTTGTGGGCTCTGGCGGCTTCTTCTTTTTCTGGGTCTCGGCGTAAGAGATAGCCGTAGAAGCGCGAGATTTTTTGATCTCGATGCTGGCCACACCCACGCCCAACGCGCCGTGCACGACGAGGCTAGCAATGAAGAGTCCTGATCGACGCGACACGGCTACTTCTTCTCGACGTTGATCGCGAATTTCGTGATGCCTTCGACCTTAGCCAGATCGATCACGCCCACCACTTTTCCGTGGTGCGCATCTTCGTCGGCCGTGATCACGAGGTTCACGTCTTTGGTTTGGGCCAGCGCGGCGCGAAACTCCTTGGCTAGGCCTTCTTTGGCGATCGGCTTGTCATTGTAATAGTAAGTGCCCTCTTTGGTGACGGTGACGACGTACGTCTTCGACACGGTGTCATCAGACGACGCAGTCTTGGGCAGCTCGACCTTGAGGCTCTGCGACACGATGTAGGTCGCGGAGACCATCATGATGATCAAGAGCACGAGCACGACGTCCACCATGGGCGTGACGTTGATGCCGACAATCCCACCGCGGCCGGAACGGCCTCCAGTAACGCCAGCCATCGGCTTACTCCGTCGCTCCGACGAGCTTCACGGAGCCGGCGCTGCTGCGATCATCGGAAGAATCCGCCAGCTCGTCGACCAACTCGCGGGTCGCGTGAGCTTCGGTTTCGTGCGCCGGAACTATGCCCTGCGCGCGATCTGCCGTGCGCACGTAAGCGGTGAGCAGCTTGGTCAGGGACAAGCTCTGTGACTCGACCTCACCGATGCGCTTCTGAATTGCGTTGTAGGCGACGACCGCCGGCAACGCCACGAACAGGCCAACGCCCGTCGCCACCAAGGCTTCGGAGATACCCGCCATCACGCCGCCCATGGCTTGCGTATTTTGCCCCGCTTCACCGAGCGCGTGGAACGAGATGATCACTCCCAGCACCGTGCCAAGCAGGCCGACGAATGGCGCGTTATTTCCTAGCGTACCGAGCAAATTCATGCCGCGCTCGAGCTCGCCTTTCACTCGCGACAGCTCTGACTCAACCGCGTCCGTGATCGCGCCTGGACCACCGGCGGCCCAGCGTAGCCCCTCGAGCGCGACGCGCGCTTCGATGGCGTTGCTGGTGCTCAAGAGTTTGTCGAGCGCGGGCAGGTCGTTGTCCTGCAGCAATTTGCGCACGTCCTTACGCAGCGCTTCGAAATCGAAGCGATGGCGCTTGAAAAACAGATAGCGCTCGAACATCGCGGAGAACGAAACGACTGACAAAAACAGAAGCAGATACAATACCCAGCTCGAACCGAGCAGGGCGACCTTCAATAAACGTTCGACGATCATGGCTTTGCCTTTGCTGCGTGCATTTTCATTGCACTGAAAATTCGGTGACGAAGAGCCCCAGCTTGGCGCCAGCATCGGCGTCCACGGCTAGCAATTCACCGGTCAGATCGAAGGTATCGACCAGTGGTTGCGTGCCGCCGTCCAACTCTGGCCCGGGTCGGTTGATGGACAGGTTGAAGCGCACCGCTCCCTGTCCGCAGGAATCGTAAAGGCTCGCGTAAACGAAGTAGGTGCCCGGCAGAGGTGCATCCTGCCAGACGAGGTTTTCGCGCTGAAAGCCGTCGCGAACGCAGCCGCGTACCGAATCTCTGTCGAAGATCCCCGTACCCTTGGCAGTGACGTCGACGTGCCCATCGACGGCGACTGCCGTGCTCGGATGCTTCGGGTCGACGATCTTGCCCTGCGGAGTGATCACGCGCATGTCGAGGTCGACAGGGGTATCCCAAACCATGCTGAGCACGGTCGAAGGCGGGTTGGCGCCGGGTGAACATGCGCTCAAGTTGTCAGGAACGGCGGATGATACGCACAGGCCAGTCTCGACCTGCGTCCCAGCGTGACCAGCGCCATCGATGGCAACCACTCGAAGGGTATGGTTGCCTGGCTCGATGCCTGTTCCGAAGTCGGCGGTGGCCGACCAGGTGAACGTGCCGGGCAACGCGGGATCCTGGGACGTCACGGGCAAGACCCAATAGCCGGTACCTAGGTCCGCGAAACGAATGCCCACTGCCACGGCCTCCGTCGACGTGATGCCCGAAAGCACGAATCCGGTCTCCGCCTGAACCACTACGCTGCGCGCCGTCGTGAGCGACGTGGAAGGTAGGTCCGGTTTCACTCCCGACAATATTTCATCGCTGCGCAGCGGCCTCGAACCCGGCAAGTCGCCGCCAAAGAACTGAGCATTCCGAGTTCCGCCATAGCGGACCCGAATCGGTTCGGTGAGCCCAGCCGTCGATGATTCACTCGAGCAGCCGAGCACAACCAGTACGCAGAGCAGGAGAAACGCCTTCATAGCTCCACCTGCAAACGGAGCGTCAGTTGGTTGTTCTTTGCATCCGTGGGCACCCCTTCACTGTCCTTGGCTAGTGAGTCGCTAACGAAGTCGTACTGAAATGACAACCGAGCGCGGCCCGGCAGCAACAGTGCGACCATCGGCGAAAGCGTGGTTGCGGCAAGCGATGTAGGGACCTGCCGGCCGCGGACGTCGCTGAAAAAATCGCTGTTCGGATCGTAATAGGACGCGCGAAAGCCGACTTGCCCCCAGCGAGTCACGTCCTGAACCAAAGCGACGTAGCCACCCGCCTCTCGGATATCGTTGTTGCCAAGACCCGGATCCGCGATCAAATAGGCGCGATCTAGATTCGACGCTAAGAAGCCCTCGGCGAGCAGGCGGGTCGCACCGAATTTGCTGCGCAGCGTGAGCTGGAGATCAAGTCCGTAAGCCCATCGCTTGAAGTTCATCGAAGGGGTGGCAGCCGTTCCAGGCAAGGCCTGAAGTTCACCTGGTTGGATCATGCGGTCTTCATTGATGTCGATCCAACCGATTGAGGACTTCGTGGCATCGATGCCCGCATGGAACCCCTTGCCCTGGTAGAACGAGGTACCCCCTGAAAGCGCCAGCACCGGCAACGGTTGGGTCTCCACGCCGACTCGGCCAGAAAAGTCCTTGGCGGCGTTAGGATCACGCGGGTAACGGTTTAGGGTGTCGACGGGCTCGCCGTTGGTGACGGCGAATGCGTAGCGCAGGAAGGAAACGGCACCTGACACCTTCAGGCCGACATCCATCTCTGTTGGGAACAGTGCGGAGGAGCCGAGCGAACGCTCCATGAAGGGTCGTACGCGCGCTGACTCCTGAAGCTCGAACCCAAACGGTATGTCGGTGACGCCCAGCGTGAGCATCACCAACGGCGGCAGGTCATTGCCGTTGTTGCCGCGATAGAGCAAAGAGGCTTCGGCACGCCGGATGCCGACCGTCACACCACGTGTGGTGTTCGCGTCGAGCTCCAGGGTGGCGTTGGCGTACTGCCAACCGCGGTCGAAGCGCAGGCGACCGCGACGCAGCACGAAGCGATCGGCGTTCAACGGCGCCCCACCCGGCGCCAACTGATCTTGCGAAACTTGATTGGACTCGAACTGGCCCTGAAGAAAGCCGCCGATACGCAGTCCCGTGGGGACCGCTCTCGAGGTGGCGTTCTGCTCCAGGTTGGCTCGGCCCGGAGGCTCGCCCTTCGCCGTGCTGGCGGCCGCGGGAGTGACGCGAGCGTGCTCCATGGCGTCCAGCCGCATCCGCAGCTCCGAAAGCTCGCGTCGCAGCTCGCTGTCGCCAGCGCTGGCAGCGGGCTGCGCGGCAGGGGCTGCCGCGGGCTTCGGTGTTTCGGAACTACTTTCGGGGCGCGGCTTTGCAACCGCTGCCCCCGGTACAGGGACAGGGTTCGCTGGCACTTCGAGGTCGTCGTTGTCGGAAGCGGCGGGGGGTGGCGCGCTTTGCGCGAGGACCGGTAGCGACCACGTGACCGTGGCTGCGACGGCGAGCGATAGGAAGCGGATGGACTTGAGCACGATCGAATTCCAAGGCGAAAAAGCCGGCCGCACGTAGCCTGGGCGGCGTTCGTGTACAGACGGGCTTTTTGGAAGACATGTGAGGGTTCAACGGTGGAAGCGCGAGGCGTCAGTAGAGAGAGTGTGCGAAGGAGGCGGGGGCAACCGCACGCACGGCGATTGCCCCCACATCATCAGTGCTCAGTTCAGAGGCGGAAGGGTTGGGTGAGAGCCCAGGCGCTTGGTGTTGTCGAATACAGACTTCTGCGACGTGGTCGGCTGATTTAGAAAACCGAGGTCCGTCGTCGGGCAACTGGGGTCGACCGGTGGAGCACCGCCTTCGCCGCCCTCACCGTCGCCACCACCTTCACCGGCGTCGCCGCCGTTCGAGCTGCCAGCTTTTGAGCCGCCACCTGCGCGGCCACCTTGCGCAGTTCCGCCCGAGCTCTCGCCAGCTTCATTTTCGCCGCCGCCAGCCTTCCCGCCGCTGCCGCCGGTGTTGATCACTGGGGGTTTGCCGGGAGACGCATTTTCGTCGGACGAGCACGCCGCAAGCAAGCTGAGCACACTGCTGGCAACGAGCGCCAGCGTCAGCATGCGCGGGCGATTCAGGAATCGATTAGTAGTAGAGTTCATCAGTAAGCCTCGCAAAATCCGAAATGGCACTTGGGGGTGTCACCGCTGCACTGAGCATCCGTCGTGCATGCGTCACAAGACGTTGCACCGGTGGCGATCGATTCGAAGTAGCAATCGCACGGCTCCGGCGGCGCGTAGCAGCTCAAGCCTTCGAAATCGCTCGAGCGCTGAGCGTGCATCGCGCAAAGTGGAATGCTACCGGTCTCGGATATTGCTCGGTTGACGTCTGCATCAGCAGGCGGCGTCAACTGTCCGCTGAAGTAGCCGATGAACCTCCGGAGGTCGGGATTCGTGATCTTGTCGAGAGTTGGATTGGCGTTCGAGCCCGTCGTCTTGACGAAGAACTGATTTACGTCCCACAAGAAGTACTGGCCGCTGCGGATATTGCGCTTGTCGAAGGAGTCCGGCCCCGAATCGGGCCAGTAACCTGCAGTCTGCCCGACATGCTGATAAGCCAGCGTGTGGACGCGCGCCCGCGCGCCATCGGCAGTCGGACCAGAAGTAAAGCCGATCCCTGCGGCGATCTGCCCGGCAGTCGCCGCGGCTTCCACGCAGTTGACGGTACCGCCGTTCGTATCACCCGTCGTGGGCGAGCAATCCTGGGTGAGCGTTGCACCGGGGAAACTTTCAGGAAAGTTCGCCGCCTCGCCGCCCAATTTTCGAATTGCGCCGCGAATGAACTGCTGGACGAACGACGTGCTCTTACGCTGAATGATGTACGCCTTGTTGGTCCAAGGCACCGGCGCAGTGGCGCCAGAGTACTGGCTTGCATCACCGAAACCGAAGACGAAGTACAGAGCCTCGGCGCTGATAGACGTCTCCGGAGAGGCTTTTGGAACGATGATGTTCACGCCCTGCGCGGGACCGAAAAATTGCAGAGTGTCAGCAGGCAACGTCTCGCCGAACAAGGCCAGCGAGCTACCAATCGTACCGAAGTCCGTCGCTTGGCCTGACAGCGTGTCCACTGCGGTGCATTTCGGTGGAGTGGTGAGGTCTGCATCCTTCAGCCAGTATTTGAACTCCGAACCCGTCTTACCTGCGCCGGTGCCATCTCGGAAGTAGTCGTAGCCCTGCTGCGCGCCGGGGTCGGCAAAGAAGACGAGGATCGGCGGATCCGCCTTGCTCAGGGTCAAGGCGACCTTGGCCAGCGTTGCCGTGATTGCGCTGCCGCCCGCGCCGTAGATCACGTGATCCTTGAGCGTCCCAGGTGCATTCTGGGCGACTTCGGCACACGTAATGGCCTGTGCTGATCCCGCCCCTGCGAGCGCCACGAGGCCCAGTGCGGCTGCGACCGCCGTGGGACCAATTCTAGTATTCAAAGCCATGCTCTGTTTCCTCTGTCCTGAATGTTTCGTTGAGTGCGTTGAGGGTTGTATTTCGCGTACCCGCACGGTCAGCGAGCCGCTCGCAATGGTGCCGGTGACGACTGCGCTGCTGCGCTGAACTCGGCGAGTAGCGCGGTGAACTTCGAGGGACCGCAGCGGCTCATCAAGATCACGCGATTGCCGCGCTGCTTGGCCAAGCGGCGCACACGCCAAACAGCGGCGTGGCTGTTCACGTCGGTCACGACGATCACGACGTCGCAACGTTCCACAAGCGTCCCCAGCGACGCCGCGCCGCGACCGGCGAGGTGACCGTTGTGGTGCTCGAAGTGGTGCCCGGCCCGCTGCGCGAGGTCTTCGTAAAACCCCTCGTTGCGATCCAGCCCGCCGACGATACCGATGTGCATGGAGGCTCCATGGAACTGCTGCTCTGCGCGTCTACTAGACTGAAAAAACCGTCACAGCCTTAAAGCTATCGGCTTGATATACTTATGGCGTGCAGGGCGTCAAGCGCGATGTGCACTAGAAGTGCGGCGCCGACCGGCCCCGAGCGCACCAAACAACGCGAAAGTGCCGTTTTATTGATGGATTCGTGGACGCCGCGAGTCTTCATTAAAAGACAATGGCGTTCAATGGACTGATTGTCCGAACAGTGGTATTCGGCCCGCAATGCTGAACGGTTAATCAGTTTCTGGATCGAGAGGGGGTGGCGACAGCTTGCGCTCGTCCTGCACCCCCGCCCGCTTCAATGCAGCGTCACTTGTTCGGTTGGGGCGTCACGCGCAGATACGGACGCACGGCATTGAAGCCCTTTGGGAAGCGCTCGGCGAGCTCCTTCGGGTCCTGCAATGCCGGAACGATCACCACGTCGTCGCCGTCTTGCCAATCCGCTGGCGTCGCTACCTTGTGGCTGTCGGTGAGCTGCAGCGAATCCACCACGCGCAAGATCTCGGAGAAGTTCCGACCCGTGCTGGCGGGGTAGGTGATGATGGTGCGGATCTTCTTGTTCGGATCGATGATGAATACCGAGCGAACGGTCAGTGTATCGTTCGCTTCGGGGTGAATCATGTCGTAGAGCTTCGCGACTTTGCGGTCGGCATCACCCAAGATCGGGAAGTTGAGCGCCGTACCTTGCGTGGCTTCGATGTCGCCCGCCCACTTGTGATGCGAGGCCACGTCGTCGACGCTCACTGCGATCAGTTTGACGCCGCGCTTGGCGAATTCCGCCTTCAGCTTCGAGGCGCGCCCGAGCTCGGTAGTGCACACGGGAGTGAAGTCCTTGGGGTGTGAGAAGAGAATCCCCCAGCTGTTGCCGAGCCACTCGTGAAAGGCGACCGGCCCTTCGGTTGATTCCTGGTTGAAGTCAGGCGCGATGCTACCGATGTGTAAACCCATGATAAACTCCCATCTAATCAACTAGTTAGCGCGAAGAGCGCCAAACCCGCGGAAATCACTCTACCATCCACATAGGTTGTATGGTCTGATGTGTCCGCTTTCCCTTGCAGGGCGGCATCCAATATAGTAGACGTACCGCTACTCGTCAACACGGCCCGGCGGCATTCGTCGCTCGGGGAGAAGTGGCGTTTTCAGCATGGGCTTCAGCAGGCACGGCGAGACAGGCCGCCAACTCCGCAGCGCAGCGAAGGCTTCCGGGTCTGGCTCCGAGCCGCCGCCCGCCTCGGCGCGCGCCGTCGCGCCAGGCGTTCGAGTCGACGAGGCGGCCCCCGGCGAAGCCGCAGAAACCTACGCCGACCTAACGCCCATCGTTGGCGCCAACCTGCGCCGCTTGCGCGTGAAGCGTGGCTTGTCGCTGGAGCGCATGGCCAAGGCGTCAGGTGTCAGCCGGGCGATGCTCGGTCAAATCGAACTCGGCCACAGCACGCCCACCATCAACGTAGTCTGGAAGATCGCACGTGCGCTGGATGTTTCGTTCGCCACGCTGATTACGGAACACGCCGCGACCAGCACGGCGATCGTGCTTCGCGATCGCGCTAAATTGCTCACGTCGCACGACGGCAGCTTCACCTCGCGCGCTCTCTTCCCATTCGATGAACCGCGCAATGTCGAGTTTTACGAACTGAACCTGGCCGCTCATTCTGTCGAAGAAGCCAACGCGCATCCGGTGGGCACCACGGAGAACTTGGTCGTGACCAGCGGCGAGCTCGAGCTGATCGTCGGCAAGGCACGGCATCAACTCAGCACGGGCGACGCCATCTTCTTCGAAGCCGACGTGCCGCATTCGTATCGCAATCCGGGCAGCACGAATCTCACCATGTACTTGGTGATGAGCTACGCGAACCGCGTCCTCGGCGGGTAGGCAAAATCTAGGCGACGATGCCAGTCGCGTGCAGTAGCCACCCCGCGCCAGCGCCGCCCAAAACGAGCCATGTCGCGTTTGGTTTGAAAAGAATCAATAGCCCCGCCGCCACCCCGGCGAGGGCGACGGTTGGCAGGTCAATCAGCGCCGCACGCCCGAGCTGAATCGTGACGACCGCCATGAGCGCCAGTGAAGCGACGTTGACGCCGTCGAGGAACGCGCCGGCCGCCGGAGATGCGCGCAAGCGCGGCACGAGCGGAGCGCTCAATGCAACGAACACGAACGCGGGCAGGAAGATGCCCGCGGTCGCGATCAGTGCGCCAGCAGGCCCTGCCAGCACGTAACCAATGAACGTCGCGGTGGTGAATACCGGTCCGGGCGTCACTTGGCCGACCGCGATTGCGTCGATGAGCTGGGCTTGGGTGAGCCACCCGAGGCGTTCCACGAGGTCAGCGCGCAGGAACGCGAGCAGAACGTAGCCACTGCCGAAGAGCACCGAACCCGTCTTCAAAAAGACCCAAAACAGGCCGGGGAGCGTGACCGCGGCCGTCCCCGCGCTGGCGGCCGCTATCGGGATGACGGGCGCGAACTGGCCCAGGCTCGAGCCCGAGCTTGGCCTGCGCGAATTCGTGACGCGGGCTGCCGTCACGGCGACCGCACCTGCTCCGAACAGCACCACGAGCTCGTTCACGCCCAAGGCGACGAGGATAGCGGCAATCGCGCCGAGCGCGCGCAACGGGTTCGATCGAACGGCTTTCGGCGCCAGCGCGAAGATCGCTTGCACGACCACCCCCAGGATCACGGGCTTCACTCCGTACAGCAACCAGACCGCGCTCGGGAGCGTGCCGAAGCGCACGTACGCCCAGCCGCACAGACCCGTTATCAGCATCGCGGGCAGGATGAACGCGACGCCCGCGGTGACGAGGCCAGCCCAACGCCGACGTTCCCAACCGATGTGAATCGCAAGCTCCGTCGAGTTTGGGCCCGGAATGAGATTCGTCGCGCCGAGCAAATCGAGGAAGCGATCCTCGGAGAGCCAACCGCGTCGGCGGACCACTTCGTCGTGCATCATCGCCAGATGCGCGGCCGGGCCACCGAAGGCGGTGCCACCGAGCCGCAGAAAAAGCAGCGCGAGCTCGCGCAGAGTCGTGCGCTCCGAACTCGGCGACTCGTCGGCTGCGCTCATGCCCAACGCCTGCTCACCCCCCGCCGTTCTCACGGAATAGACCACCGCGCAAGCTGGGCTGGGCGACGGGATGGGAGCTACGCGACGGGCGGCGGCGTGGCGCGCCCGCTACCCCAAAAACCTCGGGGAATCACTCACCGACGACGAGTTTGTAGCCGGAGTTGACCCAGTTGCGGGTGCCGCCGCTGAGGTTGTACACGTTGGAAAACCCTGATTCTTCGGCGACTTGGGCGGCCGCTTGGCTGCGCACGCCGGCGGCGCAGACGAAGATCACGTTGTCGCGGGTCAGGGTGGACTTGGGGCTTTGGCGCAAGCGGTCGAAGGGCACCAGGCGCGCACCGGGGAGGTGGCCTCGCGACCATTCGCGCGGCTCGCGAACATCCACGATGTCGCATTCACCGCTAGTAATCAGTTCCTGAGCCTGTTCGGGCGACAACGTCTTGATCACGAAGTCCACTATAAGAGACTTCGCGAGCGACGCAAGCGAGAAAAGACAGCGCGCTCTTTCAATGGACCAGCGACCCGCCCCAACCAGACAGGCAAGTCACTGGAATCACTGACCTTATCGGTGCTGCAGGCGAGTCACGGCGGCCACCAAATCGTCGATGTCTTCTTTGGTGTTGTAGGGTGCGAGCGAGGCGCGCACCGTCGCTTCTAGGCCAAAGCGGCGTAAAATCGGCTGCGCGCAGTGGTGGCCGGAGCGGACGGCGATGCCTTCCTTGTCCAGGGCGGCGCCCACGTCTTCCGTGCGCTTTCCGTCTAGGACGAAGGACAGGACGCCCGCTTTGTCCGGCGCGGTGCCGATCATGGTCAGGCCGGGGATGCGGCACAGGCCTTCGGTCGCGTAGACCAAGAGCTCGTGCTCATAGCGCGAGATGTTCTCGAGGCCGATGCCCATCACGTAGTCGATGGCCGCACCCAAGCCGACCGCGTCCGCGATGTTGCCGGTGCCGGCTTCGAAGCGGAACGGGGGCGGCTGATAGACGGTCTTTTCGAACGTCACATCCGCGATCATGTTGCCGCCGCCTTGCCAGGGCGGCATGTGCTCGAGCACGCCGGACTTGCCGTACAGCGCGCCGATGCCGGTCGGCCCGAACACCTTGTGACCCGAGAAGACGTAGAAGTCGGCATCCAGCGCTTGCACGTCCACGCGCTGATGAGACACCGTCTGCGCGCCATCGACCAGCGCGAGCGCGCCGTGGCGATGAGCGATTTCGACCATCTCGCGCGCGGGCGTGATCGTCCCGAGCGCGTTCGACACCTGCGTGAAGGAAGCGATGCGCGTGCGCGGGTTGAACAGCTTCTCGTACTCTTCGAGGATGATTTGGCCGTTCGAATCGACCGGCGCGACTCGGATTTTGGCGCCCTTTTCCGAGGCTAATTGCTGCCAAGGCACGATGTTGGCGTGATGCTCGAGCACCGTCAGCACAATCTCGTCGCCGGCCTTGATGTTGCGGTGGCCCCAGCTCTTGGCCACCAAGTTGATGGCTTCGGTCGCGCCGCGCGTAAAGACGATCTCTTTTGCGGTAGACGCATTGAGGAAGCGCCGAACGCGCTCGCGCGCGCCTTCATAAGCGTCCGTCGCGCGGGCCGCGAGGGTGTGCGCGGCGCGGTGAATGTTGGAATTTTCGTGCTCGTAGAAGTAGCTGAGCCGCTCGATCACGGCGCGTGGCTTCTGCGTGGTGGCCGCGTTGTCGAGCCAGATCAGCCGCTTGTTGCCGTGCACTCGCTCTTCCAAGATCGGGAAATCTTGTTTGATGGCGTGCGCGTCGAAGATACCGGGAGACACGCCGAGGTCGGGCACGAGCTCCGGGCTGTAGCCGTCGTTCGAAAAGACTTCGCTGGACAGCGCGGGGCGCGCGAGCGCTTCGGGAGTGACGCGCTCGGGCACCGCGAACGGCACAGATTCGGGCGCGGGCAGATTGGGCACGGGCGCGCTTGGTCCGTTTACGAGACGCGCGAAATCGGGCGCCGGTGGCGTCATGCCGCCCGGAAAGCCACCGGGGGCTTGTGGCGGCGCGCTGGGCGCATACGGCAGGCCCGACGGAGCACCGCCGAGACCAGGCTGCGGCGGCAAGGCGAATGGCAGCGCTCCGGAGGGAACGGCAGGAGTCGCGCCTGCGGGAACAGAAGGGGACGTGGCAACGGAGGGCGCTGCGCTCGAGGGCACGGACGGAGTCGAACTCGAGGGAGCAGAAAGGCTGGACGGCACCGACGCAGACGGCACGTGCGCGGACGGAAGCGGCGCAGACGCGGCCGGAACCGGCGCGGGCGGAGCTCCGCCAGGAGCATTCGGTAAGCCGGCGTGGTCGAGGAAATACGGGGTCGCGCTGGGCGTGCGATCTGCGCTGAGCATCAGCTCGAGCGGCGTGGGCGTGCCCAACAGCTCGGCGAACAGCGTGGGCGCGGGGCGCACGTCCGCCTCTTTGGGAAACGGACTCGCGGCCAAAGGCGGCGTGTGAAAGACGCCGGGGACGGGCGGCTGAGCTGCGGCGCCCGAGAGCCCACCACCGCCGACATTTACCGCGCTCGGCCCGACGCGTGGCGGGGGCAACGGCCCAGGCACTGGTACTGGGCCAGACACCGGAGGCACGATCACCTCCGGTGCGAGCGCGCCCGCGCCCGGCGTCGCCAACGTCGTCGGCGGAGCCTCGCCCAGCGGAGCGCCGCCAGGCAAGGCAGAGAAGAACTCGTTGGCGATGCGCGAAACTTCGCCCACCATCGCCGCGAAATCTAAGGCGGAGCCCGCGTTCGAACCGAGCGGCTCGACCGAGGTTACTCCGCCGCGCGGATCACTTGTACTCATGGTAGTTGCCGATATCCACGTTCTGCAGCACGGCGATGGCGTCGTGAGCGAGCACGGCAGCCGAACAATACAGCGACACCAAGTAGGAAGCGGCACCGCGATCGTTGATGCCCATCCAACGCACGGACAAGCTCGGGCTCACCTCACCCGGGACACCCGGCTGAAATAGGCCAACAACGCCGCGCTTACGCTCGCCGGTGCGGAGCAGCAAGATGTTGCTCACGTAGCGGCCCTGATCGTTCTGGTACACGTCCAGCTTATCGCTCGGGATCAGCGGCAGACCGCGCCAGGTGAGGAACGGCGAACCGAACAGGGTGGTGGTTGGTGGCGGAACACCGCGGCGCGTGCATTCGCGACCGAAAGCGGCGATCGCCTTGGGGTGCGCGAGGAAGAACGCGGGCTCTTTCCAAACCTTGGTGATCAGCTCATCCAGATCATCCGGGGTGGGCGGACCAACGCGGGTCGAGATGCGCTGGGACGGGATGACGTGGCTCAAGAGGCCGTAGTTCGGGTTGTTGATCAGCTCGCGCTCTTGGCGCTCCTTGACCATGTCGACCAGTACGGCGAGCTGCTCGCGTACTTGGTCCATCGGGCTGCGGTACAGATCCGAGATGCGAGTCTGCACGTCGAGCGTGGTGGTGACTGTGCTCAGCGTGTATTCACGCGGATGCTCTTCGTAGTCGACGAATGCCTTGGGCAGCTCATCGCCATCGCTCGGGCTGCACTCGATGCCGATGTTGTCTTCCCCGCCCTCTTTGACCTTGTTGACGCGGTACGTGCCGGCTTCGACCGGCGTCCACGGCAATAGACTCACGAGCCAGCGGGGTGTCGTGCCGATCCATTGCGGCGGAGTTTTAGTGGTGTTTGCAAGCTGGCGGGCGCCTTGCGCGCCAAGCGTAGGGGTAGGTCCGGACATCTGTTGCTTCTCCAATACGGGGAGCGCGCGGCGAATGACCCCCGCGCGCCACAGACCTTTGCCTCCGCGCGCGCCGGGGCGCAATTGCTTACCGCTCGCTCAACCCCCCGGCCGTTGCTTTTCTCCGCTAACTAAGATGCAACGGGGCTACCAACGGATGTTCAACGCAGAGCGACCGTCGGATCTTTGAGTCTCGGCAAATCGAACCAGATCCGATCGCAGAATTCGAGTTCCTCCGCTGACAACTCGATGGCGATCCCCGGCAGGCTCTGGTCGAGTTGCTCGGCGCGGCTCGCACCCAGAATCGCACAAGTGACGCCCGGTTGAGCCAAAACCCAGGCCAGCGCGACCTCGGTGAGAGATCGGCCGCGCTCACTGAAGAAACGTTTCAGACTTTCGACGGCTTCGAACTGGGCGCTCTGCCAGTAGCGTTGTTGGTAGAACTTGCCGGCTTGGTTCAGGGAGAAGCGCGTGCCTTGGCTAACCTCTTGGCCGGGCTTGTACCGGCCGGTCAGAAAGCCGCCCGCCAGTGGATTGTACACGATCAAGCCGAGCCCCTCGGCCCGGCACAGCGGCACGATCTCGTTTTCGATTTCGCGATACAAGATGTTGTATCGGGGCTGATTGCTCTCGTAACGAGCGTACCCATGCTTGTCGCTCGTCCACAGTGCTTTGCCCAGTAAATGTGCGGGATAGTTGCTGGAGCCGAGGTAGCGGACCTTGCCCTGGTGCACCAAGTCATCGAGCGCGCCGAGCGTTTCTTCGATCGGTGTTTCCAGATCCGGCTGGTGCGTCTGATACAGGTCGAGATAGTCGGTCTTCAAGCGACGCAGGCTGTCTTCGATAGCGGCGATGATGTGTTTGCGTGACAGGCCCAGGTCATTCGGCCCCTCACCCATTTGCCCCCGGCACTTGCTGGCCAGCACGATCTTGTCGCGCAGCTTGCGCTCGGCGATCCACTTGCCGACGATGATTTCCGTGCTGCCGCGCATTTCCGGCGTAGCGCCGAGCGGATACACGTCGGCCGTGTCGAAGAAGAACACGCCTGCTTCGAAGGCCTTGTCCATGATCGCGAACGAAGCCGCTTCGTCACATTGATTGCCGAAGGTCATCGTGCCGAGGCAAATCTCACTGACTTTGAGGCCGGTACGGCCCAATCGTTTGGTCTTCATGATCTGGCACTCATTCACTTGGCGTGGTGACTCTTGAACCAAGCAAGCGTGCGCTTCCAGCCGTCTTCAGCGGCCTCTTGCTGAAAGCTCGGGCGGTAATCCGCGAAGAAGGCGTGGCCCGCCTCCGGATAGACGTGAATGCTCGAAGCCTTCGCGGCCGCGTTCGAAGACGCAGCAAGCGCCTGCGCTTGTTGCTGCACGGTATCGACCGGTATGCCCTGATCTTTTCCGCCATAGAGGCCCAGCACCGGAGCCTTCAGCTGGGTGACCACATCAGCCGGGAAGCGCGGGTGCAGCTCGTCTTTCTCGCCCGTGATTCTGCCGTACCAGGCAACCGCGGCTTTGAGCGCCGGTTGCTGGGCTGCATACAGCCAGGTAATGCGCCCACCCCAACAAAAGCCGGTGATCGCCAGCTTCGAAACATCCGCGTGCGCATCCTTCTTGGCGAAGGCCACGCTGGCATCCAAATCCGACATCACCTGCGCATCCGGCACCTTGGACACGACTTTGCTCTGGATTTCTTTGAAGTCGGTCAGCTTCGAGACATCACCCTGACGCGCGAATAGCTCGGGGGCGATCGCGTAGTAGCCCTGCTTGGCAAAGCGCCGGCAAACGTCCTTGATGTGCTCGTGGACGCCGAAGATCTCGTGCACGACCAAGACCACGGGTAGCTTCCCTTTGGGTTTGAGCGGTAGCGCGCGGTAGCCGGGAATGTCACCCGAACTGGTCGCAATCTCGATCTCGCCGGCGGTCAGCCCATCACTATCGGTAGTGAGAGCGGAAGCGGAGATGGGCGTGACTGCGAGCGCGAAGCCGGTGCTCAGGGTTTGGACCAACACTTGGCGACGAGACGTTCCGGGCGAGAGATTCACGTGGGTCATCGACGATTGCGACCTTTCTACTTTAATAGACAGCGCAAAACAAGCGTGTATCCCGGCTTGGCGCGCGGCAGAATGGCTCTAGGAGGATGTACCATGGCGCAGCTTTTCGACCCGCTCGTGATACGCGGCGTAACATTCAGAAACCGCATCGCAGTATCACCCATGTGCCAGTACAGCGCACAAGACGGCTTCGCGAATGACTGGCACTTGGTTCATCTGGGCTCACGCGCTGTCGGCGGCGCGGCGCTGGTCGTCGTCGAAGCCACCGCGGTCGAAGCACGCGGCCGAATTTCGCCGGCGGATATGGGCCTGTGGCAAGACGCGCAGATCGAGCCGCTGGCGCGCATCGCTCGCTTCCTCGAAGAGCACGGCGCCGTCGCCGGCATTCAGATCGCACACGCCGGTCGCAAAGCCGCTACAGGCCGTCCTTGGGAAGGCGGCAAGCCCCTCGCGGACGCCGCGGGCGGCTGGGACGTCGTCGGCGCGAGTCCGATCCCATTCGATCAATCGTACCGCGTTCCGCATCAACTCTCGATCGAAGAGCTCAACGGGATCCGTGAACAATTCGTGGCCACCGCCAAGCGCGCCCTGACCGCTGGCTTCCGCTACCTGGAACTGCACGCTGCGCACGGCTACTTGCTGCACAGCTTCCTGTCTCCGTTGTCCAACCAACGCTCCGACGCCTACGGCGGCAGCTTCGAGAATCGAGCCCGTTTTCTGCTCGAAACCGTGCGCAGCCTGCGCGCAGTCTGGCCGCACGATCGCGTCTTCGGCGTGCGCCTCTCGTGCACGGATTGGGTGCCCGGCGGGTGGACGCTCGAAGACACCGTGCAACTCGCACCACTGCTCGAACGCGAGGACATCGATCTGATTGACTGCAGCGCCGGCGGCAGTGCAGCCCACGCCATCATCCCCACCGCCCCCGGCTACCAAGTCGGCTTTGCCGAAGCCGTCAAGCGCGCAACCAAGCTGCACGTCGCCGCAGTTGGCCTGATCACCGACGCGCACCAAGCCAACGCCATCATCGCCGAGGGCCAAGCAGACTTCGTCTTTCTCGCCCGCCAATTCCTGCGCGACCCGTACTTCGCCGTCAACGCCGCCCGCGCGCTCGGTCAAAAGCCCGTTGTGCCGCCGCAATACGGACGCGCGCATTGATTTAGCCGACCTGCCAGCCGCAACTCGACGCCGTTTTCGAGTGTTTGTATCCGCCCCGCGAATAGCGCGTTCGTCGACGCGTTCAAAGCCCCATCGCACCGAACGTGCGATGGGTGCAACCTCGGGCATCAGGGCTAGTTGAGGTCCGTGCGCCGCGCGCCGCTGGGCGGGGCCACGCTGTCGTGAACGTGTTGCAGCTTTTCAGCGAGCAAACGAAGGCGTTCAGTGGGGTCGGTTTCGGCGAGCAGGCGTTGACTTGCCTCCGGATCACCGACTAGTGCCGCGGCCAGACGATCCGCGTAAGCACCAGCGCCCTCTGCACCGCGAGTGAGGGCGCGTAGATCGCGCACCGATTCGGGCAGATGGGGAGCGAGTGTGGACCAGAGCGAGATCAGTTTGCGTTGCCACGCGCTGGTCACGCCAGCGTCGGAAAAGCCGTCACTCAGTTCTTCGAGGCGGACTTCACGGAAGGAGCGCGTTGCTGGCAGCTCTTCGAGGATACGGGCGCGAGCCAGACCGCGCAGGGTAATGTCGAAGCGACCATCGGCGTGCTCCACGGAGTCGATCACGGCGCCTACACCGCAGACGTCGAACACCGGAGGCCTGCCATCATAGTTTGCTTCGAAGCCCGGCTTGAGCCGGACGACGCCCATCAGCTTGCGACCGGCGAGCACCTCGTGCACGAGTTCGCGGTAGCGCGGCTCGAACACATGAAGAGGTAACAAAGCGCCGGGAAACAGCACGACATTGGGCAAGGGAAAGATCGGCAGCGCGGCCAAATCTCGTTCGGTAAGCCCAGACAGTGACATCGCGCGCATCTTCTCACATTGGCACGGATAATGCCATCATCCGTCGCGGCACGTCTGCGCGTCCTTCGCGTCGAGGTTACCTCGGAAGCAACGCGCTCCATCTGCGCTGTGCGGCGCGCGCGATCATCGTCGGACGGACGCGGTTCGTAACCACAGCCGAATTTGAGGCAAACTTGCGCTTATTCGGAGACTTGATCGAGACGCCCGAGCCGCCTGAGCTCAGGGCCCAACCATGCGGTCGCGCCGGTAACGAGCAGGGTCATGCCGCCCCCGAATACGACCGATGGAATCACGCCCAAGAGGCGGGCTGCAACCCCCGATTCGAAGGCGCCGATCTCGTTCGACGAACCGATGAAGATTTGATTGATCGAGGCCACGCGACCAAGCAGGCGCCCGGGCACACGCAGCTGCAACAAGGTGCTACGCACCACGACGCTCACCATATCGAGCGCGCCGCTTGCTGCGAGCAGCGCGAGAGAAAGCGTAAAGCTCTTGGACAGCGCGAACGCCACCATGGCTAGCCCGAAACCCGCGGTCGAGACGAGCAGCGTCGGTCCCGCGCGACGAAGGGGCGGACGGGATGCGAGAAAAATGGACGCGGCCAGCGCACCGACCGCAGGCGCGGCGCGCAGCATGCCGAAGCCGCGCGAACCGACCGCCAAAATCTCGTTGGCAAACACTGGCAAGAGCGCAACCGCCCCGCCGAACAAGACGCCGAACAAATCCAACAGCAACGCGGACAAGAGCAGGCGATCACCCGCCAAGTAGCTGAAGCCTTCTCGGATGCTGCGCGCGACCGATAGCCCGCTACTCTGGGTTCGCGTGGGGCGGTCCTTCGGCACGCGGTACATGGCTACCCACGCCACCGCCAAGAGCAGGCCCGCGCAGAGATACGCACCCTGGGGACCAATGGCTGCGTACAGCAGCCCGCCACCCGCAGGCCCCGCGAACATCGCCAGTTGAAAGAAGCTCGTGCGAATCGCGATTGCTTTGGCGTACAGCGAGGCAGGCAGCAGCTCCGCATTCAACGCGGCGCGCGCAGGCTGCAAAAAGCTGCGGCACACGCCCAAGATCACAATCGCCGAGTAGATCGCAAACTTATGGCGCGCCGCGCCCAGCGCTCCGTGCTCCAGCGAGAGCAGCAGCAAACCCGCCGATACGGCCACCATGACGTACAGCACCGCCAGCGACACGCGGCGGCGATCACGCGCGTCTGCCACGTGGCCGCCGAACAGCGCGAAGGCCACGAACGGCAAGGCTTCCGCCAGACCCACTGCGCCGAGCGACAGCGGATCACGAGTGAGCTCGTAGATCTGATACGCGACGACCGTGCCTTGAATTTGGTTGGCCAGCGTGACCAAGACCATGCAGGCCATGAACTCGCGGAAACCGCGCACGCCCCAAATGTTGGGCTCGGTGGGCGCAGCTGCGCTCGGATTCACAACGACTGAATCTGACAACTTGCCCCTGAATTATTGGACCGGAACGCTCAATCGTCAATTAGCGCGGGGGCCCCGGCGTGCTCAACTCGCGGGCACGGCCGGGCAGGGCAATACGCCCAGGGTGTGGCCCAATTTCAGCTGCTTGGCGCTGAGATACGCGATGTTGTCTTGTGTGGGCCGAGTGAGCAACGGCACGCGCTCGACGATACGCAATTGGTAACCTTCCAGCTGCTTGAACTTTGCCGGATTGTTGCTCATCAAGCGCATCGTGGTGACCCCCAGGTCGGTCAGGATTTGAGCGCCCACATCATAGGTGCGGGAGTCGACGGGCAACCCGAGATCCAGGTTGGCCTGCACGGTATCCCGACCTTGGTCTTGCAGCTTGTAGGCGTGCATCTTGCTCGTCAAGCCGATACCGCGCCCTTCGTGACCGCGCAGATAGACAACCACGCCTTGCCCAACGGCCGCGATCTTCTCCAACGCGGAGTCGAGCTGGCTGCCGCAATCGCAGCGGGTGCTGGCGAAGATATCGCCCGTGAGGCACTCCGAATGGACGCGCACGAGCACGTTTTGCGCGCCGCGCACTTCACCGCGCACGAGCGCCACGTGCTCGATGCCATCCAACACGCCACGGTAAACCCGCGCACTGAACACACCGTGCCGCGTCGGCAGGCGCGCGTCAGCCACCGGCTCGACCAGCACCTCCGTACGCCTTCGATAGGCGATCAGATCGGCAATGCTGATGCGAACCAGCCCGTGCTCTCGGGCGAAGCTCGCGACCTGCTCTGGGTTCTTCATGCTGCCGTCGTCGTTCACGAGTTCGGCCAAAACGCCGACTGGAGCGAGCCCGGCCAGGCGAGCCAAGTCCGAAGCCGCTTCGGTGTGGCCTTCACGGCGCAACACGCCGCCCTCACGCACACGCAACGGGAAGATGTGCCCTGGCCGCGCAAAATCTCCGGCCTTGCGCAGGGGATCGGCCAGCGCGCGCAGCGTCGCGCTGCGGTCGGCTGCAGAAATGCCGGTGGTGGTGCCCACGGTGACGTCTACCGAGATCGTGAACGCGGTGCGCATGGACTCGGTGTTGTCCGCCACCATCAACGGTAAGCCGAGGTCGCGCGCGCGCTCGTGCGGAACGGTCGCGCAGATCACGCCGCTCGTGTGGCGAACCATGAACGCGATCTTTTCGGCTGTCGCGTGCTCGGCGGCCAGGATCAGATCGCCCTCGTTCTCGCGGGCGGCGTCATCCACCACCACCACGATCTCACCTTTTGCTATCGCAGAGATCGCTGCTTCGACGCTATCGGATACCATTTATCCTGTAATTTCCCGAGCCTCGGGCGCTCGATCCTGTTGTGAGCTGCGCGAGCCGCGCAGCGAACCCAAAATTTCTCCAGACCGAATCAACCGCGCGCGCACCACGTTGCGGCTGATACCGAGCAGCCGCGCCGTTTGCAGCTGATTCTGCGAGCAATGGCGATACGCGGTTTTCAGCACCAGATCTTCGATCCGCTCGAACAAATTCGGCAACTCTTGATCGAACAGCTCGACCAAGGCTTGCTCGAAGGAAGTTCGCTCGCCCTCTGCACCCGCGACGCCCGATGCGTGCGCAACGCCCGGAGCGTGGCGAGCACTGGCCTTGGCCCGTGAGTCGAGCGCGCTCAAACGCAAATCTTCAGGAGTGATCTGCGACCCGTGGCAGAGCAGCAGAGCATGGTGCATCGCATTCTCCAGCTCGCGAATGTTGCCCGGCCAGGAATGATCGAGCAGCCGCGCCGCCGCTTCCGCGCCCAGCACGGTCGGGCCGAGGTCCAAACGCTGACGATAGAACTCCAAGAAATGCCGCGCCAAAGGCAAAATATCACCCGCGCGCTCGCGCAGCGGCGCAAGCTCGAGCGTAGCGATGCTCAAACTCTCCAACAGCTCCTGGCTGAAGTGACCGGCGCGGACCGCTTGGCTCAGGTTGAGATTCGTAGCGGCGATCAAGCGAACGTCAACTGGTGTTGGTTGCTCTGCGCCGACCCGCAGCACCTCCCCCGCCGACAAGACTCGCAGCAACTTGTGCTGCAGCGTGGGTGATAGATCGCCAATCTCGTCGAGGAACAGAGTGCCACCGTGCGCCGCTTCGAACCAGCCCGCCTTGGCGCTGGTCGTGCCCTCGCAGGCGCCCTTGGCATGCCCGAACAGCTCACTGTCCGCCGCGTCCCGCGCGAACCCACTGCAGTTGACCGCCAAGAAGGGGTGCCCCGCGCGTGGACTCAACTCGTGCAGGTGGCGCGCCACGAGCTCACGCCCCGTACCCGTCTCGCCAGAAATCAGAACGCTGCCCGGTCGCGGCGCGATCTCCCGCACGCGCTCCAGCAGCGCCACCGACTTCGGATCTTCGAAAACCAGCGCTTTGGCCCGGACCGAGAGCGCCAAAGCGCCCGCTCCAGGCAATGTGAGGACAGTCATCCGTCGTATTCCCGGCTCAAGACCCGCGCACACTGACATCAAAAAAGCGCCATGTCTACGTTAATGGACGGTGACCCGAGAGTGACCGAACGCTTGACGCTGCACGAACGGCAACTCGGCGCGCACGCGAGGTGCGACGCTGGCTCGCGATCGCCCCCTTCCCTCCGACCGGCCCCTCGCAACCGGCCCACTCGCCCGCCGGCCGGCGCGGCCGCTCGCTAGATCGAGTACCGGGCCACCGGCTTCGAACCGGCTGCGGCCTCGCGAACCTTCGCTGCCACGTCCGCGAGGGTCGTGCCTTCCAGCACGCGCAGGGTCGATTGATGCATCTCTTTCAACACCAGGCGGATCCCGCAGGTACGCTCGTCTTCGCAGCCCTCACAGCGGCGGTACGCGGTTTGGCTCAAACAGGGGACGGGCGCGATCGGACCATCCAAGATGCGGATGATGCTGGCCAGATTGATGTCTTCGGGACGCCGGCGAAGCAGGTAGCCGCCGCCCCGGCCTTTCCGGCTGTCGAGGATGCCGTGCTGCTTCAGCTCGCGCAGGATCAGCTCCAGGAACTTCTTGGGGATGCCCTCGCGCTCGGCGATGTCCGCGATCAGCATGGGCTCGGCCTGATCCACGGTGGCCAACAAGGCCAGGGCCTTGAGCGCGTACTTGGTTTTCATCGTCAGCATTTGGGCCGGCTACCAAGCTACTTACCCGATAGGCTGGGGCCGAGCACGCACAATGGATGCACAATGCGGACCGGCCCCGCGCACTCGGTCCGCAAGCCGAGTGCACGCCCCCCCAAAAACGCGCCGTTTTTCGACCTCAACTCAGCAAAATCACAAATCAATTCGCGACGCTTGACAGTTCATCCGCCGTGAGTACTTTACGCCTCCCTGACGCGCGGTGGAGCAGCCTGGTAGCTCGTCGGGCTCATAACCCGAAGGTCGGAGGTTCAAATCCTCCCCGCGCAACTCGAGAAAACCCCGGTGAAAGCCGGGGTTTTTGCTTTTATCATGCTGCGGCCTCTGGGACGGTTTGATCGCCCGTTGACGCCACGTTGCCGTAAGCATTCGCCGTTGCCGTTTGATGCGGCGCTGGTCGATTGAACAAAACCGCGAAAACACGCTGCGTAGCCGCGCGAAGCTCGCGCGCTCCGGTGTCCTCACGGGTCGAATGCCCGAAGGTCGGTTGGCGCTCAAGCGCAGCAAGGCCGTTCTTGACCGTCCAGCTGGCGCTAGCCGCCTCGCAGCAAGTGATGCATCCTTACCCGCATGAACGCGCGCACGCCTGAGTCTGGCTCGATCCCGAGCGCTCCGTTCGACGATTTGGACCTCGACAGCCCCGAAGATGAGGCCGAGTGGGATCGCCGTGTGATGGCGCTCGCCGGGGAGCGCATCGCCGCCGAGCGCGTGCGTCTCGAACGGCTCGGCATCATTGACGCTGACGGCGAGCTTGTTTCACGCGCGCTTCCCCCCGACATGCTCCCCGAGTCGGACACGACGCTCGAAACCGGCTGACGAAATATGGCGCGCCCGCGCATGATCGTGGTCGCCGGGCCTCCGGGCAGCGGCAAGACGAGGAGCTTTCCGGTCACTGCGTTCGGGGTCGGCGCGTTTAACATCGACGACCGCTGTGCTCAGATACTCGGCAGCTATCGGGCAATCCCGCGCGACGTGCGCCGGGCGGTAGCGAAAGAGTGCGAGCGCTTCGTACTCGACCACATCGAGCGCGGGCAGTCTTTCGCGGTCGAGACCACCCTTCGAACGACCGCAGCCATCGACCAAGCGATGCTTGCTAAACGACACGGATTTATCGCGGACATGCATTTCATTGCGACGGACTCGATTGACGAGAACGTTGCGCGCGTGATCCAGCGCGCTCAAGCTGGTGGACACGGGGCCTCCGAACGAGAGATCCGAGCGATCCACCACGCGAGCACCGCGAATCTTACCGCGGCGATCCGTTCGTTCGACCGCGTTCGAATCTACGACTCGACGGCCAGGTGGGCGCCGCCGCGGTTGGTCGCGATCGCACGCGCCGGTCAGGTCGTTCGTTATGGGATCACCCCTGAATGGCTCCAGGTGTTACTCCGCGATAGGTGAGCCCGCCAGCGCAGAGCGGCGAGTTTCGCTCTTCCCTGGTCTACGCAGGCACGTCAAGCTCCTATAGGCTGCTGCTATCGGTGACGGGTATTCGCGTCGGAGCAGTTTCTCCTTCCAGGGTCGAAAGTAACGGAAGCGTCGTCAATGAAGCTCAAGTCCTACAAGCTCCAACTCACGCCCCCGATTCAACAGTTCGAGATCAGCGACCTCGCCGACATCGTCGTGCTGGCCGGGCCGAACGGGGTGGGCAAGACAAGCCTGCTCACGAATCTTATGCTCCTGTTCCAAAACCCAGGAGCCTATCCCAATGTCGTGGCAGAGATCGAAGCGACCAACAACGACGAGGAATGCACGTGGGGACAAAAGACGCTCAACACATCCATCCCGGACGAAGCCAACCGGCTTCGCGCGTTCCTTCAGCGAACGCAAAAACGCGGACAGCTTCGAAGCGGAGTGATCAACTTCGACTCCGCCCGGCAGATTGAGCAAATTCAACCCTACAGCTTCTCGTGGAACTTTAACGATCCATTTTCCGAGGATGTGGGATGGAATTTTTCCTTTCAACCCGCGAAAAACCGCTTTCAGGACACGATTCAATCGATGCACCGTAGGCTGCGTAGCCAGAAGGAGGAAATCGCCAAGAAGGCGTTGGCTTTGCAGGCGACGGGCGAGAACTCCATGTTGCTCGATTTCCGCGATCCATTGGAGAAATTTTACGACGCGTTCGCGAAGCTTCTACCGGGCCGCAAGTTGGAACCGCTGAACGAACAAACGCAAAACCTTGTATACCGCGTAGGTGACGCCGTACTACCGCTCTCGTCGCTCAGCTCCGGTGAGAAGGAGGTCGTGACGATTGTGTTCGATTTCCTGCTCCGCGATCCCAGGGACTGCATCGTTGTCTTCGACGAGCCCGAGCTTCATCTCCACCCCGAGCTGTCCTATAGGCTGCTTCGGACGCTGCGGGACGTGGGCGAGCGCAACCAGTTTGTCTTTTCGACGCACTCACCCGATATCATCACGGCATCGCTAGACCATTCAGTTATTTTCGTCGCACCGGTCAGTCCGGAGCGCGCCAACCAGGCCGTGCAATTGCGCGAGGAGGACGAGACCACGCGCGTCTTGCAGTTGATCGGGCAATCAATCGGCGTCGTCTCGCTGGGCAAGAAGATCGTGCTGATCGAAGGAACCAAGGGAAGCGTCGATAAGCAAACTTACGGCAGCATCGTGGGGTCGCAGTACCCCGACTTGGTTCTGGTACCAGCGGGAGGTAAGGAGAGCATCGGTTCCTTCGTAAAAGCGTTCGAGACGGTGTTGAACAAGACCGTCTGGGGGATTGAGTTCTTCATGCTTTGCGATGGAGATACGGCACCGGCACTGGGCACGACACCGGGACCAAACACGCGGCTTCGGCTTCTGCCGAGATACCATATCGAGAACTATTTCCTGAACGAGCACGTCCTGGCACGCGTGTTCGAGTCGTTGGAAGAGCCGAACGGCTCCTGGCTACGTGATCCCTCGCGCATTCGCGGCACACTGCTAGAATTGGCACGGGCGTCTCTGTCGTACGCTGCCGCACTCAATGTCGCGCACAAGCGGCGCACGGCGGTCGGCAACGTCGACCTCATGCCGTCATCTTGCCACGGAAAGGACGCCGCTGAGCTGGCACGGCTATTCGAGGCTAGGCGCGCGGCAGAGGCAACTCGCGTGATGAACGCGCTCGATCCGAAGATTCTCGATGCAGAAGTGCGGAACGAATTTCGACAACTGACGGAGCTTCTGGACCGTGATGACGACGAGTGGCTGCGACGGGTGCCGGGCAAGGCTATACTGAAGCAGTTCGCGGCGAAGGCGCAGCTTGAGCAGTCACGTCTGAAGCGTATGTACCTGAAGGTGGCGACGGAAATAACGCCCGACCCGTTTGCGGAAGTGAAGGGCATCTTTGCCGACTTCAGCGCGTACGCTTCCTCCTAGGCTGAAGCACTTGGCAACCATCCTTCGGGTCTTCTACCCGCGCCTCGGCCGTTGACGCCAGGTTGCCGCGCCGATCGGAAATCGTGTGATGTGAGGTGACGACCCGTGATGCCGCAATGCGCCGGAATACCGCGACTTTTCAGTTACTTACGAATGATTTTCAGAACTTAGTGAAGAGCGCCAAATCCAGGATTTTCGTAACACTTCGCTCAACCCCGTCGTGCTGAGATGAGGATGGGTTGAGAAACTCTCTGCATGGAAAAGATGCGGGAAGAGTTGAAGCTAGAGCTATCGGCGTTGGGTCCGCGCGGCCGCGGTCGCCC